>Ga0308158_10005224_pt1 | contig 10695 bp, 8 predicted proteins | sample PhyBR2_FD_201038 | JGI IMG/M metagenome (GOLD analysis project Ga0308158, IMG submission 201038) | Phyllosphere microbial communities from UC Gill Tract Community Farm, Albany, California, United States - DLSLB.R2 | ecosystem: Host-associated > Plants > Phyllosphere > Unclassified | place: USA...
AACAGATTGGGGCCAAAACCGGAGCGTTTGATTGATTTTAAAAACTGCTTCGGAATGATCAGGTCGGTGTCCACGTTCTCGCGGTCCAAAGGGGCGACCAGGCCTTCATGAATGGTAAATGCTTCCATGCTGTTATCCTAATTTTCTGACGTCGACAAAATGGCCGGCAATAGCGGCTGCAGCAGCCATGGCCGGGCTTACCAGGTGGGTTCTGCCACCCTGGCCCTGACGGCCTTCGAAGTTACGGTTGGAGGTGGAGGCACAACGTTCCCCCGGCTCAAGACGATCGGCATTCATGGCCAGACACATGGAACAGCCCGGTTCACGCCATTCGAAGCCGGCATCCACAAAGATCTTGTCGAGCCCTTCCTTTTCCGCCTGCTGCTTGACCAGACCGGAGCCGGGCACCACCATGGCCTGAATCACATTGGAGGCCACACGGCGGCCCCGTGCCACTTTGGCTGCGGCGCGCAGATCTTCAATCCGGGAATTGGTACAGGAACCAATGAACACGCGGTCTACCCGGATGTCGGAAATGGGTGTATTGGGTGTCAGACCCATATACTGCAGCGCGCGTTCCATGCCATTGCGGCGAACATCATCCTTTTCACGATCAGGATCGGGGATGCGATCCTCAATGGAAAGCACCATCTCGGGCGACGTGCCCCAGGTCACTTGCGGGCGCACCTGACGGGCATCAATATCAATGATTTTGTCAAACTTGGCATCGGTATCGGAATGCAATGTCTTCCAGTAGCCCACCGCCTGATCCCACAAGACGCCAGTAGGCGAGTATGGGCGATTCTTGAAATACTGAATGGTCTTATCGTCGACGGCGACCATACCTGAACGGGCGCCGGCTTCAATCGCCATATTACAGACTGTCATGCGACCTTCCATGGACAGGTCGCTGATGGCCTTGCCTGCAAATTCAATGGCATGGCCTGTGCCGCCTGCAGTACCAATGACGCCGATTATATACAGGACCAGATCCTTGGCAGTACAACCAAACGGCAGATCGCCGCTGACACGGATCAGCATGTTCTTGTTTTTTTTCATCAACAGCGTTTGCGTAGCCAACACATGCTCCACTTCCGACGTTCCGATGCCGAAAGCCAGTGCGCCCATGGCGCCGTGGGTGCTGGTATGCGAATCGCCGCAAACCACGGTCATGCCGGGCAGCGTTGCACCCTGTTCCGGTCCGATCACGTGCACAATACCCTGACGCAGATCGTTCATGCGAAACTCGGTAACCCCATAAGTCTCGCAGTTTTTGTCCAGCGTATCGACCTGCAGTTTCGAGATAGGGTCACTGATGCCCTGGGCACGACCCATGGTTGGCACATTATGGTCGGCCACCGCCAGATTGGCAGACAGGCGCCATGGCTTGCGTTCAGCCAGCGCCAGGCCTTCGAAAGCCTGCGGGCTGGTCACTTCATGCAATAAATGACGGTCGATATATAAAAGACAGGTGCCGTCGTCTTCCTGGTGCACCACGTGGGCGTCCCAGAGTTTGTCGTAAAGGGTCTGAGCCAAAATGTTCTCCTGATAATGCTGGTATGCGGATTCATCGACTGTTGCGTGAACCCTGCCGTGCGCTGCTCGTTCTGCTGTTGTCCCGAACCGATATGGTATGGATACGATCTCGTTTCCCGGACTGCGCATAGTAGAGCGAACGCCTCCCGCGTTGGCAAGAATCGCGGTCGGTATAGTCATTTCATGCGCTATATACGTATTATGGCCGAATCAATATCGATAACAAGCCAATATATTATACTGGTATCAATACTACTATATTACCTGACAACACCAGCGCCGGCGCCCTGATTGTCGCTTCCCGGTCAAACCTGCCAGCGAAACAGAAAATTGCCGCTATTGTGAGTAGAATAGAACATCTACTCGGAGACACGAATGACGACTCAGACCCCAGATCTTTCCCATTTATGGATGCCCTTTACCGCCAACCGAAGCTTTAAGGCAGCACCTCGTCTGCTCGCCTCTGCCAAAGGCATGTACTACAAGAGCACTGACGGGCGCCAGATTCTGGACGGATGTGCCGGATTATGGTGTGTCAATGCGGGGCATTGCCGTGACGAAATTGTCCAGGCTATTGCCACTCAGGCCGCCACGCTGGACTATGCGCCCAGTTTCCAGATGGGCCATCCGCTGGCATTCGAAACCGCCACTGCGGTAGCTGCGCTGATGCCCAAAGGGATGCAACGCATTTTCTTTACCAATTCCGGCTCCGAGTCGGTCGATACTGCCTTAAAGATCGCCCTGGCTTACCATCGGGCAAATGGCCAGCCGCAACGCACCCGCCTGATCGGGCGCGAGCGCGGCTATCATGGCGTCGGTTTCGGCGGCATTTCGGTGGGTGGCATCAGCCCGAATCGCAAGGCTTTCTCCAACTCGCTGATTCCGAACGTCGATCATCTTCCCCATACCCACAATCTGGAGCAAAATGCCTTCAGCAAAGGACAGCCTGCCTGGGGCGCGCATCTGGCCGACGAACTGGAGCGGATCGTAACGCTGCATGACGCCTCTACCATCGCCGCCGTCATTGTCGAGCCCATGGCCGGATCAACGGGCGTGCTGATTCCGCCCAAAGGCTATCTGGAACGTTTGCGCGAGATCACCAGCAAGCATGGCATTTTGCTGATTTTCGACGAAGTGATCACCGGATTTGGCCGACTGGGTGCCAACACGGCAAGTGACTACTTCGGCGTCACGCCGGACGTTATCACCATGGCCAAGGGTATCAGCAATGCGGCTGTACCGGCCGGTGCGGTGGCTGTCACAAATTCCCTGTACGATACCGTTGTCAACGCCAGCGAAAACGGCATTGAGCTATTCCATGGCTATACCTATTCGGGTCACCCGCTGGCAATGGCAGCCATTGGCGCAACCCTGGCGCTTTATCAGTCCGAAGGCATCTTCGAGAACGCCAGAGAGCGCTCGCCCGCTTTCGAAGCGGCTGCCCATGCCCTGAACGGCTTGCCAAATGTCATCGACGTGCGCAATCTGGGCATGGTCGCCGGCGTAGAGCTGGCGCCGCGCGAGAACGCGCCAGGCGCACGGGCTGCCGAGGTATTCCAGCGCTGCTATGATGCCGGGGTCCTATTGCGCTATACAGGCGACACCATTGCCCTATCGCCACCGCTGATTGTCAATGAAGAACAGATCAATACGCTGTTTGATGTACTTGGCCAGGCCATTAGTCAGACAGCTTAAGTGACCACCGACACTGGCCACTGATGCCCACAGGGGTCCACGAGACGACTGCGGGATTCTGCGAATGTGCCACGATTGCAATATTGGGTACACTTCTCAACCGGAATTTTTATTGTTAACTATTGAATCATGATTACACTTAACGCGACACACCAGGCAGACCTCACCAGCTGGGTGGACAGTGCCAACACAGCCGGCAACGGTTTCCCCATTCAAAACCTGCCCTTTGCCTCATTTCGCCGTCGCGGATCCGGCGAAGCATTTCGTCCCGGGGTCGGCATCGGCAATCAGATCGTCGACCTGTCCCGCCTGTATGACCTGAATCTGTTTACCGACAAGGCGCAACAGGCACTGGAGGCATGCCAGGGCATCCAGCTCAATGGCCTGATGGCGCTTGGCCAGCCCTACTGGTCTGCACTGCGCCTGGCACTATCAGAGGCCCTGCGTTCCGGCTCGCCGCATGAAGAGGCCATCCGTCCATTGCTGGTGGCGCAGGACGAAGCCGAATTCATCACCCCGTCGCGCATTGGCGACTACACCGATTTTTATATCTCCGTGCACCACGCCACCTCTATCGGCAAACAGTTCCGGCCCGACAATCCGCTGCTGCCAAACTATAAATGGGTACCCATCGGCTACCATGGCCGGGCCTCTAGCATTGGCGTGTCCGGCCAAGCGTTCCCGCGCCCAGTAGGCCAGACAAAGCCACAAAACGAGGGCGACGCACCCGACTTCGGCCCATGCAAACGGCTTGACTACGAACTGGAACTGGGAATATTCGTTGGTGAAAGCAATGAACAGGGCCAGCGCATTGATATCGAGCAGGCAGAAAAACATATCTTTGGTTTTTGCATTCTGAACGACTGGTCGGCCCGCGATCTGCAAGCCTGGGAATACGTACCGCTGGGTCCGTTTCTTTCCAAGAACTTTGCCTCTACCATTTCACCGTGGATCATCACCCTGGAAGCGCTAGAGCCATTTCGTACCGCGTTTTCCCATCCGGCCACAGATCCGCAGCCGCTGCCCTATCTGCATTCGCAAGCCAACGCTGAAGGCGGCGCCTATGATATCGAGCTGGAAGTGCAAATCACAACGCAACAGTCACGCGATAGCGGTCAGCAACCCTTTACGCTGGCCACCAGCAATTTCAAGGATGCCTACTGGACTGCCTCGCAACTGATCACTCATCACACGGTCAACGGCTGCAATCTGCAACCTGGCGATATGCTGGGCACCGGTACGCTGTCCGGCCCCAATGCCGACCAGGCGGGTTCTTTGCTTGAGCTTTCTGCTGCCGGCAAAAAACCCATTTCCCTGCCATGGGGTGAGAGCCGCAGCTTTCTGGAAGATGGCGATGAGATCATCATGAAGGCGGTCTGCAAAAAGGACGGCTATCCCGATATTTCATTTGGATCTGTATCGGGCACGGTGCTCAAAGCCAATTTCAAATCAGAGTAAGACGCCGTGTGAACGAAGCGGATAGCGCACAAATGCCTGTCCTGTCCGCTTCAATATTGATTCAATGGGCAAACGCCTGGGCAATCCGCTGGGCACACTGGGTCTGGCATGCATCCGCGCAAAGCCAGCCTTGATATTCGTGAAGCGACATCAACGATAGGCTTGCTGTCGCAATGCGTGATCAATCAATATCAAGGCCAGCAATGCTTCGGCAATCGGCGTGGCGCGAATGCCCACGCATGGATCATGGCGACCCAGCGTCTGCACCATGACCGGCTCACCCGCCCGGTTTATCGACTTGCGTTCGATGCGAATACTGGAGGTGGGTTTAATGGCAAGCGAAACGGTAATGTCCTGGCCAGTGGATATACCACCGAGCACCCCACCGGCATGATTACTCAGATAGCCGTCGGGTGTAAGTTCATCACCATGCTCTGAACCGCGCTGTGCAATACACTCAAAACCGGCGCCAATCGATACGCCTTTGACCGCGTTCAGACCCATCATTGCAAATGCAATATCGGCATCGAGCCTGTCATACAGGGGCTCACCCCAGCCGGCCGGCAGTCCCTGGGCCACCACTTCGATGCGCGCACCAATGGAGTCGCCATCCTTGCGCAACTGATCCATAAACGCCTCCAGCTCGGGCACCACCGAGGCATCGGGGGCATAAAACGGATTGGTTGCAATTTCGTCCCAGGATTTGAACGGGATCTGGATGGGGCCCAACTGGCTCATATAACCCCTGATGACTGTGCCGAACTTTTCGCTCAGCCATTTTTTGGCGATGGCTCCGGCAGCAACCGTTGGCGCCGTCAGCCGTGCCGAAGAACGGCCGCCCCCGCGCGGATCACGAATGCCATATTTTTCCCAATAGGTCCGATCGGCGTGGCCAGGACGGAAAGTGTCGGCGATCGCGGAATAGTCCTTGCTGCGCTGATCCTGATTGCGGATCAACAGGCCAATTGCCGTGCCAGTAGTTTTGCCTTCATACACGCCAGACAAAATCTCAACGGTATCGGGCTCCTGCCGTTGCGTCACATGGCGCGATGTTCCGGGACGCCGACGATCAAGTTCAACCTGGATATCCTGGGCAGACAAGTCCATGCCTGCCGGACAGCCATCCACCACGCAGCCGATCGCCGGCCCGTGGGATTCACCGAAGTTGGTGACCGAAAAAAGTTTGCCTAATGTGTTACCCGACATATCTTATCCAGTAAAAATGTGTTGCACGTCTTTTGCGGACCGAGCAAAGTAGTGAAGAATACCAGAAACTGCGACACAGCTCGCCTTAACGTCAACTGCAGCCAGCGGCCACTTGCCGGCCAGCCAGAATCGATGAGAATCCGGCCGCCGGCCGTTGACTGCTCTCAGCTATGATGAACAACTGACTTCAAGCTCACGCCCCCACTGCGGCGGCGGTTCCGCATAATGTTCCATGCCCGGTTGGGCAGTATAGGGATCACGCAGCACTTGCAACAGGGAATCGGTCACACTCATATCCCCTTTTGCCGCTGCCTGTATCGCCTCTTCTGCCAGATAATTGCGCAATACATAAAGCGGGTTGACCCGATCCATCCGGCCGGCACGGGCCTGGGCATCGCCGTCATTGTCCTGCAAGCGCGCGCGGTACGATACCAGCCATTGCTCAAGCCCGGCTGTATCGGCAAACAGACTGCGCAATGCGCTTTCATCATCATCAATCTGCGCCAGATAACGAAAACTCAGGGTGAAATCTGCTGCCTGGTCATGCAGTACGCGCCACCAGCCATCAATAAGCTCATCGTCTCCTTCCTTCCAGGCTTGTAACCCCAGCTTGGCAAGCATACGGTCCCTGTAGGCGGCAATGAACAAACCCTCGTAGCGCTCAAGCCGCGCCTTCAGGCGCTCGGGGTCTGCCCCCAGGGCCACAAAGCAGTTGGCAAAACGATATAAATTCCACAGACCGACAGACGGTTGCGCATTCCAGGCGTAGCGTCCCTGTGCGTCGGTGTGATTGCAAACGTGATTGATACGGAATGCATCCATGAAGCCATAGGGGCCGTAATCCAGCGTCAGGCCCAGCACCGACATATTGTCGGTATTCATGACGCCGTGATTGAAGCCCACGGATTGCCAGTCGGCCATCAATGTGGCTGTGCGCTCGATCACGACATCAACAAACCGCTCGATAACATCGTTCAGCGTGTGTTCACTGTCCGGGGCCGGCACCTGGTCGGCAAAGAAATTGCTAATCACATAGTCCAGCAACTCCCGCAGGCGCGCAGGATCCTTTGCCGCATACCAATGCTCAAAAGAACCGAACCGGACAAAGGACGGCGCTACACGCGCCACAATCGCCGCCGTTTCAACGGTTTCGCGGTATACAGGATCATCCGAGCCGACCAGGCATAGCGCCTGGGTGGTTGGGATGCCCAGTCCGGTCATGGCCGCACTGGCCAGATATTCGCGCACCGAAGAGCGCAATACGGCGCGGCCGTCTCCCATGCGTGAATACGGGGTCTTGCCTGATCCCTTGAGCTGAATTTCCCAGTCTACCGCCTTGCCTTTGCCGTCTGTGCCGCCAATAGCACCCAACAGATGGGCGCGCCCGTCGCCCAGTTGGCCAGCCCAGACACCGAACTGATGTCCGCTATATACTGCCGAGAGCGTCACGCCCCCGGGCAGGTCGGCGTTGCCGGACATGACAGATAAAAACTGGGGCGAACGCGCATCCTCCATGGTCAGTCCCAACAGGGCCAGTACGTCAGGATTGACATGCAGCAAGGTCGGATCTGTCAGTCCCTGCATCCTGAGCCGCGTATAAAATGCCGGCGACAAGGATGCGAACTGGTTGCTGACTTTCAGATTCGAATGCATTGTTATTTCCCCTGTTTTTTGGCGCGTTTTGCCGCCTGCTTGGCCGGTCGCACATAAAGAATGGCGGCCAGAAAAAACACCAGCGCCAATACCGTTTCAACGGCCCCGAGCATGGAAGACGTAGTGCTGATATCAGAATACCAGCGAACCACCCCTTCGGTAAAATACAGCAGCACGAGCATGGATGACCATTGCAGCGTATACAGATTGCCTTTGTAAACACCATACAAGGGGAATAGCAGTGGCAGCGCCTTCAGGACGTACACGCTGCCGCCAGGCATCAGCGGATCAAGGACTAATTCCCAGGCGATGCACAGCAAAAACAGCAGCAAAAGCGAGACAAACGCCGCCACCCGATAGCACGGATTCAATGCAATCTGCCGTGCCTGATGGACCGACTCAGGCGCCGGCTCTGTTGCGGATGTCGGCGATAGCTGCGGGTTGGCGAAACCGGCCTGCGGCACATCGGCATCAGGCGCTGAAGAAGGCTTTGTCAAAATAATTTCCAGTCTGGCTAATCAATCTGTCCATTATATTCGTTGTCATCCCCGCAATCGCTGCAAGTGCAACAACTGTCCAGCAATTACAATTTGCAACTGCACCGTACGAGAGCGCAACAGCATGATCTTTGCGGTTTGTTATACTGAAATTATCCTGACCCGAGTATCACCGTGTTGGCATTCCAACGCGGTAAACCAGCCATCTGATCATGACAAAACACAACGATTTCGATTTGGAACAGCAAAAGAAACAGGAACAACAGGAAGCAATGGAAGCTCAGGAGGAGTTGCGACTGAACATGGGAGACTCGGAACTGGGCTTGGCGTTCTACAAAAAAGCCATCAAATTCGGCGGACAGCGGCTGATTCGCGACAAACTCACGCAGGTAGCCTCAAGCCTGACCTTTACGACTGTGCTGGCCATCGTACCCATGCTGGCCGTTATCCTGTCGCTGTTTACCGCCTTCCCGCTGTTTACAGATTTCAAAGTCTCGCTCGAGCAGTTTCTGACGCACAACCTGATGCCCGAGACAGTCTCGGAAACCATCATGAGCTATCTGAACCTGTTCGCCCAGCAGGCCTCCAAGCTGACAGCGATCGGGGTAGGCTTTCTGATCGTGACATCCATCATGCTGATGATGACGATCGACGAAGTACTCAATGATATCTGGAATGTGACCCGTCGCCGCCCGATCGGGCAGCGCATCCTGGTGTACTGGGCAATTTTGTCGCTGGGGCCTGTTTTCCTGGGTGCCAGCCTGTGGACCTCTTCCTACATTGCACAGGAAAAACTCGGGCTGGTTACCCAGTTTTCCGTGATCAAGAGTGTGTTATTCACCCTGGTGCCGGTGATCGTCTCCGGGCTGATCTTCGCCCTGCTCTATTATCTGGTTCCAAACCGGAAAGTCGCCTGGAAAGACGCCTTGATCGGTGGCTATACCACGGCGGTCCTGCTGGAAATCATGAAGGCCGGATTTGCATACTATATTACCCGGTTCCCCTCCTATACGCTGATCTACGGCGCCTTTGCCACGATCCCGATATTCCTGTTGTGGATTTATCTGTCCTGGCTGGTCGTGTTGTTTGGCGCAACCGTGGCCGCGCTGGCGCCACAAATACGCAGTGGTCAAATGCGCGACAAGATGTCACCCGGCGTACATTTTGTGACCGCCTTGTTCGTGCTGCGCCTGTTGCATAGCGCACGCGATCAGAACCCGCCAGGTTATGGCACCAGCTATATTGCCGGCCAGATCAAGATGAACTACAGCGAAACGCTGGATATTCTTGAGCCGCTGGTTTCCATGGGCTACGTTGTCAACACGGCCGGCAAGCGCTCTGAAAGATGGGTGCTTGCCAGCAGCCTGGATGCAAGCCTGGACCCACTGGCCGATTGCTTTTTGTTTGACAGCAAGGTCATCGAAATCAGTCACGACCCTGCGTTGCGCCAGGTGATCGCCCGGCTGCTGACTGAAGAGAACACCGTAAAATTGCGTGACATCCTGTATCTGACGCAGACCGACTCAGGACCGGCAACAACGCCTGCCCCAGACACCGATAATGGCCACGACAAGGACAACGACAATACTGCGGCAACGCCGCCTGGTGCCACGAATACCACAGTGCACACCAGTTGAAGCCAGAATTTGAATGCCAGACCCAGGCGCATCTTCATTGCGTGCAACGGCCCGGGCTGCCGCTAACGGCGCCTGTCACGGCGATGGCAGGCAGCCGGTTTGTGACCTGCAGGGCACACACCCCGGCTGAATGGCTTTGCATCACGGTCGATTTCAGGTACATTTCCATATAACCAGTATCAGTTTCCGGTCAGCGCACCGGAGCGAGAGAAAAAAGGCTACAGGAGGATTGCCATGTTGAAAATCAGTGAAGTCTTGCGGGTCAAGGGCAATATCCTTTACACCGCCACGCCGGATCAATCCGTAGCGCAGGCCGTTGCGACCATGAGTGAGCGCGATATCGGTTCGCTGGTCATCATGGAGCAGGGGCAACTGACGGGGATGCTGACCTTCCGCGAAATCATCCGTCACATGCACGATTCGCCCGGGTCTCTTGAAAATACCACCATCCGCAAGATCATGGATGATGCGCCTGTGAGCGTATCGCCCAATACCGAAGCCGAGGAAGTACGACGACTTATGCTCGAGCATCACGCACGCTATGTCCCCGTCATGGACGGGCCAGTGCTGATGGGCGTGATCTCGTTCTACGACATGGCGCGCGCCATGCTTGAAGCGTCCAAGTTCGAAAATAAAATGCTCAAGGCCTATATCCGCGACTGGCCGGGCGAACCAGAAGACGAGAAAGACTGATAAATGAACCACTGACAGGCAGCGTGCTCGTCGGCTTGCCGAAAAGTGCCTCCGCCTGCCAGCTGTGCGTTGCAACGCTTGCAACCCATGTAATCCCTGCTACCACTACTACAACGTCTTGCAAAATCGGGCGCAGCAACCTTCTGCACCAAGCCCGTAACTGCAACACCCCTGTCAGACAGGCCAAATCTAGCTGGTCTTCCATAGATCTTTTTCCACACACATGAACCGGTTCGGATGGCTGCCATCTCGTGGCTGGTAGGTCCAGGTCGTAATGTGAATCTTCTTTTCCGGATACAGATCTATGACGTTCAATGAGT
>Ga0308158_10005226_pt1 | contig 10690 bp, 11 predicted proteins | sample PhyBR2_FD_201038 | JGI IMG/M metagenome (GOLD analysis project Ga0308158, IMG submission 201038) | Phyllosphere microbial communities from UC Gill Tract Community Farm, Albany, California, United States - DLSLB.R2 | ecosystem: Host-associated > Plants > Phyllosphere > Unclassified | place: USA...
TATTCCACGGTCCCCGCCTCCCCTGAGGCGAGCAGCGGCGCGAGGACGTCGACGTTCTCCAGGCGCGCGATCCTCGGGAGGATCACCTCGAGGCTGTTGGCGTGCGCGGACGGGACCAGGTCCGTGACGGCGTCGTGCGCGACGACGACCTCGTAGCCGAGCTCGCGCGCCGTGCGCGCGGTCGACTCGACGCCGATGCTCGTCGCGATCCCGGCCAGGACGACCGACCGGACCCCGCGCCTACGCAGCTGCAGGTCGAGCTCGGTCCCCGCGAAGGCGTCCCAGCCGCGCTTCGTGACGACGACGTCGTCGGGCGCGGACGGCACGCGCGGGTCGAGGTCGGCGAAGTCAGATCCTTGAGCGACGGACGGCCCGGGGGCGTCGGTGCGGCCGCGGAGGACGTCACCGCCGTCGGGCGAGAAGGCCGTGCGGATCCGCACGACGAGGCGGCCGGCAGAGTGCGCCGCCCGCGCGAGGCGGGCGGCGCGCTCGACGATGACGCCCGGGTCGAGGGCGGTGGGCAGCGCGGTGATGCCCTTCTGGAGGTCGACGAGGATGAGGGCGGTGGTGGGGTCGAGGGTGTCGACGGGCACGGGAGCTCCTGCGATCGATGGATAGACAGCAAGACTGTCTATCTCCGCGACCGCAATGTCAAGCAAGACTGCACAGTCTGGCTGCTGATTCCCGTAGGATGCCGCCATGAACGACGCCCAGACCGCCGCCGACCTCCGCCTCCAGGTGGGCCGCCTCGTGCGGCGCGGCCGCGCCGAGGACCCACGACCCCAGGCTGAGACAGGAGTACTCGGCCTCCTCGGACGCACAGGCCCGATGACGACGAGCCAGCTCGCCGACGCCCAGCGCGTCCGACCGCAGTCGATGGCACGCACGGTCCGCGCCCTCGAGTCCGCAGGGCTCGTCGAGCGCACGACCGACCCCGACGACGCCCGCAAGTCCCCCCTCACCCTGACCGAGCGGGGCCGCGACGCGCTCGCGCGCGAGCGGCAGCGGCGCACCGACTGGCTCACCGTCGCCCTCACGCAGGCGCTCGACCCGGACGAGCGCGAGACCGTCAGGAACGCCTCGTCGAGTGGGACGAGCACCGGACCGCCTGACCTGCGCGAGGCAGGCGATCCCTCGGCCGGAGCGGGCTAGATCAGCTCGACGCGGTCGGCCTGCGGGCCGCGGTCGCTCTGACGGATCCCGAAGCTGACGCGGTCACCCTCGTACAGCGGCTCGGAACCGCGTACGACAGAGAAGTGGACGAACAGGTCGTCGCCGCCCGCGTCCGGGGTGATGAAGCCGAAGCCGCGGTCGGCGTCGTACCGCGCGACCGTGCCCTTGCCGCCGCGCACCGGCGCGCTCGAACGAGCCGGACGGCCGCGGTCCGCACCAAGACCGCCACGCGAACCACGGTCGAAGCCACCGCGCGAGCCGCGGTCGCCCCGGCCGCCGCGAGCGCCGCCCACGATCTGCACGTTGCGGGCGTTAGGCCCACGGTCGCCCTCGACGACGTCGAACGTCACACGCGCACCCTCCGGCAGCTCCGTGAGGCCGTGGCCGAGCGCCTTCACGTGCACGAAGATGTCGTCGCCGCCCGCATCGGGTGCAATGAAGCCGAAGCCCTTGCCGTCGTCGTACCAGGAGACGGTGCCGTCAGCGCCGTCCGACGTCGAGCCCGCCGCCGCACCAGCAGGCGCGGCCTCAGCCGCGAGCGGGAGCAGGTGGTCCGCCTGCGGACCCTTCTCACCGTCGACGACGAGGAAAGCGACGCGCTGCCCCTCGACGACCACGCCACCGCCGACGATCGCGGAGCTGTGCAGGAAGATCTCGCCGCGGCCGTCGTCCGGGTCGACGAAGCCGTAACCCTTGCTCGGTTCGTACCAGGCGACCGTGCCGAGGATGCCGAGCTGGGCGTCCTGGGACCAGTCGCCCGTGACGCGCACCTGCCGGGCCTGCGGCCCGCGGCTGCCCTCGCCCACCTCGTACTCGACGACCTGACCCTCGCGGAGCACGCGCGGGCCGTCATCGTCGAGGATCTCGGACGCGTGCACGAACAGGTCCTCGCCACCGTCCCCGACGTCGATGAAGCCGAAACCTCGTTCAGCGTCGAACCAACGGACTGTTCCCTGCGGCACGTGTACTCCTCGTCAAAGCGATAGGTCTTCCCCTCAGTGTCCCTGACCGACCGGCATCCGCGACACCCGTCGAGGTCGTGACGTCGGACTCGAGATCGGCACCTCGACCGCACGACGTCGAGGCCAAGCTCGCGACCTCGCGCCTGCACGCGGGGGCCGAGGGGCCGGACCTCTGGCGCGCCCAGGAGTCGAGGGTTAGCGTTCACTCAGGCTGACAGGGGGCTGAAAGTCATGATCGGGAAGATCCTCATGGGCGCGGCAGGCGTCCTCATCCTGGCCGGGACCGCCGGTTGCGCCGCCGCGAGCGCAGACTCGCTCGCGCTCGGCCCAGCACCGACGTCGGCCGACTCGGCCTCGTCGCGCACGACCTCGACCGGCACGACCGTCGCCGGCATGACCCGGGGTGTCGTGCCGTTCGAGGAATACTACGGCGGCATGGAGGCGCAGTGGTCCGGGCGCCTCGAGGTCCGCGGGGGATGCGTCGTGCTCGTCGACGGACCGCGCGTCCAGCTCCCCGTGTTCCCGGCCGACGCCGTCCTCGATCTCGACGCCACGGGCGGCAGCGTGCGCATCGGCGACCAGCTGACTCTTCCGCTCGGCGCGCCGCTGAGCGGCGGCGGGGGCTACGTCCCTGAGTTCGACGGGACGGTCGCGCCCGAGTGCGCCGACCTCGACGTCACCGAGTACCTCGTCATCCACACGTTCGGGGGCTGACACCCCCGGGCGGTCGTCACAGCACGCGCGCGAGGTCCGCGAGCGCTGCGACCGGGTCAGGACCGGCAGGGATGAACACGCTCGACGAGACGCCCGCCTGACCGAGCGCAGCGATACGGCCACGCACCTGGTCCGGGGTCCCGGCGAGCGCGAGCTCGGCCACCCACTCGTCTGGCAGCGCTGCGGCGAAGTCCGCGCGCGTCGCGCTCGCCGCGCGCACAGCGACGAGCTCGTCGCGGAACGGCAGAGCGGCGAGGTGCGTCGCCCAGTCGGGCTCGCCGATCCACTCGAGCGCGGGGCGGGCGAGAGCGATCGCGTCCGCGGCGTCGTCCGCCACCGCGCCGACGTTGTACGTGACGACGCGGTGCGGGCCGGCCGGGTCGATGAGGTCGAGGCTCGCGCGCACGTACTCCGGGGTCGCTGGCTCGGCGAGGATCGTGCCGTCGGCGATCCGCCCCGAGAGGGCCAGCGAGCGCGGGCCGCGCACCCCGAGCATGAGACGCGGAGCGGCGTCGGGCAGGACGGCGGGGTCCAGGCGCGTTCCCGCGCCCTCTTCTCCCGCGACGAGGGCGCGCACGGCGCGCACGCGTTCTTCGAGGAGCGCGAGCGGTCGCGCCGGCCACGTGCCGACCTCGCGCATCCAGCCTGGCAGGCCGTGGCCCATGCCGACGTCCACCCGGCCGGGGAACAGCGCAGCGAGCGTCGCGACCTCCATCGCCGTGAACGCGGGGTTGCGGACCGCGGCGGGCAGGATGCCGAGGCCGACGCGGATGCGCTCGGTCCAGGCGAGCACGGTCGCCGCCTGTGCGACACCACCGTGGAAGCCCAGGTCCTCGACGACCCACACCTCGTCGAAGCCGAGCTGCTCGGCGGTCGTGACGAACTCGCGGACCCGGTCGGCGCGCAGGTCGCGGGGGAGCATGACGGCGATGTCAGGGCGGTGGCTCATGCGGCGAGACTATCCCCCGGTCAGGACCCTGACCGGGCCCTCCTCCGCGGTGGGTCGCTCGAAGCCGTCGAGGTACCGTTCGGCCAGGTCGGGCGGGACGAGGACGTCGTCAGGTCCCGCGCCGCGGCGTCGGGCGAGACGCGCGAGGACGACGTCGCGCGGGACGTCGAGGAACCAGACGACAGGCACGACGCCGGTCGGCGCGAGCACCGTGCGGTAGCGGTCCCGCGAGGCGCGAGACCAGAAGGACGTGTCGACGACGACGTCGCGCCCTCGGGCAACGAGGGAGAGCAGACGCACCATCAGCTCGGCGTGCACGGCGTCGGCGACGTGCTGCGGGACGGGGTGCTCGCGGTGCCCGGCGTCCCACGCGGCCTCGTCGAAGGACAGTCGCTCGTAGCCGTCGCGCTCGAGCTCGCGCGCGAGCGTCGACTTCCCGGCGCCTGCGACGCCGCAGACGAGGACGACCTGGTCACGACTCATCCGACCAGCCTAGGGCGCACGCACGGGCGAGGGACGTGCTCGGACCCCGGGCGCAGCAGCACCCGGGGCCCGAGCATGTCGACGGGATGGCTCAGAGGCAGTATCCCGAGGCGGACTGGTAGCTGCCCGACACGGTCCAGGTACCAACCCGCTGGGTGCCCTTGACGTAGGTGATGACGCCGGACGGCAGGTACTGGCTGACCGTGCGTCCCGGCACCGAGATGGTGACGTTGGCACCTGCGCCCTTGACCTTCGCCGCAACGACCTTGCCGGCGCCGCAGATCTGGTAGCCGCCGGTCGACGCGGCCGAGGCGGGGGCTGCGACGGCGGTGGCCGACGCGACGAGCAGGAGGCTGGTCGCCGCTGCGAGGAGAGTGCGCTTCACGTTGAAACTCCTTGGCTGGATGGAGCACCGTCGCGGCCGCGACGGTGCGGTCGTGAGCTCACCGCCCCGGCCGGGTCTCGAGTCCGTTCGTCACCACCCCGGGGCGCGTGCGGCGGCCGAGCAACTCTGCCCGGTCAAATCCGCACAGTCTGCACATTACAGAAATTTGCATCATGATCAACCGGTGGCTTGCACGCGTCGCAGGGTGCTTGCCACTACACGTCCGGCACGCGCGCGAGCGACGATCGTGACCAGCGACCGCATCGCGCTCGGAGGCAGGACATGACCGACACACCGATAGGCCCGGCGCCCGGCGAACCCGTCGAGCCCGTGACAGCCGCGGCCTCGTCCTTCGTCTTCATCCAGACGGGCGGCACGACGACGAGCACGCCCGGAGACCTCGCCGACGACGGCAACGACTGACGGCGAGAGCGCGTGATCCCCGACAGCCTGGCCGCGATCTACGCCTTCCTCCTGCTGCTCGCCCCCGGGATCGTCTGGCACCTGCAGCGCGCACGCCACCGCCCCAGCACCAAGGAGAGTGCGCTCGTCGAGCTGTCCCGGGTCGTCCTGTCCTCGCTCCTCGCGACCGGAGCAGCGGCCCTCATGCTCCTGCCCGCGGCGTGGCTCCCGCTCTACCGGTCAGCCGAGCGCGGCGGCGACAACCACTTCGACTCGCCCGTGGCGGCCGTACCCTACGTCGGCGCCGCGCTCGCGACGTCCGCCCTCGCGTGCGCGATCGCCTACCTCGTCGCGGCTCTCCGCTGGCCGGGCCGCGCCCCCATGAACGGTGGGCGTGTGTGGGACCAGGTGTTCATCGACCTGCACCCGAAGGGCGCGGGCGCCCCGTTCGTCATCGTCGAGCTGCTCGACGGCACCGTCTGGAAGGGCGAGCTCGTCGGCTTCGACTCGACACCCGAGAGCGGACCGAGGGACCTAGCGATCGGCCCGCCGCTACGCCGGCGCAAGCCTGGGGCGACCGTCTTCGAGGAGAAGGACGACGTCTGGCGCACGGTCGTGCTGCCCGACGCGCAGATCCGCTCGATCCAGGTCTCGTACCCCAGCCGGGGCGCGTGACAGGTCAGGCGCGGAAGCCGAGGTCCCGCAGACGCTTGCGGTCCTTGCGCGACGCCGACGCCTGCAGGCTCAGCAGCTCCGCATAGATGCCGCCGCTCGTCGCGAGCTCGTCCGGGCTGCCGATCTCGTCGACGCGGCCGTCGCGCAACGTCACGATCGTGTCGACCGACGAGATCGTGGACAGGCGGTGGGCGATGATCAACGTCGTCCGGTTCTCCATGAGCTCGTCGAGCCCCGCCTGCACGGCCCGCTCCGACTTGGTGTCGAGCGCGGACGTCGCCTCGTCGAGGACGAGGATCGGTGCGTCCTTGAGCATCGCGCGAGCCACCGCGATGCGCTGCTTCTGACCGCCGGAGAGCTTGAGCCCGCGCTCACCGATCGTCGAGTCGTAGCCGTCGGCGAAGGCCGACACGAACGCGTGCGCGTTCGCGCGAGTCGCGGCGTCGACGATCTCCTCGTCCGTCGCGCCCTCGCGCCCGTACGCGATGTTCTCCCGGACCGTCCCCGAGAACAGGGCGGCGTCCTGGAACACGACGGCGACCCGGCGCCGCAGCTCGGTGAGCGGCTGCTCCGCCACGTCGCACCCTGCTACGCGGATCGTGCCCCCAGTCGGGCGGTAGAAGCCGAGCAGGAGGCTCACGAGCGTCGTCTTGCCGCCGCCGCTCTCGCTCACGAGCGCGACGCGCTCGCCGCGACGCATCGTGAAGGACACGTCCGAGAGGACCGTGGCGCCCTCCTCGTACGAGAACGAGACGTCTGCGATCTCGACGACCGGGCCGTCGTCGGTCACCTCGGCCGCGGAGACCGGTACGACGGCGGGACTCACGGCGTCGTCGTCGCGTCCCTCGCCGAGGGCGTCCGCCGTCAGCAGGAGCGGCTCGTCACGGTCGGCAGGCTCCGCCATGACCTCGAAGTAGTCCTTGCTGCCCGCGATCGCGCGCTGCGTCGTGTCGACGAGGTAGCTCATCATCGTCACCGGCGCCTTCGCCATCGCGACGAGCTGGATGAGCAGCACCATGTCGCCGACCGTGAAGCGGCCCTGCGCCGTGCCGACGAACAGGATGACGTAGATCCCGAAGAAGACGACGTTGAGGAACGCCCGGCGGACCGCGTCCATCGTGTGCCAGTGGCGGGACTGCTCACGCGTCGTCACGACCGTCCGTGCGAAGCGACCGTCGAACAGCCGCAGCTCGCGTCGCTCCGCGACGAAGCTCTTGACGACGCCGATCTGCCCCACGACCTCCGCGAAGCGCCCGCCCGCGAGGTCGACCTGCTCGTTCTTCTCCCCCTCGAGCTTCTGCCACTTCTTGCTCGTGAGCGCAGTGAGACCCACGTAGACGGGGAAGACGATCGCGATCAGGAGCGCGAGCGGCCACGAGTAGCCTGCGCTGATCACGAGCACGGCCGCGACCGTGAGCAGCATCGGGAAGAAGTTGTTGGCGAAGTTGTTGAGGAAGCCCGTGACCTCGGTGATCGACCTGGTCAGGCGGCTGATGATCGCGCCCGTCACCTGGTTGTCGAAGTATCGCTGCGGCAGGCCGAGGAGCTTTGCGTAGTAGCGCGTCGAGAGCATGCGGCGCATGCGCGCCGCCATGACGTCACCGAGGTAGCCGCCGACGTTCTGCACGGTCGAGCTGAGCAGGTCCGCGACGAGGAGCGCGACGGCGAGCCACACGACCGTGCGGACGACGCCGTCGGCCGGCCCTCCCGTCGCGACGCCCACGACCGTGTCGGTCGCTTCCTTGAGGATGAACGGGACCACGAGCGCTGTCGCGGTCGTCAGCAGCGAGCAGACGACGATGCCGGTGTAGTACGGCCACAGGACGCGGGTGGCGGCCAGGATCCGGGCGATGCTGCGCACGCAGCCTCCTCGTGCTTGGGCGGGTCAGACAATCATCCTCCACGGCGCTCGCGTCCCGGCCCGCGAGCCGTCATGATCGTCCCTGGCCAGGTTGGCCGCACATCCACGTCAGGAGAACACATGGCCTCGCTCTACGGCATCGACAAGTTCATGGTGCTGCAGCGCATCACGATGATGGTGAACCGCTATGCGGTGCACGCGGTCCTCCCCGACGGCTCGCAGGGGGAGCTGCTCGCCGTCGCGCAGCAGAAGCGCATGGCGTTCAAGGAGCAGGTCACGTTCTTCACGGACGACTCGCGCACGACGCCGGTCTTCTCGTTCAAGGCGCGGCAGGTCATGGACCTCGCGGCGACCTACGACGTCATGGACGCCGCGGGCACCCCGATCGGCATGTTTCGCAAGGACTTCGGCAAGTCGCTGCTGCGCTCGACGTGGCACCTCGAGGCGGCGGGGATCTCGGCGGTCGGTCAGGAGCGCAACCAGACCGTCGCCCTCCTGCGCCGGTTCGTCGACCTGCCGTTCGCGTTCCACTTCGACTTCGCCGACAGCATGGGCCCCGTCCTGTCCGTCGAGCGCCAGTTCTCGCTGCGTGACCGCTACACCGCGACCGTCCCGGGCGCGCGCCTCGACGGCCGGGTCGCGGCTGCGATGACGGTCGCGCTCGACGCGCTCCAGCAGCGCTGAGCGCAGCGATCTCGACGGCCTGAGCGCGGCGGTCGAGGCGTCAGAGGGTGCGCCGCGCTGCCGTCGTCGACGGGGGCGTGGCGCCCCCTCGCGTGCGCCCTGTCAGCGGACGACGAGCTTCGTCCTGCCCGACGCCGCGGACTTCACCGTCGAGGACCCGGCGTACTTCGCCTTGACGATCCACGTGCCCTTCTTGAGACGCGGAAGGCGCACGATGGCCTTGCCCTTCGAGAGCCTGGCGGTGCGCACGACCTTCTTCTTGCCCTTGGTCGCAGTCACGGTGACCTTGCCGCTCGGCGTCGTGCGGGAGGCGGTGACCTTGACCGTCACCTTCGCCTTGGTCCGCGTCGAGATCTTCTTCTTGATCGTGGTCTTGACCTTGGCGGGCACCTTGGTGACCGTCCGCGACACCGTGAGGTTGTCGAGGCTCGCACCCGCGGGCAGGAAGTTCCGCAGGGCGTCCGCGCCCTTCTGGGTGAGCGTCAGCCCGGACGCAGCGACGGTGACCTTGCTGCCCGACCTCGTCACCTTGGTCCCGGACGCCCGGGCCGTGCCGACCGTGACGTCGTTCGACACGAAGGTGCCCGGGGTGAAGTGCGTCGCGCCCTGCGGCACGACGACGGTGAGGTCGGCGACGACGGACGTCGCCTTCGACGTCGTGACGACCTTGATGTCGCCGAGCGTGATGACGAAGTCGTGCGCGGGGAAGCTGTAGGTGACGGACCCGCTCGTACGGATCGTCGTCGTCGCACCCTCCGTCGCTGCCACGACGGGAAACACGTACGGGCGGCGCTCGTCCGTGCCGGACGCGGCAGGGTCGAACACGGCCGGCTTGTTCGGGACGATCCGCTTGCCTGCGGTCAGCGGGTTCGCGGGGCTGCCGACGTAGTTGCGGAAGCTCTCGCGGAAGCCCCAGCGGAGCGCGGCGTCGGACGAGCTCGACGCTGCAACGGCGGTCGGCGCGGCAACGGCGGCCCCGGCGAGGGTGAGCACGGCTGTCAGGAGGGCGCCCACGGCGCGGCGGGCTCGGGTCGTGGTCATGGCGTGCTCCAGGTTCAGCAGGACGTGCACGCCGAGGGCCATGGCCGCTGGCTGCGCACGGTGACGAGGCAACCCGGTGAGGGTAACCCGCGGGGACGAGAAAGCGCCGGGTCCGATCCCCCGATCCAGGACCCGGCGCACCACACCCACGCCACCGTTTCCCCCGAACCGGCGGCGCCAGGGCGCCACGAAGATCTCACGGCGACCGTGACGGACCTGCGCGGACCAGCGTCTGGGACGCGGTGCCCCCGCACCTCGCCCCGACGCCTGGCGGCATCTCTGGCTAGTCGCGCCATGGCCGGTGACACAGGGCCCAGGCGAGCGACGTCGCTGCACGCTTGGCGTGCACACCGAAGCGTGCCAACGACCCAGGGGTCCCGCAACCGGAAGAGCGCTCCTGTGGATCACCCCTCGCGTCACCCCTGACCAGCGACGATGCGCACGGAGCCAGGTTTCCGCGAGATTCCGCGCCGCACGGCCTGCCCGCAGCCTCCCGACGGGGTGCAAGCATTCACCCGCTCGTCTCGGCTAGCGAGACCTCCGCGTATCTCACGAGCAGGGCGCGCACCGGCCCAGGGTGAGGCGCAGCTCGACGACGTCTCCCACGTCGAGCGACTCGAGCGCCCGGGCCCCCGCGTCCGCCGCCGTCTCGAGGACCGTGACTGTGCCGAGACCGTCGACCTCCACGAGCGCCGACGCCGCACCGCGACGGAACGGCACGCCCGTCACGACCCCACGACGCAGGAGCGCCACGTCGCGCTCCGCGCCGTCATGCCCGGACACGCCGTCCCAGCCCGGCCCGACAAGGCGGAAGCCCCCCGGAGGCACGGCGAGCGACGCCCCGCCCACCGTGACGAAGACCTCGTAGCCGAGGAACGACGCGACCGTACGGTCGACGGGCGCCGCCCACAGGTGGGCGGGCGTCCCCTCCTGCAGGACAGCGCCGCGCGACATGACAGCGACCCGGTCCGCGACCGTGAACGCCTCGTCCTGGTCGTGCGTGACGAACACGGCGGTCGTACCCGTCGCGAGGAGCGCGACGCGCAGGTCGACCGCGAGCCGCTCGCGCAGCTCCCGGTCCAGCGCGGACAGCGGCTCGTCGAGGAGCAGCAGCCCGGGCGCGGGCGCGAGCGACCGCGCGAGCGCGACACGCTGCCGCTCCCCTCCCGACAGCGTCGAGACCTGCCGGGTCTCGTAACCTGCGAGGCCGACCGCCTCGAGCAGCTCCGCGACGCGCGCCCGCCGCCGCGCGGCCGGGACCCGCTCCCGGCGCCCGCCGCGCAGCGCGCGCCCCTCGAGCCCGTACGCCACGTTGCCCGCGACGTCGCGGTGCGGGAACAGCTGGCCGTCCTGGAACATGA
>Ga0308158_10005227_pt1 | contig 10688 bp, 12 predicted proteins | sample PhyBR2_FD_201038 | JGI IMG/M metagenome (GOLD analysis project Ga0308158, IMG submission 201038) | Phyllosphere microbial communities from UC Gill Tract Community Farm, Albany, California, United States - DLSLB.R2 | ecosystem: Host-associated > Plants > Phyllosphere > Unclassified | place: USA...
AAACGAAACAAGGAGAGGCGCGTGGCCAAGTCGCATATTCTGGTCGTCGATCAGGGGACCACGTCGACACGCAGCATCGTCTTCGACGATCAGGCGCGGCGCGTTGCGATCGCGCAGGCCGAATTCGCGCAGCATTATCCTGCTCCCGGATGGGTCGAGCACGATCCCGAGGACATCTGGCGCGACGTCCTTGCAACCGCGCGCAGCGCGATCGACGCGAGCGGTGTCGGCGCAAGCGGGATCGCGGCGATCGGGATCACGAACCAGCGCGAGACCGCGGTGATCTGGGACCGCGCGACGGGCGCGCCGATCCACAACGCGATCGTCTGGCAGGATCGGCGCGGGGTCGAGGCGTGCCGCCGGCTCAAGGCGGACGGGGTGGAGGAGCTGATCCGCGACCGTACCGGATTGCTGATCGACCCGTATTTCTCCGCGACCAAGGTCGCCTGGATGCTCGATACCGTGCCGGGCGCACGCGCGCGCGCCGAGCGCGGCGAACTTGCATTCGGGACGATCGACAGCTTCCTGCTGTGGCGGCTCACCGGTGGCGCGGTGCATGCCACCGACGTCACCAATGCGAGCAGGACGATGCTGTTCGATATTCACCGCAACCGCTGGGACGCGGACCTGTGCGAACTGCTGCGCGTGCCGATGGCGATCCTGCCGGTCGTCCACGACAATGCGCATCTCTTCGGAACGACCGATACCGCGCTGTTCGGCGCGCCGATCCCAATAGCGGGCATGGCGGGCGACCAGCAGGCGGCGTTGTTCGGCCAGGCATGTTTCGACCCGGGCATGGCCAAGTCGACCTATGGCACGGGCTGTTTCCTGTTGCTCAATACCGGGACCGAGGCGATCACCTCGCGCCACCGCCTGCTGACCACGCCCGCCTATCGTCTCGATGGCCGGACCACCTATGCGCTGGAGGGTTCGATCTTCGTCGCGGGCGCAGCGGTGAAATGGCTGCGCGACGGGCTCGGCGTGATCACGCATGCCAGCCAGACCGACGACCTTGCGACGCAGGTGCCAGACAGCCACGGCGTGTACATGGTCCCGGCGTTCGTCGGCCTCGGCGCGCCCTATTGGGAGCCCGATGCGCGCGGTGCGATCTTCGGGCTGACGCTGGGGGCGACCGGCGCGCATCTCGCCCGCGCCGCGCTCGAATCGGTTGCCTATCAGACGATGGACCTGGTCGAGGCGATGTCGGCGGATGGCGGGGGACGCCCGGCAATCCTGCGCGTCGATGGCGGGATGGCCGCGAACGACTGGCTGTGCGCATTCCTCGCCAACATGATCGCGACGCCGGTGGAGCGCCCGGGCGATCTCGAGACGACCGCGCGCGGCGCGGCGTTCCATGCGGGGCTCGCGACCAATGTCTGGTCGGGACTCGATATGCTGAAGGGACTTTGGTCGCGCGAACGGTGTTTCGAGCCCGTTATGGACGACGAAACCCGTGCGCCGCTCGTCGCGGGCTGGCGCGACGCAATCCGCCGGACGCTCGCCCCGCCAGCCTAGGCGATGAGGTCGGCCAGCATGCGGCCCGAAAGCCACGCCGCCTCGACGCGCGAGGCCAGCAACCAGTCGCCGCATGCGCCCAGCCGGCGGTCCGCGAGCCATAGTGCGCCGCACTGCTGTGCGCCGGACTTGGCGTAGCGCCAGCGGTGGGCGCTGGTCGTGACGACCGCGGGCATGTCCGCTCCGATCGTGTCAGCGAACGCCGCGAGGATCGCTGCCTCGACCGTGGCCGGCTCGTCCTCCAGATGGGACCGCGACCAGTCCGCACTGGCCTGCAGGACCCACGCTTCGGGTCCGGTTCTTCCGGGTTTCGCGCCGTTGCGCACCGCCGATGCCAGCGGTCCGCGATTCTCGATGCGATCGGATCCGATCGGCACGCGCGCGTCATAGGCGACCATTACCGTCCAGCACGGATCGGACGGCGTCGCGCGCGCCAGCGCGGCGATCGACGGCGCCGCGGCTTCGGTCAGCGCCGGCACCTGCTCGGCGGGTATCGCGATGACCGCGCCGTCGAACGGCGTGTCCGTTACGCCGTCGCCGTGAAAATGCCAGGCCTCGCCAGCGTATGCGATCCGGTCGATCCGCGTGGCCCAGCGGACATCGAGTACCGCGGCCATCGCGCGGACGGGCGCGTTCATCGCGGGCGTGCCGACCCACGCATCGTCGCCCGCCACGGGCCAGCGTGCCACGTGACCCGCATCCGACCAGTCGTCGACGGCCTTGACGAACCGCGCATCGCGCGCCGTGAAATACTGCGCGCCGTGATCGAACGCGGTTTCGCCCAGCGGCGTCGCGAGGCGGCGCGTCGACATACGGCCGCCGGGGCCGCGCCCCTTGTCGAACAGCACGACCTCATGACCGCGCGCCGTCAGCGCCGTGGCGCAGGAGAGTCCGGCCATGCCGGCGCCAATGATCCCGATGCGCATCCGCTTGTCCTTGTACCGCAACGGCCTGCAGAAATCTGCTGCATCCGCTTGTTATCCGGGCACTCGATAGGCGTCCGACCGTTCGTGTCGCAAGCCAACACAGGACATTGCCATGACCGAAGATCCCCGCACCAGTCAGCCCACCCGGTTTCCTGACGAACCGCAACAGCCGAGCCCGGGGCTCGAGACCGCGATGCGGACGAAGCCCGATCATGGGGAGGAACGCTATGTCGGCAAGGGGGCGCTGAAGGGCTGCGTCGCGCTGATCACCGGCGGGGATTCGGGGATCGGTCGTGCGGTCGCGATCGCCTATGCGCGCGAGGGGGCGGACGTCGCGATCTCGTATCTTGCCGAGGAACAGGCGGATGCGGACGAAACGCGCGCCTGGGTCGAGAAGGCGGGGCGCCGGTGCCTTCAACTGCCAGGTGACATCCGTGATCGCGCGCATTGCGCGGTGCTGGTCGAGCGGACCGTCGCCGAACTCGGCGGCATCGACATTCTCGTCAACAACGCCGCCGCACAGACGGTGAATACGGGGCTCGACGATATCGACGACGACGAGATGCAGGCCGCCTTCGCCGCAAACGTCTATGCGATGATCCGTTTGAGCAAGGCCGCGGTGCCGCACATGAAGCCGGGTAGTGCGATCGTGAACTCCACGAGCGTGCAGGCCAAGGTCGCGACCGAGAACATGATCGTCTATGCGACCACGAAAGGCGCGATCGCCAGCCTGACGATCGGCCTGTCCAACCTGCTCGCGCCCAAGGGCATCCGCGTCAACTGCGTCGCGCCGGGGCCCGTATGGACGCCGATCCAGCCGATCGCCAAGGGCGCGGACGAACTCGAGACGCTTGGCCAGAACACCCCGCTGGGTCGCGCGGGCCAGCCCGGCGAACTCGCGCCCGCCTATGTCCTCCTCGCCTCGGACGAGGGGAGCTACATGTCGGGGGCGCTGATCCCGGTCACGGGTGGCATGCCGATGCTATGATGCGGGCCGTCGCGCGGACCCGCCGGCCGATGCTGCATTATGTCGGGTTTCGCGGCGACGAATATCTTCGGGCGGTCCGCGTGTTCGGACCGCCCGATTTCGTGCATATCGGGTGGGATAGCTGGGCGAGGATGGAGGTCGTGGAAGGCGATACCGCGATCTTCGCGCGGGGAACCTTCGACGACATGCCGTCGGCCTATGGCTTTCCCGACTTGCGTGAGACGGGCGATTCGGAGCGATAAGACAGGACAGGCGATGGGTGTGACGGCGAAGGACGACATGATGGTGGCCGGATGGCGATGATCCGTCCGGTTCCTGATACCCCGTTGCCGGGACAGGAGAGTGTCTGGGCTTATCCGCGCCCGGCGATCGCCTGTCCCACGCCGCGTCGTATCAGGATCGTCCATCGCGGGATCGTCCTGGCCGACACGCGCGCGGCGGTCCGCACGCTCGAGACGAGCCATCCCCCCAGCTACTATATCCCAGCAGCCGACATTCTCGCGGATGCGGTGCGACCGTCGCGACGTGGGTCATTCTGCGAGTGGAAGGGGCAGGCGGTCTATCATGACGTCACGATCGATGGCGAAGTCTTGCGCGATGTCGCCTGGAGCTATCCCGCGCCTACCGCGCCCTTTGCGATGTTGCGCGATCATCTCGCCTTTTATGCGGCGCCGTTCGATGCGTGTCTTGTCGACGACGAACGCGTCGTGCCGCAAGCGGGAGAGTTTTACGGCGGGTGGATCACGAGCGATCTGGCAGGCCCGTTCAAAGGGGTCCCTGGCAGCAGGTTCTGGTAGGTATCGGCGCGCTTGGCGACCGAGCCGGGCACCCGCAGAGGGGCCCGGCGCGTATCGGGTTTTCAGTTGACGCCCTGCTTGCGCGCGCCGGTGATCATCTTGCGCGCGATCGTGCGGACCGCCTCATCGTCCTTCGTGCCGTCATTCGCCGGATCGCCGAGATGGTCGAGGCTCTGCTCGAGGAAATCGAGTAGTCCTGCATGACGATCCTCGACGAATTCCATCATCTTGAACAGCAGATGCTCGGTGGCGATCTCGCGTTGACGCGCCAGCGTCGCGGTGTCGGCCATCATGCCTGTCCCGACCGTTCGGATGCATCGAACTCGGCGAACGCCTCGCGTACCTCGCTGGCGGCTGCGTTGTCGGCGACCTCGACGGTGACCACGACCTTGCCGTTCAATTCCGCATCGTCACGCGCTTCGGGGCTGGGCTGTCCCGCCTCGTTGTCGGATCCCGCTTCCTCGACGCCGGCCGTGTTCTCGTCGCCATCGGCGGCAACGACGATCTTGCCGCGATCGATATCGAACTGCTGGACCAGTCGCTCGACGGTCATCTCGGCTTCGCGTCGCGTATCGAATTTCCCGGTCAGTTTCATGCTGCTTACCCTTCAGCCGACATGGCTCAGGGACAGAACCATCGAGCTTCGCGTCGGTGCCATCGTGCGGCGTCGTTTCGCCTGTGACGTCGGCGCGTCGGGCCGTGGCATCATCCCGTTGTCGGGCGCGCCCAGAGAGCGACGGCCATCCCCTCGAGATAGCGCGCGGCAGCGGCGGCAGCCGCGTCCGCCTGCAACACGGTCAGCGCTTCGGGGGCGAGCGCCTTGGCCGCGTCGAGCAGCCCGCGCCACGGCGTCGATGCGCCCGGCCAGTTGAACAGCGCAATGGCTGCGCCGAGTTCGGCCAGTCGTTCGGCCTTGCGAACCTGTTCGTCGAAGTAGCGCCATTCGGGTGCGCACACATAGGGGCGTCCCACACGCGCGATCTCGTGGACGATCGTGTCGCCTGCGGAGGCGACGACGACGTCTGCCGCGGCGAGGTAGTCGGTGATGCCGGAAACCCATCCCCGCATGTCGAGATTGCCGAAATCGGTTTCGTGCCCCTCGCGCTGGACGGGGCCGAGCACCAGCCACTGCGTGTCGGGGAGTGCGCGTGCGGCCATCGTCAGCGGCGCATAGGGCGTGCCCGCGCCGCCGCCGCCGGTCAGCACCACGACGATTTCGCGGTGGGGGTCGAGGCCAAGCCGGGTGCGCGCCTCGGCCTTGGTCGGCACGATGTCCTGCGTCGTGCAGAGCCCGCCGGTGTAACAGGTCCGGGCGCGGATCCAGTCTGGCGTATCGCGTTGCTCGAGCGCTTCGTCGAACGGCGCGAGCAGCCCGACGCACGCCTGATACCCCGCCAGATGCGCCGGATCGCCGCGGTTTCCGTGCATCCGGATTCCGATCGCAGGCACGCTCGCGATCCGCGCGAGCACCGCGATCTCCGCGGAGACGTCGATCACGAACAACGCGGGGTCGACCGTGTCGAGATGCTCGAGGATCGTCCGCATCGATCGCCTGATCGCCGCGTCGCCGAGCGGCGCGCGGTGCATGATCTCCGGCGTCGGCTGGGCGGCGAGCAGGGGTGGGGGACTGTAAGCCGCGTCAGCCTCGTCGGGCAACGCCGTGATCGCGACGTCGCGCGCGAACCCGTCGAATAGCGCGGGGCGTGCCGTCAGGATCGTGACGGCGCGGTCTGCGGGCAACGCGCCGATGATCGCCATCGCGCGATTGGCATGCCCCCGGCCCTGATGGCCGACATAGAAGGTGATTGGCTTCTGCATCGCCGATCGATACCCGCTTGGCATGCTGAAATCGCGCTTAATTCGGCATGGTCGATGACGGCCAAGTGAAATGGACCGCGGATCGATGCTGTGCCGGCGGACCGCCACGGTTTCCGGAACGCCGACGGCGCATGCACGGTGATCCCCGGGCCGGAAGTGCAATCGCTAGAGCAAGGTCGCGCACGCCTCCTCGATGGCACCGTAGATGGCGTCGAGGTCGGCCTCATCGATGCAATAGGGTGGCATGACGTACACCGTGTTGCCGAGCGGGCGGAGCAGCAGGTCGCGGCCCACGAAGCACCGGGACAGTCGTGGACCAAGGTCGGAAAGGTACCCACCATCCCCGACCTGCAGGTCGACCGCCGTGATCGTACCGATGCGACGCGGATTGGTCACGCCGCGCACGCCCGAGAGTCGGTCGAGACGGGCCGCCTGGCGTGTGCCCAGGAGGGCGATCCGGTCGTGCACCGGCTCGTCGCGCCAGATCGCCAGATTCGCGTTGGCAGCGGCGCACGCGATCGGGTTCGCGGTATAGCTCGACGAATGGAAGAACATCCGCGCGCGTTCGTCGGACAGATGCGCGTCGAAGATCTCGGCGGTCGCCATCGTCACGGCAAGCGGCACCGCGCCACCGGTCAAGCCTTTGGACAGGCACAGGATGTCGGGGACGATGTCCGCCTGCTCGCACGCCAGCACGGTCCCGGTGCGACCCCAGCCGGTCATCACCTCGTCGGCGATGAACAGCACGCGGTGGCGCGCGCAGATCGCGCGCATCCCGGCGAGGACGTGCGGGGGATAGATCAGCATGCCGCCCGCGCCGAGCACCAGCGGCTCGACGATGAATGCGGCAGGGGCGGCCCGGCACGCCGCCTCCAGCGCGTCGAGACTTGCCTGCTCGCAACCGGGATGCGGAAAGGGGATCGTGTCGACGTCGAACAGCAACGGCGCATAGGCGCGGTTGTAGACGCCGCGCTCGCCGACCGACATCGTTCCGATCGTATCGCCGTGGTAGCTGTGCTCGAGCACCAGGATCCGGTCGCGCGGCTCGCCCCGGTTGCGCCAGAAGCCGAGCGCCATCTTCAGCGCGACCTCGACCGCGGTCGAGCCGGAGTCGGAGAAGAAGACATGCTGCAGGGCGGGCGGCATGATGTCGATCAGCCCGCGCGCCAGCGTCTCGGCGGGTTCATGCGTCCAGCCTGCGAAGATGATCTGGTCCATCCGCCCCGCCTCGTCGGCGATCGCGGCCATGATCCGCGGATGGCGATGGCCATGCGTGGTCACCCACCAGGACGAGATCGCATCGACGATCCGCCGCCCGTCGCTCGTGTAGAGCGCGGCGCCTTCGGTCCGCGCGATCTGCGGAATCGGGTCGCCAAGCCCGTGCTGCGTAAAGGGGTGCCAGATCGGCGATGTCATGCGAAATCCTCGATCGCGAAGCCCGCCGCGAACGCCGCGCGCAGCGATGCCGCGTCGAGCGTTGGAAGAATGGGCAATCGCCCCAGTCGCTTGACGCCGCCAAGCCGCATGATCGCCTCTTCGCTGTGCGGAACCGGATCGCCGATGAACGCGACCCCCAGGATCGGCACGTCCCTGCGGCGCAGCGCCTCGATCGACAGGAGGCTGTGGTTGATCGTGCCGAGCGTCGTGCGTGCGACCAGCACGACGGGAAGGCGCCAGCGCGCGAACAGGTCGGCAAAGACGACCGTCTCGGTCAGCGGGACCATCACGCCGCCCGCGCCCTCGATCACCAGCGGACCCGGCACCGTTGGCGGGACCAGCCGGTCGACATCGATCGTCACGCCGTCGAGCGTTGCGGCGCGATCGGGCGAGCACGGCGTCTCCAGCCGATAGGCCTCGTCGAGGATCTTATCGCGCGCGAGGCCCGACAGCGCGGCGACGCGCGTCGCGTCGCTGCCGCCGTCGAGGCCGGCCTGGACGGGCTTCCAGTAGGACGCGCCGAGCGCGCCGGCGAGTGCCGCGGCGAACACGGTCTTGCCGATGTCGGTATCGGTGCCGGTGACGACGAAACGGGTCATGATCGGGCCTTTTGAAGCGCATCGGCAAGCGCGTGAATGTCGGGTTCGGTCACGTTGAGCGTGAGCGAGATCCGGAGCCGCGACGTTCCCTGCGGTACGGTCGGCGGGCGGATCCCGCGGATGTCGAACCCCGCGGCCTGCACCGCGGCTGCGATCCGCATCGTCGCCGCATCGTCGCCGATGACGAGCGGCAGGATTTGAGACCCCGTTGGCATGACGCCGTGCGGCGCGAGTGCATGTTCCGCATGCGCCACCAGCGCGTGCAGGGCGGTGCGACGGTCGGGTTCGTCGGCGAGGATGCGCAGGCTCGCGCGCGCGGCGCTCGCCATCAGCGGCGATGGTGCGGTCGAGAAGATGAAGGCGCGCGCGCGGTTGATCAGGAAGTCGCGAACCACCGCCGGCCCGCATACCAGCGCGCCCTCGCATCCCATCGCCTTGCCGCAGGTGCGCAGCGTGACGACGTCCGCGCGTCCCTCGAATGCCCCCGCGAGCCCGCGTCCGTCGGCACCGAACACGCCCGTCGCATGCGCCTCGTCGATCAGCAGGACGCCGTCATGCCGCTGCGCGACGGCGACCAAGTCGTCGAGCGGCGCACGATCGCCATCCATGCTGTAGAGGCTTTCGACCGCGATCCAGGGGCGCCCCCGTCCGCCGCCGCGCCGCCACGCGAGGATCGCATCCTCGAACGCGGTGACGTCGTTGTGCGCGGCCGCGACGCTGTCTCCGCGGCCAAGACGCATCCCCTCGTGCGCGCTCGCATGGATCAGCGCGTCGTGCACCACGAGGTCGCCGCGCTGCGGCAGCGTCGCGAACAGCGCAGCGTTGGCCGCGTAACCGGTTGAAAAATAGAGCGCGGTCTCCGCGCCGAAGAAGGCGGCGGCCTCGGCTTCGAGCATCTCGTGCTCGGGATCGTTGCCGCGCAACAGCCGCGATCCGCCCGAGCCGATCGGCACGCCGCGCGCGATCGCGTCGGATACGGCGGCCGCGATCCGGCGGCTCCGTCCGAGCGCCAGATAGTCGTTGGACGAAAAATCTTTTCCCTGTCGTTCGATCAGCACACGCCGCCGCGCGATCGCGTCGAGAGCGGCCAAGTCGTTGCGATGCGGGTCAAACACGGACATCGCGCAAGCCTCTAGCGGCAATGCACCGGCCGCGCGACCCGGTTGCGCCGACCCGTGCGCGTCGGTCAGATCGGGATCGTTCGGCCGAATGGGGTATTTCTCTCCTATGGTATAGCGGGACCGGCTTGGCTAACCCCGTTTTCTCCATTCCGGTCGAAGGTATCCCGCCCCATGAAGCGCAAGACGCTGACCCAGTTTCTGATCGAACAGCAACGCGAAGCCGGCACGCTGCAACCCCAGCTGCGCCTCCTGATCGAGGTCGTCGCGCGGTCGTGCAAGGCGATCAGCCATGCGATCGGCAAGGGTGCGCTCGGCAACGTGCTGGGCAGCCTCGACAGCGAGAACGTCCAGGGCGAGGTGCAGAAGAAGCTCGACGTGATCGCCAACGAGATGCTGCTCGAGGCGAACGAGTGGGGCGGCCATCTCGCGGCGATGGCGTCGGAGGAGATGGAGACGATCCACCTCGTCCCCAACCGCTATCCCAAGGGCGAATATCTGCTGCTGTTCGATCCGATCGACGGGTCGAGCAACATCGACGTCGATCTCTCGGTCGGCACGATCTTTTCGGTGCTGCGCGCGGCCGAGACCGCGTCGGGTGCCGACGTGACCGAGAATGATTTCCTCCAGGCGGGGCAGACGCAGGTCGCGGCCGGCTATGCGGTGTACGGCCCGCAGACGATCCTGGTGCTGACCGTCGGCGCGGGCGTCCACGAGTTCACGCTCGATCGTGAGGTCGGGTCGTGGGTCATGACGGATACCAACATCCGCATGCCCGGCGGCAAGCGCGAGTTCGCCATCAACACCTCGAACGCGCGGCAATGGTCGGCCGAGGTCACGCAGTTCATCGACGATCGCGTCGCGGGCGCCGAAGGGCCGCTCGGCAAGGATTACAACATGCGCTGGACCGGATCGATGGTCGCCGATGCGCACCGGATCCTCAAGCGCGGCGGCGTCTTCCTGTATCCGCGCGACGTTCGCCAGCCGGGCAAGGTCGGCAAGCTGCGGCTGATGTACGAGGGCAACCCGATGGCGATGCTGATGGAGCAGGCCGGCGGTGCCGCGACCGATGGCGAACAGCGCATCCTGTCGATCGAGCCCAGCAGCCTGCACCAGCGTATCGGCCTGATCATGGGTGATCCGGCCGAAGTCGAAGCGATTACCAGCGCGTATCGGGACTGATCGGCGCGCAGTCGGCGGCCCGGTACGACGTGACGAGAGGAGCAAGAGATGGATGTTGCGTCACAAGGATATGCCGCCGACCGCGAGGATCGCGCGTCCTGGAGCCGGCTGATCGACGATCACGACCGGATCGCCGAACGATGCGTGGACCTGGTCGCATTGCTCCAGCGGCGCCACCGGAACTGCGCGGCGGCGTCGCGCAAGCTGGTGGATCTGGCCGTGCTGGTCGCGGATCATCTCGGCGTCGAGGATGATATCGTCGACCTCAGCGCGCTCGCGACCGAGGCCGACTATGCCCCCGAGACGGT
>Ga0308158_10005229_pt1 | contig 10680 bp, 10 predicted proteins | sample PhyBR2_FD_201038 | JGI IMG/M metagenome (GOLD analysis project Ga0308158, IMG submission 201038) | Phyllosphere microbial communities from UC Gill Tract Community Farm, Albany, California, United States - DLSLB.R2 | ecosystem: Host-associated > Plants > Phyllosphere > Unclassified | place: USA...
CTGCTGGGGCGCCTGTTCGGGCGCCAGGATCACGTCGACTGACTCGCTCCTCACGTTTGAACCACGCACCGGAGACATCGATGTCCCTTCGCGAACGCCTTGCGCTGCCCGACCCCGAACGCCCGACCGGCGCCGAAACGCACGACGCCCCCAACCAGGCCTACCAGGAGCTCAAGTTCTTGGCTCGAATGTGCCAGAAGATTACATGTTGATTTGGCGCAAATGGTACTTCGTTGGATTATGTACGATCAGCACATGCAACCGACCTATCCCAGCGTCCTATTTCCGGTCCCAGCCACCGTCCTAGCTACTGCGCTAGTCCTATGCCGGATTCATGGCCATTACTATGCAAGAAGCTTTTTGGAAGACTATGGAGTGAGCGACATCGTAATTACAGAGCTGCTTGAAGTTGCTAAGGAGATAACAAGTGCTTGAGTAATGAAGATGTCCATGTCCGAGCACGACCAAGACCATCGTGACCTTGCCTTCTCTATACAACTGGATAGACAGATAGAAAAATGCTAAGTACGAACACTTCATCACTTAATTAGTTGTTGATTTGAAATAAAAAGCTCGTGAAAGTCGCCCGTATCTAGCTTGATACCCCATGTATTTACTGTATTGGAAAAAGGAATTTTACGAAAGTCAATGGATAAAAGACAACAATAGTGCAATAATTTGACAAATTTGTGTTACTAGTGTACAATTCTATTGTTCTAGTCGTAACCTGTTGTCCCGCATCCTGCTTTACTCCCACCACTACTTTTTACCTGAACCACTAGGAGGCTTATCTATGTCTGCACCAAACTCAGTTCCAGAATTCGGCAAACCGCTTCGCGATCCTGACTACTATCTAACTATTGACCGGATTGTCAATTCTCTTCGACCATTTTCAACACTTCGGGCTGTAGCAACTCACCTCAATTCTTTGGGCTTGCAAACCCCTAGCGGCTTGATCTGGCATCGTATGCACGCTGCGAACTACATTCGGCAACGTGGGTTGATCACCAACACCTCTGCTGCACTCACGAACTGAAGTAATCCCTGTCAGCCTTCCTGATCGGGAAGCGCCTCTGCCAGTCCTGGCAACCGCTATACACAATTATCTGACGCTCGCACCGTAATCGAATCACGGTTCGTTGCATTCCTTTCGCCCGCATCCAGCGTGCCTGCGGGAGCGCTATGCCCATGGCGTCAGCATTCACTTTAAGGAGCATCAACAATGTACGAAAAAAGAAATCCGACAACGATTACAGGCACGGCCCGACAGCAGATCGTTAGCCGCTCAGGAGTCGCGCTACAGAGGCAATACCTATTCATGCCTGAGGACTCTTGGCAAGCACTTCACCGATTGTGTTCGATCCAGCAACGTAGCGGGTCGCAGGTGATCCAGTTCCTAATTTCAACAGCCGATCTAGGCACGCGCAAGGACGCAAATGACATCGAAATTAACCGAGCCAAGTAAGCGCATTCGCAGGGATTTCATCGCAGACCTCGCCCGTACGTACGTCATCGACGAATCAGGCAACTTCCCACGAGCCATCGTAGCGTCCGGCAGAACCCAGAACTTGTCCTCGCTCACGTTCGACTTTAAGCCGTGGGCAAAGGGACATTCGGATCGTCGAATCCCTGACGACGAGTTCACTCCGTTCATGTCAGGGTTAGAAAGTGCTATCCGTGGCGGGCTAGAGCGTGTATGCGGCATCTCGTTCAAGCCAGTCGATCAACGGTCATTTGTGGACTCGAAAGGCGACAGACTGCTGAACACATACTTGCCTTACGCTCCAAGTCGCCCGATGAACTACGAAGCTGCCAGAGCAGTGCTTGATGACTACGCCGCTCGACTTTTCCACCAGAGCGATGAGGACAAAAAGAATGTTCTTCAATTCTGTGGCGACGTTGTTGCGAACCCGGCTCGACACCCTCAATGGGGCATCGTCATGCGTGGAACCAGCGGCACTGGAAAAAGCAGTCTTATCGGCTTGCTCAAAGTGGCGCTAGGCGGACGTTACGTATGGAGCGAAAACGACTACACACCAGCATTCAGCCAGTTCTCCGAAGTTCTACCCAACAATCTAGTTGTGTGCTTTGACGACGCAACCGCTGGGAAGAGCACGTATGAGGACCTGAAGCTAGCTGTAACACGGGACACCGCGAACGTCCAAATCAAGGGCGTTCAGAACATTCTAGAGCGAGAGGTATTTAGCCGCTTGTTTGTGCTGTCGAACAGCCATCGCCCGTTCGTGATGCGCTCGGACGACCGACGCTTTTATGTCACGGAATACCTTCAGCACCTTCACAATCTGGAGGATTCGGAGGACTTTTACGAGAAGTTTACTGCGTTCTGGCGGAATCCAGATAACGCTGCTGCGATTCACTGGTGGTTTCGCGATCTGGCTTCGCCTGACTTCACGCCGCACGCCTGCGTTAAGACTGACGCTCGTAAGCAGTTGATAGCGATGTCCACCTCAAGCGCAGACACAGCCATCATGGAATTTTTAGGCGGGCGAGAAGTGAGCTATCTGGATGCCAACGGAACCCAGATAACGGAGACGCCACCTGTAAGAAGCGTGTTTCACCAGCGCCAACTGGATGCCTTCTTAGCAGGCAGGCAGATTACCGAGATGCCGATTGACCTGACACGTCGGAAGCTCACGGAGGCTGGATATGAAGAGAAGCGTCGAGTAGTTGCTGGTTGCAACGATGGTAAGCAGATCGACCTGTGGCAGAAACTCGTCCCTGGTCAAAAACGTTCGCCAGCCTTGACAGACGACGAAGCTATCGCAATCACCTTGGCCTACAACGACTCGTTTTGACTGCGTAATGCAGCACTAATGCACGCTAATTCCGGCTTAGTGCAGACTCAAAAATCGACGAAACCCAGTATCCATGCGGGTTTCCGCATATTGCTTAGTCCCTAATGCACTAATGCAATTTTAACGAAACTTATTATGAATTCTATTGCGCGGCCCGTGGCGGCTTACCGATGACCTATTGAAAGGAATAACATGACATACGACTCAAAGGCAGAATTGACTGCCGCATCCGTAATCGCAGCACTTGGCGGACGCCGCTGCACCAGTTTCACCCCGCACTTGTCGGGCTACTATCATGACGCTAATGGGGAGGCATTGGAAGCAAAACCTGACTTCGTTATCGAACGGCCTCACGGCCCCATTTTTCTTGACCTCAAGGCCGGAGCGCTGAACAGCCACTATTCTCGCGACAGTAGTCGTGCTGCTCTGGCGGCTGAATACATTCGCCTGCGTCACCGCTGCCCTGACGGAATGAGCCATTCAGAACTTTCCACTGCGCTTTACAATGCGGGACGCTCTGGCTACCTAGCCACTCTAGACCATGCCTTTAACCACTCGCTCTGGAAGCTACGTGCTCAACAGTCGCAGCTAGGATGGCGTCAATTCCTCGTTTGTTTCGAGAAGAACCCAAAGCCAGCAGATGCCAAACGATATTGTGATGCTGGTCTAGTGTGGTGTACGCTGAAGTCACTTCCCCAGCTCTTAATCCGTATTGAGCTGGAAGCGGCAGGCATTCCGATCTCATTCGTCCACAAGGCCCAGAAGTTTGTGTTCGAAGTCGAGTTCGACAACGGCACCGCTACCCAACTTGAAATGAGGCAACACTTTCTATCTGCGGTTGCTTCCAACCATAGAGCCGTAGCTGAGATTCATGCACAATCAGCGGCTGAGGAGGCAGAAGGTCGACTACCATTCTAAATAAATTTTAAATAACGATGAGAACAGTCCGGAGGCTTTTATCTTGTTCCCATGAAATTGAACGGACCCAAGCAATGAGCTAGACTCTCTATAGTTTTAAAGGAGATGTTAATTAATATTAGAACAAGGCACGACTAGAAAATAATTTCCAATTACGGAGTTGTATCAGATTGTTATTTTTCATCGGTTCAAGAATTTAAAATTGTTAGCAGATATTATGATTTTTTATGCAATCCAAATGCTATAGTCAATCTTTCCTACGGCACTCGACAGATGTGCAAGCGCAATGGCTTGCCCAACGCTTGTCAAACTAATATTCGAAAGCGCTTCTTTATCATACGCCGCTAGTAGTCTATTGAACGACGGTGCACTGTGAGTCAAAGCCGCCTTAAATTGCGCTCCGCTTTCAAAATGCAAATACTTGTAGCCCCCCTTTGCCAACAAATCGTAGATATCATCGCCACGCGATATTGAGCTTATTGTCAATGCACCTGTGTACTCAATATGTCTCTTTTGAGAGTCGGAGAGATTCATTCCATTTTCAGTTATAGCTAAGACTTTTCGTCCCATGTCTTCAAGCTGCCGGGTATTGGATAAGCCTTGTATCACCATTGAGGCGCAAAAATTATGAAGTGCAATAAATGAGATTTGATTTGGAGTTAAACGAGGAATTACTTGTATTGCTTCATTTAGAACTATATCTTTATAGTCGCTAGATTGTTTTGAGATGCGCTCTACAATTAAGTTGCTAAGCAAATCTGGACTTGCTTTCGCTCCTTTTCTTGCACATGCTTGTACAGCGTCATTTATTGCTGCCTGCACGTCAGGCTCACGGAACTTTTCAATTACAAGGTCCGCAGAGTTCTCTATCAACGTCTTTTCCAAAACAACAGAGAAATCTTTAACTTGCTGCTGGGCAGCTTGAATGGCCTCTTGACGAAGTATAGGAAAATTCTTTTCGAGAAAAAGCTCACACAGTTCTTTTATTTCTGTAACTGATGGTCCGTGGTAATGGATGTCTCTTGCTGCCTGTAGAGCTAATCCATTTGATCCGACATTCTGATTTTGCTTATCGCCTATCATATATATCTTATTTTTTATCCAGGTTTTTAATTTTGACGTCTCGCCCAGCTTGGATACCTAAAGATTTATCTGAAACTGTCTGATTTTGCCCGCTCCCTGGGTCTGACTTCTTCAAAAATAATGATGAGATCAACGCTATAATGGCGCCTAGGATAGATATGTAGGGTTCAAAACCACCTGGGTTCGTTATTGCCCATGCAAGCGATATCGATAGCCAAATGATGCAGAAAATTATTGCTGCGGTTCGCATTTTTAATCCATTTACAAGTAGGCTGTTAAGTATATAAGCCGGGATGGTATCTCGTTTAAATTCACCGATAGATGTTAAGATTAAAGCAGATTTCTCGCAGTGCTAAGAATTTTGTAGAAGCTGTACCAGAGTTCTGTTTAGTCACACCGCAATTGTGCAAGAAGCGGGCTCGGCGAAAAATCAAGATTTATCTAATGTCAATAAGTCGACAATTGCCTTCATTAGTCATTTAATATCGATAGTGAGAGATTGTAATGGGTACTCGTTCCAGTTTCGCTCAGCTTGCCATTTCGCTAAGCACCTATCGACTAATTTTCGTAGAAAAATGTCAGAGCTTTGATGCACTTCATTGCAATACGTAATTGCGTCTAAGTTTTTATCGAATGTAAAATTCGAGTGTTTTTTTGCATCGGGATTGTCGGGCCACGGTAGATGAGGCTCCCACCCTAGATTTGAACCTTTCATCATTACTGCCGTAACCCACGTAGGTCCGGACAGTGTAACGTGATGCGTAAAACAATCGCGGTAGTCTTTAGCTAACTCGCCAGTGTCCGACCAGAACCTTTCTATGAGTTCAGCAACATCAGCCGGATCGGTCTTAGCTCTGTTTGGAATAGTCCGAATCCTATTGACAAAACCATTAATTGATAAAGGAGAATCGCCTCGTACCACTTCCGCGCTGACTAAAAATGACAACACTGCGTCATATGATGATCTTGTCGCCTCCAAAAAACTATCCAAATGGAAAAACAACTGTTCGCTAAGCGGTCCTGAATAGGTGGAATTTGTTGGGCAGTTATGGATTGAAAGTTTCATCGGTTGCATCGCCAATACCATTTTCCTAACGATGTTTTTTGATTCATCTAGATGGTACTTCGCACGTCGATGTTTGAAAAATACTTTTCCTGACTGGAGCCGCCAATTGTGTCGCTTAGAATCCTCGATCTTCAAGGCGATCGCTTCAATCGCAGTGCTTTCCCAAGTTGGATCGGATATTATCCACATGATTAAATTAGTTCATAATTGATAGACTAGCGAGCCGCAGATAGCTTTGTCAAGTTCCCGAAAACAACGCACATAATAACTATTCGTTTCAAAGACTTCGACACAATGAAAGCTTTAAATTTCCATTGGTTAACCATTGCTCGGTGCAAAGATGTCCACCTAACTTAATAGTGGTTTCAATAAAAAATTAAATGCCGTAAATCAATTTAAGATGAAGATCAGCCATTTGTTTTCGTTGGAATAGGAACTGGGGCGGTAGCGCTATTCACTGGAGGGTTGGATGCACTTGCTATAAGCCCAGGGGCTAGGCCAGAGGCACCAGTAAAGCTCTTTTCAAGGATAGGCGTTTCCGGGCGAAGTTGCTGTCCGAAGCCGAAGCTTTCAATCCCTAGATTACAGTTCGTAATATCGATTTTTTTTTCAGTCATGGTCTATCTTTCATGCTAGTTTAATGCCTTGAATAGCAATACTGATTCCAGTCACCACAAATAACACTACTCCTAAGGCGAAGAAGATTGCTGCTGCACTATCTAATGCCGTGAGTAGAGCAGGGTCAGCAGGTTCTTCCTGAGCCAGTTTCATAACGTATGCCTTGTTTTTCTGGAACACTGCAAGCAGCAGACCGATACAAGTGATAAAACAGACAATAGCTGCAATGTAAAGTAAAAATGTTGGTAATGTTCGTACATTCTGCATTAGCGACACAAGTAAGCCAATGCCACCACCTGCAAGTGCGAACATGCTTTTATCAAATTCAAGCGAAGTATTGAACCAAGCATTCGTACTCGCAGCATAAAACTCTGCCTTCTTCATTTTTAACAACTCGTCCGCTGCGGTTCTTCTCAGCTGAGCAACTTCAAGTTGCAAAGAAGCAATTTCTTCTTGTGGCGTAAGTTGCGTGGTCATCTGGCAATTCTAACCTAATCCGGAAATTCAGCGTCATTCAGTTACTCATCTTAGGAGCAAAAGTTGTAACGAATGAGCTACCCTTCAAACAGCTCAATTACTTAGATCAAAAGGTACTTTACTCTAGTTATGATCTAGCTCATAATGGCTTTACTAACTTATGCACTAAAGGAGCCACACCGTGAGCCAGATCGCGTACTACCGAGTTTCGGATAAATCCCAGTCCACCGCTTCCCAGAAATCGGCACTGACTCACGCCAGCCTGATCGAGAAAGAATTCTTCGATGAGGGCGTATCCGGTGCAATCGTAGCCGCTAACCGCCCTGGCTTCTCTAAACTGCTCGACTTCATCCGTGATGGCGATACGCTGCATGTATACGCTGTGGACCGTCTGGGCCGTGATGCCATCGACGTGCAAACTATTATCCGTGCTCTGCTCGACAAGGGCGTTACGCTTCACATCAACGGTCTGGGTTTCATCGGAAAAGGCGTAGGGGAACTGATCGTTGCTGTTCTGGCTCAGGTTGCGGATATGGAGCGCCACCGTATCAACGAGCGCACGGCCAACGGTCGCAAGTTAGCAGTTGCATCGCTTGCTGCTACTGGCAAGACCCACAAGGGCAAGGAAAGCATGGGCCGTAAGCGCCTCATTACTGAGGCCGAAGTGCAGGTATTCCGTGGTACTGGCGAAGACCGTAAGAGCATTGCCGAGACTGCCAAGCACTTCGAAGTTTCGGAAGCCACAATCAAGCGTTGCTTGAATCCAGCCACCCGGAAGCAAGCAATGGCCGCATGAGGCGCACCAGAACGGTCCAGGAGCCGTTTAAAGGCATCAGGTTATAGGATAGACGTAGCTTTATGTCCCCTGACTGCCCTACGGCACTATAAAGCAGGCCTCTGTTGATTTATATGTAAACGGATAATGCCAAATTAAAATGGAATCGGATCGTTCTTATCGAGCGGCATCGCTTCAATGCCTGGAGGTACAGACGACTCCCCGTAGTGCTTCCCTACGGTCAGCGACAGTTGAAGTTCATAGCGATCACTGCCAAATGATGCCATCGGCTCAAAAGGCTTCTCACGCCAGCCGGTAAGCTCAACCTTCGATTCAGTCTTGGTAATCTCGGAAATGGCCGATGCAATCGCAGCCTCTAGTTGCTGTGGACTAATTGACTTGAAAATCTGTGATGACATTACGTCTCCTGGAGTGTGTCGCCTAGCATAACTAGCAGCTAAGTGCATGTCCAGCTCTCTGGTCGAACCGCCGAGAGGCGCTGTAAGCCTCGCGGAGCTTCAGCCCGACCAAGCCCTCAACCCATCAATTTAAAATCAACCACGGGCCTCTCATGAGGTCTAATTGATGTACAGTTTGTGAACGGTAGGCCGTTTAAACGCGATTACAGCTCCGTGGCGACGTTTTCAGCTCCGACCCTACCTTCTCCCATCCAGCCCTCTTCGGGCCTGTGTATGGATATTTCGGCGGACTGTCAATGCAAGTACTGAGCAGTCGGCTACCTGTTAAGCAACCCTGGATATCCCGCTGATATTCCTGGCCTGACGATAGGCTAAGACTGACAGGCCCACTTCCGTAATTTTTCCGTTTGTCAAAATTCAGCTTTAAGAATCGCCTGGGTCGGTTAAGGGAACCTCGTGGTACACATGATCTTCCCCGAAGTCAGTGATTTCCAGGAGGGCGTACGCTTCATCTGATAGCGCCTCATCATGCTCTGTCCAGTCTGGAGCATTGGAATTAGCACTTTGTTCGCTTTGACCTTCTGGAATGCCTCGCTCCTTCCGTCGCCGCTTGTGATAGCCCAAGACTTGATCCAACGATGGGCTGTCTTGGATTTGCATCTTGACGAACTGATCCTTGGTGTGAGGCGTCGAGACAATCCTGTCGCTACGGTCTTTCGACAGCGTGAACAGCAAGTCACCATCCTGCTTGATGTAAAAAATGCTCCCTTCTACGCTTGCCTCTACGCGAACCTGTTTCACCAGCATGTTGGCGTTACGACGACCTTCAGGAGTGATCAAGTCCAAGCGCTTGAAGAACTCTTCTTTGTCAATGATGGTTTCCTTCGCAAACAAGGACTCCACGTCCTTGACCTTAGATTCAGCAAATCTAGCAGCCTGTTCTGCCTCCGACATCAGAATTGCCATGCTAGTGGAGCGAGTTTCTGGGGAACGCATCTGCTGCATGTAGTAGTCAACATCCGCCTGACAGTTCGACAGCTTGACCTTGGCATCCAGCAGCGCACGTTCCAGCTCATTGTTTGACGACTGAACCAATGCCATGCTGTCAATCTTTGCAAGCATCTCCTTGAAGTACTGCTCTGCAAGGTCAAACCGGATGTACCGAGCTTCTGTACACATGCCCAACCGAGCCTTGTAGCAAATGAGGTACTTGTGCTCTCGCGTGGTCAGGTGTAGTGCGCTCCCGCAGTGATGGCACTTGATCACACCGTGCCACACGTTTGGATTCTTCGCTGAGCGCGTTACCTTGTGAATTCTCCGAGAAGCTAGGGCTTCCTCAGCCTTGAGGAACAACCCTTCCTCGATGACCTTGGGATAGAAGTTAGCAATGGCTCGACCAACGAGCTTCTGCTCCCTCTTACGTACGCCATCTTCAATGTAAGGGATGTATTCGCTAGGCTGATACTCTCCCAACAGCGCCCGGTTCTTCAACAGTCGCTGGAGACTACTACCTGACCAGCTACCCACGCCACGCTTACCAAAGGGGGCAATGCCGCGTTCACGAAGGTCTTGTGCTATTGCGACCATGCCCTTGCCGCCGATTGATAGCTCAAAAATGAGCTTGATCGTCTCCTTCCTTGATTCGTCAACTTTGTAGCTCGCTGGCGTCCCTGAATCCTTATCAGGCGGTACGTACGTTAGCCAAGCTGGGGCAAGCGCACCTAACGGTGTGCCGTGCTCTCGCGCATTCACCTTCTTAGCGGCCCAGCCATCCCGGATACGATCCGACTTCCGAACCGATTCATCGTAACCGCGTCCCATGCTGACCAATACAGGCATCAACCGGGTCCAGTCATTACGTAGCTGCTCAGAATTGTATTGAATCCCATCCTTCAGCGTGACAACAGTAACGCCGCCGTTGATGATCTTTTGGAACACTTCTAGCGCCTCCATGACAGGAAGACGGCTAAGCCTGTCAACGTCCTCGATCAGCAGGTAGCAGTTCGGCGGCACTTTCTTTTCTTGCACTGCTTTTACGAATGCACCAAGCGCGCCTTGCGACAGATTCTTGCCAGTAAAAGCCGAAATTCCGAGGTCACGCATAGTCAGACTTTCGTCAAGTCTCATTCCGTGTAACTTGGCGTAGTCCTGTGCAAGCTTCGTTTGGCGGGCAAGACTCTCACCTTCGGCCTGTTGCGCGGTAGAGAACCTGATGTAACTGATAGCAATCTTTTCCATTGGTCGATTCTAACAGTGAACTCAAGAAGCTGATGCACCAGATGATCCTCGACCGGATCGACCTGGAACGCCTGAAGCGCCTGACCGCCGAACAGTTCAAGCACGAGCTGGCGCTGCTGGTCCAGCGCATCATCGAAGACGAACGCATCGTGCTGAACCAGCACGAGCGCCACCACCTGGTGCTCGACATCCAGCACGAGATGCTGGGCTTCGGCCCGCTCGAGCCGCTGCTGGCCGATCCGACGATTTCGGACATCCTGGTCAATACCG
>Ga0308158_10005234_pt1 | contig 10674 bp, 2 predicted proteins | sample PhyBR2_FD_201038 | JGI IMG/M metagenome (GOLD analysis project Ga0308158, IMG submission 201038) | Phyllosphere microbial communities from UC Gill Tract Community Farm, Albany, California, United States - DLSLB.R2 | ecosystem: Host-associated > Plants > Phyllosphere > Unclassified | place: USA...
CGTGCACCGTGAGGTTGAGGACGGTCACGCGCTCGCCACCCATACGACCAGCCATGCGCATGCCCTTGAAGACACGGCTCGGGGTCGAGGAAGCACCGATGGAACCGGGCTTGCGGTGGTTGCGGTGAGCACCGTGCGATGCCGAAACGCCCTTGAAGTTGTGGCGCTTCATGACACCCGCGGTGCCCTTACCCTTGCTGGTGCCGACGACGTCGACCAGCTGACCGGCCTCGAAGACGCCGTCAACGGTGAGCTCCTGGCCGAGCGAGTACTCGGCAGCGTCAGCGGTGCGGATCTCCGTCACGTGGCGACGCGGCGTGACGCCGGCAGCCTCGAAGTGACCGGTGAGGGGCTTGGTGACCTTGCGCGGGTCGATCTGGCCTGCGGCGATCTGGACGGCGTTGTAGCCGTCACGCTCGGCCGAGCGGACCTGGGTGACCACGTTGGGTGCGAGCTCGATCACGGTGACCGGGATGAGCTTGCCGTTCTCGTTCCAGACCTGGGTCATGCCGAGCTTGGTGCCCAGCAGTCCCTTGGAAACCTTGGTGTTGATGTCAGTCATGTTCGATACCGGCCTTACAGCTTGATCTCGATGTTGACATCGGCAGGCAGGTCGAGGCGCATCAGCGAGTCGACGGCCTTGGGCGTCGGGTCGATGATGTCGATGAGGCGCTTGTGGGTGCGCATCTCGAAGTGCTCGCGGCTGTCCTTGTACTTGTGGGGCGAGCGGATGACCGCCACCACGTTCTTCTCCGTGGGGAGTGGAACCGGACCCACGACGGTAGCGCCCGCCCGGGTCACGGTGTCGACGATCTTGCGCGCCGAAGAGTCGATGACCTCGTGGTCATACGACTTCAGTCGGATGCGGATCTTCTGTCCCGCCATCTTTGTCTCTCTTTCCGCGTCGTACCTCTGGGGCATTGGACGCACGGGGCGCGGATTGCGCCTCTGGCACTCGCACACGGCTGGTGGCCGTGCGATGCTGCACCACTGTTCTGCTGTCATTACCGGCGTGAGCCGGCCTCCGATGGCCGCACGAAAGCAGGGCCCTCATGCGAGTATCGGATTGCGTTCTGCTACCCGCGGCCCAGAACCTGACGCTGTCGCGCCGCCTGTGCACTGCCGTGGTAGTGATCCCGCGCAGGTCATGAGGACATGACGGCACGCAGAAATGTGGAACCTGACTAGTTTGCCACCCCGGGAACGTGACTGCAAACCCGGGCGTGTCGCGCTCGGGTGATTCCCGGTTTCGGCCGCGATTCCGGGGTGCGGCGCCTCCTCCACGGCTCGCAGTATGGAGGCAGGGCGTTGGATCCAAACGAGGACATTTTCGCCAGACGAGGACGAGGTCTGCCGAATAGGTCCTATCAGTGTGAAATGTCCTCCGTTCGAGACAGGCGGTGCCGCGCTCCGCAGCTGCCGTCCGTTCCTCCACATGGCCGGTCACGGGCAGATCCATCCCCGACGCCATCCACGCACCCCCGAGACGCCCGGATGCGTGCGGAGGATTCGGCCATGAACCTCCTGACATGGCTCCAGCAGCAGGGCGGGATCGCGCATCGCAAGCAGGCGCAGGAGGCTGGATTCGACGCCCGCCGCATCCGGCACGCAGTGGCTATGCACGCGGTGACGACCATAGGGCGGAACTGGATCGCTTCGCCGGAGGCCGGTGCCGACATCGTCGCCGCAGCGCAGGTGAATGGGCGCGCGGCCTGCGTCACCGCGGCGGCGCTGCGCGGCTGGTGGCTGCCCGATTCGATTCCACGGGACCGCCACCTCCATGTGAATCCGCACTCCTCCCCCGCCGAAACGTCCGCCCACCTGCATCGCAACCGGCCGCTCGTCGCAGTACCTCGCGGCGCACTCATCGAGTCGGTCGAGGATTCACTGCAGCACATCGCGACGTGCTGCAGCCCGGAGAGCGCACTCATCATCTGGGAATCGGCGTGCCGCACCGAGAAGCTGTCAGCGGCGTCGTTGCGGCTCATCGCGTGGGCGGCGCCGGCGGCGCGACGACTGGCTACAGAAGTCACCGGTCTCGCCGATTCCGGCCTGGAGACGATCCTCATGCGCGGCCTAGCCCCGCTCAGCTGTCGCCTGCGGCCGCAGGCCGTGGTCGCCGGCCACCGGGTCGACGCGCTCCTCGGCGACTGGCTCATCGTTCAAGTCGATGGCCACGAGTTCCACTCGTCATCGGCGGCGCGCACTCGTGACGTCAGACACGACGCCGAGCTGGCACTGCGGGGCTACACCGTCCTCCGCTTCACCTATGCGCAGGTCCTCCACGACTGGCCGGCGGTCTACCGGACCGTGGCTCGCGCCGTCGCCCAACGACGCCACGTCCGACCCCACTGAGCCGGGACGGGATCCACGCAACCATGGGCGTGATCCGAACGGAGGAGATTTCACGCTCCGCGGCCCGCATTCGATGTTTTGATCCTCCGTTGAGTGAAATGTCCTCGTTTCGCGATGGCCGAAAGCAGGATGATGCGGCGATGCCCCTCCGGAGCGGGGCTCCGGAGGGGCATCAACTTACTTCACGCTGTGAAGCAGCTCATCTCATCGACGTGCCTGCGTGCGGCGGCGCAGCACCAGCAGCGCGGCGCCCGCGGCGAGCAGCATGACGGCGATCGGTGCGCCGTAGCCGAGCGAGACACCGGTGACCGACAGCTCCTCGACCGTGACGGTGCCGCGAGCCGAGGCGGTGGGCGCCTTGTCGTTGCTCATCGAGTCGGACGACACCGTCGCGGTGTTGACCAGCTCGCCGCGCGCTCCGCGATCCACCGTGGCGGTGACCGTGATCACGCGCTCCTCCCCGACCGCGAGGCCCGGAAGGACACAGGTGATCGTGCGGCCCTGCGTCGTGCAAGCGTCTTCGACACCGTCCACGGACACCGACGCGAACGTCAGGCCGGCGGGCAGCTCGTCGGTCACCGTGACGGGACCGAGGTCCTCGGTGGGGCCGCTGTTGCCGACCGTGATCTCGTAGGTCGCGGTGCGGCCCGTGACCAGCTGACCGATCAGACGCTTCTCGATGCTCAGCGTGCTGAGCGCGGGCACCGGGGAGGTGACCGTGGAGGTGTTGTCGCCCGTCGTGCTCGGGTCCTCCGGCGTCGCCGAGGTGACCGTGGCAGTGTTCTCCACCGACGGATAGGCGGCAGCCGAGACCGTGGCCGTCACGGTGACGCTGGCCGTCGCGCCGACGGCGAGCTCCGGCAGCTGGCAGGTGACCACGCCACCGTCACCGACCGCGCAGCTCCAGCCCTCGCCCGTGGCGGTGACTCCGGTGAGAGACGCCGGCACCGCATCGGTGACGACGACACCGCGAGCGATGGACGGACCGGCGTTCGTGACCTCGAGCGTGTAGGTGATGCTCTCACCGATCTTCGCCTCGGTCGCCGTCTTCGCGATGGACAGATCGGCTACCTCGGCCACCGTCCCGGTCACCGTCGAGGTGTTGTTCGACAGGTCGGGGTCGGTGGTCTCAGAGGTCACGACGGCCGTGTTGACCACGTCGCCGCTGAGCGTCGCGGACGCCTGCACGCGAATCTCGACGACCGCGACCGCTCCACTGGCCAGTGTCCCGACAGCACAGGTGACCAGCTGACCGTTCGCCTCGCAGGAGCCGTCGGAGCTCACGAACGTGAGTCCCGCGGGCAGCTCGTCGGCGATCGCCACGCCCACCGCATCCGACGGACCGAGGTTGGTCACGGTGAACCGGTACGCGCCCTCCGTTCCGGCGGTGAAGCTCTGGGACACGGTCTTGACGATCGAAACGTCGGCCACCGCGATCACCGGGGTGACCGTCATGGACGAATCCGGCCCCTCGCCGCCCTCGGGCTGCGGAGTACGACCGGGAGTGACGCTGGCCGTGTTGACGAGCTCACCCGTCACGCCCGCAGCCACGTGGCCTGTGACCGCGATCGGCGCGGCGGCGCCGACAGCGAGGTCCTGGGTCAGCTCGCAGACGATCGTGCCGTCGGCGCCCGTCGTGCACTCCCAGCCGTCGCCCTCCGCGGCGACGAACGTCACGCCGGCTGGCAGGACGTCGGTCACGGTGATGGGGTGCTCGGCATCGGCGTGCGACACGGAAGGCCCGTGGTTGGTGACCTGGATGGTCCACGAGAAGTCCTCACCGGCCGTCGCGGTCTCGGCGTTCGCCGTCTTCACGATCGACAGATCCGCCTCGGCGGACACCGTGACGGTGTCGGTGCTCTCGCGGGGTTCGTCGTCCGGCAGCGGCGTGATTCCGGGAACCACCGATGCGGTGTTGGCGATCTCGCCCTCCAGGTCGGCCGCCAGCTGCACCGGAACGGTGAACGAGGCGGAGGCACCCGGAACGAGGGTGGACGTGATCAGGCACGTGACGACCTGACGACCGTTCTGCTCCCCCGTCACGGCGCAGTCCACGGCATCCGGGGACAGCGTGACTCCTGCGGGCAGCACGTCGGTGACCACGATGGGGTGGGCCTCGGTGGCACGCGAGTCGCTCGGACCATTGTTGGTGACCTGCAGCGTCCAGGCGAACGGCTGGCCGGCGATGACTCGCGCCTCCGGGTCGTGCGACTTGACGATCTGCAGATCCGCGACCTCTGCCACGTTGCCCGTGACCGTGTCGGTGTTGTTCGACGGGTCGGGATCGGTGGTGTCAGAGCCGACGGTGGCCGTGTTGACGATGTCGCCGGTGACGGACGCGGACGCGCTCACCGTGATATCCACGACGACCTCTGCGCCGGCCGCAACGGTGCCGAGCAGGCACGTGACGAGCTGACCGTCCGCCGAGCAGTCGGCGTCCGAACCCGCGAAGGTGAGCCCGGCGGGCAGCTCGTCGGTGATGACCGTGTTGACCGCGTCAGACGGACCGGCGTTGCTGACGACGAAGCGGTACGCCCCATCGACACCCGCCGTGAACGACTCGAGCACGGTCTTGACGATGGACAGATCGGCGATCGCCTGAACCGGCGTGGTGACCGTCGACGAGTCGGGCTGCACGTTATCCGCAGGCTGCGGGGTACGACCCGGCGCGACGACGGCGGTGTTCACGACGTCGGCTGTCACGTCGCTGGCGACGAGACCGGTGACGGTGATCGGCGCAGCCTGCCCCACGGGCAGATCAGCAGCGAGCTTGCACACCAGCAGACCAAGCAGATCGACGTCACAGCTCCAGCCCTCCCCCGTCGCAGAGACGAAGGAGACTCCGGCGGGAAGCAGGTCGGTGATCGTGATCGGGTTCTCCGCGTCCGCGTGGGACACGGACGGACCGTGGTTGGTGACGGCGATCGTCCAGGAGAACTCCTCGCCCGCGATGGCGGACTCGGCGTTCGCCGACTTCACGACCGACAGATCAGCCTCGGCGGCCACCGTGATGGTGTCCGTGCTCTCGCGCGGCTCGTCATCCGGCAGCGGGGTGATCCCCGGGGTGACGGACGCGGTGTTCGCCAAGTCGCCCTCCAGGTCCGCGGCCAGGAGCACCGGCAGCTCGAACGATACGGAGTCACCGGGGGCCATGGTCGAGGTGATCAGGCACGTGACGATCTGCCGGCCGTCCTGGTCACCCGTGACGGTGCAGCCCTCGGCCTCCGGCGCCAGCGTGACGCCGGCAGGCAGGACGTCGGTGACGGTGATCGGGGTCGCAGCATCGGCACGCGAATCGCTGACGCCCTCGTTCGTGACCGTGAAGTTCCAGGTGAACGGGGTGCCCGCGATCGCCGTCGCGTCCGCGTCATGCGTCTTGCTGATCTGCAGATCCGCACGCGTGATCACCGTGACGTCGTCCGAGTCCTCATCGCCCGCGTCGCTGGGCGACGTGACCGATGCCGTGTTGGTGATGGTCTGGGCGTCCAGGCTCGGAGCCGTCGACGTTACCAGGGTGAGGAACGGAGCGGAGGTGTTGGCGGGCAGCGTCGTCGGCTCACCGTCAGGGCCGAGGAGAACGCACGTGAGCGTGCCGTCGGTGACCTGGCAGTCCCAGGAGATGGGGCCCGATCCCGAGTCGGCGCGGACGAATGCCAGGCCTGCGGGGATCGCATCAGTGATCGTGACGGGCATAGCAGCATCCGACGGGCCGTGGTTCTCGACGCCGATCTGCCAGGTCGCGTAGTCACCCGCGTCGATCGTCGGGGTGACGGCCGTCTTGTGGATCTCCAGGCCGCTGACCGCGTCGGTCACGATGGTTCCGCTGCCCGGGTAGGGCACACGCTCACCCGTGGTGTCGTCGGCGGACGACGCCGTGGTGGCGACGGCGGTGTTCGTGATGCTGGTGGCATCCGGAACGCCCGCACCCACGCGCGTGGTCACGAGGACCGTCGCGGTGCCGTGCAGCGGAAGGTCTGCGAAGGAGACGTCCATGCTGTCGGCGTCGAAGCCGATCACGCGGCTTCCGGCGGGCGCGTCACCCAAGGCGACATCCGTGATGGTCAGGCCTGCCGGGATCTGATCGGTCAGCGTCACATCGTAGGCCGTGGACGGACCGTCGTTCGTGACGACGATGGTCCACGTGACATCGGTCCCCGACACCACCGTGGGGGCGTCCGGTGTCTTCACGACGGACAGCGTCGCCTTCGGCGTCAGCTCGATGGGGGCGAACGACACGTTGTTGTCGAGCTTCGTGTCGTTCGAGGTGGAGACCTCGGCGGCGAGCTCGATCGTGCCGTTCACCTCCGGCGCCACCTGCAGCGTCAGCGTGAAGTCGTGCGACTCCCCCGGCGCGTACGGCGTCGGACGCGTGAGCGTCTGCTTGCCGTCGACGGTGCTGACCGTCCAGCCGTCGACAACGTCGCCGTCCTTCACATCTCCGGCGAGCGTGGTTCCTGCGGGCAGGGTGACCACGGTCACACCGTCGTGGGAGGTGGACGGACCGGCGTTCGCGATGTTCAGCGTCACGTCGAATGCATCGCCACCAGGCACAGCCTTCTCGGGCACATCGGTCCAGTCGACCGACATGTCGATCTTCGCCTGGACGCCCGCGGGCGCCTCGACGATGTTCGTACGGTCGCCGTCCGAGTGCGCCTGCGCCGAGTTGACGATCTTCGCCAGCGTGTCGGGGTCGGTGATCGTGCCGGTGTTGGCCGGGTCGATCTTGACGACGTAGCTCAGTGTTGCACCCGTGTTGGCGGCGAGGTCGCCGTACACGAAGGTGACGTTGCGGCCGTTGGCAGAGGCGGACCAGTGGTCCATCCCGGTGCTCAGTCCGACGAAGGTCGTGCCCTCGGGCAGGACGTCCGTGACGACCACGTTGCGGGAGTCGGACGGACCCTGTGCGCGCACAGTGACCTCGTAGGTCATCGTCTCGCCCGGGGTGACGGTGACGACACCGTTCTCCTCAGCAGGGTCCGTGATCTTCTTGCTGATGCTCAGCTTGTCGGCAGTCCCGATGGTGATCTGCGCCGAACCAGTGTTGTTACCGGCGTTCGGGTCCGGGGTCACGCCCGGAGTCACCGTCGCCGTGTTCGTGATGGTCGTGCCCGAGGCCACCGATGCGCCCACGCGCGTCTGGAGGGTAATCGTGACCGACTCGTTCGGGGCCAGGTCCCGCTGGATGTCACACGTCAGGTTCGTCGCGGTCGAGGTCTCGCAGCTGACGCCGCCGCCCGTGGTGACGCTCTCCATCGTCAGGCCCGCGGGGAGAACATCCGCCACGCGAATCGGCTTGGCCGCAGAACCGCGGGAGACCGACGGGCCCTGGTTGGTGACGGTGATCGTCCACGTGGCCGTCTGACCAGCGGTCGCTGAGACCGGACCAGACTTCGCGATGGCAAGGTCCGCCTTCGTGGTCACCGTCCCCGTCGCCGAGTCCGTGTTGTTGTCCGGGTTCGGGTCGTACGGGTAGATGTCCGATCCGGGAGCGGCAGGGGTGGACACCGTGGCGGTGTTGCGCACGTCCGTGCCGTCGGCAACGTCGGCGGCGATGTCCGCGACCACCGTCAGCTTCCAGCTCTCACCGTTGCCCAGCGCGGCACCGTCGGTACGCGTGCAGGAGTAGGTGTTGCCGTTCAGCGTGCAGTTCCATCCCTGTGCTGCGGCATCCGGCAGGCTCCGCAACGTCACGCCGGGCACGTTGTCCAGCGTGTCCTGCAGGAGCACGCCGCTCACCGCGTCGGGGCCGTTGTTGGTGACCGTCACGGTCCACGTTCCGGTCCCTCCGGCGACGAAGTTGTTCGGCACGTCGGCGACGGCCTTGTCCACGGACAGGTCGGACTTCGGGATGCGAACTGCCGCGTCACCGCTCGTTCCGAGATACGCGTTCTGGTCGGTGCCGAACCGGTCGTATCCGGCGTTGTCGGTCACCGCGATGGGGCTCGCGGTGTTCAGGTGCCGCACGTTGAGGCCGAGGTTGCCGGCGTTGTTCGTGAGCACGTCACGGACCGGCTTCGCCTGATACGAGAACGTGACGCTCTGTCCCGGAGTGAGACGACCACCCGGCAGAGCAATGCTGTTCCACGTCAGCGCGGCACCCGCGATGGCCGGCTCACCGGCGCCCTGCACGGAGCCCGCGACGTATGCCCAGCCGGTCGGCAGCAGATCCTTCGCCCCAGCGGTGAGCGCATCGCCCGATCCGCTGTTGGTGAGGGTCACGCGGAACGTCACCGGCTGGTTCAGCAGCGCGACTCCGTCAGCACCGATGGTGGGAACCGGGTCGATGACCGACTTCGTCGCGTTCACCTTCGGGGTGCGCGGCGTCACGTTCGCCGTGGCGTTGGCACTCGGTCCGTACTGCTTGCCCGCGTTGTTGGCGAGCGAGTTCCAGCTCGCCGCACGGAGCGTGTTGGTGATCGCACCGGCGCCCAGCGAGGTGGAGGGAGCCAGCTTCACGTAGAAGGTACGGGTGGTGTTCGTGCTCGGTGCAACGGTCCCGACGTTCCACGTGATCTTGTTGCCGGAGACCTGGCCCGCCTGCTCGCCGGCGTTCGGGCTCACGGTGGTGGTGCCCGTGATCGGGCTGCCATCGGCGTTCACCAGCACGACGCCCGCGGGCAGCGTGTCCTCGAGGATCACGTCATAGGCAGGGACCACCCCGGTGGAGTTGGCCCGCACGGTGTAGGTGAAGACCTGTCCGGGCTGCGGCGTGGGGGTGCTCACGCTCTTCTGCACCGTCACGATGGGGGTGCGGAAGACCGTGGTGTCCGAGCCGCTGGCGCTGGTGTCGCGCCCGGAGCCCGACTTCGGGGTGAAGTTCCACGCGATGCTGGCGCCGTTGTTCAGCGTGGTGTTGTTCGCGAGGGTGGAGTTCGCCGGAATGGTGGTGCGCACCTTCACGGTGACCACGCGGACGTCGGTGGACGGCTCGATGTGCCCCGACGCGTGCGTTCCGACGAGCTGCACCGTGCTGGTGCCGCCGGCGGCAGAGACCGCTCCGAGCGTGAAGCCGCAGTCGGTGGCCGCTCCCGTCCCCTGAACCGTGCACGAGAGACTGCTTGCGTCCCAGACCAGGCCGTTGGTGCCGCCGAGACCGGCGACCGGAGTGTCCGTCAGGATGGCGTTGTAGAGCCAGGCATCGGCAGGCAGCACCGCGGAGACCGTCCACTCGACCGTCTCACCGGCCACCACGTTCTTCTGCGTGGTCCGCTTGGTGAGCGAAGCAGGTGCGACCTTGGCGGTCGCGTTGGCGTCCGCCGTGTAGGTCCGGCGCTCGGCGCCGTCCGGGTGGCTGTAGCCGGTGAGCTTCGCGGTGTTGGTGTACGCCGCTCCGGCCGCGGCCGTGTTCGGCACCTGCACGGTGTAGGTCAGGGTGACCGTCTGACCCGCAGCGAGGGGTCCCTCACCCTTCCAGGTGTACGCGGTGGTCCCCGCCGCACAGGTGCCCTGCGCGGCGAACGTCACACCGGCAGCACCGGAGGACGTGGAGAACTGCGGATCGGAGGCGACCAGCTCGCTCGGGATGCAGTCCAGCACCGACCAGTCGTACAGCACGGAGCCGGACTTGTTGGTGGCGGTCAGTGTGAAGGTGGCCGTGCCGCCCGGGACCACGACGCCGTTCGCCGGAGTGGTGATCGCCTTCTTCAGCTCGGGTGCCGGCTGCACGATCTGAACGTTCGCCGTTGCGGTCTTGACGATGGCCGCTGTGCCGCCCTCCGCCGGGGCGGCGGACAGGCGTGCGGTGTTCTGCTCGATCGCACCGGCGGCCGACTTCACCACCGCGAAGTAGGTGACGACGAAGGTCGCGGGCGAGTCGGAGGTGTTGCGCCACGTCTCAGGGAATCGCAGCGTGCCGTCCGGGCACAGCGTGACGTCGTCGACGGCGCTGGCGCAGACGGAGTCGGATGCTGCGACGACGACGCCCTCAGGGCCCGTGGCGCTCACCGGCTGCGAGGCAGCCTGCACCAGGCCGGCCGAGAGCGTGTCACGCGCAATGCCGCCGTAGATGGTGGTCTGCGCCGGAACGGTGACCGTGTACGCGAACTTCACCCATTCGCCCGGCGTCGCCTGGGAGGCGAGGTTGTTGCCCGGTGCCGTGATCCCCGTCTCCAGGGTGGACTTGACGATGTCCGCCTTCGGCGTGGTGATCGTGGCGGTGTCGTTGGCGGCCGGCGCATTGGGCTTGTAGCCGGCGTCCGCGAACGGGTTGTTCTGCGGGAACATCTGCTCCTGCGTGGTGTCACTGTCCGTGCTGTCGACGAAGTACGACGTCACGCCGGCCGTGTTGGTGTGCGACGTTCCCTGGCCCACGGTGGCGGG
>Ga0308158_10005235_pt1 | contig 10672 bp, 11 predicted proteins | sample PhyBR2_FD_201038 | JGI IMG/M metagenome (GOLD analysis project Ga0308158, IMG submission 201038) | Phyllosphere microbial communities from UC Gill Tract Community Farm, Albany, California, United States - DLSLB.R2 | ecosystem: Host-associated > Plants > Phyllosphere > Unclassified | place: USA...
TTCCGCCGAGCTGAACTTCACACCCCTCACGGTGACGTTCCTGTTCGCCGTCTATGCGGTCGGCGTGGTGGGTGCACTTGTCACCTTCGGGCGACTCTCCGACGACATCGGGCGGCGCCCGGTGATGGTACTCGCCGTGGTCCTGGCGGCCGCGAGCGCGCTGCTCTTCCTCCTCCCCCCGTCGTTACCCGTCTTGATCTCGGCGCGAATCATCTCGGGCCTGGGAGCGGGCCTCATGAGCGGCACCGGCACCGCCGCGATCATGGACCTCTTCCCCGCCGACCGGCGGGTCCTGGCCGGCACGATCGCGGTGATCTCCAACACCGGAGGTCTTGCTCTCGGCACCCTGATCGCAGGCATCCTCGCCGACACCGCCCCCTCTCCCCTGCGCACCCCCTTCGTGGCCCACCTTGCGCTGTGTGTGATCGCCGTCGCCGGGCTGTGGCTCTGGGCGCCGCGGCCGTCGCGCACCCAGGGGCCCCGGCTGCGCCTGAACGGCCTGCGAGTTCCCCCCTATCTCCGGGCCGCTTTCGCGCGAGCCGTCCTCGCCGCCGGGTCAGGCTTCGCCGTCACCGGGGTCCTCACCGCGGTGTCCGCCCTGTTCCTGGCTCGCGAACTCCACCTGGACGGCCATGCCCTCGCAGGCTTCGTCGTCTTCCTGGCGTTCGCCGGCATGGCGCTGGGCCAGGTGGTCGCCAGCCGGCTCGCGCCGCGGGTCGCCCTCCCGTCGGGGTGCGCCGGACTCGTACTGGCCGCGGCCGCACTCGCCTGGGCGCTGGCCGCCGCTGCCCTGGCCCCGCTGCTCGCCGCCGCCACGATCCTCGGACTATCCGGCGGGCTCTGCCTCAACGCCGCGCTCGCCACGACCGTGGGTCAGGTTCCGCCGGCTCACCGCGGCGAAGTGTCGTCGTCATTCTTCGCCGGTCTCTATGCCATGCTCGCGATTCCGGCGATCGGCGTCGGTGTGCTCGCCGGAGCCATCGGCCTGCGCTCCGCCGGGCTGGTCTTCGCCGCCGTCGTGGCCATCCTCGCCGCCGCCGTCGGTGTGATCGAGTTGCTGTCCACCCGAGGAGGCAGCGGCGCCGTCACGGCCTGAGCACGGGTGAGGGCGGCGCCGATTCCGCCCTCACCCGTCGTCCGTGCCCTCCATGCGCGCGAGCAGCCGCCCGAGTTCGGCATGCAGCCGACGCGCACCGTCCAGGGTGAGCTCGACGAGTTCGACGTCCGTGGTCAGAGCCACCCACGGCGCCCGTTCGTCCATGTGCTGCACCGCCATCACAGCCATTTCTGTGGGCACCACCACGCGATGCACCTCGCCCGACGACAGAAGCCGCCGCCGCCGAACCAGCTCCGGCCACCAGCGGGACTCGGACTGATGGCGACGGTCGTCGGACAGCTCCTGACCAGCATGGTCGCCGCTGCACCAGGCAGGACACCATTCCGCAAGCCAAGCGGGTCGTTCAGTTTGCACGCGGGACTCCCTCCGATCTGGCGGGGCACACGCCGTTTCCTGGAAGTACATCACCCGCTTCGGACATTCACGTCACGCCTCCGCACATCGCCGGAGGGGCCACTTCGCAGATCGCCGCGAGAGTAGCAGGCAAAGTTTGCCAGATAAAGGAGGCTGTATAGGAGAGGTCTCGCGAAGAGTGTGAATGAGTGGCAAAGCGACGACCCACCGGAGAGTGGACCCAGTATGCGCGCGAGCTCGGTGCGAGCATCCACCGTCACCGCATCGCGAAAGGTCTCACGCAGGAACAGGTGGCCTATGCCGCCGGTCTCACCCGGTACACCTTCCAGAAGTTCGAGAAGGGCGAGTCCATGCCGGGCACGCCGGCAAACCCCGGCCTCCACAACATCATGGCGATCGCTCAGGTCCTGGACGTCACGCTGGAGCAGCTCCTTCCCCAGCCCTGGCCCGATCTCCGCGCCGGGGGCGTCTAGGCGCGCGGGCCCCCGCGCGCCACGTGACGGCGGGCGTGCTCGATTGCTCCGGCCAGGTCGGAGAACTGATGGTTCGCGTGACGCAGCGATGCGAGCACACCGACGCGCTCCGCAAGACCACGCTGATCCGCGCGGATGCCCTTGAGCAGCACGACGACGCCACGTCGCTCGAGCGATTCGATCATCTCCGCGACGACGCGCGCGCCGGTGGCATCAAGCAGCTGCACCTGCGACATCCGCAGGACGACAACCTCCACGTTCTCCAGGCGAGAGATCCGATCGATCATCCTGTCCGCGGCCGCGAAGATCAACGCTCCCTCCACGCGGAACAGGGCGATGCGCTCGTCGCCAGGCTCTGAGACCCCCGGAATCTCCTCGCGATGCACGCCGCTCGCATGCGCGACCTGTCGCAGGGCGAGGACCCCCGCGACCACGATTCCCGCAACCACCGCGTAGATGAGATCCACGCTCACCGTGATCACCGCGGTGAGGCAGAAGAGCAAGGCGTCCGAACGCGAGGCGCGCAGGATCATCGTCACCATGCGCCGCGAGACCATCCGCGTCGCCGTCACCATCAGCACGCCGGCCAGCGCCGCGAGCGGGATGCGAGAGACCACGGCGGCCCCGACCAGCACGACCAGCAGAAGCAGCACGGCGTGAGTGATGGCGGCGAGACGGCTGCGCGCGCCGGCTCGCACGCCCACAGCGGTGCGCGCGATGGCGCCGGTCGCGGGCATCCCGCCGAAGAATCCGGCCGCGATCGATGCCAGCCCCTGACCGACGAGTTCCCGATCCGGGTCATACGCGCCCGTGTCGGCCAGGGTGGACGCGACCCGCGCGGACAGAAGCGACTCGATGGCCGCGAGTGCCGCGACGGCGACGGCGGGCATCAGCAACTGGGTGACCAGCGACGGATCGAACGAGGGAAGGCTGGGGCTCGGCAGACCCGACGGCAGGGCGCCGATCCGCGCGACGGGGAGATCGAGACCGACCGCGAGGGCAGTGGCCAGTGCAATCCCCACGAGCGACGCCGGAATCCGTGGGGCCACCCGGTTGCCGATGACCATCACGACCGCCACGATCAGGACAAGCAGGAGCGACCAGCCCACAACGGGCCACGCCATCGCTCCCCAGGCCTCCCCTGCCGCGATCACGGCGTTCGTGCTGCGGGCCCCCTCCGATCCCAGCGCCAGGGGGATCTGCTGCAGAAAGATGATCACGGCGATGCCGAGAGTGAACCCCTCGATCACCGGCCACGGAATGTACGCGATCGTCCGCCCCAGACGAAGCACACCGCACAGCAGCACGATCCCGCCCGCAAGAGCGCACACCGTCGCCAGCGCGGGCAGTCCGTGCGCGGCGATGATGGGTCCCAGCACCACCACCATCGCGCCCGTCGGTCCGGACACCTGGACGTTCGAGCCCCCGAAAACGGCGGCGACGACACCCGCGATGATCGCGGTGACCAGCCCACTCGCCGCGCCAGCGCCGGAGCTGACGCCGAAGGCCAGCGCGAGCGGGAGCGCGACGATTCCCACCGTGAGCCCCGCGGTGAGATCGCCACGCCACGTACGCGGCACCTGGCGGTAGTCGGCCAGCGAGGGCAGGAGTGAGCTGCTCATCGATCGTCGCCCGAGGAGTCCGGTATCACCGGCAGGGCGCCCTGCTCGACGAGCTGCTGCTGGGTGGTCTCCAGGATCTCCCCCAGCAGAGCGCGCGCGACCCGAAGCAGATCCGCCACCTGCGGATAGGCCAGGCGGTAATACACCAGGCTCCCCCGGCGCTCGGACACCACCAGGCGATGGCCGCGCAGCACCGCGAGATGCTGGGAGACATGGGACGGCTCCAACGCGATCTCTCTCAGCAGGTCGGAGACCGAGACCTCGTCGTTCCCGGAGAGGATCTCCAGGATCCGGATGCGGATCGGGTGAGCCAGCCCTTTGAACAGCCCGGCTTTCACCTCGTACAGCGGTCGGCTGGGGTCGCTGAGCATGCCCTCTCCTTCGCTCGTGATATGACGGGTTGATCATATCGCGATACCATCAGCCCATGCCCGAATCTGTACCCTCGTGCCCTGAGTGCCGCAGCGAACACACCTACGAGATGGGCGCGCTTCTCATCTGCCCGCTCTGCGGCCACGAATGGACCCACGCAGGTCCGGCCGACGCCCCGGAGCCTGGAGCGCACACCGTGCTCGACGCCGTCGGGAATGCTCTTGCCGACGGCGATTCAGTGATCGTGACGACATCTATCAAGGTCGCCGGAGCTGCCCGGCCCCTCAAAGCAGGCACCAAGGTGCGCAACATCCGGCTGATCGAGCCGGTGAACGGCCACGACATCGACTGCCGCGTCGACGGATTCGGCGCCATGCTGCTGAAATCGAGCGTCGTCAAGCGCGCCTGACTCACCCCACGACGCGTGCGTGCGCCATCTCGCACCCGTCCACCCGGCCGCGCCTAGCGAACCCGCAGCAGGGGCTCTCGCAGCACCTCGACCACCTCATCGGGATGTGTGACCGCGAAGTAGTGCCCTTGCTGATCGAACTCGCGGAGCACCGCGTCGGGGAACTGCTGCGCCCCCCACCGTGCGACCTCGACCGGAACGTTGCCGTCAGCGGAACCGTGGAGCAGATCCACTCGCTGGAGCACGCGCTCGACCGGGAACGCCCGGCTGTACTCCCGCAGGTCATCGATGGCAGCACGCGAGCCCTGTTGAGCACCCGCACGAGCATCTCGTGCCATCATCGACTGGACACGGGCGTCGGCCATGATGCCCCGGTCCGCGCTCGGCCACGCCGACAGGTTGCGCTCCCTCGTCGTTGCGAACGGGCCACGCCCATCCAGCATGGCCACGGCGAGGCCCGGCAGGAACCGGGCGACGCCGTAGAGCACCGTGACGATGGGAATGCGGGCGCGCACGGTCCGTCGCGGAGCCCCGGGAAGCATGCCGCACACGAGCACGACACGTTCGATGCGAGCGGGATGCTCGCATGCAAGGGCCAGGGAGTACCCGGCGCCACCGGAGAAGCCGAGCGCCACCGCCGATTCGATCCCCAGCTCATCGAGCAGGGCGATCGCATCCTCCGCCCCGGTTGCGAACCCGCGACGCCGTTCACGCGTCGAACCGCCGAATCCTGGTCGATCGGGACAGATGATGCGCACGTGCGCCCGCGCCGCGGCGTCTGCGAGCAGGGCGAGCTGATATCGCGAGCCAGGCGAGCCATGCGCCGCGATGACCGGCCGCCCGCTCGGATCGCCCAGTTCGCAGTATGTGACCCACCGTGAGCCGCGCTTCAGCCTGCGCGTGACCGGGGGATGCTCCGGCGCCGGATTCGTCATCGGGCACCCGCTTCCACGGCGGCGGAGATCCCATCCAGCAACAGGTCCAGCCCGATCCGGAACCGACGCTCGGGGTCGTGGTGGCGATCGAACACGGATGCGGCGCGCCGCGCGGCCGGGATCTCCGAGAGTTCAGCGTCTCCGCGCCCCAGACGAATGGCCGCATGTCCAGTGACGAAGTCATGCACGGCGGCGTAGGAGTACACGGCCGTCTCCTCGTCGAGTCCGGCGTCGCGCAGCGCTGCGACCACCCGATGGGCGATGTCGTCGGCCGCGGGGGTATCAAGCGAAGCGCGGCGGTGCGCCTCCAGCACGAGGGGGTGGCGCATCAGCAGATCGCGCAGCCCCACGGCGAACGTCTCCAGTCGTACTCGCCAGCCGGGACCGGTCCAATCCAGAGCGGCGACGCTCTCGTCCACCACTCGCGCAATCAGTCGATGCCGCAGGGCCTCGATGCCGCCGCTCGCGCGGTGAACGGCCATGGGCGACACCCCGAGGCGCTCAGCCAGGGCTCGAAACGTGACGGCTTCCAGGCCTTCTTCGTCGGCGAGCGCGGTGGCAACCTCGATCAGCTCGCCGGGATCCAGTGACGCCGGCCGCCCGGCCCTTGCGCGCCTTTGCGTATCCGCTACCATGAGGCCCACCATATCGTTACGCGTAACGAAATAGAAGCCGGCCTGCATCAGCGACGATCAGCGCCCCGATTCGAGGAGCATGTGATGCCCCCCTCACCTTCGCTTGCCACCGCAACCTCGCGCCGGCGGCTCGTGCTCTGGAGCCTCGCCGTCATCGTGCTCTCCGGGGCCTCGCTCGAGGGATTCATCATCCCGATACTTCCCCGTCTGCAGCAGGACTTCGCGGTGACGGCGACAGTCGGAGCGCTGGCCACAGTGATTCCCACCGTCGTGACCGTCATCATCACCCCGATCGCCGGAAGCCTGGCCGATGTGCACGGCGCTGAGCGAACGATGGGATGGCTGGTCGCCATCACCGCGCTCGGCGGGCTGCTCAGCGCTTTCGCGCTGCAGTTCTGGGTGTTCATCGTGGGCCAGGCCCTGCAGGGCTTTGCGCTGGGCATCATTCCCGTTGGCTTCGTGGTGCTGCGACGGCTGCTCTCTGCGGGCGGGATGCGTACCGCCTCGGGCGTCCTCATCGCGATGAGCGTGGCAGGCGCTGGCTGCGGCGTCCTCCTGGCCGGCCCCATCCTCGAGGCCAGCTCCCGCGCGTTGCTCTACGGCGTCCCCACCGCCCTCCTGAGCCTGGGCGCCGTCGGGTTCTTCGCCGCACGGGGTCGCGTTGCACGAGAGGTGCGCCGCCGGGCTCGACTCGACTGGCGCGGTGCCGCACTTCTCTCCGCCGGACTCCTTCTCCTGGTGGCGGCGCTGACGAGCTCGTCCGCCAGTGGATGGCTCTCACCGTCCACCCTCGCGCTCCTCGCCCTCACCGTCGGCATCGGGGCCGTCTGGGTGCGTGTGGAGCATCGAGCCCCCGCGCCGATGGTCGACCTGGGTGCCCTCCGCTCGCGCGGCGTGGGCGGAGCGGCTCTCGTCGGTGTCGCGATCGGAGCCGGCTACGCCCCGATGGTCTTCCTCGTCCCCCAGCTCATCGCCCTGCCGGAATCGTCAGGGTTCGGCTGGAGCGCCTCACCGAGCCAGACCAGTGCGATGCTCGCCGCCGCATACGGGGCCGGAATCGTGGCCTCGCTCGCTGCAGGACCGCTGTCACGATGGGTCGGCACACGGGGCCCGGCGATGATCGCGCTGCTCGCGATGGCTTGCGGAGCGGTGCTCGGCGCGCTCTCCCCCGCACCCTCGGCCCTCGTGACCTCACTCATCCTCGCGGGCGTCGGTGCCGGCGCCGCATCCACCCTCGTGTTCGCCTCGGCCGCAGCGCACGCGGCATCCGACCAGGTCGGAGTGTCCACGGCTCTCATCACGATCTCCCGAGCGATCGGAGGGGCACTCTCCACCCAGATCGTGGCCGGGATGATCTCGACCACCGCGCCCGCGTTCGCCGGTTTCCAGCTCGCCTTCGTCGCGACCGCCTCGATCGCCGCCGCGGGGGCGGTCACGGCCGCCCTGCTGCTCGGACGGGGCATCGCTGCCCCGACCGAGGCCGGGAATCCGGCTCCGAAGCACTGAGTGATCACACCAGCCGCAGGGGTGCGGCGGCGATCGCGCGGCGCAGCGCGTCGACGTGACGACGCCTCGCTGCACGGGCGCCCACGACGAGAGAGAGGATCCACGACTCCGGCATGTCCACGATCGGCAGGCTCATGCACCCCGGCGAGTCCACTCCCTCCGGGATGACAGCGACGCCCAGTCCGGCCGCCACGTACTCCGGAATGCTCGGCATCGCTTCGATCTCGGCCACGATGCGCCGCGAGAGCCCCCGCTGAGCGAGAACCCTGTCGACCTGGACCCGGTTTCCGTAACCGGGCAGCACATCCACCCATGGCAGCTCCGCCAGGGTGGCCAGATCGACCGCGCCGACTCCCGCCAGCTCATGCCCTTCGGGAACCAGGGCGACGTACGGCACCTGTGCGAGTTCATGCGCGATCAGCCCCGCGGGCGGCGGCACTGTGGTGAAGGCGAGGTCCAGCCGGCCCTGCAGCACGTCGTCGACCAGCCCCGTGGAGCCCGACGGTGAGGCCGTGAGGTGCACATCGACCAACGGGAAGTCACGACGGAACCGCCCGAGCACCCGCGGCAGGTCCATCAACGGCATGGCGGTGAAGGTTCCGATCGATAGGCGACCCCGGACGCCCGCGGTCGACTCCGCCGCGGTTTCGCGCATGCTCGCCCAGCCGTCGATGATCGACCTCGCCGACGCCAGCAGGTCCTCCCCCGCCGAAGTCAGGCTGATGCTTCGCGTGGTGCGCTCCAGCAGGGCCACGCCGAGTTCCTGCTCCAGACTTCGCAGCCCCGCGGACACGGTGGACTGCGCGGCGTAGAGCCGCTGAGCCGCGCAGGTGACGCTGCGTTCGTCCGCGACGGTCACGAAGTACTCGAGCAATCGGATGTCCACGGTTCATTCTATCGAGACAGACGATAGATGATATCTATGCTCTGCGTTGGACACGATCAATCATCAGATCGACGATGGAGTCATGTCCACGATCTCGCTCGAGCGGCGCCGCCTGCTCGCCCCGCGTGCCGCTTTCTGGGTGGTCGCCGCGTCATTCCTGCTCATGATGGCGTTCGCGACCGTTCCCACTCCCCTGTACGCGCTCTACCAGCAGCGCGACGGGTTCGAGACGTTCACCGTGACGCTCATCTTCGCCGCCTACGCGGTGGGCGTCATGATCGCCCTGAGCTTTGGCGGGCACATCAGCGACTGGGTCGGCCGACGCCGGATGCTCGTTATCGCCGCCCTCGTGGAGGCCGCCTCCAGCATCATCTTCCTGCTGCCCGGAGCCGTTCCCGTACTGCTGGCCGCCCGCTTCGTCTCCGGACTCGCCGTCGGACTCCTGACGGCGGCGGCCACGGCAGGTCTCAGCGAGCTGCGCATCTACCACACCGGCGATGTCGGGATAGCAGCAACGGTGGCGACGGTGGCCAACCTCGGGGGTCTGGCGCTCGGTCCGCTCATCGGCGGGCTGTTCGCTGAGTGGTCGACATGGCCGCTGTTCGCTCCGTATCTCGTCTTTCTCGCCGCATTGATCATCGCCGCGCTCCTGCTGCGTCGGATCCCGGAGACGGTGACGACCGTGCCGCTGCGCGCGAGCTACCGGCGTCAGCGCGTCGCGGTACCGCGCGAACGCCGCTCCGCGTTCCTCCTCGCCGGCACCGCGGCTTTCGCCGCCTTCGCGATCACCGGATTCTTCGGCTCCGTATCCCCGGCGTTTCTCGCGCAGATCGGCGGTGTGCACGACCGGCTCGCGGTCGGGGCCACAGCCTTCGCCGTGTTCGGAGCCGCCGCCGTCGCCCAGCTCGCCTGCGGGCGATTGGCGCCGCGCGCACAGATCGTGGCCGGCGCGAGCGCCGTTCTCACCGGGATGACGATGATTGCACTCGCCGCGCTGATCGCCTCGACCGCGTTGTTCATCGTGGGCGGCGTGACCGCGGGCTTCGGCGTGGGCTTCCTCTTCCGCAGCGCCCTGATCACCGGGGCAGCTCTCGGCGACGCGACGCGACGCGGCGAGGTGCTGGCCGGCGTCTTCCTCATGGCCTATGCCGGCATGACCCTGCCCCCGATCCTCATCGGTCTCGCCCTGCTGTGGCTGCCGATGATCCCCGTGCTCGTGGTCTTCGCGATCGCGACCATGGCACTGTCCACGACCGCAGCCGTCGGGCTCACCCGGGTGGCGCGGACGATCTGAGCAACGGGCCCCGAGGTTCAGCGCTCTGCCAGAAACGCGACTACACACTGAGTGTATAGTCGCTGGCGTGGACACATCGCAGGCATTCCTGGGGCTCATCGAGGCCCGGCCGGGGTACGGGTACGAGCTCAAGCAACGCTACGACGACTACTTCGGCGCGGAACGCGCACTGAAGTTCGGCCAGGTCTACGCCATGCTGGCGCGGCTCGAACGTGACGAGCTCATCGTGATGGACGGCGTGGAGGAGGGCGGCGGCCCCAATCGCAAGCGTTACCGCGGCCTTCCCGCCGGACGCGAGCGCGTGCGGCAGTGGCTCACCCAGCCGGACGAGGAGACCATGGGGCGCAGCAACCTCTTCGCGAAAGTCGTGGTCTCTCTGCTGCTCGATGAGGACGCCGTGCGCCTGCTCGCGCTGCACCGGAGCATTCTCCTGGACACGATGCGCCGCCTCACGCGGGCCAAGCAGGGTGCCGAGCTGCTGGATGTCCTCGCCTACGATCAGTCCCTTTTCCGTGTCGAGGCGGACCTCCGCTGGATCGACACCACCGAAGCCCGCTTGAACGACCTGAAGGAGTCCCTGCGATGAGCATCGTCACCCCCTCGGAGGCCCGGCGACCGGCCATCGTCGCACGCGGCCTCCACAAGCACTACGGCTCGGCCCACGCCCTCCGCGGCGTCGATGTGGAGATCGCGCGCGGCGAGATCGTGGCGATCATGGGACCGTCCGGCTCCGGAAAGTCCACCCTGCTGCACAGCCTTGCCGGGGTGATCGCACCGGATGCCGGAGAGGTGAGGGTGGGTGACACCGTCATCAGCGCTCTGGACGACGCCGGCCGCGCTCGCTTCCGCCTCACGCGTCTCGGCTTCATGTTCCAGTTCGGCCAGCTCCTTCCCGAACTCACCGCGGAAGACAATGTCGCCCTGCCTCTGATGCTCGCCGGGATCAAGCGCAAGAGCGCGCTCGTGCAGGCGCACGAGTGGCTGGACCGGCTGGAGCTGGGCTCATTCGCGAAGCGGCTTCCCGCCGAGCTCTCCGGCGGCCAGGCGCAGCGGGTCGCCCTCTCGCGCG
>Ga0308158_10005237_pt1 | contig 10670 bp, 10 predicted proteins | sample PhyBR2_FD_201038 | JGI IMG/M metagenome (GOLD analysis project Ga0308158, IMG submission 201038) | Phyllosphere microbial communities from UC Gill Tract Community Farm, Albany, California, United States - DLSLB.R2 | ecosystem: Host-associated > Plants > Phyllosphere > Unclassified | place: USA...
AACGAAGGTATCGCCAGCAATCGTGGACGCCCAGTTCCTTGATTTCCGGTTCAGTCGCGGCAGTATTCATGGCCGTAGCCTAAAGCCGGGCGCCGCCCCCGGGCTAGGGAAGAAGGTCCCGCGCCCCCTAGCGCCCCCATTCCGGCACCTTGAGGGGTATTTTTCCCCGTGCCCTCCTAGAATTAGATGCGAAGAGCCTTCATGCTCAGGTGAAGGTGGAATTGGGGGCGGAGGCCGGCACTTCCGTTTCGAACACTTGGACCGCGCCAGGGACCTGCAGCGCCGCAGGTTCCTGCCGCAGGAGGTGGCACGTGAGTTCTGAGCAGCCTTGGCGCTCGCCGATGAGGGACAGAATGGAAGACCTGGTGCGGGACTTTACGGCCCGCGGGGATGAATTGCTGGACACGCAGGAACGGATCAACGGACTCTTGGCGGCGGTGGTGGCCCTCGCTGAGGACCTGAGCCTTGAAGCCGTCCTTGACCGACTTGTGCGGTCGGCCTGCGCCCTGGTGGGCGCGCGGTACGGCGCATTGGGAGTCATCGGAGAGGACCGAAGGCTGAGCCACTTCATCACGGTGGGAATCGACGAAGAAGGAATCCGATCCATCGGCGACCTTCCCACCGGCCACGGCGTGCTGGGCCTCTTGATCCGCGAGCCGAAACCCCTACGCCTCCATGACCTTGGCCAACACCCCATTACGTCCGGATTTCCCGCGAACCATCCGCCCATGAGGACCTTCCTGGGCGTGCCGGTCCGCGTCCGGGATGAAGTGTTCGGCAACCTCTACCTGACGGAAAAACAGGGCGGGGAGGACTTCACCGTGGAAGATGAAGACCTTGCGGTGGCCCTGGCTGCAGCGGCCGGAGTGGCGATCCAGAACGCCCGCCTGTTCGAAGACAGCAGCCGGCGGCAGAAATGGCTCGAGGCAGGGATGGAACTGAGCAGCAGGTTGATCATGACCTCTCACCCGGGGGATGGGGACAACCTGGATGTTGTTGCCGACACCGCCCTCAAGGTCTCGGACTCCGCGCTTGCAGTCGTGGCCGTTCCGGCCGGTGACGGCACGCTTCGCTGCCGTTCATGCCTCGGGGTGCAGGGTCTGCAGGCCGGCCAGGAACTCATGGTTTCACAAGCGGTATCGAGCGTCCTCGAGGGCGGCGGATCGTTGGTGGCGAAGGATCCGCGGCAGGTGTTCGAGGACGGGGTAGCGGAAAAGCTTGGCTCCGTACTCGTGTGCTCGCTTGGGCACAGCTCCAGCGACAATGGGGTCCTGCTGCTGGCGCGCGCACAGGGTACTGCTGTGTTCAGCCAGGCCGAGGCAGAGTCCAGCGCCATCTTCGGAAGCCGGATCGGACTAGCGCTGGACCTTGCCCGTGTGAACGCGTTGCGCGAACAGAACCTTCTGTTCACGGACCGGGAACGGATTGCCCGGGACCTGCACGATCTGGTCATCCAGCGCCTGTTTGCTGCCGGGCTGAGTATCCAGAGCCTGCGGCGCTACACCCTGGATCCGGTGGCGCATGAGCGCATCGCCGCCGTGACCACCGAACTCGATGAGACCATCCGCAAGCTGCGGGACACCATCTACTCCCTCCGCACAGCGGATGAGGAACGTGAACCGTTGACGGGCCGGATCTTGCGGGTGGTCCGGGAGAATTCCCGCAGCTACGCCCTGACCCCCAAGGTATCCCTGGACGGACCGGTGGACTCGATCCGCGAGGATGTGGCAGTGCATCTGTTGTCAGTGCTGTCGGAGGGGCTCAGCAATGCACTCCGGCATTCCGGCGCCGACGACATCCAGGTCACCGTTGCCGTGGGGCCTGGCGATGCTTCGGGTACGAACGGTGATGGCAGGAAAGCCCGTGCCGGGAATGCAGTCCAGCTCCTCATCCATGACAACGGCCGGGGGTTCGCCGAGCCCGGCCAGGTGAGCGGCCTGGCGAATATGCGCCACCGCGCTGAATTGCTGAAGGGCAGCTGCCTCATCGAGAGCGTTCCGGGGCAGGGCACGTCTGTGCGTTGGTCGGCACCACTCGGTTGACCTGTCCGGTCAGGCGGACTCCGGTGAGCTCCTGGTGACGTAAACGGCCGCCTGCGTCCTGCGCTCGAAGCCCAGTTTGGCCAGGATGGACGAAACGTAGTTCTTGACTGTCTTTTCCGCCAGGAACAGCTCGTCGCCGATCTGGCGGTTGGTCAGCCCCTGGCCGATCAGCGCCAGCACCTTCTTCTCCTGCGCGCTCAGGCCCTCCAACCGGGGATCTGTCGGTGCGGTGGAAAGCCCGGTGATGATCTGCTGCTCCATCCCCGGGTCAAACAGTGATTCGCCGGCAGCGGCCTTCCGGATCCCGGCCAGGAGATCGTCGCTCCTGATCTGTTTCAGGATGTATCCGGAGGCACCTGCCAGGACTGCCCCGCGCAGGGCCTGTTCGTCGTCGTAGCTGGTCAGGATCAGGCAGCGCAGGCGGGGATCGAGGGAACGAACGTCCCGGCAGACTTCGATGCCCGTACCGTCAGGAAGCCGCCCGTCGAGAATGGCAATGTCCGGGTGCAGGGCCGGGATGCGGCGGGTCGCTTCGGCCGCAGACCCGCTTTCGCCTACTACCAGGAACCCCTCGCCTTCCAGCAGGTCCTTCAGCCCCTGCCTGACAAGCTCATGGTCATCGAGGATGAACACGCGGACCGGCCCCAAGGATCCTGTTGGCTCATCAGTCCCTGCTTCATGCTTGTGCACCGAACGCTCCCAATGTCTTCAGGATCATGACCCCGCGGCATGCGGGGTAGCCCCGGGGAGGGCCTGGTCCCATTGTTACCCGGGGAGGCGGGTGCGGGAAGGGACCAAAGTCCACGTAACCGAATCCGGCCGCGCAATGGGCCGCGCAATGGCCCCTGCACGCGCGGACCTGATGACCTTCGGCCCTTCCCCGGGAAGTGTTTGTGGTCCATTCTGGGACGAGCCACAGGAGAGTATCCGGCCACAGGAAAGTACATGGCAAGTCAGCGATTGGAGCCGGCATGAGTGCCCTTGAACCGCACCCGAGGATCATCGTTGGGGTGGATGGATCCGAAGCCTCCGTCGCCGCGCTCCGGGTGGCCCGGGCCATGGCGGAACCCATGTCGGCGAAAGTCGAAGCGTGGGCGTGCTGGGACGTTCCGGCGGGCTACGGGGTGTACCTCGCCGTCGGGATCGAGGGGTTCAAGTATGCCGCGGAACAAGTACTCCACCAGGCCCTCGCAGAGGCTTTCGGGGAACTGCCTTCGTTCGTGCACCCCCGGCTGGTCCGGGGCAAGCCCGGCCCGGCGCTGATTGACGCCAGCCGCAATGCGTCCCTGGTGATCGTCGGCAGACGGGGACACGGGAGCTTCGTCCCGGGTTCGGTGAGTTCGGCGTGCGTGAGCCACGCGCACTGCCCGGTGCTGGTGGTCCACGGTCCGGAGGCAGAAGCTCCGGAGGCAGGGACCCGGGCAGAGGCGGCGGCTGAAGAAGTGGGCGGTGCCCATCCCCGTTCAGCCGTGGTGCCCTGACGGGCCTTCTCCCACCAGTTCGTGCAATCCCTCAACTGCATGGGCGAGTGACAGCCCGGAGGACTGGACGACGAAAGGCATCAGGAGGCGGTTCTCCTTGTCCAAATGCAGCGCGAAGATCCGCTGGATGGCGCCGGCCGCAACTGCCGCAGGGACCCCGTCGGCCGTCCTGAGTTCTTCGACCAGGCCGACGATGACGTGGTGCTCGGCCAGCATGCCGTCCACCAGCAGTTTGGCCTCAGGCATGCCGTGCGGCCCGCTGTAGAGCGGACCCTCCTCGGCCAGGGCATGGGGCACCAGTTCCTTGTCACACCAGTCGAGGAGGGTGGCCTGCGCAGCCTGCCCAGCGGCAGGGTCGCCCGCCTCCACGGCCTGGGTGAGCAGCCCTACCAGCCCGTTGAGGTGCCGCAGCATATCCGCATGGTGGGCCTCCACCGCCTGCAGCGCCTGCTGCTCGGACGAAAGGTCCTTGCCGTTCCCGTTCATTCGTTGTTGCCTTCCAGTTGCCCAACGTGCCGGTTCCTGCTGCGCAAGGACCACCGAAGGTCCTTGATGGCCCAGTAGGCGCCGCCGTTCATGACGGCAAACCCTGCGATGCCCACCGAAGGGACCCGGATCACCAGGCCAAGGAGGAGGACGCCGACGCCTGCCGCGAAGAGCAGTAATCCCCGGCTGATGCGGGTCCGGAGGGACAGCGCTGCGATATCCCGGCTGAGCAGGCCGGCGAGCCGGGGATCGTCTCCTTCCAGGCCATGACCGATCAGTTCGAGTTCGCGTTTCTCGAATTCAGAGAGTGGCACAGCTGCACCCCACTGTCCGTTGCCTGCGGGACCCACGAAATCACGTACCCGGCTGGCCACGCAGGACGGCCAGCCTGTTCTGGTATTCAACTGCGTCAATTTCCCCGCGGGCGAAGCGCTCGGCGAGCACGTCCTCCGCCATCCGCGGGGATTGCTGCATGGGGTGCGGGGAGGGTGCCCGCAGGGAACGGGCCAGCAGGACAATACCGGTGATGATCGCCCCCCAGACCACCACCATGCTGATGCTCATCAGGACATAGCCCCACAGGCCCATGCCGTCATTCCAGCCGTACACTTCCACTGCCTCCGGTTCCTGGAAGGCGGGCGCCAGCCGTCCGCTTTCCCTTTCAGTATCAGGCGCCGCCGGAGCGGGTGGGAGAGCCGTTGGTCCTGTTCCAGCACTGCTGGACCCGGTGGGAACCGCACCTGCTTATGCGGGCTGCTCAAGCCGCGGAACTAAAAGCCAGTGCGCCGGAAACGCTTGTCCACGGCGACCACGAGGGAGGCCAGCAGCGCCAGGCCAAAGATCCGCAACCAGGCGTCTGTGCCGATGGGGGCGGTGTGGAAGAGTTCGTTCATCAGCGGGGTATACGTGAGGGCCAGTTGGCCGGCTGCCTGGACCACGACGCCGAGGATGAGCCAGCGGTTGCCGAAGGGCCTTAGCCGCCAGGCGGGGCGGCTCAGGGACCGGCAGCTGAAGAGGTAGAACACTTCCACCGCCACGAAGAGGTTCACGGCAGAAGTGCGGGCCTGCGCCACGCCTGCGCCGGTGGCCACTTCGTGTTCAAAGAGCCACCAGGCCCCGGCGACCAGGAGAGCCGACACGAGCAGGATCCGAACGGTAAGCCCCAACGTCAGGAGGGGGCGGCCAGGTGCCCGCGGCGGGCGGGACATCAGGCCAGGTTCCTTCGGCTCAAAGGCGAGCATCAGTCCAAGGGCGACGGCGGTGGTCATGTTGATCCAAAGGATTTGGGTGGGCAGGATGGGCAGCGTAGCCCCCAGCAGGATGGCCACGAGGATCACCAGTCCCTCGGCCATGTTGGTGGGGAGGGTCCAGACCATGAACTTGGTCAGGTTGTCGAAAACATTCCTGCCCTCTTCGACCGCTGCCTCGATGGTGGCGAAGTCGTCATCTGTCAGGACGATGTCAGCGGCCTCCTTGGCCACCTCGGTTCCGGTGCGTCCCATCGCAATGCCCACGTTCGCCTGTCGAAGGGCCGGTGCATCGTTCACGCCGTCGCCGGTCATGGCCGCCACGTGCCCGCGGGACTGCAGGGCATCGATAAGGCGGAGCTTCTGCTCAGGGGAAACCCGGGCAAAAACCGTGGCCCGTTCCACGGCATTCGCGAATTCACCGGCCGGGATGGCGTCCAGCTGGGCGCCGGTCAGTGCGCTCCCGGACCCATGGTACGCGTCCAGCCCCACCGCCGCGGCCACGGTCACCGCGGTCCGCACGTGGTCCCCAGTGATCATCTTGACCCCCACACCGGCACGCAGGCAGGCCGCCACTGAGGCGGCAGCCGCCGAACGCGGCGGATCGTGCATCGCCTGGAGCCCGGTCAAGGTCATCCGGCCGTGCAACTCGATGTTGGAAAGGGTTCCGCCGTCCGCTGGAAGGCGCAGCATGGCGGTGGCCAGCACCCGCAGCCCGGTGTCGGCGAGCGCGTGTGCAGCAGTGAGCACGGCGTGCCTGCGGAGGGGCCTGTTGCCGCCGTCGCTGTCCATTTCGTGGCCGCATAGCTCCAGTACCCGTTCCACGGCGCCCTTGACGAACACGGTGACTTCGCCGCGGGTGGGCGTTGACGCGTGCAGTGTCGCCATGAACTGCCGCTCCGAGGTGAACGGCAGTTCGCCCTGCCTCGGATTGGCGGCCAGGAAATCCCGGACCCTGGCGCCGCCTTTCCCGGCCGCCACCAGCATCGCCGCCTCGGTAGGGTCACCCCGGGCCAGCCAGCCGGGCCCCTCGGGGCGGATGCTTGCGTCGTTGCAGGCTGCACCGCCCAGGAGGGACCAGTAGAGGGCCGCGTCCCGGTCCTTTGGCCGGATTGCCGCGCCAGGTTCCTGTCCGCCGGCGGTGCCGCCTGCGGTTGACGCGAGGATGTGCCCGTCCGGGCCGTAGCCGGACCCCGTGATGTCGTACCTGCCCGAGGGCGTCCAGAGTGCCCGGACTGTCATCTGGTTCTCCGTGAAGGTGCCCGTCTTGTCCGAGCAGATCACCGTGGTGCTGCCGAGCGTTTCGACGACTGGGAGCCGCCGGACCACCGCACGGCGCCGGGCCATGCGGCGGACACCGATGGCAAGCGTCACCGTTACGGCGGCGGGAAGGCCCTCCGGAATGGCGCCCACTGCCAGGGCGACGGCGGCCGTGAACATCTGTCCCGGCTGTTCCCCATGTGCCAGGCCGGCGAGGAAGGCCACGGCGGCGAGGGCAAGGATGGCTACGGTAAGCGTGGTGCTGAAGCGTGCCAGTTTCAGGGTCAGCGGCGTGGCCACGGGACGGACGGAGCCCATGAGGCGGTGGATTTCGCCGAGTTCGGTTTCGCCGCCAATGGCGACGACGATTCCTGCGCCGCTGCCGGCGGTCACCAGCGTGCCGCTGTACAGCATGTTCCTCCGGTCGGCCACGGGCGTGACCTGCGGGAGTACCACCTGGTCCTTGGACACAGGATCGGATTCTCCCGTGAGCGCGGATTCATCCACCCGGAGGGCGGACAGGCGTACCAGGCGCAGGTCGGCAGGTACCTTGTCTCCTGCCTGGAGCAGCACAAGGTCTCCGGGGACCAGGTCCTCGGAGGGGACCTGCTTCCGTTCGCCGTCGCGCATCACGGCGGCGTGTGTGCGGACCAGCGAATGGAGGGCATCCAGGGCTGCTTCTGCCCGGACTTCCTGGATGAATCCGATGACCGTGTTGACCAGGACTACCGCGAGGATGACCCCGGAATCCAGGAATTCACCAAGGAAAGCAGTTATCACGGCGGCGGCCAACAGGACGTAGACCAGCGGATTGTTGAATTGGCGTCCCAGCTTGCGGGCGATGCCCCCGGTGTGCCGCCGCGGAAGCTCGTTGGTCCCGAATTGCACCCTCCGGCGCTCCACCTCGTCGTGGCCCAGGCCTCTGGCTGCGTCCGTTTCGAGCAGGAGTACCACTTCGTGGACAGGCAGGCCGTGGTGGGCAGGATCGGACGAATCGTTCTGCCTCCGGCGGCCGGCAGGGGATGGCGGCAGCGGACTCCGCGGCCGTATTTCTCTGGCCGGCACTGTCCTCACCTGCCCCCGGGCCGCAATACCTTGCCTGCGGCTGTCCCGGTCAGCCCTTCCTGGAACCTTCGGAGTGCTCCTCGGGGGTGTGAACCACCAGGACGGGGCAGTGGGCGTGGGCCACGATGGCTGAGCTGACGGAGCCCAGGAGCAGGCCGCCGAAACCGCCGTGCCCCCGGCGCCCCACCACGATCATGTCGGCGTCGCGGCTGGCATCGATCAGCGCTTCACGGGGGTGGCTGCGGACCAGGGTCGAGGTGACGTTTGACGGCGTCCCGGCTCCGAACGCCTGCTCCACCGCATCGTCCAGGATCTTCCTGGCCCCCTCCTCGAAGCCTTCGATCCCCATCATCACGTAGCCGTCGTACATCTGCGGGTACTCCCAGCAGGCCACCGCCTGGACCTTGGCGCCCAGCGGAGTGGCCAGCCGTTGCGCCTGGCGCAGCGCCTCCACGGAGGCTTCCGAACCGTCAACCCCCACCACGATTCGGGCGATTGGTGCCCCGGCAATGCTCATGTTCGCTCCCTTGGTCGGACCCGCGCTGTCACGCCTATCATGCCCGCACGGGAGGTGCCGGGCTAGGGCCTAAGGTCATGGCGCGCCGGCGGGCGGAGCAGCGGCCGGCGGCATGGCCGCTCCGGGCCCCTCAGGTTCGGCGGCGCCCTGGTCCAGCCGGAACGGCGGGTATTCGTCCCGCATCAAAGCGGTGTAGGCAAGGACCCGGTAAATCCAGCGGTTGACGCCGAGGATGAAATCGAACAGCGGGCGCTGGTAGCGGCCGGTGAACAGCAGGATCACTGCCGCGATAAGGACCAGCACCCCAAGCAGGGACGGTCCCGTTTCCTGTACATAGGTTGTCCCGCCGAAGTTGTTGTCCGCCCGCCAGCGCCACGTGGTGTTGGTAAAGGCGGCGATGACCAGCAGGTGCGGGATCGAGAGCAGCCACCATTTCACCAGGACCAGGCCGCGGGACAGCCGCTCGGGGTAGTCCACGTCAAAGTCGGCGGGGTAATTGGTGCGCCTGAGGGTGAACGGCGGGTACAGGTCCGTGCCGACGGCGGCGTAGGCGTAGAACGCCACCCGCCAGTTCCACCGCATGACGCCGACATTGAAGTCGAACAGCGCCCGCGGGTAGCGGCCGGTAAACAGGATGCCGAACCCGGCCACGATGGTTGTGATGACGAAGGCGAACCAGAGGAAGAAAAGGAGGATGAAATGCGGGATGGCCAGGAACCACTTCACCAGCCACATCCACCGCGACAGGGCGGGATCCAGCTCACCGAAGAGCCTTGCAGGGTAGCCGGGACTGCCTGGTACCGGGGCGAACGGCCCGGAGGGCGGTGCGGCCCCGGGTACAGGCGGTGCTCCCGTCACCGGCACGGGATATCCGGGTGCGCCTGTTGCCGGGCCTCCGTACGGTGGCTCACCGTACGGAGGGCCACCGGAAGGGGGTCCTGCGGGGGCCGGCGCGGCGTGCCGTCCAAGGCCGGACGCCCCAAAGATGATGAGGGGTATGCCGATTACCAAGGCAACGATTCCGCCAACCAGCAGGCCCGTGGCTGCCGGCTGGAACAGGTCCGAGTGGAAGCCTGCCTGCAGCTGCACATCCACCCCTTGGGAGGCGTCGGCGTTCATCACCACGACTTCCCAGGTGCCGGGCGCGATGTTCCAGGTGAGCTCCTGTTGCCCGGAACCGGAAGCGGAGGCGGTCCAAAAGCGCTGGTCCGTCGGGGGCGCTGCCGGATTCCCGCCCGGCACGTCCCGGTAATCCGCACGGAAGGGCTGCTGCCGAATGTTCAGCAGCTCCGAGTGGTGCACGCCTGACAGGTACTGCTCCACGTCGGCCTGCGGACCGATGCCAATGAACACCGGCTTGTCCGGTGTCACTGATGCAGCCCGCAGCCTCAGCTTGCCGATGTCAAAGGGCAGCCTGCCGGGAACGTCCTCGCCGATGGCATCGGCCCGCGGCGAGGTGAGGGCAAAGGAATTGACGGAAAAGCGTGACATACCGGACGTCAGGTAGCCGTCGCCCTGGATGGTTCCCACCGCTGACGCTACTGCTCCGCCTGCCAGTGCAGCCAAACCGGGCAGGGTGATGAGGATCCCGAGGATCAGCATGATGATGGCAGCGGGCTTTTTCATGGCGTCAAACCTTCCGCCTACGGAATACGGAGTGCCGGCAGGAAGGCCAGCAGGCGGTGCACCTACACAGTGAGGGCAGCGTCGGTCCGGGTGATAATCACGGGGCACGGAAGGTGCTTCAGGACGCCATGCGCGGTGGAACCGAGCAGGAGGCGCTTAAAGGCCCCCTTGCCCCGGCTGCCCACCACCAGCAGCCTCGCCCCGGCGGCGGCCTCGACAAGGCCGGCAACCGCGCCCCGTTCGGTTTCGAGCCGCTGGTGCACCACCAGGTCCGGGTAGTCTTCCTTGAGCCCTGCCACCGCTTCGGAGAGCACCACGCGTTCCTCGTCGGCGATAAGTTCGGCCATGGCTGCGGGCGAGAGCCCGGCGTCGATGATGGGATCCGGCACATCAACGGCGTAGACGACGGTGAGTTCGTCGCCTTCGCGGTCTGCCTCGGCGGCCGCGAACGCAACCGCCTGGGTCGATTCAGGGGATCCGTCGACGCCGACCACCACTCCGGACCTGCCTTCGAGGTCCTGGGTTCCGACGACGGCGACAGGGACCTTGGCGGCCGTGGCCACCTGGAGTGCGCGGTCGGCAAGGGTGCCGCCGAAATGGCCGCTGCCGGAACCCATGACCATCATCGAGGTCCTCTTGGAGTACTTTGCAAGGGAACCGCCCACACTGCCGGTGAGCAACTCCGTGTCAGGGCTGACGGGAACCGTTCCTTCGAGGCGTCCGGCGGCTGTCTTCAGGAGTTCCTCCCCGGCCTGCTGAAGGGTTCCAAACCACGGATACGGTTCGGCAACCCACCGGTCATCCACCACGTGGAGGATTACCAGCGGCAGGTCCGCACGGTGGGCGCGGCGGGCGGCCCACAGGACGGCGGCCTGGCTTTGCGCTGAGTCGTTGGTGCCCACAGCGATGGGTTTCCGGGATGTCATGGCCGCACTTCCTGCCTGTC
>Ga0308158_10005238_pt1 | contig 10670 bp, 6 predicted proteins | sample PhyBR2_FD_201038 | JGI IMG/M metagenome (GOLD analysis project Ga0308158, IMG submission 201038) | Phyllosphere microbial communities from UC Gill Tract Community Farm, Albany, California, United States - DLSLB.R2 | ecosystem: Host-associated > Plants > Phyllosphere > Unclassified | place: USA...
CGATTTTGCCGACCAGCACCAGCCGCGCGTGGCCGGCCTGTATGCGGAAGGGCGTATCGAGGCTGACAGCGTCAATGTGGTGATGGTGCCCGATTCGGCGCTGGTCAAGGCCGGCGACCTCACTTACGCCTGGAAGCTCAAGGACAATACCCTGCATAAAACCACCGTCAAGATCGGCACGCGCGATGCGCGTACCGGCCAGTGGGAAGTGCGTAGCGGCCTGGCCAGCGGCGACAAGGTACTGCGTACGCCAGGTTCGACCTTCAAGGATGGCCAGAAAGTCGAGCTGGCCAAGGCCGCCGCCCCGGCCGCCGCCGTGGCTGCAGCAGCGCCTGCCGCCGCGGCCGGCAACGGTAAAGGAAACTAAGCCATGTTCCTTTCCGATTTCAGTATCAAGCGGCCCACCGCTACCATCGTGCTGATCCTGGCGATGATGTGCGTGGGCCTGCTGGCGCTCAAAAAACTGCGCGTCAACCAGAACCCGGACGTCGAAGTGCCGTTTATCGTCGTCAGCATTCCTTACCCTGGCGCCTCGCCCGATACGGTCGAGCGCGAAGTGGTCAACCGCCTGGAAAAGTCGCTCGAGAGCATTTCCGGCGTGACCGAAATCAACAGCACTTCCAGCGAAGGTTCGGCCAGCATCTTCCTGCAGTTTTCGTTCAAGTCCAATCTGATCGAAGCGTCCGACGATATCCGCAACGCCATTGCCGCCGTGCGCTACAAGCTGCCCACGGAAATGCGCGAACCGATCCTGCAGCGCATCGACCCGTCGGCCGAGCCGATCATGCAGCTGGCGCTGTCGTCCAACACGCAGACCCATGCTGAAATCTCGCGCCTGGCCGAAGACGTGCTGGCCGACCGCTTCCGCGCTGTCGATGGCGTGGCGCTGGTCAATGTGGGCGGCTCGCTCAAGCGCGAACTGTCGGTGCTGCTGCGCGCCGAAAAGCTGCGTGAATACAATGTGTCCGTCAGCGACGTGGTGACGGCCCTGCGCAACCAGAATACCAATGCGCCGGTAGGCAAGGTGCGTGGCGAAATGGACGAAAAAAGCATACGCCTGGTCGGGCGCATCGAGTCGCCAGCCGATTTCGAAGCCGTAGTGGTCAAGCGCCGCGGCGAGGAAATCGTGCGCCTGGCGCAAGTGGCCACCATCGAGGATGGCTTTGCCGAAGTCAATACCCTGAGCGTGCGCAGCGGCAAGCCCAACGTCGGTATCTCGATTACCCGCGTGCGCGACGCCAGCACCGTCAGCGTGGCCAACAAGATACGCGACATGGTGGCTGAAATCAGCAAGACGCTGCCCAAGGGCACGAGCTTGCAGGTGACGCGCGATGGCGGCGAAAACGCCCAGCATAGCCTCAACAATGTGATCGAGTCGCTGGTGCTCGGTGCAGTGCTGACCATTTTCGTGGTCTATGCCTTCCTCAACTCGTGGCGCTCGACCCTGATTACCGCGCTCAGCCTGCCTACGTCGGTGATTGCCGCCTTTATTGCGGTCTGGCTGTGCGGCTTCACGCTCAACTTCATGACGCTGCTGGGCCTGTCGCTGGCCATCGGCGTGCTGATCGATGACGCCATCGTGGTGCGGGAAAATATCGTGCGCCACATGCAGATGGGCAAGGATCGCCGCACGGCGGCGCTGGAAGGCACGGCCGAGATCGGCCTGGCCGTCGCTGCCACCACGTTTTCGATTATTGCCGTGTTTATTCCGGTAGCCTTTATGCCCGGCATTTCGGGCGAGTGGTTCCGTCCGTTTGCGCTGACCGTGACCTGCTCGGTGCTGGTCAGCCTGGCCATCTCGTTTACGCTCGATCCGCTGCTGTCGGCTTACTGGGGTGACCCGGCCGATCATCACACAGCGCAGAAAAAAGGCCTGGGCGCCTTGCTTGACCGCTTCAACCACTGGTTCGATCATCAGGCCGACCGTTACGGCAATGTGATTGCGTGGGCCTTGCACCATCGCCGTTCGATGGCTTTTATCGCGGTGGCCAGCCTGGCAGCGGCGATTGCCCTGCATGCAGCGAAGGGCGGCACCAGTTTCCTGCCGGCTTCGGACTCGGGCAATCTGATGATTACCGTGCGCACGCCATCGTCGAGCAGTCTCGAGTATTCGCGCCTGAAGCTGGAAGCGGCCGCCGTGCTGGCGCGCACGCTGCCGGAGACCAAGGACACCAACAGCTCGGTCAATACCGGTGGCGGACGCATCTACGTCGATATCGGCAAGCGCAACACCCGCAAGCGTTCGGCCAAGGAAGTGGCGACCGAACTGCGCAGCAAGGTGTCGCGCCTGGTGGGCGCCGAATATGTGGTGATGGACGATCTCAGCAATGGCGCGCAAAAGCCGGTCCAGGTGGAATTTACCGGTCCTGAATCACGCAAGCTGATGGAAATCACCAATGCCTATATGGAAAAGCTGCGCCAGGTACCAGGTGCAGTCGATGTCGGCCTGTCGGAGCAGGATCCGAAAAACGAGCTGCAGATCGAGCTTAACCGCGGCCTGGCCAACTCGATGGGCATTTCCGTCAACGATGCGGCGCAGTCGCTGCGCGTGGCCTTTGCCGGCGTGGAAGTAGGCGACTGGGTCGATCCGACCGGCGAGACGCGCGACGTGGCTGTACGCCTGCACCCTGAAGACCGCGTGGCGTCCGACAATATCGAGCGCCTGCCGATCAGCGTGACCGGTACGTCGCAGATGGTGCCGCTGGACCAGATCGCCAGCATTACCATGGGCAAGGGACCATCGAGCATCGAGCACAAGAACGGCAAGCGGACCATTACCGTGTCGGCCAATGCACAAGGCCGCTCCAATGGCGAAGTGACTTCCGATGCCATGGCGCTGGCCAAGTCGATCGACTTCCCGCCCGGCTACGGCCTGGCGCTCGGCGGCGCCGGACAGGATCAGCAGGAGCTGTTTACCGAGATGGTCATTGCGCTGGTAATGGGTATCGGGCTGATGTATCTGATCCTGGTCATGCAGTTCAACTCCTTTACGGCGCCGCTGGCGGTCATGATGTCGTTGCCCTTGAGCCTGATCGGCGTGGTGGTGGCGCTGGTGATTACGAGCAATACCCTCAACCTGATGAGCTTTATCGGTATCATCATGCTGATGGGCCTGGTAGCCAAGAACGCCATCCTGCTGCTCGATGCCGCCCGCAAGCGCGAAGAAGAAGGTTATGGCCGCGAGGACTCGCTGATGTATGCAGGGCGCATGCGTCTGCGTCCGATCCTGATGACTACCTTTGCCCTGATCGCCGGCATGTTCCCGGTCGCGCTGGGCCTGGGCGAGGGCGGTGAATTCTACCGTCCGCTGGCCATTGCCATTATCGGCGGCACCATCACCTCAACGATTTTGACGCTGCTGGTCGTGCCGACCTTCTACGATAGTATCGAGATCGCACGCGACGGTGCCGTCGCCAAGTTCCACTGGCGCGCTGGCCGCATGCACATGGTCTTTGCCCTGCTGCTGACTGGCATCGAATGCCTGCTGACGCTGCTGATGATCCGTTTTATCTACCGCATGCTGAAACTGGCCGTACTGTTTGTCATGGGACGGCACAAGCCGGCAGTGAGCACCCCGGTCAGCCTGCACAAGTAGGTCGGATCAGGCCCCCGAAGGGGGCCGTAATCCGACAACATTGTTGGCCGTGCCCGCACCCAAGGCCGCGCCCAGAACCATGATCGTGGCCATGGCCGTAATCCGACAGCATTGTTGAGCTTAAAGGTGTCGTCGGATTACGCCTGGCTTTGCCAGGCTAATCCGACCTACGTGATGTGCCGGTTCCTGGCGAGGGCGTGGTCGTTCCGTCGGGATTGGTGGCATCGGGTGGCGTGGCAGGCGTGGTGCCATCGGTACCGGTGCCTGGCGCCGCGCCAGGTGCAGGCGTCACCCCCGGCGTAGTTGCGGGTGTGGTCGAGGTCGCCGGCGTATCAGGCGTGCCGGCGTTGTCGGTGCGTTTGTTGCAGGCGCCTAGCAGCGCGCAGAGGGCGGCGGCGCCAAGCAGCAGCTTGGTGGCAGTCAGAAGTGGGGCTGGCATGGTGTTTCCTCTCTGGTTTATGAGCAAGTGGAACGGTCAGGCAGGCACAGCTAACAAGGCTGGCATCGCGTGTAGAGGTTAGAACGCATGCGTGCAGGAAGGTTCAATGCGGGAGGAAATAAGCAGGGAAGGCGTAGCTTGCTTTGCGATTGCGCAAGCAGTTGCGCAGGAGAGGTGAACCAAAGGCCAGGACGATGGTCGTCCTGGCCAATCACAACCTTATTTCGGCTTGACCTTGCTTACTTCCACCTGCCAGTCCACGCCAGATTCAATATGGTGCTTGGCTGCAAAGTCGCCCTGGCTGATGGCCACGGCCACATCGAGCAGGCTGTTCAGGTAGACCAGCGGCCTGCCTTTGGCCACGCCGCCAAAAGTGTGCTCGAACGGCGCCGTGACCTTGGCCACCTGCTTGCCCTTGTGCAGGAAGCGCACTTCCAGCAGGTCGTGCGGCTGCACGTTCAGTTCTGTCAGCAGGGCTTTTGGAATATTGGTCCAGACATTGCCATACTTGACATCGAGCACCGGGATAATGCCGCGCAGCGTATTGCCGTCGCGCACCGCGTGCTGGTAGGTGATCTTGACCACCGAGTCGCTGGCCAGTACCGGCCCCACCTGTTCGTAGGTAATCGCACCGGAAGCGAGGCGTGCGCCCACATAGGCATACACATCGCGGCCATGGAAGGTGTAGGACTCGTTCGAGCCGGCCAGGCGGTTGACGTTCTCGTCGATTTCACGCAGTTCGGCTACGCCGTCGCGTTCGGCAATCAGGGTAAACAAGCCATTGTCCGGGCCGACAAAGTAACGGCCATTTTTGGTTTTCAGCACCACCGACTTGCGCGTGGTGCCCACGCCCGGATCGATGACCGACACAAATACCGTGCCTTGCGGCCAGTAGTTGGCGGTCTGGTACAGGCGATAGGCGCCAAGCCAGATATCGTAGTCGGGAATCTGGTGCGTCAGGTCCGAGATGGTCAGCTTGGGATCGACGCCGTAGGCCACGCCATGCATGGCCGAGACAGCGCCATCGGCGGTGCCGAAGTCGGTCATCAGCACCAGCGGCGTGGCAGCCGTGGCAGGGGCCAGTATGGCAGCGGCCAGGCAGGCGCCGGCGACGAATTGGGAGAGGCGTTTGACGATCATGGTAATCCTTGTATTAAGACCTGCAGTTAAAACGTATAAAGTTAAAACGTGTAATTAAGCCTGGCGTAGAAATACGCGCCATTGACGCCGATCGGGTTGATGAAGTTGTAGGGCAGGGCGCCGCCATAGGTGGCGTTATTGGTTTCCCGCACGCGCTGCGGATAGCGGTCGAGGATGTTGTTGCCGCCGACGGCCAGCGTCAGCTGCTTGCTCAGCTTTAACTGGCCTTCCAGGTCGAGCGACCAGACGGCGCCAAAGCGCTGCGCCGGAATGCCGTCGATCAGCGGCGCATCGCTGTCATACGAGAAGTCTTCCAGCTTGCCAAAACGGGTAGCGCGCGCCTGCAGGCCCCAGCCAGCTGCCTGCCAGTCGGCGCCCAGGATCAGCTTGCTGTCCGGTGACGCATGGCGGATGCGAAACAGGCTCGTTTCTGTCAGCAGCGTCAGATCCGGGTCGATGGCACTCAGGGCGGCGGAACTCTGGCGCACCTTGTCCAGGCTGGTCTTGTTCAGGTTCAGCGCTGCGTTGAGGTTGAGCTTGCCGCTAGAAACCACCAGGTCGTGGTTGAGCACCACATCCAGGCCTTTGGTGCGCGTATCGAGCAGGTTGGCCAGATACGCCACCGACTGGATATCGCTGCGGCCCTGCGCTGCCAGGTAGGCCGTCACGGCGTCGCTCTGCAGGTCGCTGGAACGGGTAATGCGGTCGCGGATGCGGATCACGTAGGCGTCCACCGTCAGGCTGGTGGCACGCGCCGGTTTCCATGCCAGGCCCAGCGACAGGTTGTTCGACTTTTCAGGTTTGAGCGCCTGGGCGCCGAAGCTGCGCGCCAGTGCATCGCTGGCCGGCAGCAAAGCCGCCGTTTGCAGCGCGGTGCCATCGGCATTGAAGTTCAGCGTGGCAAAGCGGAAACCCGTCTGCACCAGCGCCGGCGCGCGAAAACTGTTCGACAGCGAGCCGCGCAGCAAAAACTCTTCAGTCAGTTTGTAGCGCGTCGACAGCTTGCCGGTGCTGGCGCTGCCGAAGTCGCTATAGTCGGAATAGCGGGCTGCGGCACCGACCAGCCAGCGTGGCGTCAAATCGCTTTCGGCGTCGAGGTAGACCGAGCGGATCTGGCGGCTGCCATCGTAGCGGTCCGATGGACGCAGGCCCGGACCGGCCTGCGCACCCGGTGGCGCGTCGGTGATGCTGCCGGCCGCGTACGATGCCGGATCGCCGGGCGAACTGCTGTAGGTTTCACGCATCCATTCGGCGCCCACGGCCAGGTTCAGCGGCGCCGGCAGGCCGATTTCGATGGCGCGCGTGGCGTCCAGGTTCAGCGCGTTCTGGCGGAAGTCAAAGCTGGCCAGGTGAAAGCTGGTCGGGCTGGCCGCGCCCAGCGAGGCATTGACGGAGTGGCTGACGCCATAGTCGAAGCGGTCGCCGCCATGGCGTGCGCTGGCGTCCCAGTGCCAGGCGCCTGCGTCGCCGCGCACGCCGGCCACCACGCTGACATCGCGCTTGTCGCCGTTGGTGACGGGGCGGTATCCGTTCGGGTACAGCGCCGGCACGTTCGACGGGTCGCCCGGATAGCGGAAGTAGGCGCTGCCGTCGGACTGGCGGTCATTGACGGTGGCAAACGAATACAGGTCCAGGCCGTCGCCAAGTGGCAGCAGGGCATTGTAAAAGGCCGAGTTGTTGCGCTGGCGCGAGTCGCCCGACTTGAACAGTACCTTGCCGTCAAGCGCCTGGTCGGCTGGCGTGAAGTTGTAAGAAGTCCAGCCGGCGTCGCTGGGGCCGGCGCGCTCGGTGGGCGAACGGCGCCGCGTTTCGGCGCCAAAGCGCAAGTAGCCGGCGTCGCCCAGCGGCACGCCGTAGTCGGCGCTGACGGTGCCGCTCTGGCCATCCGTCAGCGTCTGGCCGGTCGGATCGAAATGGGTATGGTTGACGCCGTAGCTGGCCTGTGCCGAGCCACCCGTGCGCGCTTTTTTCAGCACGATATTGATCACGCCAGCGACTGCATCGCTGCCGTACTGGGCGCCGGCGCCGTCGCGCAAAATCTCGATATGGTCGATGGCGTTCGGTGGAATGGCGTTGATATCGACCGGCACCGTGCCGGCAAAGCTGCTTTCGGTATCGAGTACGGCGCTGGTATGGCGGCGCTTGCCGTTGATCAGTATCAGTACCTGGTCCGGCGCCAGCCCGCGCAGCTGGATGCCACGCACGGAGTCGGACGCACCGCTCGACTCGATGCGCGGGAAGTTGATCGACGGCGACAGGTTTTGCAGCGCCGCACCAACGTCGCCGGTCGACAGCGCATTCTGTACCTCGCGCGCGCCGAAACGGTCGATTGGCACGCTGCTGTCAAACACCGTGCGGTTGCGTGCGCGCGAACCGGTGACGGTCACCTGGTCGATGCTGGCAGCCGTTTCGGCGTCTGCAGCATCGCTCTGTGACCATGCGGGAGCAGCGGCGGCCATGGCGCAGGCCAGCACGATGGCGCGCAATGGTGTGGCGGGAAGATGGGGGAAAGAAAGTGGGCGCGCTTGCACGGTAGTGTCCTGTCAGCTTGGTATGTCAATGTGGAAACAATTGACAGGAGCTTAAGGGACAGTGCGGCGGCGGCTAACGATTCTTTTCAGATATGCTTATGGCTGTTGTTTTCACAGCTTTCGCCTGCCGGCCTGGCGATGTTACCCGACTAAATTACGCAGCAGCGCCGGTATCTCCGCCGGCAATTCGCGCGCCAGATAACCGAGGATGCCAAAGCGCAGCGCCAGCTGTTCGCCGGCCAGCGCATGCAGCGCGATACCCCAGGCGCAGGCCTGCTCGAGCGGTGCACCGCGCGCCGCCAGCCCGGTCATGATGCCGGCCAGCGTATCGCCGGAGCCGGAAATGGCCAGCCCGACATTGCCGCCTTCGTGCGACCAGGCCTGGCCGTCAGGCGTGGCGATCACCGTCAGCGCGCCTTTCAGTGCCACCACGGCATTCCAGCGCTGCGCCGCTTCGATGGCCGCGCCGTACGGGTCGGCCACGATGGCTTCCTTGGACTGGCCGGTCAGGTGCGCCATTTCGCCCGCATGGGGCGTCATCAGCACCGGCTGGGTAAAGCGGAAACTGGCAGCGCTGGCCACCACGTTCATGGCGCAGGCGTCGATAATGAGCTGGCTACTTGAAAAGACCGGCAGCAGGGCCTGCATCAGGTCGCAACTGGCGTCGTCGTCGCTCATGCCCGGGCCCACCAGCAGTGCATTGACCTTGCCGGCCAGCGGCGCCAGCCTGTCTATCGCGTGGGGCTGGAAACCGCCATGCGCGGTTTCTTCCAGGCCGATCACGCGCGCTTCGGGCATGGCTGCTGCCACTTGCGGCGCTACGCTGGCGGCCGTGGCCAGCGTCAGCTTGCCCGCGCCCGCGCGCAGGGCGGCGTTGGCTGCCAGCAAAATCGCCCCCGGCATTTCACGCGAGCCACCGACAATCAGCAGGTGGCCGCGCACTTCCTTGTCGCCTTCGGCCGTGGGCATCGGCAGCGGCCAGTCGCGCAGCATGGTGGCGGTGATGGGCGTGGCGGCGTTGGCAGCGAGGGCATTCATGGGCGCGCTCCGGTGGATAGTGTCAGGATTTGGGGGCGGCGGGCATGTCGGGCTGGTCGGTTACCGGCGTGCCCGATTCCTCCAGCGGTGCGACAAAGTTGCACAGGTCGAGTTGCAGCTTGCCGTGCTTGCCCAGCGCCTGATTGAAGGCGTAGGAAGTGACGCCGCAGTTGGGCACGTCGGCAGCGCGGTCGATGGCCAGGATGGCTTCCTCGTCGCAGCGTTCAAGCAGGTAGCGGAAGCAGTTGACGATCACCTGATGGCCGACGATCAGTACCCGTTCGCCCCGGTATTCGCGGGTGACGGTATCGAGCACGCTGCGCAGGCGCAAGATCACGTCGCACCAGCTTTCGCCGCCAGGTGGACGGAAATAGAACTTGCCCACATGGCGGCGCTGCTCGTGCAGTTCCGGGTATTTGCTGGCGATGCCGTGCACGGTCAGGCGGTCGAGGATGCCGAATTCCTTTTCGCGCAGGCGCTCGTCGGCCACCACCGATACCAGCGTGTCGCGTTCAAGCTTTGCCAGGATGGCCTGCGCCGTTTCGCGCGCGCGCACATAGGGCGAGTACAGCACCACGGTGGGACGTTGTTCAGGGGGGAGTTCGGCAAACCAGTCTGCCAGCGCCTGTGCCTGGCGTTCACCCAGCGGAGAAAGCGGAACGTCGACATCGCGCTCGGCAATGTCGATCAGCAGGTGTTTTTCTGCTTCGGCGGTATCGCGCGCCACATTGCCGGCGCTCTGGCCATGACGCACGATCCAGATTTGCTGCGGCCACTTCTGTTCCATTGACTGCCTCTTCCGTCGATATTAGCTTCGTGCCAATATAGACGAAAGAGAAAAGACATGTCGCTCAGATGGCGTGCTCGGCTTCGTCGAGGTCGGCTTCGGTCGCGCTGTTGTACACGGCCAGGTCGGTCTGGCCCATCACGCGGCTGGTGACGGTGCCGGCCGTGATCGAGCCGCTGACGTTCAGGGCCGTGCGGCCCATGTCGATCAATGGCTCGACCGAGATCAGGAGGCCCGCCAGCGCGACCGGCAGGTCCATCGCCGACAGCACGATCAGCGCCGCAAACGTGGCGCCGCCACCCACGCCGGCCACGCCGATCGAGCCGATGGTCACGATCGCCAGCAGCGGCAGCAAAAAGCTCGCGGTAAATGGATCGACGCCGACGGTCGGCGCAATCATCACCGCCAGCATGGCCGGATAGATGCCGGCACAGCCGTTCTGGCCGATGGTCGAGCCGAACGAGGCGGCAAAGTTGGCGATGCCTTCGGGCGTGCCCAGGCGCTTCGTCTGGGTCTGCACACTCATCGGTATCGAGCCGGCGCTGGTGCGCGAGGTAAAGGCAAAGGCCAGGACCGGAAACACTTTTTTCACGAAGCGCACGGGATTGAGGCCGCTGCCCGAAATGATCATCAGGTGCACCAGGAACATCAGGAACAGCGCGGAGTACGACGCCACCACGAAGTTGGCCAGTTTCAGGATATCGGCTGCGCTCGATGTCGAGACCACCTCGAACATCAATGCAAACACGCCATACGGCGTCAGGCGCAGCACCAGCGTGACCATGCGCATGACGATGGCGTGGGCCACCTTCATGAAGTGCTCGAACGAGGCAAAGATTTCAGGCTTCTTGGCAGCAATGCCGGTGGCCGAGATGCCGATAAAGATTGAAAACACCACCACCGCAATGGTCGATGTCTTGCGCGCGCCGGTCATGTCGAGGAAAGGGTTGGACGGTACAAAGCTGATCAGCAGCTTGGGCAGCGACAGCGCCTTGGCCGTTTCCAGCGAGCCCTGCAGCTGCACGCCGCGCGCCACTTCGGCCGCAGACGAGGTCAGCCCGACGGCGGTCAGCCCGAACAGCTTGGCCATCAGGATGCCGATGGCAGCGGCCACGGTGGTGGTAATGAGCAGGATGCCGA
>Ga0308158_10005239_pt1 | contig 10670 bp, 9 predicted proteins | sample PhyBR2_FD_201038 | JGI IMG/M metagenome (GOLD analysis project Ga0308158, IMG submission 201038) | Phyllosphere microbial communities from UC Gill Tract Community Farm, Albany, California, United States - DLSLB.R2 | ecosystem: Host-associated > Plants > Phyllosphere > Unclassified | place: USA...
CTTAAACCAAGTACAACAACGTATTTATTTAGCTGAACTTTATACATGATTGTTATCAATTTCTTCAGTTAATGGATTTTCATTTTCATTTTTAATCATTTTGTATTTCTCCGAAATTCTGGCGAAAATGTAGTACAAGCCAGGAATAATAAATACTCCGCAGATCGTACCTACAAGCATACCTCCCGCTGCGGCTGTACCGATGGTTCTGTTTCCAATTTTACCCGGTCCGGTAGCAAAAACTAACGGAATCAAACCGGCAATAAACGCAAACGAAGTCATCAAAATAGGACGGAACCTTGCTTTGGCACCTTCCATCGCAGCTTCTAATACTGATTTTCCGGCAAGACGTCTTTGTATAGCAAACTCTACAATCAAAACGGCATTTTTACCCAGTAAACCAATCAACATTACCATGGCAACCTGTGCATAAATATTGTTTTCTAAACCTGTTAATTTCAACAACATAAATGCTCCAAAAATTCCCGCAGGCAACGATAGAATTACTGATAATGGCAAAATAAAACTTTCGTATTGGGCCGCTAAAACCAGGTATACGAATCCTAAACAGATTAGGAAAACCCAAATAGCCTGATTTCCTTGTGCCACCTCATCGGCAGAGATACCCGCCCAGTCAATATCATACCCTCTAGGCAATTTTTCTGCAGCCACCTGCTGAATAACTTTAATAGCGGTACCACTACTATATCCTGGCGCCGAAGAACCACTAATCTGAGTTGAAGTGTACATATTGTGTCTGGTAATTTCCGACAGACCATACACTTTTTCCAATTTCATAAAAGCTGAAAAAGGTACCATTTCGTCACGGTCATTTTTTACATACAATTTCAAAATATCCTCTGGCAAAGCACGGTATTCCGGAGCTGCCTGAACAATTACCTTGTAATTAATACCGAATTTAATGAAACTGATCTCATAGTTACTTCCCACTAAAGTAGACAGGGTATTCATGGCATTTTCAATAGAAACTCCTTTTTGTTGTGCCAAATCATTATCCACTTTCATCATGTACTGAGGGAAACTGGAACTATAGAAACTAAATACGTTAGATAATTCTTTGTGCTTGTTCAATTCAGCAACAAATTCATTATTTACTTTCTCCATTTTCTTGTAATCCCCTGAACCTGTTTTATCTAATAAACGAAGCTCAAATCCTCCTGCAGCTCCATATCCCGGTACAGCAGGTGGTTGGAAAAACTCAATATTAGCTCCTGAAATATCTTTGGATTTTTCTTCCAATTCGGTCATAATCTCACGAACAGATTGCTTTCTGTCGTTCCAATCCTTAAGGTTAACCAAACAGGTTCCTGAGTTCGCACCTGTACCTTCAGACAAAATCTCATAACCCGCTAATGAAGAAACTGATTTCACTCCTTCTACGCCTTCTGCTATTTTTTGCAGTTTTTCGGCAATATGATTCGTTCTTTCTAATGATGAACCCGGAGGCGTTTGAATAACGGCATAAAACATTCCCTGATCCTCATTTGGAATAAATCCGGAAGGAACCGTACTACTGGTAATCCAAATTCCGGCACAGAAAGCAAGCAGCGTTACAAAAGTAAGTGCTCTTCTGCTGACAATCTTTCTTAATAGGTTTTGGTATTTATCTGAAACAATATTGAATTTATTATTAAAAGCATCCAGGAACATATCAATAGGTGTCTTCTTTTTAGGAGCACCATGATTGTTTTTCAACATCATTGCACAAAGCGCCGGTGTTAATGTCAATGCCACAATTCCCGAAAGGATAATAGCTGTAGCCATTGTAATAGAGAATTGTCTGTAGAATACCCCTACCGGACCTGACATAAACGCTACCGGAACGAATACTGCAGCCATAAGGAACGTAATAGCTACAATTGCTCCTGCAATCTCGTGCATCGCTCTTTTAGTTGCTTTTAAAGCCGAAAGGTGTTCTTCCTCCATCTTGGCATGGACAGCTTCGATAACCACAATGGCATCATCGACAACAACCCCAATAGCCAAAACCAAAGCAAACAAAGTAATTAAATTCAATGAAATATCAAAGAATGTCATGAACACAAAGGTTCCAATCAACGATACCGGTACCGCAATAGCAGGAATTAATGTAGAACGCCAGTCACCCAGGAAGATAAACACCACCAATCCTACTAATATAAAAGCTTCCACTAAGGTGTGAATTACTTTTTCGATAGAAGCATCCAGGAATTTAGAAACGTCATACGAAATTTCATAATCCATTCCTTTTGGAAACTTTTGCTTAATTTTTTCCAGTTTGGCTTTTACTTCTTCAATAACCTGGTTGGCATTACTACCAAAAGATTGTTTTAATACAATTGCCGCTGATGGTCTTCCGTTCAAATTAGAATAAATATCATACATCGAACTACCAAATTCCACATTAGCAACATCTTTCAAACGTAAAATTTCTCCATTTGGATTTGACCTCAATACAATATTTCCATATTGTTCTTTAGTGGTAAAACGACCTGAATATTTCAATACATATTCAAAAGCCTGTGAACGTTTCCCGGAGGCTTCTCCTGTTTTACCCGGAGAGGCTTCCAAACTCTGACTTGATAAAGCTTCCATTACCTCTTCGGCAGAAATTTTATAAGCCAACATACGATCGGGTTTTAACCAAATACGCATTGCATATTCACGTGTTCCTAAGATATCTCCGGATCCAATACCATTTACCCTTTTTAATTCTGACAATACGTTGATATCGGCATAGTTGTATAAAAACTTCATGTCGGTATTTTTATCCGTACTGTAAAGGTTAACATACATCAACATACTAGGTACCTCACGGCTAATTTTTAGTCCCTCCCTTACTACCAGTGGTGGCAGCTTGTTAGTAACCGAAGCTACACGGTTTTGAACGTTAACTGCGGCCTGGTTAGGATCGGTACCTAAGTTAAATACCACTTTTATATTAGCTTCACCATCATTTCCCGCATCAGAACTCATGTATTTCATTCCCGGAACTCCATTTAGAGCTCTTTCTAAAGGAATGATAACCGATTTAACCATCAATTCCCCGTTAGATCCAGGATAATCTGCTGTAACATTCACCATTGGTGGCGATATGGTAGGGAATTGGGTAATAGGTAAGCTTATTACCGACAACACCCCTAAAAAGACAATGATGAGCGATATTACTATCGACAAAACCGGTCTTTGAATAAATTTATTAAACATTTTTATATTTTTTTAATGATTAAGCCAATAATACCTATTCTGCTTTTACTCGTAAATGATTAATTACTGTTTGAGGAGATTGGAATTCATATTTAATTTTATCCTTTTCTTTTACCTTCTGAACACCTTCCAATAAAATTTTGTCGTTTTCAGTTATCCCACTTTCAATCATATACAAATCAGGAATTTCACCTTTAATCTTGATTTCTCTGGAACTTACCTCATCATTTTTGCCCACAACAAAAACATATTTCTTATCCTGAATTTCATAAGTTGCTTTTTGTGGAATTACAATTACGTTGTGCAAAGGAACTTCCATCAGTACTTTTCCGGTTTCACCGTGTTTAAGCAATTTATCAGGATTAGGGAATCGGGCTCTAAAAGCGATGTTTCCTGTTTCATTATCAAATTCACTTTCGATAACTTCTACATTTCCTTTGTATTTCAAACGGTCACCATTAGCCAAAAGTAAGCTCACTTTGCTATCGGCTCTGTTTTTTATATTGGTTTGATAATCCAAATATTCCGGTTCAGAGACATTAAAATAAGCAAACATCTGAGAGTTATCAGAAAGACTGGTTAATAATTCCCCTTCGTCAATAAGGCTACCTAATTTTTTTGGTAGTCTGTCGATTGTCCCTGAAAATGGTGCTTTGATTACTGTAGCAGATAAATGGAATTTAGCCATAGCCATTTCAGCTCTTGCCTGATCTAATTTGGTTTGAGCCAATGCCAATTCGTTTTTAGAAACCACATTTTTATCCGAGAGACTTTTGGTATTCTGAAGTTCAATTTCGGCTGTTCTTACTTCCGCTTTTGACTTTTGGTATTCAGCATCATACATGGTAGGTAAAATTTGGAATAATACCTGACCTTCTTTTACATATTGACCTTCATCAACATATATTTTTTGCAAAAACCCTTTTTCAAGCGCTCTCACTTCAATGTTTCTGAAAGATCTAATTTGTGAAACATACTCTTTGGTAAACGAAGTGTCAATTCGAACCGGATTGGTTACTGTGAATTTTTCAGCTTCTTCTTTCTCTTCTTTCTTAGAGTTACAACTCGTTAAACACACAAGGGCAAAAAGCCCCGATAAAATGGCAATTCTCTTCATAATTTTTTTAAAGAAATTGAATAATTGATATTTAGTAATTGGAATTTTGATTTTTAAAATAAGGTTATCGAAAACCTTTAAAAGCTTCAAAATGCTTTGTGAAAATATTAATTTACTCTGTAGGAATATTTTTCGAGTATTTTTTTTTAAAGAAAACAAAAAAATTAACACACCTTAGTTTTCAAGATAATGATATCGAAAACCTTTAGTTTCAACTGAATGAATCGTTTAATGAAAATTATTTGTCAATTCTAACAATACAACTCTTAAAAACAATTGTCCTTTGACTTCGTTCTGAATGACCGAACAATAAAGGATTCAATAAAAATAATACAACCTACGGATTAATATTTACATGAATAGCAATCATGCTTTTAAAACCGATAAGTATGTATTATCATATTCTTAAAACGCGCTGTAAAATGTAAATTGGCTGCGAATAAGCATCTAAAGGCTTGAAGTATTTGTTGCCTTTAAAATCATTTTTGGAGAAAGTTAAACCTAAAAACTCCAGTTGCCATTGATTAACTAAATCATTGGTAAGTGAACAAATTTTATTTGATTTATCTATATGAGTATTATCCTCATCCGTATCTTCAATAATTCTATTTGAATCTATTGAACTTCCTAAGACATAGGAACGGTCTAAACTTTGATTATGAGACGAAGAATGAGACACACTATAAAAGCGTGCCTTATTAATTACCGCATGTGTTCTATTAACTAAAAACAGCGAACACAGAAAAATAAAAAATATTGTTGTTCTCATTTCGGTAGCAAATGTAAGCAAAGATTAAAAGTAAAAAATATATTTTATGATTTTGTTAAAGAAAATTATTGATTAACCCGATAACAATGCACAAAAAGCAGTCAAACTGCTAATATTTTGCCGTTTTATGGAAGTTAAGCCTGGTACTCAAACACAATTTCTTGGCGCAGCTGGGCGAATACCTGCCCTACCGATTTGAAACCATACGTGAAAAAGCCCTAAAAGAAGAACTGACCGAAAAAAACGCTCACATCCAAAAACAGGAAATCCAGCTCGAAACCTTAAGAGAAATAACACAGAAACAATAAAAACCTCTATAGCTTTTGTAAGATTTATTTATATATTAGCAAAATCATAACAGCAACCCAAAACATGCGTATAACATTCTAATAAAGGATATAACTAGTTTAATTTATGCGCATATATGCAAGTTAGTAGTGATTTTTGAGAACGAAAACGAAATCAAATGAACCAAATAGAAAATGAATTTGAATTCAAATCTTTTATGGAAAGATTTGGCCCAAAAGATTTTGAGTCAAGAAGAAGTTATATAAGCCGTCTAAATTTTATTTCTAAAAGTGGATTTAAAATAGATATTTCACTTTTAGGACTAGAAAATGACTTCATTATTGATTCGCTAAAAAAATCTGCCACACAGAGAATGCAATATAATCGTCAAAGTGATTATCCACAATTAAAATCTGCATTAAATAAATATAGAAAGTTTCTCAATTCTAAATTGACAATTATTGAAGACATTGAGAATATTAATAAAACAAGTTTAAAAGAAACTGAAAAAGACCAACTGATCAAAGCACGACTTGGACAAGGTAACTTTAGGAAAAAGTTAATCGAGATTTGGGGTAAATGCGCTGTAAGTGGAATAGATAATACTGAATTTCTAATTGCGTCACATATTTTACCTTGGAAAAACTCTAATAATATCGAAAGGCTTTCTCCGTATAATGGTCTTCTCTTACAGTCTAACTTTGATAAGTTATTTGACAAAGGTTTTATTTCTTTTGATGATGACGGTACAATAATCTTATCAAAGAAATTAAGTGATAAAGATTTTAAAAATTTTGGCTTATCAATTCAATCAAAACTTTCAAAAATTCATCCTGAAAATATTGAATTTTTAAAACGCCATAGAGAAATTTATAATAATATCCTTAACGATAATAACTAAAACCACTGCTAACCGCGCATTTACGCAGTAGCTGGTTTCCGGTATCCGGAACTTGTTATTCACGAATAAATTTTATCCCCCGATAGCTCGGATTTGTAATCCGAGCCCACAAAAATCAGCAAATAGAAATACTTTGCCGAATTACTGGATGAGATTGCTTCGCCAGTTCGCTATCGAGTGGCAAATCCGAAGAATGGGCTTAATTTAATCCCAAACCCGCTGTAGTACCAAACCGTTAGCAAGCATTTATGAGAAAACCCGCTGAAAATATAACTACTTTTATTTTTATCATTATTCTGAGTATTGGATTGTATATCTACTTCTCAGAATACAATTTGACAATTAACTTATTTGTCTTATTTTTAATTTTAGCTTCCATATCATCTTTATGCATGTATTTTTTGAGTTATTATGTAAAAAACAAAAAACTTAAAGTTTTCTTATCAGTAATAATAGTTCTTTTTTCGATTGGATTGTTAGTTTGTGAAGTTCTGCTCGCAAGTCTTAGCAGTGCAAATAATATTTCTAAAACTTGGCGAATAAATCAATTTGAGATACAATCTATTACAAGGTCATTTGAAGGGCCAGAAACAAGCTTTTATGAATTAAAGGAAGTGTATTGTTTTGGTTTAATTCACAAAGATTTAGGCATTGCATTTCCGAATGAAAATAATAAATGTGTTTTGGAATTTGTTGATGCAAATCTAACTTTTGATTTGTGTAAAGGACAACAAAAATAAACACTTGCTAACAGCGGTTTTGCGCAATAGCCCCCCATCTGGCTCGTTTACAACGAGTGCCTGCTTACATAAATAGATAAATCGTAGCGTTTGCAACGCGGTTCACTAAATAAATCCGTCGAACTAAATCTAAACAAACCTTGGCGCAGATATTTATCTGTCCACAAAAAACCACAAAAACATTTTGTATAAAATACCAATTCTTGGTATCTTTAATAAAAAAGATTATGGCACAAAATGCTTCAATATTATTAGATGACCATTTTGAGGATTTTATCAATAAGCAAATTGCTTCTGGAAAATACAATTCTGTAAGTGAGGTAGTCAGAACTGCTTTGAGAGTTTTTGAACAAGAAGAAAACAAAAAAACAGAACTAATTAAAGCACTTATAAAAGGTGAAAAGTCTGGGTTTATAAAAGATTTAATCGCGAGTCTTTCTTAAATAATCTTCATGAAAAATATCCTAAATCTTGAATAAAAACTTTATTTTAGGACAATAAACACTTTCTAAATCAAATCCTCTTCTCCATCACATAATCCTCCATCAAATACCCAAAATCCAACTCAATATCGATTTCCTGAATGATTTTAAAACCTAATTTTTGATAGAAAGTCAAGGCCGTATTGAAACGGTTTACATTTAGCAACAACGAAGTGGAATTGTTTTCTTTTGCAAATTGAGCAATGGCATCAATCAACAACTTCCCAATTCCTTTTCCCTGGGTTTCCGGAAGAATGTAAATTTTATGAATTTTGGTAGTATCTCCATTTTCATAATGAGGTTCGAAAGAAGCAAAACCTAAAACACTATCTGCTTCTTTCGCAAGAATAAATTCATGTGCGTTTTCTATATTCTTACGCAAGGCTGCATCCGAATAAAAAGCGTTGAGCATATACTCTAATTGCGCTGGAGATAAGATTTCACCATAAGTAAGCGGCCAGGTTTTATGCGCTATTTCGGTAATGGTTTTTAAGTCGGCAAGGGTAGCTTTATCAATACGTATCATCAATAATTATTCAGTAGTAAAAACTCTATTTTCCTGTTCGCTCACACGTATAAAAGTGGTTCTTTTAGTCAATTCTTTCAATCGGGAAGCCCCCACATAAGTACAGCTGCTGCGCAAACCTCCTAAAATATCGAGAACTGTATCCACCACATCGCCTTTAAAAGGAAGTTTTACTGCTTTTCCTTCGCTGGCTCTGTATTCGGCAACGCCACCTACGTGTTTGTTCATAGCCGTGGCAGAACTCATGCCGTAAAACTGTTTGTACTTTTTACCATTAATTTCCAGTAGCTCTCCCCCACTTTCGGTATGTCCGGCAAGCATTCCGCCCAACATCACAAAATCAGAACCAGCTCCAAAGGCTTTTGCCACATCACCCGGCGTCGTACAACCACCATCACTGATAATATGACCACCAAGTCCATGAGCTGCATCGGCACATTCTATAATTGCCGAAAGTTGTGGATAGCCCACACCTGTTTTTATTCGGGTAGTACAAACCGAACCCGGCCCAATACCCACTTTTATAATATCGGCTCCGGCCAAAAGTAATTCTTCCACCATTTCGCCAGTAACCACATTACCGGCAATAATTACTTTGTCAGGAAATTGTTTTCGGGTTTGTTTTAAGAAGTTCACAAAATGCTCCGAATAGCCATTAGCCACATCAATACAAATAAATTTCAATTGCGGATTAACGGAAATGATTTCGATTACTTTTTTGAAATCGTTTTTTCCGGTTCCTGTACTAACCGCTATATAATCATAAAAATCAGGAGAAACATTTTCAAGAAACACATTCCATTCGGCAACCGAATAATGCTTGTGAATGGCCGTAAATAGCTTGTGTTTGGCTAATTCTTTAGCCATTTCAAAAGTGCCCACAGTATCCATATTGGCAGCCATAATTGGAATCCCATTCCACTTGGTAGTGCTATGCAAAAACTTAAATTCCCTTTCTAAAGAAACCTCAGCCCTACTTTTTAATGTAGAACGTTTTGGTCTAATCATTACATCTTTAAAGCCTAATTTTAAATCGGTTTCTATTCGCATAATTATCACTTTTTAATCGGTTATTGGAAAATAACTTTTGTTATTCCTAAAAGTAATGAATTTTATGCGAGAATTATGTAACAAAAAAAGAGACTTATCAACTATCTATTAACCGTGAATGGTTTCGCCTTTTCCGTAATTTGTAATAATCGATTCTTCAAATTCCAACCATTCTCTCCAACGTTTTTCTACATCAATTCCTTCACCGTATTTTCGGGCATAAGTGATGAAAGTAGTGTAATGCCCTGCTTCGCTTTCCATCAATTCCCTGTAAAAAACAGCCAATTCTTCGTCCTGAATATTTTCCGAAAGTACTTTAAAACGTTCACAGCTTCTGGCTTCAATCATTGCCGAAAACAATAATCTTTCGACCAAACCAGAAACACGGCTTCCGTTTCCGCTTCTTTTCATGTATTGGTACAATTCGTTTACATAATCATCTTTGCGTTCGCGGCCTAACTTTAATCCGCGTTTGATAATTAGATTATGTACCTGTTCAAAATGGTCGATTTCTTCTTTGGCTAAAGCCAATAAATCCTTAACTAAATCCTGATGTTCCGAATTATTAGTGATAATCGTAATCGCATTGGTAGCGGCTTTTTGCTCGCACCAGGCATGATCGGTCAGGATTTCCTCTATATTTTTCTCTACAATATTTACCCATCTTGGGTCGGTTGGCAATTGTAATCGTAATACGCCCATGTTTTTTAATCTTAAAATTAGAAAATCAAAAAGTCGAAAGTCAAAAATTATGCTTTCGACTTTCGACTTTAAAAATGTATGCTTTTGTTATCTTAGAAAACGAAAATAGCTCTCTCGCTCATCATTTCGTTTACTTCTTCAGCTACTTCTTCGATAATATCTTCGTTAGTATGATTTGTTAATACTTTGTCAATCATAGCAACAATAGTTTCCATATCTTCTTCTACTAAACCACGAGTTGTGATTGCAGCAGTTCCCACACGGATACCAGAAGTAACAAACGGAGATTTGTCATCAAATGGAACCATGTTTTTATTTACAGTAATTTCTGCTTTTACCAAAGCATTTTCAGCCTCTTTTCCAGAAATCCCCTTGTTTCTTAAGTCAATTAACATCATGTGGTTATCAGTACCTCCAGAAATGATGTTGTATCCTCTTTTTACGAAAGCATCCGCCATTGCATTAGCATTCTTTTGCAACTGACGAGCATAAGTAAAGAACTCATCTTGTAAAGCTTCACCAAAAGCAACTGCTTTAGCAGCGATAATGTGCATTAAAGGTCCACCTTGGTTTCCAGGGAAAACGGCTAAGTCTAATAAAGCAGACATCATTCTGATTTCACCTTTTGGAGTAGTCAATCCCCATGGATTTGGGAAATCTTTACCCATTAAAATCAAACCACCTCTAGGTCCACGTAAAGTTTTGTGAGTAGTTGTAGTTACGATATGACAGTGAGGAATTGGGTCATTCAATAATCCTTTAGCAATTAAACCTGCCGGGTGAGAAATATCAGCCATTAAAATTGCACCTACGCTGTCAGCGATTTCTCTAAAACGAGCAAAATCCATATCCCGTGAATAAGCCGAAGCTCCTGCGATGATTAATTTT
>Ga0308158_10005240_pt1 | contig 10669 bp, 8 predicted proteins | sample PhyBR2_FD_201038 | JGI IMG/M metagenome (GOLD analysis project Ga0308158, IMG submission 201038) | Phyllosphere microbial communities from UC Gill Tract Community Farm, Albany, California, United States - DLSLB.R2 | ecosystem: Host-associated > Plants > Phyllosphere > Unclassified | place: USA...
GCCCGAAATTCGCCGTCGCGCTGGAAGAGCACGTCAAGGATTACGACGTCGACATCATGAACACGCAGCGCGCCAGCAAGGTCGTGGGCGGCAGCCTGATCGAAGTCCACACCGAGAGCGGTGCGGTGCTGAAATCGAAGTCGGTGATCATTGCGACGGGCGCCCGCTGGCGCGAAATCAATGTGCCGGGCGAAAAAGAGTACAAGAACCACGGCGTGGCGTACTGCCCGCACTGCGATGGTCCGCTGTTCAAGGGCAAGCGCGTGTCGGTGATCGGCGGCGGTAACTCGGGTGTGGAAGCGGCGATCGACCTGGCCGGCCTCGTCAAGGAAGTCACGCTGATCGAATTCGGCAATGAACTGCGCGCCGACGCCGTCCTGCAGCGCAAGCTGATGTCGCTGCCGAACGTGAAAGTGATCAAGTCGGCGCAAACCACCGAAATCCATGGCGACGGCAAGATCGTGAACGGCCTGAGCTACAAGGATCGCAATACCGGCGCCATCCACCGGATCGATCTGGAAGGCGTGTTCGTGCAGATCGGACTGATTCCGAACTCGGAATTCCTGAAGGGTTCGATCGATCTGTCGGCGCACGGCGAAATCGAAATCGATGCCCGTGGCCACACCTCGATGCCGGGCGTGTTTGCCGCCGGCGACGTGACGACGGTGCCGTTCAAGCAGATCGTGATTGCCGTGGGAGAGGGTGCAAAAGCATCGCTGGCAGCCTTCGATTACCTGATCCGCCAGCCGGTGGAAGTGGAAGAAGAAGAGCAGAAAGCTGCGTAATGAAAAGCGGGCCGAAAGGCCCGCTTCAGAACAAGTTGGAGCGAGCCGGAAGGCTTGCTCGCAATGAAAATGAACGCCGTCTTCCCAGTGGAAGATGGCGTTGTTTGTTTAGTGAAGCGAAAACAGTACAGTCGAGGCGAGGGCGCCGGATTCCAGCAAGAACCAGGTGGCAGCGCTGGCGAGGGCCAGATGGACGGCAGTCCATGTCATTGGGTGGCGGCGCATGATGAATCTCCTGGGTGGTGGCAATACTGTGAATGTGGATCACATCTTATGTCGCCATGTCGACCCTGGGCATCGGTAAATACTCCGTCGTTCTGTAGGACTAAACCTTCTTGCGAATTTGTGTCGCACAATTGAGATCTAATCGACAATATTTTTGGAAGGCGGCGCTCCTACGCCCGAAGTAGGTGGCGTCCTATAGTCGAGGCGGGGCGCTCAACCTACAGTCGATATCACCATGACACGACACGACCCCACCCTCATGCACCGCGGCCTCATGGCCGTGCGTCGCAACTCCATCCAGCGCCTTCTCGAAGGCGTCTTCGGCATTGCCAAACTGCGCGACGGGCAGCAACGCGTGATCGACAGCGTCCTTGATGGCAAGGACACGCTGGCAATCATGCCTACGGGTGGCGGTAAATCGCTGTGCTACCAGATCCCGGCCAAGATGCTCAAGGGGATCACGGTCGTCGTCTCGCCGTTGATCTCGCTGATGAAGGACCAGCTCGAAAAGCTCGAGGAACTGGGCATCCGCGCCGTGCAGGTCAACAGCTGCCTGAACGCTGAAGAAGAGCATGCGGCAATTGCGGCCATCGAACAGGAAACCTGCGAGATCGTGTTCTGCACGCCCGAACGCATGGTCTCGCCCGAATTCATCGCCACGCTGCAGAAAGTCATGCTCGACATCGTCGTCATCGACGAGGCGCATTGCATCTCGCAATGGGGCCATGACTTCCGTCCGGCCTACATCGGCCTGGGCGGGGCCATCGAAGCGATCGGCCGCCCGCCGGTGCTGGCGCTCACGGCCACCGCGACCGACGAAGTGGTCGCCGACATCAACAAGCAGCTGGGCCGCAAGCTCAATGTCATCAATACCGGCGTGTACCGTCCCAACCTGCACTACGCAGTCCAGCAGGTCACGAGCGTGGCCGACAAGTACCAGGCCGCACTGCGCCTGGTGCAGGCTTCCGAAGGCGTCGGCATCGTCTACGCCGCCACCGTCAAGGCGGCAGAAGACATGCTGGCCGTGCTCGAGGAAGCGGGCGAATCGGTCACCATCTACCACGGCAAACTGCCGGCCGCGGAGCGCAAGCAGAATCAGGATCTGTTCATGGACGGCGAGCGCCGCGTGATGGTCGCAACCAATGCGTTCGGCATGGGGATCGACAAGTGCGACACGCGCTTCGTGATCCACCTGCAGATTCCGCCGAACCTCGAATCGTATTACCAGGAGTCCGGCCGCGCCGGACGCGACGGACTGGACGCCACCTGTACGCTGCTGTACCTGCGCGACGACAAGCGCCTCCAGCAGTTCTTCCTGATGAAGCATTACCCGTGCGCGCAGGAGCTGCAACTGGTGCACTGCACCGTGCGCGGACTGGGCGACACGGGTCCGGTGACACCGGCGCGGCTGGAAGAGGCACTGGAAGACCTGGCCGAATCGAGCATCAAGGTCTGCATCAAGCTGCTCAAGGATGCCAGGCTGATTCGCCAGAACCGCAAGCTCGAGTACATTGCCGCCAGCGCCGAGCCGAAGCCCGGCATCTTCGACAAGCTGGCCGCCGTCTATGTCCAGAAGCAGGAACACGACAAGCACGCGCTTGAGCAGATGGTCAGCTATGCGGTGAGCGGGTATTGCCGCTGGAAGCTGATCCTCGACTATTTCGACGACAAGGTGGCAGGTTTCCAGAACTGCTGCAAGTGCGACAACTGCCGCAATCCGCCCGAGCTGTCGCTGACGGAAGGCATCGAGATCCGTGACGACGAGTTCGACCACGAGCCGGTGGCCGAAGCGCCAGCGCCCAAGTTCGTCGTCGGCGCGCGCGCCTGTTCGGCCAAGTATGGCGAAGGTATCGTGACTGCCGTTGCCGGTGCCCAGATCACGCTCGATTTTGCCGATGGAGAAAGCCGGACCTTCATGGTCGACTTCCTCACCCCGGCATAAGGATGGCCATGGGAGACATGGTCGTCGTCCGCAAGGAGGGCCTGTACTGCGTACCGGGTGATTTCTACATCGATCCATGGCGCCCCGTGCCGCGCGCCGTGATCACGCACGCGCATGGCGACCATGCCCGTGTCGGTCACGGCCACTACCTGGCCGCAGCGCCTGGCATCGGCGTACTCAAATCGCGCCTGGGCGACATCACGGTCGACGCGATGGAATATGGCCAGTCGGTCACGCACAACGGCGTGAAGATTTCGCTGCACCCGGCCGGCCACGTGCTGGGTTCGGCGCAGGTGCGCATGGAAATTGGCGGCGAGGTCTGGGTCGCATCGGGCGACTACAAGGTCGAGCCGGATAAAACCTGCGCGCCGTTCGAGCCGGTGCGCTGCGATACGTTCATCACCGAATCGACCTTCGGCCTGCCGATCTATCGCTGGCAACCCGAGGCCGAACTGATGGCCGAGATCAATGCCTGGTGGCGCAAGAATGCCGACGAGGGCCGCTGCAGCGTCGTGTTCGCGTACTCGTTCGGCAAGGCGCAGCGCATCCTGGCGGGCCTGGACGCGAGCATCGGCACGATCGTCTGCCACGGGTCCGTCGAACCGCTCAACCGCGCTTACCGCGCCGAAGGTGTCGACATTCCACCGACCGTGCTGGTGACCGAGGTCGACAAGGCACTCTTGCGACGCGCAATGGTGATCGCACCGCCGTCTGCCAGTGGCTCCACCTGGATGAAGCGCTTCGGCGACTACAGCGATGCCTTCGCCAGCGGCTGGATGCTGCTGCGCGGCGCGCGCCGCCGGCGCGGTGTCGATCGCGGCTTCGTGCTGTCGGATCACGCTGACTGGCCTGGCTTGATGAGCGCCATCAAGGCGACGGAGGCCGAGCGCGTGATCGTCACGCATGGTTCGATTCCCACGCTCGTGCGCTGGCTGAACCAGAACGGTCTTGAGGCGTCTGGCTTCGAGACCGAGTATGGCGATGAAGAGGCAGGCGAGGCCGCATCCGATGGCGCGCCGAAGGAACCGGTCGCGCCCGAGAAGGCAGCAGGAGCGGCCGATGCGTGAATTCGCCCGCCTGTACGCCGACCTCGACGAAACCACGTCGACCACCCGCAAGCTCGATGCGCTGCAGGCCTACTTTGCCAACGCCGCACCCGAGAATGCCGCCTGGGCCGTGTACTTCCTGGCCGGCGGCAAGCCGCGCCAGGCGGTACCGACAAAACTGCTGCGCCAGTTTGCCATCGAGTACGCCGTGCTGGACGAGTGGCTGTTCGACGAGTCCTACGCGGCCGTGGGCGACTTTGCCGAGACCATCGCGCACATCCTGCCACCACCGACCGAACGCTCCGACGTCGGCCTGGCCGTGTGGATGGAAGAGCGCATCGGACCATTGCGCGGCGCCGATCCGGGCCGCATCCGCGAGGCGCTGTTCGGCTACTGGAATGAGCTCGACTGGCGCGAGCGCTTCCTGCTCGTCAAGCTGATTGGCGGCGGTTTCCGCGTCGGTGTCTCGCGCCTGCTCGTCACGCGCGCGCTGGCTGCCATTGCGGCGGTGGACAGCAAACTCATTGCCCAGCGCCTGATGGGCTGGACCGACGGGCGCGTGAAGCCGACGGCGGCCGGCTTCCTGCAGCTGATCGCCGAGCAGTCGGCCGAAGAACACAAGCTGCGCGGCGGCCAGCCGTACCCATTCTTCCTGTCGCACCAGCTGGCGTCTGAACCGGCCACGCTGGGTGAGCCGTCTGACTGGATCGTCGAATGGAAGTACGACGGCATCCGCGCGCAACTCGTGCGGCGCGACGGCCAGAGTTTCCTGTGGTCGCGCGGCGAAGATTTGATTACCGAACGGTTCCCTGAACTGGCCGCGGCGCGCCTGCCGGACGGCATGGTGCTCGATGGCGAAGTGCTGATCTGGCAACCCGATGCGGCGATGCCGTCGCCGTTCGCCGACCTGCAAAAGCGCATCGGCCGCAAGACCTTGTCCGCCAAGCTGCTGGCGGAGCTGCCGGCGGTGCTGTGCTGTTATGACCTGCTCGAACTGGATGGTGTGGATCTGCGCGCCTTGCCGCAGCACGAGCGGCGCGCGCTGCTGGAAGTCGAAGTGGCCAAACTTGATCAGCGCCAGCTGCGGCTGTCGCCGGTGGTCGAGGCCGAGAGCTGGGAAGCGCTGGCCGAACTGCGCGCCGGTTCGCGCGCGCGCAGTGTCGAAGGCATGATGCTCAAGGCGCGCACGGCGCAGTATGGCGTCGGACGCACGAAGGATGTGGGCACCTGGTGGAAGTGGAAAATCGATCCGTACGCCATTGACGCGGTGCTGCTGTATGCGCAGCCGGGCAGCGGGCGGCGCGCGTCGCTGTACACCGACTACACGTTCGCCGTGTGGGACGGGGAGGGCGACGAGCGCAAGCTGGTGCCGTTCGCGAAAGCGTATTCGGGCCTGACCGATGCCGAAATCGGGCAGGTCGACAACGTCATCCGGCGCACGACGATCGAGAAGTTTGGCCCGGTGCGTTCGGTGAAACCGACGATGGTGTTCGAGATCGGCTTCGAGGGCATCGCACTCTCGCCGCGCCACAAGGCCGGCATTGCGGTGCGGTTCCCCCGCATCCTGCGCCGGCGCACCGACAAACCGGTCGAGGAAGCCGACACGCTCGATACGCTGAAGGGTTTGCTGGAGGCGGCCAGGGCATGAGTCGCAACGAAGTCAGGGACCGGGTCGACGCATGGTTCGCCGGGCGTGGCTGGACGGTGTTCCCGTTCCAGCGCAATGTCTGGAAGGCGGCGCTGAAAGGCGAATCCGGCCTGCTGCACGCGAATACCGGCGCCGGCAAGACGTTCGCCGTCTGGTTCGCGGCGCTGCAGCGCGCGGGGCTGGCGTCGGGCCGCAACAAGGCGGGCTTGCGCGTCCTGTGGATCACGCCGATGCGAGCCCTGGCGGCCGATACGCAGCGGGCCCTCGAAGACTCCGCGGCCGAGCTGATGCCCGAGTGGCGTATCGGCGCGCGTACGGGCGACACGAAAGCCAGCGAGCGGGCACGCCAGACGCGCAGCATGCCGGCCACGCTGGTGACGACGCCCGAAAGCCTGACGCTCATGATCAGCAATGCGGCGGCGCTCGAGCAGTTCCGCAATCTCGACATGATCATCGTCGACGAGTGGCACGAACTGCTGGGCAGCAAGCGCGGCGTGCAAGTGCAGCTGGCGCTGGCGCGGCTGCGGCGCTGGCGGCCCGAGCTCCTGGTCTGGGGCGTCTCGGCGACGATGGGCAATCTCGACCTGGCGCGCCAGGTACTGCTTGGCGCGGATGCGGGCGTGCTGGTCGAAGGCGACACGCGCAAGAAGATCGTCGTCGACTCCCTGATTCCCGAGAACGTGTCGCGCTTTCCATGGGGCGGCCACCTGGGCCTGCAGATGCTGCAGCCCGTGATCGACGAGATTGAAAAACACGAGGCGACGCTCGTGTTCACCAACACCCGCTCGCAGTCCGAGATCTGGTACCAGAACATCCTCGAGGCGCGGCCCGACTGGGCTGGCGTCATCGCGCTGCACCACGGCTCGCTCGACCGCGAGGTGCGCGAATGGGTCGAACTTGGCCTGAAAAGCGGCATCCTCAAGGCCGTGATCTGCACCGCGAGTCTGGACCTGGGCGTGGATTTTCTGCCGGTCGAGCGCGTGCTGCAGATCGGCAGCGCCAAGGGCGTGGCGCGGCTGCTTCAGCGCGCGGGCCGCAGCGGCCATGCGCCGGGGCGCGTCTCGCGCGTGACGCTGGTGCCGACCAACAGCCTTGAATTGCTCGAGGCTGCGGGCGCGCGCAAGGCGGTGGCGGCGCGCCGCATCGAAGGGCGCTACGTGCCCAACAAGCCGTTCGACGTGCTGGTCCAGCACATCGTGACGGTGGCGCTGGGCGGTGGCTTTCGCTCCGAAGAACTGTATGAAGAGGTGCGCCAGGCCTGGTCGTACCGGCACCTGACGCCGGAAGAATGGCAGTGGGCGCTCGACTTTGTCGCGCGTGGTGGCCAGAGCCTGACCGTCTATCCCGAGTACCGGCGCGTGCTGCCGGACGAGGAGGGCGTCTATCGTGTGCCGGATGCCGCGATCGGCCGCCGCCATCGCATGGGCATCGGCACCATCATGTCCGATGCGACGATCCAGGTGAAATACATGTCGGGCGGGCGCATCGGCAGCGTCGAGGAATCCTTTATCTCGCGCCTGAAACCGGGCGACCGTTTCCTGTTCGGCGGGCGCATCCTCGAGTTCGTGCGCGTGCACGAGCTGACGGCGTTCGTGCGGCGCGCCACCGGTACGCGCGGCGCCATCGCGCGCTGGCAGGGCGCCAAGATGCCGATGTCGAACGAGCTGGCGCACGCCGCGCTGGAAGAATTGCGGCTGGCCAACGCCGGCGTGTTCGACGGCCCCGAGATGCGCGCGCTGGCGCCGCTGATCGAGATCCAGCAGCGCTGGTCGGCGCTGCCCACCAGCGAAACGCTGGTGCTCGAATCGATGAAGAGCCGCGAAGGCTATCACCTGTTCGTGTACCCGTTCGCGGGCCGCTCGGTGCACATGGGACTGGCGTCGCTGATGGCGTTTCGGGTCGGGCGTTTGCAGCCGATCACGTTCTCGATTGCGATCAACGACTATGGGTTCGAGCTGATGTCGCCCGAGCCGGTGGACTGGGCAGGCATGTTCGACGCGCCTGCTGGCGCAGGGGTGGCGCTGTTCGATACCGATCGGTTGCTGGAAGACGTGGTCGACAGCCTGAATGCGACGCAGTTGTCGCAGCAGCGCTTTCGCGAAGTGGCGCGCATCGCGGGGCTCGTGTTCCAGGGCTATCCGGGCCAGCCGAAATCGAACCGGCAGCTGCAGGCGTCGTCGTCGCTGTTCTTCGAGGTGTTTCGCAAGCACGACGCCGGCAACCTGCTGCTCACGCAGGCCGAGCGCGAAGTGATGGAGCAGGAGCTGGAACTGACGCGCCTGCGCGACACGCTGCTCGAGCTGCACGCGCGCCGCGTGGCCTACCGCGAGGTCAAGCGCGCCACGCCGTTCGGCTTCGCGCTGATGGTCGAGCGCTTCCGCGAAAAGGTCAGCACCGAGAAACTGAGCGACCGCGTCGCGCGCATGGTGCGCGAACTCGAGAAAGCGGCGGCATGACCCATGCAACCATCCAGGTGGCGGGCGAGACGCTGCTGCTCTTGCCCGAGAAAGCCGTGTACTGGCCCGCCCGGCGCATGCTGATCGTCGCCGACATCCACTTCGGCAAGGCAGCGGCGTTTCGTTCGCTGGGTGTGCCGGTGCCGCGCGGGACCACATCGGAAAACCTGGCCGGCCTGGACGCGCTGGTCGCGCAGCACGACGCGCGCCACGTCGCATTCCTTGGCGACTTTTTGCATGCACGCGCAGCCCATGCCAGTTCGACCCAGCTGGCGATGCTGGCCTGGCGCGGGCGCCACCCGGACCTGGCCCTGACGCTCGTGCGCGGCAATCACGACCTGCACGCGGGTGATCCGGCCGAGGCGCTGGGCATCGAACTGGTCGACGAGCCGCATGCGATCGGGCCGTTTGCGTTCTGTCACCACCCGGGCGTCGATGCGGCGGGTTACGGCCTGGCCGGGCACGTGCATCCGGTGTACGTGCTGGCCACGCGCTTCGATGCGCTGCGCCTGCCATGCTTTGTCGTGGGCACGCAGGGCCTGCTGCTGCCGTCGTTCGGCGCGTTCACGGGCGGCCACGCGGTCAAGCCGGGGCCGGGCGACCGGATTTACGTGACGTCGGGCGACATGGTGCACGGCGTTGCCTAGCAGCTTCGTACGTCAGCGTACCGACCCGGGGCGAGCGCAGGCGTAAGGTCGGTCATTGATCCGCTGATGCCAGGAGAATGCCAATGAAACTACGCCTCATGATGTGCACCATTGCCGCCGCCATGGCGCCGGCCACGGTGCTGTTGACTGCCAGCGGCACTGCCGCAGCGCAGCCTGCGCCGCAAAGCCGCACCGCCACGCCCGCGATCAACGGTTTCAATGTCGAAGAAGTCGCGCGCCTCGACCAGGGGGTGCGCCTGCAGTTCAATCTGTACGGCACGCCGGGCGGGAATGCCACGCTGAACCTCGATGGCGCGAACCGGTCGCTGCATCTGACCGAAGTCGAACCTGGCCAGTACACCGGTTATTACGTGATCGGTACGCGTGACCGCCTGAAGGCCGACAGTCGCGTGACCGCCGAGCTGCGCATGGGCAACGAGGTGGCCACGAGCGTGCTGCGCGAGTCGCTCGTGCGCAGCGACGTGGCGCAGCCCGCAGACGACACGCGCCAGCTGGCGACGAAGGATGCCCGCATCGCTGCAGCAGCGCCGGGCGCCGCGCCACCACCTGCACCGCGCGCGACGGAGCGTCCGCGTGTGGCGCGTTACTGCACCAGCTGCGGCATTATCGAGAAAGTGGAAACCGTGCAGGGCGCCTTGCCCAATCCACGGCCATTGGCCAGCGACGCCACTGCGCGCCAGTACTACCGCGTGACGGTGCGCCTGAACACGACCGATACCACGCAGGTACTGGAGTTCGCCAACAATCCGGGCTACCGGACGGGTGACCGGGTGCGCGTCAACGATGGCGTGCTGACGCTCGACAAGCAAGAGTAACCAGGATAGTACGCACCAATGACAACGCCCGCCATCTCTGGCGGGCGTTGCTCTTTCTGTGCATGTCGTTCAGGCCGTGGCCAGCACCTGATCGTCGCCCGGCTGGTCGAGCTCGGCCTTTTGCTTGGCACTGGCCTTGATGCGTGCACGCGACGGCGGCAGGCGGCGCAGCGTCTTGAGCGATTCGGCGTCCTTGATGCCGATGGTGCGCTGGTCGACCGTGATCATGCCGATCTCGTTGAAGGCCGACAGCGTGCGGCTGACGGTTTCCAGCGTGAGGCCGAGGTAGCTGCCGATCTCGTGGCGGGTCATGCGCAGGTTGAACAGCTTGCTCGAGTAGCCCATCGCGGCAAAACGGTCGGCCAGCGACACGAGAAAGCGTGCCACGCGCGCCTCGGCCGACAGGGCGCCGAGCATGCCGATCATCGTCTGTTCACGCACCAGCTCGCGGCTCATGACGCCGTACATCATGTTCTCGAGCTCGTTGTGGACGCGGCCCAGCGCCGTCAGTTTCTTGAACGGCAGCAGGATCAGGTCGCAGTCGGACAGGGCCACCGCCTCGGACGCATAGTGGCGCGTGTGGATGCCGTCGACGCCCAGCATGTCGCCCTTCATTGGAAAGCTCAGCACCTGCTCGTTGCCGAACTCGTCGATCAGCACGGTCTTGAGAAAGCCCGAATTGACGATGTACAGGGTGTCGAAGGCTTGCCCGATCGTGTGGACGCGCTGGCCGGTCTTGAACTGGACATGCTGGAACAACAGTTCTTCGGAGCTTACCGAGACGCTGGCCTGGATGCGCAGCAGGTCGCAGACTTCCTTGAGATTGGACCAGAGTCGTCCCTGGCGCTGGCGACCGGCCTCCATCGGGGAATGCAGGGTCGGCTGGGTGGCGTTGCGTGGTTCTGACGGTGGCTGAGACTGCATGCTCTTCTCCGGTAAGAAACTCAGGGTTTGAGGCGACCCCGGCGGCAGAGCCGATGGTGACGCACATCTGCCATGCCATTGATTGCTAGCGGCTGACGCCGTGACTTGGATCGCGAGCAAGTCGAAACGGTGAATTCAGTATGCCAACACGAGCCCGGCA
>Ga0308158_10005241_pt1 | contig 10667 bp, 6 predicted proteins | sample PhyBR2_FD_201038 | JGI IMG/M metagenome (GOLD analysis project Ga0308158, IMG submission 201038) | Phyllosphere microbial communities from UC Gill Tract Community Farm, Albany, California, United States - DLSLB.R2 | ecosystem: Host-associated > Plants > Phyllosphere > Unclassified | place: USA...
CGCGCCACCGGCGGAGACGTCCATCTCGTCGGCCCCGGTGGAGACCGTCACCGCGGATTCGCTCTCATTACGAACCGCGAGGTCTCCTGGATCGCCACAACCCGACAGCGCAGCCATGAGAACCATGGCGATCCCGCCTGCCGTCGATGACCGCGCTCGCACGCTCATCGCATCCGCCAATCGTCATGGATCTGTGCCCTCGACGGTACCGCGAAGAGCAGGACTCCGAACACGAGGTGCGTCAGCACGACGGAGGCCTTCCATCGCAATGCCGTATCTACGCGTTTACTGCAATACGACTGCAGTCCTGCAACCCCGGGCGTTCAGTGACAAGGAGTGTCCGCTACCGTGCTACTCCAGTTCTGTCGAAAGTTCTGCCAGCAGCTGCTCGAACAGTGCACCAGTGCCTCGCGCCTGTTGCGCGGCGGGCCACTGGCCGTGCTCGACGTCCGCCTGGTCGGCCACACCGCTGACGTACGTTCCGTCAGCATCCTCGAACAGCAGGCCCTGAGGCAGCGGACTCACCAGCTCTGCGCCGTCGCGCGGCGCACTCCAACTCGTGACAACCTGCTGCCCGCCACCGGTCGCGGCGATCTCCTCGTCCGAGGGCGCGTCCACAGCCAGCACAAGGACCCGTGTGCCGATCGGCACGGCGTTCTCCAGGTCGCTGACCGACCGCTCGTCGTAGCTCGCCCCTTCGTCGAGCTCGAGGACGTTCCCCGCCTCATCGACCAGCACGCCCCGACGCTGAACTTCGACGAAGATCGTCTCAACCGGCTCCTCGGTCGCAAATGCCTGGTCGATCAGCACTTCCAGCACCGCGGACAGGCGCTGGTCGTCGCCGTCACGAACCGCCCTCCCCTCCGTCCACGAGACGACCGTGCCTGCGACCACGGTCCGCGCAGCTTGCGCCGCTTCGACGACCGAGGACGCGACGTCGTAGTCGTAGTCCGCGCTGCCGCGCACGGTCTCCCCATCGACAGACCGGGCGGATTCGACCGCGGGAGCCGGGGGGCCTTCTACGCGCGAGTCGGCCGCGGATTGCTCGGGAACGCCAGCGTCATCGCCCGACGGCGAGCAGCCACCAGCGACCAGCACGGCCGCGATCGCCACGGCGGCGATTGGCGCCCATCGCCACGAGTCAGAGTTCTTCATGACCCTCTCCGTTCACTCAAACCACGGGTTGATATGGACCGTGCGGTGGTGCGCCCCATAGCGGGTGTGCCACGACTGATCCGCTGTCGGAACCTCACCGCTGCGCAAACAGCTGTGCGTAGTATCCGTCCCAGGACGATCGTTCTCGAAGTAGTGCCGCACCCCGACGGTGTGCCCCCGCTCGTGACAGGTCGTCTTGCGCCGCTGAGAAGCCGGGTGCTTCGCTGCATCGATCACGGCCTTGTTCAAGGTGATGATGTAGCGGTCACAGCGATCCGAGTTCGTCCGCACGGTGCACACCGCCTGTCCATAAGCTCCCGGCACATTCCCCTGAGCCCAACGAACGTCAGTGTGTGCGTCGCACGGAGCGTGAAAAACCGTCTGGACGACCGTCTGGGTGCGCAACCACGTCATCGCGGCATCAGCGGTAGCGCTCAACGTGAAGCCACTGGTGCAGCACCAGCTGTGGTAGCCCTTGTCCGGTGGGCCATCGGGCTGCGGGGTATCAGCCGACGCTTGACCGGCGATCCCGAAGATGAGTACCGCACACACCAGCACTGACGCCTTGACTCGTCTGAACATCGCTGCCCCCCGCAGCCCGAAATGCTCGATATTCGAGACGCTAGCAGGACAAGGCGATCACGTATAGAGACACAAGAAGTAGGTGCTACAGCCCTGCGGCACCGCGTTCTACACCCCCACGGTGGCCGCCACCATCAAGCAGATCGACCAAGGCCTACCCCGAGCCTGCCAAGCGATCTCCTACGCGATCGACTACGACGAGCTCGGACTCGTCGACCCCTACGTTCACGACGCCTCACGCTCCTCCGGGCGCACCGAGCTGCTCATCATCGACGAAGCCGACAGGCTCACGAGCACCGGCCTTGAGCAAGTCCGCGACTACTACGACCGCCACCACATGGGCGTCATCCTCATCGGCATGCCAGGCATCGAAAAGCGCCTCGCGCGCTATCCCCAGCTCTACAGCCGCATCGGCTTCGCCCACGAGTACAGACCCCTCGGCCCCGACGAGCTCACCGCTGTCCTCACCACGCGCCTACCCGCCCAGCACACCGACCACGACCCGATCGCGCACGCCACCGCCCTGGCCACCATCGCTCGCATCACCGCAGGCAACTTCCGACTCCTGGACCGCCTGGCCACCCAGATCGAACGCATCCAGACCATCAACGACCTCCACACCCTCACCCCAGAGCTCGTCGACGCCGCCAGAGAAGCCCTCCTCATCGGCCACTGACCGCTACCAGAAGCACGCCACCAAGCGATGCGACACACAGCCTTACGTGCTATCGGTGCCTCTGTGGTGAGGTTCAGAGCGGGGTGATGTTGAGCTTTCGGCCAGCGAGGCCGCGCTCCTTCGCGACGAGCGTCCGTGAGATCGCGACGAGGGCACGAGCCGCGTCGGAGTCCGGGGCCGAGAGCACCACCGGGACTCCTGAGTCGCCTGCTTCGCGCAGCGCGATGTCGAGCGGGACCTGCCCGACGAGCGGCACGGTCGTGCCGAGCGTCGTGCTGAGCGACGCGGCGACCTGCTCGCCGCCCCCGGACCCGAACACCTCGAGACGAGAGCCGTCCGGCTGCACAAGCCATGACATGTTCTCGACGACACCGACGACCCCCTGCTGCGTCTGCCGGGCGATCGAGCCGGCACGCTCCGCGACCTCCGCGGCCGCCTGCTGGGGCGTCGTGACGACGAGGATCTCTGAGCCGGGCAGCAGCTGCGCGACTGAGATCGCGATGTCGCCCGTGCCGGGCGGCAGGTCGAGGAGCAGGACGTCGAGGTCGCCCCAGAACACGTCGCCGAGGAACTGCTGGAGCGCGCGGTGCAGCATCGGGCCGCGCCAGACGACCGGCTGCCCGGGCGCGACGAACATGCCGATCGACACGACCTTGACGTCGTGCGCGACGGGCGGCAGCAGCATGTCGTCGACCTTCGTCGGCATGGTGCGGGCGCCGAGCATGCCGGGGATCGAGAAGCCGTAGATGTCCGCGTCGACGACGCCGACACGCAAGCCGTCGCGCGCCATCGCGACTGCAAGGTTGGCAGTCAGGGAGGACTTGCCGACGCCGCCCTTGCCGGACGCGATCGCGAAGACCTTGGTGAGGTTGCCGGGTTGGGCGAACGGGATGACGGGCTCGCCCTCGCCGCCGCGGAGCTGCTTCTTGAGCCGCACGCGCTGCTCGGGGCTCATGACACCCATCTCGACCTGGACGGACGTGACGCCGTCGACACGCGACACTGCTGCCGTCACGTCCGCGAGGATCGTCGCCTTGAGGGGGCAGCCGGCAGTCGTGAGGTCGATGTGCGCACGCACGGCGCCCTCAGGGAGCAGCTCGATCTCGCGCACCATCCCCAGCTCGGTGATGGGGCGACGGATCTCCGGGTCGATGACGGTCTCGAGCGCAGCGCGGACCGACTCGGTCGTGGGGAGGGTCATGCGTTCATCCTAGGCAGCAGGTGTGCGTGGCCCGGGGGCCTGGGGTCCCGGGATCACGGACTGATCACCCCGCCCGGACCTCCCGCTGATCGCCCGGAGGCACGCTGCGAGGGTGCGTCCGGGCGATCGGCGGGCTGGGCAGGGGGTCAGAGCTCGTACTCGACGGTGACGGGGGCGTGGTCGCTCCACCGGGTGTCCCACGACGGTGCGCGCCAGATCGCGACCGACCGTGCGGCGGCGGCAAGCTCCGGGGTCGCGAGCTGGTAGTCGATCCGCCAGCCGGAGTCGTTGTCGAACGCCTTGCCGCGGTTGGACCACCACGTGTACGGGCCGGGGCCGTCACCGCCGAAGCGGCGGCCGAGGTCCACGAACTCCAGCTCGTCGAACCAGAGGTCGAGGTAGGCACGCTCTTCAGGCAGGAAGCCCGCAGACTTCAGGTTGCCCTTCCAGTTCTTGATGTCCACCTCGCGGTGCGCGATGTTGAGGTCACCCGCGACGACCGTCCGGCCACCCGTCGCGGCGAGCTCGCGCATGCGAGCCGTCACCTTCTCGAGGTGCGCGTACTTCTGGTCCATCTTGGGCGTGCCGGCCGTGCCGGAGTGGATGTACGCAGACACGACCGTCACCTGGCCTCCTGACGGGAGCGCGACGTCGGCCTCGACCCAACGACCCGTGTCCACGTCGACCTCGGGCTCGCCGTTGCCCAGGCCGACACGGACGGCCTCGAACGGCAGCCGCGACGCGATCGCGACACCAGCGCGCCCCTTGATGTCGCACGCCTGGTGGACGATGTGCCACTCCCCCCCGAGCAGGTCGGCGACGATCTCGTCGGTCGCGCGGACCTCCTGCAGGAGGAGCACGTCGGGCTTCTCGGACTCGAGCCACGCCGCCATGCCCTTGCGGTACGCAGCGCGGATCCCGTTCACGTTCACGGTGGTGATCTTCACGGTCCTCATCCTCCCTCATCCCCCCGACACGGGACGAGCCAAGCCCGTCCTGAGATGCACGGAGGGCCGGGTGGTCGCCCACCCGGCCCTCCGTTTCATGCGGGGTCGATCACCTCACGGAGACGCGCTGCGTGACCGTGACCTTGTTGACCGTCGACGAGCCCGCGTACTTCACCTGGAAGGTGTGCTTGCCCTTGCGGAGCGTGCCGACCTTGACGGTCGCCTTGCCCTTCGTGAGCGACACGGTCTTGACGGTGCGGCCGTCGACACGGAGCGTGACCTTGCCCGTGGGCGTGGTCCCCTTCGCGGAGACGGTGATGACGACGTTGCGACCCGACAGCTTCACCGACGCCTTGGCCGTAGCCTTGACGACCTTGTAGCTGATCGACCTGGTGATCGCCGGCTTGGTCGTCGCCGTGCCGGCGTACTTCACGGTCAGCTTGTGCGCCCCGACCTTGAGGGTCTTCGGGAGCGTGATGCTGGCCTTGCCGGTGTTGCCGGTGACCTTGAGGGTCCCCGTGGCGAGCTTCTTGCTGCCCTCGTAGACGGTGACCTTGCCCGAGGGCTTGGCCGACCTGCCCGTCACGGTGACGCTCACCTTCGCCGGGCTGCCGTAGGCGGCCTTCGTCGTGGAGAGCCTGGCCGAGATCGTCACGTCGGACTTGGCGACCGTGACGGTCACCTTGGCCGACGTCGAGCCCTTGAACGCCGTGGCGTCCGCGGGGACGAACTGCGCGGTGAGGCTGTGCGTACCGACCGACAGGGCCTTCTTGAGGGAGGCCTTGCCCGACGAGACGCTCACGGTGCCCAGGACGGTCGAGCCGTCCCGGAAGGTCACCTTGCCGGCAGCCGCCGGAGCGACCTTCGCCGTCAGGGTGAGCTGCTCACCGACGACGGCCTTGCCCGTCACGGCGAGGGTCGTCGCCGTGGCGACCGGGTCAGTGACGGCGGGAGCAGTCACCGTGATCGGGAGGCGCACGGTCGTGCCCGACGGCGCCGCGACGAGCGTGAGCATCGTCGCGCCCTCGGCGGCGGCCGGGACCGCACCCGAGATGGTGACCGCACCGTCCGTGACCGTGAAGTCGCCGAGCTCGACGCCACCGGACGGGAGGTCCCCGCCGGTGAACGTCGCCGCGAGAGCCGTGTTGAGCGGCGAGCCGAGGCTCGTCATGTTGAGGTTCGACACCTCGAAGTACAGGTCAGATCCCGCCTCGACGGACGCAGGGTTGCCCACGACCTTCGCGTTGGTGCGCGCGAAGCTCGGGGACAGGTCCGCGTTGGCCTCGAGGTACGCGATCCACGCGTCCCGGTCGACCAGACCCGTGTCGACGGTCCCGGTGCCCGATGCGAGGACACGGAAGTTGTCGCCACCCTGCGCCAGGAACGAGAAGGTCCCGACCCGGAACGAGTCCGTGGCCTCGACGAGCTCGCCGTCGATCGTCACCGAGGTGATGCGGTCGCCGAGCGGACGGGACGGGTCGTAGGTGTACGACACGTTGTCCGAGAGACCCAGCTGCAGGTACGACCGCGACGGGACGGACCCGTCCGCGTTGGTCTGCCACTGCTGCTCGAGCATCGTCTTGACCTGCGCGCCCGTGAGCGTCGTGGACCACAGGTTGTTGAGGAACGGCAGGACGGCGTTCGCCTCGGCGTACGTCACCACCCCGTCCTCCGTCTCGCCGCCGCTCTTCGCGTACAGCAGCTCTGCGCGCAGACCACCCGGGTTGACGACGCCGAAGTCAGCGCCGGCCTGGGTGCTGCTGAGCGAGTCGCGCAACGAGTTCGCCACGAGGTTGCCCAGGGCGGACTCGCTGCCCCGGTCGTCGCGGCCCGTCGTGGTGCCCGGCGCGGAGCCGACGTACTTGCCGTCGACGTAGGAGCCGCCCGCGAACGCGGACGTGATGTCGGCGGTGACGGAGCCGACGGGCTCCGCCCCCTTGACGGCCGCGTAGGCGAGAGCGTCAGCCACGATCGAGCCGACCTCGGCGACGCGCGGGTACAAGCCCTCGAGGAGCTTGCCGTCCGCTGTGACACGCTTGACGTTGCGCGCGGTCGAGCTCACGACGTCCTTCGTCGACGGGTTGACGTCGAGGACGACCTGGCCGATGTTGGCGCCGTAGGAGCCGGTCTGGACGATCGGACGGGTCGCGTCGTCGTCGCCCGGCACGGGCCCGGACCACACGTACTCCTTGTGCGTGTGACCCGTGAAGATCACGTCCACGTCGGCGGAGGTCTGCGTGACGATCTCCGCGAAGGCGCCGCCGGCAGCGACCTCCTGCTCGAGTGTCGCGCCCTCGGGCGTCCCGTCACCGGCGCCCTCATGGAACTGGGCCACGATGACGTCGGCCTCGCCGTTCGTCGCGTCACCGTCGCTCAGCTGGTCAGCGACACGGTTGACCGCCTCGACGGGGTCGCCGAACGTGAGGGTCGAGATACCTCCCGGGCTCACGAGCGACGGGGTCTCCTCCGTCACGGCCCCGATGACACCGACCTTGATTCCCTTGACGTCGACGACGGCATACTCGTCGAGCGCCGGGAGGCCGGTGGTCTTGAGGTAGACGTTCGCCGCGAGGTACGGGAAGTCGGCCAGGTCCTTGACGCGACCGGTCAGGTCATCGACGCCCTGGTCGAACTCGTGGTTGCCCACGCCGGACGCGGCGAGGTCGAGAGCGTTGAGCACGTCGATCGTCGGCTTGTCCTTGACGGTCGCCGAGGCGAACAGCGAGGCGCCGATGTTGTCGCCGTTCGACAGGAACACCGAGGCGTCCTCGCCGAGGTCTGCGCGCAGCTTCTCGATCGTGCCCGCGAACTTCACGGTGTCGCTGTCGATGCGCCCGTGGAAGTCGTTGATGTTGAGCAGGTTGATCTTCGTGGTGGTGCCGCCGGGGACAGCAGTCCCGGCGTCGAACGCGACGATGACAGGGTCGTGGTCGCTCGACCGGTACGGGTCCGCAGCGTAGAAGAGCTCGCCGTGGTTGTTGTACCGCGAGTACTCGAGCGCGACCGACTCGCCGGAGTTGATGTTCCAGACGTCCGCGCCCGTCGTGCGGTCGAAGAACGACTGGTTCATCAGGACGTGGTCGAGCGAGCCCGAGAGCCCGGAGAAGCTGTACGAGAACAGGGTGTCGCCGTTGTGCTCCTTGTCGACGTTCTTGTATCCCGCCTCGTAGAGGACCTGCATCGGGTCCTCCTGGGAGTACGAGTTGAAGTCGCCGACGAGCGCGACGTCCTCGACGACCGTGCCCGCGAGGGCGAGGTCGTCGAGCACGGTCGGCACCCAGGTCTTCAGCGCCGTCGCCTGCGCAACCCGTGACGCGTTGGACGCGCCCTGGCCGTCACCCGTATCGGCGTCGCCCGCGAGCGGCCCCGCCGAGCCCTTCGACTTGAAGTGGTTGACGACGAGCAGGAACGCCTCGCCGCCGTCAACCGGTGCGAAAGCCTGTGCGAGAGGCTCGCGCGCGTTGCCGAACGGCTGGTTCTTCGTTTTGTCGCTCAGGTGGCCGAGCGCACGCGAGCGTCCGACCGGCTCGACGACGTCGGAGCGGTAGATCATCGCGTTGGAGATGACGTCCTGCTGTGCGACAGCGGGCAGGTCGGACGACGAAGCGACGTGCTTCCAGTGCTTCGACGGGTCGGTGGTGTTGAGCGCCGCGACGAGCGTCGCCGTCGCCTCGTCGGCCGTCTCACCGAGGACGAGCGAGTTCTCGATCTCGAGGAGACCGATGACATCAGCGTCCATCGCGTTGATCGCCGCGACGATCTTGTCCTGCTGCCGCTGCAGGTTCGCAGCGTCCCAGGCTCCGCGCGGGCCGTTGCCCGAGCACTCGTCCACGGTGACGCCTTGGCCAGCGCGGTCCTCGTAGGGGGTGCAGCCAGGGGTGTCGACGCCGAGCGTCGTGAAGTAGTTGAGCACGTTGAACGACGCGAGCTTGATGTCGCCGTCGCCCAGGCGGGCGGCGTCCGGCGCGGGGGTGCGCGTGTTCGTGAACGAGGCAGGCTCGCCGCCCGGGAGGGCCTGGCTCGTCGGGTTGAGCTTCCACGCGTTGTTCCGGTAGTCGACGACGACGGGCTCGTCGAACGTGACGGCCGCACCGACCCGGACGGGGTCCGTCAGGGAGACGTACGGGGGCACGAGATCCTTGTTGCTGGAGGACGTGAAGTTCGTCGTGGCGCCGTCGTCGAGAGTCACGCCGCGCGCGGCGTTGTCCGCCTTGACGGCGGCGGCCTCGGACGAGCCGGGGCGAGCCACGTCGGTCCACTGGACCAGCGGCTTCGTGCCGGACGCGAGCCCGACCTCGCCGTACTGGTTCGTGGAGTACGTGTTGGACACCGTGAAGTCGCCGGTCGGCTCGAAGAGCATGCTCTCGAGCTCCTCGCGCTCGGCGTCGGTCGTGGGCCAGGCGCCCCCGACGACGACAGCCTCGCCGGTCCCGCTCGCGTCGGGCGTGACCTTGGCGTTGGTGGTCGTGATCTGCGTCAGGCCGTTGAACTCGGCGACCGTTCCCTCGACGACCACGTGCTGGCCGATGTCCACGGTCGGGTTGTTACCGCTGCCGAGGTAGACGAAGACGGCGTCGGACGCGTCGGGTGTGGTGTCCGCGCCGGGCGTCTGGATGACGAACCCGTTGAAGCCGCCGGTCTTGTAGGACGCGGTGACGACGCCGGTCGTGCGGACGACCGTGCCGACGATCGGCGACGTCGAGCCGGTCCCCTGGATCTCGGCGATCGTCTTGCCGACCGCGGGGACAGGGGGCTCGGGATCGGGAGTGGCTGGCGGCTCCGTCTGGCCGAGGCTGTTCGTGGGCGTCGGGGCTCCGGCGGTGAAGTCAGCCGCGTTGTCGGTGGTGTTGATCCCGCCAGTACGGCTCACAGAGGTCGTTGCCGACATCGCGGGCGCTTTGGTGCCTGCTGCGTCGTTGGCGTTCACGCCGACGAAGTCGATGACGTCCGGGAGGGTGGCGCAGCCCGACGCGCACGTGAGCGCGGTGGTGGACCGGACGAGAGCTGCCTTGCCTCCGGAACCGCCCATCTCGATGGTCCCGCTCGCATCTGGCGTAGGCAGCGCCTTCGTACCGCCAGCGCCGTTCGACTGCTTGACCAGGAAGTGGCTACGAGCGGGGATGGCCCCGGAGAGCGGGAACACCTGCCACGTCCCCGCGGTGTTGGTCGCTGAAGACCACTGCACGCTCCAGTCGGCCAGGTTCACTGGCTCGTCGGTCGGGTTGTAGAGCTCGATGAAGTCACTCTTCCAGGTGGCCCCGGTGTTGCCGCCACCCCCGTATACCTCGTTGATGATGACCGGTGCCGTCGTCGAGACCGCGGCCTGAGCCGCTCCCCCGGTAGCGACGAACGAGGCTCCGATCAGCGAGGTGCTGGCGACGGCCGCTACGGCGCGCCCCAGCCTCTTTCTGTGCTGCATGCGTTCCCCAATCTTGCACGTGCGTCATTGCGCGTGCTTGTCGTGCGGACCGCCCTACTGTGGCGGCCCGACGAGGCATGCGCGACGTGTGGACGTGCAAGGTCTATCCGGGCAACGTGTCGCTCTGGGGTCGCGTACGTTAACGCCATGACTCGCCCATGAAACAGATAGTGCGGATTCACCGCACGGTTGGGCCGTTCGTGCCAGCGGGAGCGTGAGCGAAAGCGGGAGACGTCCGTGCCCGGAGCCTGCTGCTCGTCGCGCCAGTCGGGAAAATCGTGACGGTCCCGTGACCTGACGATGAGCCGCGAATCTCAGGATTCGGGCATATCGTCGGGCCGCTGGCCGATGCGTCTCACATCGACGCAGATGAGAGCAGCGCGGGGCAGGCGTGCACTTCAGCCGAGCGCGCGCTCCGCCATCCCGACGACGTTCGCGAGCAGCATCGCCCGCGTCATCGGACCGACCCCGCCCGGGTTCGGCGAGATCCACGCGGCCACCTCGGCGACCGCAGGGTCGACATCACCCATCAGGCGCGACTCTCCCGTCGCCTCGTCGACCGTGCGGCTCACACCGACGTCGAGCACGATCGCCCCCGGCTTGACGTCCTCGGGCCGCACGACGTGCGCGACACCCGCAGCCGCGACGATGACGTCCGCCCCGCGCAGGTGAGCGGCGACGTCTGCC
>Ga0308158_10005242_pt1 | contig 10666 bp, 6 predicted proteins | sample PhyBR2_FD_201038 | JGI IMG/M metagenome (GOLD analysis project Ga0308158, IMG submission 201038) | Phyllosphere microbial communities from UC Gill Tract Community Farm, Albany, California, United States - DLSLB.R2 | ecosystem: Host-associated > Plants > Phyllosphere > Unclassified | place: USA...
AACGAGGAAAACGCCATGAAAAAGATCGTCCCCTATCTCGTCCTGTTCCTGTGCGCCCTGCTGCTGTGGGACCTGCTGTTCACCTTCGGCGACGCCAGCTTCCACCTCGACGGCGAAGAGATCGACGGCCCGCTCGGCGCCATGCTCGGCATCCTGCTCGCAGGCGGCGGCACGCTGATCGGCTTGCTGGTGGCGTTGGTGGTGGGTGCCGTGTTGGCGGTGGTGTTTGCCGGCGTCGGCATCGTCGTGATCGGCGCACTGGCGATTGCCGGCCTGGCCGTGGCGGCCGCGATCGTGCCCTTCCTGCTGCCGCTGCTGCTGCCGCTGGCCCTGATCTGGTACCTGGTCAGCCGGGCGCGCCGCAACCGCGCCGTCGAGAAGGTGGCGGTTTAAGAAGTTTTCTCTGCGGCGAACTGCGCATAACCCCTTGCGCGCAGTTCGCAGGCTGGGCAGGTGCCGCAACCATAACCCCAGTCGTGGCGCGCGCCGCGCTCGCCGAGATAGCAGGTGTGGGTCTCGAAACGCACCAGGTCCACCAGCGCTTGTCCCCCGGCCTGCTCGGCCAGTTCCCAGGTCTGCTTCTTGTCGATCCACATCAGCGGCGTCTCGACTTTCAGTCTCGTCGCCATGCCCAGGTTCAGGGCCACCTGCAGCGCCTTCATCGTGTCGTCGCGGCAGTCCGGATACCCGGAAAAATCCGTCTCGCACATCCCGCCCACCAGCACCGTCAGGCCGCGCCGGTAGGCGACGGTGGCCGCCACCGTCATGAACAGCAGGTTGCGGCCAGGAACAAAAGTATTCGGCAAGCCGTTGGCCTGCATTTCGATGGCGACATTGCTGGTCAGCGCGGTATCGGAAATATGCGAGATCAGCGACAGGTCGATCATGTGATCTTCGCCCAGGCGCGCATTCCACTCGGGCGACAACTCACGCATCCTGGCGAGCACGGTCGGCCGCACTTCCAGCTCGATCGCATGGCGCTGGCCATAATCGAAACCGATGGTTTCAACGCGTGGATAACGCTGCAGGGCCCAGGCCAGGCAGGTAGTCGAATCCTGTCCTCCACTGAAGAGAACGAGCGCGGTATCGGGAGCGTGCATGTGTCGTATTTTTGGTAGTTAATCGTTCGCCGTCAATTTTGCAATTCCGCTAAGATGCGCTCAGCATTGATACTGAATACTGAGACGGAGACAGATGGTTCCCGCAACATCCCACCGGACCGCACAGGCGGGGCCAAGGCAATCACGGATTTTGGCACAAATCATGCTGTCCGTGTATGCCGTACTGGGCGCGCAATCCGCGTATGCCCAGGGCATCAATTACACCGTGCGCATCGACGCGCCCGGCAAACTCGACGACCTGCTCGAGGATAACCTCGACCTGCTGCGCTGGCGCGGCAACCCGCGCGTCGACCTCGAACAATTGCAGCGCCTCGTGAAAGCCGTGCCCGAGGAAGCGAAAACCCTGATCGCCACCGAAGGCTATTATTCGCCCAAGATCAGCGCCGGCCTCGATACCAGCGGCGGCACGCCGGTGGCGCGCATCGTCGTCGATCCGGGCCAGCCGGTGCTGGTCAGCGACCTCGACCTGGTGTTGCAGGGCTTCGTCTCCTTCGACCAGGGCGGCGCGCCCTACGACGCGGCGGCCCTGCGCAACCGCTGGTCGCTGCCGGTAGGCGCCCGCTTCGTCCAGGGCGACTGGGAAGCGGCCAAGCGCGATCTGCTGCGCGAAGTGATGCAGTCGCGCTTCCCGCGCGCCCAGCTGGTCGAAACCAGCGCCACCGTCGACCCCGATGCCTATAAAGCCTCGCTGCGCGTGGTGATCGACAGCGGCCCGGAAATGCGCTTCGGAGAATTGCGCATCCGCGGCCTGAAGCGCTATCCGCGCGAGGTCATCACCAACCTGAACAAGATCAAGCCGGGCGACATCTACAGCGAGGCGGCGCTGCAGGCTTTACAGGCCCGCCTGCAGGAAACGGGATATTTTGCCACCGTCGAGGTGAGCGCCGACATGCGCGCGGTGCTCAACGCCGAGATCAAGGAACTCAAAGAAGACGACGATGGCACTGGCCAGGCTGCGGCGCAAGCTGCACCCGAGATACCCGGCCAGGCCACGACCGGCGTCAAGCCGCCCACCGCGGCCGGCCCGACCATGCTGCCGGTGCTGGTGCGCGTCACCGAGAACAAGCAGAAGAACCTCGAGGTCGGCCTCGGCTTCTCGACCAACACGGGCGGGCGCGCCTCGCTCGGCTACGACGACCTGAACGTGTTCGGCAAGCGCATGAAGAGCGACCTGATCTACGAACAAAAGCACCAGCTGGCGCGCGCCGATTTCTATTGGCCGACGAAGCCGAACGGCTACAACGACAGCGTCGGCGGCGGTTTCGAACGCACCGACCTGCGCGGCGAGATCACCACCACCGCCAGCATCAGCGCGCGCCGCGCCTGGGGCACGCCGGAACTCGAACGCAGCCTGGGCATCGAGCTGCTGGCCGAAAAGCGCGAGGTCGAGGGCGCGGGCATCGATACCGAATACAGCAAGAGCATTCCGGTCACTTACAGCGTCACCCGGCGTAAACTCGACAACCTGCTGCAGCCGACGCGCGGCTACGCGCTCAACTGGCAGGTCGGCATCGCGCCGCTGCCGATCTTCACCGACGAAAAATTCATCCGCGGCTATACGCGCGGCGTGTACTACAAGCCGGTCGGCACCAGCGGCACCCTGATCCTGAAGGGCGAAGCCGGCGCTGTCTTCTCGAAGGACAAGGTCGGCGTGCCGAGCACCTTCCTGTTCCGCGCCGGCGGCGACCAGTCGGTGCGCGGCTACGGCTACCAGCAGCTGGGCGTGCGCGAAGGCGACGCCATCGTCGGCGGACGCTACCTGCTCACCGGCGGCGCCGAGTACCAGTACTGGTTCCGTCCACCATGGGGCGTGGCCTTCTTCGTCGACGCCGGCAACGCCGCCGACAAGTTCAAGGACCTGAAGCCCGAATACGGCTACGGCGTCGGCGCGCGCTGGCGCAGCCCGGTCGGCCCGATCAACGTCGACATCGCCTACGGCCAGGCGGTGAAAAAAGCGCGCCTGCACTTCTCACTTGGATTCACGTTCTGATGGACGACCACAACACCACCCCTCCCACGCCGGCCAAGGCGCCGGCGCCCAAGGCCCGACGCTGGCCGCGCCGCGTCGCCATCGGCCTCGTGGCCACCGGCGTGGTCGTCGGCGGCGCCCTCTGGTACCTGGGCCGCGAAACGACGCTGCAGATGATTGCCGAACGCGCCGCGCGCGCGACCGACGGCAAGCTCACCATGACCGGCGTGCGCGGCTCGATCTACGGCGACATGCACATCGACCGCATCGTCTGGCGCACCGAGACCCAGCTGGCCACCGTCACCAACATCGACCTGTCCTGGTCGCCGCGCCAGCTGCTCTCGAAAGGCATCGAGATCAACAAGCTGCATGCGGCCGACCTGCGCATGGAGACACTGAAGGAAAGCGACGAGCCGACCACGATGCCGAACTCGCTCGCCGCGCCTTTCCGCATCGCGCTCGACGATGCGCGCCTGGCGAAAGCGACCTTCGTCAACAAGGGCGCCAGCACCGTGATTACCGACGTGCGCATGCGCCTGCATGGCGATAAGGTGCAATGGCAGCTGAACGACGCGGTCGCGACCACGCCCTGGGGCAAGGTGGCGGCCGACGGCAAGATCGCGGCGACGAAGCCGTTCAAACTCGACGCGAATGCCAGCCTGTCGCAAGCAACAGTCGGCCCCGGTGCCACGCCGGCGGCACTGAAACTGCGTGCCGGCGGCGACCTGAATCTGACGACCCTGGACGCCACCGGCAATGCCGGCCGCGCCGGCGGCGACGCGCGCCTGACCCTGTCGCCCTTTGCCGAGATCCCGCTGCGCACGATGGACCTCAAGGCGCACAACATCGATCCGGGCTTCTTCAATCCCTCGCTACCCACCGCTGACCTGAGCCTGACGATCGCGGCGAAGCTGGACGACAAGCGCGCCATCTCCGGCAGCGTCAACCTGGTCAACGAGGGCCCCGAAGGCACGATCGACCAGCAGCGCCTGCCGCTGCGCGCCTTCCGCGGCCAGCTGGGCGGCAACCTGGAAGCCATGCGCCTGTCCGACGTGCTGCTCGACTTCGGCGCCGCCGGCCGCTTCACGGGCAGCGGCAGCGTGCAGCGCGGCGAAGACACCGAGGGCCTCGGCACCGCCAACTTCGCCCTGCACACCGACCGCTTCGATTTGAAGGGCATCCACGGCAGCATGAAGCCGACCAAGATCGCCGGCGACATCGCGGTGGCCAACGTCGGCCAGGTGCAGTCGCTCGACGTGCGCCTGGTCGAGAGCGGCCTGCGCCTGACGGCCAAGGCGAAACTCGAGAACAACGTGGTCGACGTCTCCGAGGCGCGCCTCCTGGCCGGCAGCGGCAGCGTCGCCCTGACCGGCAACATGAAGCTGGGCGAGGATAAAGCCTTCAAGGTCAACGCCAACGCCAGCCGCTTCAATCCGGCCGCGCTGGGCGACTATCCGCAGGCCGACATCAATGCCGCTGTCAACGCCAGCGGCGTGTTGGCGCCGGCATGGAAGGTCAACACCGACTTCGCCTTGCGTCCGAGTCGGCTGTTCGACCAGCCGCTGTCGGGTAAAGGCAAGCTGACCGCCGATGCGAAACACGTGAGCGGCGTCGATGCCAATCTGGCGCTGGGCCAGAACACGGTCAACCTGAACGGCGCCTTCGGCGCGCCGGGCGAACGCCTGGCCTGGCGCGTGGAAGGCCGCAACCTGGCCACCCTGCGCGCCGACCTGTACGGCGCGGTGAATGCCAACGGCGTCATCACCGGCACCATGAGCAATCCGCGCACCACCTTCGTCGCCGATGCGAATGGACTCGGCTGGGTCGCTGCCCAGCGCAAGGCCAACAACAGCAAGCTGCACGTCAGCGGCGAAGCCTGGCTCGCAGGTGGCGAAGGCGCGCGCTTCGTCGAGGCCAAGGGCAGCGGCAACATGGCGCGCTTCAATCCGGCCGCCTTCGGCAGCCCGCTGCCCGGTTCGATCAATGGCAGCTTTGACGCCAGCGGCCGCTCCGGCGCCGACTGGCGCGGCGCACTAAACCTGAAGCTCGAGGAATCGACGCTGGCGAAATCGCCGCTGTGGGGCTATGCGCGCCTGGCGGCGGATAAACGCCACGTGTCGGGCGCGGACGTCGACCTGCACGTGGGCGCCAACGTGATCGCGGCGAAAGGCAGCTTCGGCGCCGGCGGCGGCCGTCTCGACTGGCGCATCGACGCGCCGCAACTGGGCGCGCTCGGTCCCGACTACGCGGGCCTGCTGCGCGGCGCCGGTACCGTTAGCGGCACGATGGACACGCCGTCGCTGACTGCAAATCTCGAAGGCCAGAACCTGCGCCTGCTGGGCAAGCACAGCCTGAAGTCGCTGCGCGCCAGCGCCAATCTCGGCGCGGGCCGCGGCGGCGCCGATCCGCTGGTCAGCGACATCCAGATCGTGGAATTCGCCAGTGGGGAAACGCGCATTGCCGCCGCCAGCCTGCAAACGAACGGCACGCGCGCCGCCCATACCCTGCGCGCGGCCGCCCGCGGCGACGACTTCGACGCCTCCACCGAGGTGCGCGGCGGCTGGAGCGGCAATGCCTGGACCGGCACGCTGGCTGCCCTGCAGAACAAGGGCCGCTATGCGATGACGCTGGCGCAACCGGTCCCGCTGCGCATCGGCGTGGCGCCGGGCGCCGGCGTGGCGGGCCTGGCGAAACCGGAATCGCTGGCCTTCAACGGCGCCGTGATCCGCCTGCCGGCGGGCACGGTCCGGATCGACCAGCTGACCAAGACGGGCGCGCGCTGGAACAGCCGTGGCGCAGCTGCCGGCGTGCCTTTGAACTATCTCGGCCAGTTCTCGGAAGCGCTGCGCGAAAACGTGCAGGGCAATCTGACCATCGGCGCCGACTGGGCGCTCGACCTGCGCACCGCCACCGCCACCGGCGGTGCCCCGGCGCTGGCCGGCAGCGTGCACGTGTTCCGCGAAGGCGGCGACGCCCTGGTCGGTTCGGGCACCCCGGTCGCGCTGGGTCTGCGCACCTTCGACGCGCGCGCCGACGTGCAGGGCAGCTCGCTGCGCACCCAGCTGAGCATCGACGGCGCCCGCACCGGCACCGCGCGCGTGGACGGCACGGTGCAGATGATCGGCGGGCGCGTCAACCGCGACAGCCCGCTGCGCATGACGGCGAACGCCGACATGGCCTCGATCGCCTGGCTCGCGCCCTTCGCCGGCCAGCGCGACCTCGACCTGGACGGCAGCCTGAAACTCGCCGTCACCGGCGCCGGCACCATCGGCACCCCGGTCCTGAACGGCACCGTCAACGGCGACGGCCTGTCGGTGCGCTGGCCGGAACAGGGCGTGCGCCTGCAGAACGGCCAGCTGCGCGCCCAGCTCGCGGGCGACCGCCTGGTGCTGCAAAGGCTTTATCTGCAGGGCCTGCAGGGCAGCGCCACCGCCGACGGCTCGATCCGCTTCGGCGCGGGCGATCCGGCGATGCAGCTGAACCTGGTGGCGGACAAACTGGAAGCGCTGTCGCGTCCGGACCGCACCGTGATCCTCTCGGGCAATGCGGCGCTGGTGCGCGATGCGACCCGCTTCTCGCTGGAAGGCCGCGTCAACGTCGACCGCGCGCTGATCGAGTTCGCGCCGCAAGGCCGGCCGACGATGTCGGATGACGTCATCGTGCTGGGCCGCGGCAAACCGGTGCCGCCGCCGAAGAAGGAAGCGGAAGTGCCGCTGGTGGTGGACCTGCGCGCCGACCTGGGCGACAATTTCCACCTGCGCGGTCTCGGCATCGACGCCATGCTGGAAGGCAGTGCCCGGGTGCGCATGACGGGCAGCGGCGCGCCGCGCGTGAACGGCACCATCCGCGTCGCCAGCGGCAATTACGCGGCCTATGGCCAGAAGCTGGCGATCGAGCGCGGCGTGATCACCTTCAGCGGCCCCTACGACAACCCGGCGCTCGACGTGCTCGCACTGCGCAAGCAGCCCGAGGGCACGCAGCTGAGCGAGACCAATGTCGAAGCCGGCGTGCAGGTGCGCGGCACGGCGCGTTCGCCGCAGGCGAAACTGGTGTCGACGCCGAACGTGCCCGACAGCGAAAAGCTGTCCTGGCTGGTGCTGGGCCACGGCATGGAGGGCACCAGCGGCAACGAGAAGGACGTGCTGAGCGCCGCGGCCGGCGCCCTGCTGGGCGGCAAAGGCGGCACCGGCGGCATCCAGTCCAAGCTGGCGAACTCGCTGGGCGTGGACGAACTCGGCATCGGCCAGGGCCGCAACGGCGAGGCCGAAGGGCTAGCCAATACGGTGGTTACGGTGGGCAAACGGATTTCCTCGCGCGCCTACATCAGCTTCGAGCAGGGTGCGACGACGGCCTCGAGCCTGGTGCGCCTGCGCTATAAACTGACGCCGAAGTTCACGCTGCAGTTCCAGGCGGGGACGAATACGGCGCTCGATGTCTTGTATGCCTGGGCCTTCGATTAAGCTGGCCTGAAAAGAGAGAGGTCCCCGCGGGGACCTCTTTTCAATGCAGGCTCGGTTTTGGGTCCGGCACCGGTTCCTCGTTGGCCGGCGTATGCGCCGGCGCGTGGTGCGGATGATGAGGCGCGTCGAAGGGCTCCGGCGCCGGCTCGTCGGCCGGGACGGGATCGGGGGCGCGGTGCAGGCGCACCGGGATGGGGATGGCTGCAAACATGGGTCGGCTCTCCTGAAAACGGTGTTGTCACCTTACCATGACGCGCTTCCATCCGACGCCCGGTTACAATGCCAGTCTCAACGCAACAGCGCGACTCAACCAGTAATCCTGAACCATCCGATGACCATCACCACGCTCGCCCTGCTCCTGCTGACGCCGATCCTCGTCTGGCGCATCTATTCGCGCCTCAAAACGCAGATGGCGCGCCAGCGCTCGATCGTCTCGCGCCATTACACGGGCGTGCTGGTGTTCGCCGGGATGATCCTGGTGTCGCTGTCGGAAGTGCTGACGCGGCCGTATGCGCTCGGTGCGCTGGCGGCCGGCACGGCGCTGGGCGTGTTCTGGGGCGTGTTCGCCCTGAAGCGCACGGTGTATGAAGATACCGAAGGCGGCTACTTCTTCACGCCGCCGATGCGCCTCGGGATCGTGATGGCCATGATCCTGGTCGCGCGCGTGCTCTACCTCGGCGTCGAGATCTATGCGAGCCAACAGGGCAACGTGCCGGCGCCGCGCTTCACGGACAGCCCGCTGACCATGCTGTGCGTCGGGCTGACCGGCGCCTACTTCGCGGCCTATTCGGTAGGCCTGCTGCTGTGGCGCCGCAAGCTGCGCCAGGCGATCGAACGGGCCTGAGGCCCGCGTTCACGCCCGGGGCAGCATGAACCCCGCGAAGAAATCGGCCAGGGCCTGGTGCGCATCGAGCGGCAACACCTGCGCCACGTACTGGTCGGGACGCACCACCACCAGCGCGCCCTGCTCGCGGTCCACGCCGCGCAGGTCGAAGATGTCCGGCCCGTGCTTGAGCCTTGAACTGAACACCTTTTCGTAGTCGTGCAGGCCGTAACGGCCCTTGCGCGGCCAGAGCAGCGCGGGCATGGTCCCGATCTCCAGCTCGGCGTGCGCTTGCTGGAACACGGCGCGCAGGTCGAACACGGCGTCCGGATCCTGGCCCGCGGCCGTGTACCTGCGCACCGGCGAATCGGGCGACTCCTCGAGAAAGCGGCACAGCGCGCGTACGTCCTCGTCGTCCCTTCCGGCGAAGGCATACAGGCGCCAGCGTCCGTCGGCCTTGCCCGCATGTCCCAATTGAACCACTTTTGCGTCGCTGATGCGCAGCACCTCGGCCGAGTGAAAACGCGTGCCGACAGCGAAGCCGGTAGCAAGCCCTTGATGCTGGTCGTCGCCGCACAGTAGCGAAGGACGGTACTGGGTGCCCACGCCCGCCGTGTAGCGCAGGTGCTGCTCGAAGTAGCGCTGGAACTCCTTCGGGTCCAGGCCAGCTCCTCCACCGTCCGCCGGCTTTTCGCTGATCATCCGCGACCATTCGCTGTCGAAGTCGATCAGCTGCTTGCCCACGGCCTGGCGCTCGGCGTTATAGCTGTGCAGCAGCGCAGGCGGGCACTGTCCGCGCAGGACGGCGGCCAGCTTCCAGCCCAGGTTGAAGGCGTCCTGCATCGAGCAGTTCATGCCCTGCCCGGCCTTCGGGCTGTGCGTGTGGCAGGCGTCGCCGGCGATGAAGACGCGCGGCGGCCGGCTGCCCTCTTCACCCGCGATCACGTCGTCGTACTTGTCGCAGATACGCTGGCCGATCTCGTACACCGACCACCAGGCCACTTCCTTCACGTCGAGCTGGTAGGGATAAAAGATGCGCTGCGCCGCCGCGATCAGCTGCTCGGCCGTGATCTGGCGCTGCGCCACCCGCTCGTCCTCGCCCAGCTTGTCCATCCCGACGTAGAGCCGGGTGAGATAGCCGCCCTCGCGCGGAATGATCAAAATACTGCCCGCTTCGGACTGGATGGCGACCTTGTAGCGGATGTCGGGGAAATCCGTCACCGCCAGCACGTCCATCACGCCCCAGGCCTGGTGCGCGGCTTCTCCCTTCAACTCGCGCCCGATGGCGGCGCGCGTGGCGCTGCGGGCGCCGTCGCAGCCGACCACGTAGCGCGCACGCACGCTCTCGCGGCGGCCGGCGTGCTCCAGGGTCACCGTCACCGGATAGTCGGCAGCCGTCTCGTCCACCTCCACGCCGATCAGCTTGCGCGCGTAATGGGGTTCCAGACGGCTGGGCGAATTGCGCATCGTCTCGAGATAAAAATCGTGGACCCGGGCCTGGTTCAGCACCACGTGCGGGAACTCGGACAGGCCGTCTTCTGTGTCCTGCACGCGGCCGTGGCGCGTGATGTTCTGCGGGTTTTGCTCGTCCGGCTTCCAGAAGGTCACCTCGTTGATCCAGCACGATTCCTGCAGCACGCGTCCGGCGAAATCGAAGGCCTCGAACATTTCCATCGTGCGGCACGCGATGCCGTCGGCCTGCCCTTTCTCCAGCGGGCCCGCCTTCTGCTCGACGATCGCCGTGCGAATCTCCGGGAAGGCGGCCAGCTGCGCCGCCAGCGTCAGGCCGGCCGGGCCGCAGCCGACGATGAGCACGTCGACCTGCGCCGGCACGGCATCGCCGTGCGGCAGGGCCAGCGGCGAAACGGGGTGGCGCTGCGGGTCGCCGGGACGAAATCCGTCGAGATGGAATTGCATGATGGCCTCCTGAAAGCTGCTGTTATGTGGCTACTGTGACGCAAAAGGAGTATGTTGAAAACGGATGGTTCTTGATTGCTATAATCAGGAATCCACATATTGGGCTGGCCATGAAGCGCTTCGACCTGGAACTGCTGCTGGTGTTCGACGAGATTTTCAAGACGGGCAACGTGACCCGGGCCGCGCACAACCTCGGCCTGCCGCAGTCGAGCGTCAGCCTGGCCCTGGCCAAGCTGCGTGAGCATTTCAATGACCAGCTGTTCAGCCGTACGGCGAAAGGCATGGTGCCGACGCCGCGCGCGCAGAACGCGATCGAGGACGTGCGCCGTGCGATCGCGGCCCTGCAGCATGCGCTGGCCGACCAGCCGGTCTTCGA
>Ga0308158_10005246_pt1 | contig 10662 bp, 11 predicted proteins | sample PhyBR2_FD_201038 | JGI IMG/M metagenome (GOLD analysis project Ga0308158, IMG submission 201038) | Phyllosphere microbial communities from UC Gill Tract Community Farm, Albany, California, United States - DLSLB.R2 | ecosystem: Host-associated > Plants > Phyllosphere > Unclassified | place: USA...
CCCAGTTGCCAGCACATTTCCCCTAAAGACCTTGTACCAGATCGGCGGGGACGTCGCTTCCCCCGGCACGGTCGGCACAATGTCGTGAACCACGATGACGTACCGATTCTCGTTGAGGTGGGGATCCGGGAATGGTCCGCGCGGCAGGTGAGGCCCTCGCCACTGGCCCTTCTCCATAAGGGTTGTGAACTGCTTCCAGGGATCCGATCGGAGGAGTGTTGCCGTCCTGACGCGGGCGCATTTCGACTTCCAGGTCTCCACGCTGAAGAGGATCTTCTGGTGGATGGCTTGGCCGCTACCGAGGATGTCGACGAAGGACTCCGAATGCATCCAGTGGATGGGACCTTCTTCATTCCATTCACCCGCCTTCAATCGCGCGTCCGCTTGGGCGATGCACGTTTCGACGGTGCTGTGGAACGCGAACGTCCGGTCCGAGCGCTGCATCATTAGCGTCATCATCCGGTCCGGATCGGCGAGCCAGTCGGCTATCCGGTCATCCCGGCTGTCCGCTGCGTTCGCCACGATTGTGCTGAGACGCGACCTGACGCGGTCGAACAGCGTGGCGCTACTGGTCGGCCAGGCCAAGCGGAACCTGTGGGCCTGCGGCTTCTCCTCAGGCCGCAGGCGCCCGTACCAGCTGTCGGATATGGTGCACGCGATCTTGAAGTAGGCTACGTCGTTGAGACGACGACGCTCGTCGATCCCCGCGGCTTCGGTCATGAAGGCGTACGGCCCGAGCACCGCATCGACGTGGCCGGGGATGCAGGTGCTCAATCCCTCGAACAGCGGCAGGATGTTGTTCAATCCGTTCAGCGCGCGCTCGATGCAGGTGATTGCCATTCCCATTCTGGCACCTTCCAGGGCCACGATACCCATTCGGGTGCGGTTCTCGATGTCGTCGTTGCCGAAGACCTTCCGGATGAGCATGGTGTTGGGTGCCTGTCCCATGCTGCCGTTAATCTCGTCGGCCGCCGTCAAGGTGAGTGGCGCGTCCGGATGCATGGCGTCTCGCAGGTCGCGGACGGACGGATCCACGAGTTTGGGGGCCCACAGGCGGCTCCAGCGTACCGGTTTCCCATGCTCCCGCGAATAATCCAGGAGATGCTTCACGAATTGCTGGGGATCGCCGTCGAGAACGCTCGCCAGCGCGCTCGGACTAGGCACGACGGTAGTGTCGGCATACTGTTCGAGCACGTCCCTCACCGCGCGCGCCGAATGATGGTCGAACGCCCGTAGATCAAACCCGACCCGTGCGCGTCTGTAGTGGCCGACGTTGACGGCGGTTAACCGAGGCGGATCTGACCTCAGTATCTCGCGGATCGTGTCGCGGTCCAGCAGTTCGGGCGACTTCGCGCGTCGTTTGCCATCGGCGAACGGTTCCGGCTCGGCCTCGATGATGCCGAGATGGTAAAGAGCGTTCACATGCTGGATCTCGCAATCCAGCGCTTGAGCGACCCATCGGTCCAACCTCGGGTCCGTGTCGGTTTCCGCTCTGGCCTTCAGTTTTCGTTTTGCTTCCCTCAGAACAGGTGGGAGGGAACGCCACTTCTCTCCGAGGTCTGCGGCGTTGCCCTCGATGATCAGCGCCTTGACTATCGGCTTCAGCACGTCCCGGTCGAAGGGCACGATCTGCAGGAACCACTGCATGTGTATCGCCTTCCTGCGCACGACCGTCAGGTTGTGAACGGCGGCATGGATGACGCGGTCGACGACGACGTCCGTGCGGATACGCAGGTTCACCCAGTCGCGTCGGACGGTCTGGCAGTCGATCAGGCGGGCGGGTGGAAGGCGTTCGATGTATAATTCCTGTAGCATCCGTAGGCAGCGACCACCGAAATCGGCGACCTGTGTTTGGCCTTCCTTGCGGACCTCGAGCCCCAGGCGCTGGGCCAGACCCCGCATCTCGTGCCGCGGTATGCCGTAGTGCGCCGACGCGACCGTCATGTTGGCCAGCCATAGCGGGCCCGGGAAAGATTGTGGGTCCATTGGTAGACCGGACGATCTCCTGCTCATGCCGCCTGCTTTCTGTCCTCTGGGCGCCCCTTGCCGGTCTTGAAGCCGAGCAGCTTCTTGACCGCGCTGTCTGAACTGACTTGCTTGATCTGCGTCACGTGACGAGGACGGCTGTGCACCGCGCCACCCATGATCAGCTGGAGGTGGGCACGCCGGTCACGCTGCCATGCGGCGGCGATCTCGATCTCGAGCGTCTTGGCCTGGGCGGTGTTGTACCATTCCACCATTCGCTCGGGCCACGCCCAACCCAGCTGCCGTCCGAATGCGATTTTGAGTTTGGTCTTCTCTGCCTCGCTCACCTCTAGAGCGTCTATCATCGCGTTCGCGTCGCAGACGCCGGCGTGACGTAGGAAGTGAAATCGCGTGGGAAGACCGGCTGCCCTCATCGCCGGTGCGTACCATACGTCGCGGATCCCGGATGACGTGTAGAAGCTCTTCCGAGCGTTCGGGATCAGCGGCGTTGCCTTCGCCTCCCTCATCCGTTTCTCCACCGTCTCGGATTCATTCAGCAGGAATTCACGCCACTGTTCGAGCGTGCGACCATGCAGGTCCAGCTTCTGGCGGTCGCCGTTCCCCCATTCCGTCAGTTCCTCCACGAGGTCGTCGGGTATCAGCTGCTGCTTGGTCCGGCGCTCACGCTTGCCCTTGTTCGTGGTGTCGATCAGCTTCCCGAAGCGGCTGGCCTTCCACCAGTCCCAGATCGTCAACCGGGTCTGCTCCCGCAGACGGGCAAGTCCCCAGATCGAGATCTTCACGAGAAGTATTATGGCCTTGGGAGTGCGCCTAAAATTGTTCAGTGCCTCGATGACCTTATAGACCAGCGAAGGATCGTCGACGCGTGGGCCGGGCCGCTCGATGCCGGCTACCCGGTAGAAGAACTTGGTCATGACCCGTCGCGAACCGCGCCCGCCGTCTACCATGGGGATGAACGCCGGACGGCGCCGCTCGATCGGAAGGATGATCGGATTGGGGAAGCTGTAGTACTTGTGATGGATGAGTCCCTCGTAGAGGTAGGCGACGCCCGAGATGAGATCTTGGACCCGCGCCATGACGTCGTCGTCGCCTTCGACGTACCGCACGTCAGCCTCCGTTGCACTGACGCGGATCTTTCCCTCCATTGACTGAATCGCGCTGTCGAGCAGGACGCGCACCTGTTCATCGGAGTCGAAAGGCGTGAAGGGCAACGCAGCGGAGGTCGTCCGCTCCCAGTACCACGTGAAGAACCTCAGACCGGCCCGGGCGTAGGGACGGACGATCGTATCAGCGATGCCGACGGATCTCATGTGCTGAACGGCACGGTAGAGTCGGGTGTCTGGCTGTTGAGCGGGGTCGACCACCAGCCAGCGGTTACGGTCGTCAGGATCGCAGTCTAGTTGATACGGCACAGATAAAACTCCCATCCCGTATATAACCGAATGCACTCCGATTACAATGATCTCACGGCTTGTGTTTTGCGACCACCACACGTGGGGCAAGAGACTGAAGCTACCTGTGGACCGCCCCGATCGCGGTCGTGAACCGATTACGTTCTAACGACGACGGCATATTTCCTTCAGATGTAGTTTGGGTGGACATAGAAGCTTGTGGTGGTCGCATCCGTGAAACGCGAGGGTTGGATTCGTGGCGACGGGGCTGGTTAGGCGGCCACCAGGGTCCGTACGCGTTCATCACACGTCACGATCGTCGTTATGTCGCCCGACAGCACCTGCCCGATTCGCAGATTGTAGAGTTCGCGCAGTTGGGCGATGCCGGCCAGGTCAGAAAATATCCGGTCCTCGACCGCCACGGCTACCGTCACTGGGATCGTCGCGGTCTTCACCGAAACGATGATGCGGGCTCCCTCGGTCATCATCGTGACATTCGGCCACTCGACGACGAGATCAACATAACCGTCGGCGATCTTTACGCTAATCGCGGGATTGACCGCGACGCCGACACGGATCCATTCCCCGGTTGCCAGTTCCTCCGCTCGCTCGACGATCTCGGCAACCGAGTCCGGTGCATTCCTAAAGAGCACAGTGACTGCGGACGCGTTTCCCGACAGTACGGAAAGGTATGTCGGTCGCCCGATTGTGCGCATGGCTGGACGAACGACTTTCGCTGCTCGCCGTGAGCGGGGAGGTGGCGTCATGACGTGGCGTGCGGTCTCTTGAGGGTTTCGCGGTCATCGAAATTGCATAGACCTGTTTCCAAAGGCTGGTGTCCACTGCTCCGGGTTGCCGCGAGAATGGCGCGGTCAGCGCTCTCGGTCATGCCGAATACGGGCTCGCCAGAGGTTGCTGCCTCGTTCATCGTTTTCCCCATTTTGCTTGGTCTCAGAGCCATTCTTGATGAAAGGGATTTCGGACGGGCGCCACTAAAGAACGTCGTCGTGCTAGCCAAAGTCGATGCTGTTCGTGGCCGACGTATCCGAAGGCTGGCTTCAACCCGGACGAGAACTGCCGCCGGCCTGGTTTTGAAGCGAACGAAATGATCGCATCAAAATGATCCGCGATCTCCGGTGGCGACACGGCAAGGTAGGTTCAGCAGCTGAAGTCACCCGTCATCTGCGCCTTCCGTTTCCGAAGAGCGGCGTTGACGAGGGTCAGGCGCAGCAGATGGCTGGCCATGGTCAGAGCTGCCACCAGGGCGTTCCCGATAAAGCCGAGAACGCGATCGATCTCCTTCAGGGGGCCGTTCGTTACGATCCCACCGGGCGATGGCGATATTGAAGACGCTGCCCGGCATCTCCGGCCATCTGCTGGCGCTCTCACTAATCGCGACGGCCCCATCGAACGGTTTCCCGCGACGAGGCCGAGCCAGGGGGGACGAGGCGATCGCGAAGTAGGGATCTCCGTAAACGTCGGAACTGGCCTTAAGGCAGGGTAGGTTGTCGAACGGTCGCCGATCATGCTGCCCTTGCGATCGCCGCATCGCGCCGTTGTTGTTCGATCGGAACGTTTCGTGCCGCGTGATACAGCTCGAGAGAGCCCTCTCGGACTTCGGCCTTGGTGATGAGGAGGTCGTCGCAGGCAAAGGCGGGGTGCTCAACGAACTCGCTAAGCTGCTTGCCTTCCGCCTGATTCGTCACCGAGAGCGGATAGTCCCCCCTCAACGTGAGGCAATCCCGATAGTAGCTGCCGCCGGGGAAGTGCAACGATATGAGCACGGTGCCATCGTGATAGTACAGCGTCTCAGTCGTCTTGCCCTGTTCGAAGTGGAGGCCACCGCCGCGCTGGGCCATTGCCGAAGCAACCACGGCATCGAATGTCTCACCCGCGTCCAGCCCTTTGTTCGCGATGAAGGCGAGGGCCGTCTGGCTTATAGCGCCGTAGGAGTTGGTGGCATGGCGATCGCTGAGAATGGCCGCCCTTTTAGCGTGATCGAGGGCATAGTAGTCACGATGATCGCGAACCTCCTGATCCGTGTGAATGCGCTCTGATCCGGTAGGTGCCCAGACGAGATTCTCGTTGATGGTCGTGAGTAGAACGACGTATCCCATGTCTGGCAGATGCTTTGGATCGTCGTAGTATGGAACGTGGCCTAACCGCATCCATAAGGGCGCCGCCGCGTGGCCGATCTCGGCGGTCGTCTCCTCCAAGGCCCGACGCATGCCCGCTTCCCGATCGACGATGTCAGGGCGGATCGCATCCGCTCCCTTCACGAATTCGAGCATCTGAGCGGCGATGGCGGCGATCGAGGGGCCGCGCTTGCCGATCGCCCGAGATCCATCGATGGCGATGGGGAGAATAAATTCGACGAGATCGAAATCGACGATGAGGACCGAGTTCGAGGCAATTCGGCAGATACGGATACTGGAGATTTCCGGCGGAATGATCAGCTCGTTTCCAAGCATTCCTATTCCGCTACGGAGCTTACGGAGAAGACTGGCTATATCGACCGCCTTCATTTCCCGGCCCCACGAACTCCCGCCGATGATAACGGCTGAACTGCCGTCCCAAGCCTCACCGACCCATTCCACCCGGCTGACGTTGTCCTGCGTTGCCGAGGGTGGAAGCGATGACACCCAGCGCTGAACGTCCGCGGCGTTGAGACGCCAGTAGGGCTGGTCCCCAGCGATGGTCGCGACGATTTCCATTCCATTGAGTTTCCCGAACATTTTCATATCCTTCAGCTATTTTTCCCAAACTGAGGCAGGGACATCCTAGAATTCGATGAGATCAGAGGAACCCGACGATGCAGGGACGGCAGGAGCAGCGTCGAGCATGAGATCGGATCGGACATTTAGGAGGACGCATTCCTTAACCTTTCAACGAACACCGAACTAACTCGGCAATCTTCAAAGGTTCGTAAACAACCTGTCTAGCCTCGGACGTTACGGCCTTTGTCAGAAACGGTGTTCGCCCCTCATCCTACGCGTCCTCGTTTCAAACCGCCCGTGCTCCTTGCCGATATCTGAGGGCTTTGCCCCCTTGAACCGGGCGCTGAGCAGGGAGGGGCCAACTGCTTCGCTCTCGGCTCATCAGACCAGCGGTCGCCCGACGAGCAGATCGCGTGGGCCGCGTCGATTGGATTACTTGCCAAACGTGGGTGCCGTCATGCGGAAGAGGGTATCGAAGTCGAGTTTGCCGGCCGGAGTACGAAGCGTCCGGCGCCAAACCGTTGTGGTTACGATCTGGATCGTGGCGATGATACCGAGATGACTTCTTACCTAGATGTTCGGAGTCAGCGGCGTAGCCGTACTAGTTATCACGCCGATCGCCGGCGCATTGTCTGCGGTGAGAACGACGAAGTCTAACTCCCGCGAAAGGGGACGCGCACGCTTCCACTCCGCGTGAAGCGCCTTGGTCAGGTTGACGCAGTGGCGACTTCCGTCAATCATAACTAGTATCAGTACCGGCTTTCCTTCAACGCCGCGTGACCACCAAGCTTTCGCATCCGGACCCGCTACCGCGGCTATGACATCGACCACGGCGCGCCTCAGCCTCTCTTCACGCCGTGCGCGATGTGATCCACAGCAACTGAATATTACCGTCATCACTATATCCCTTCATTTAGTCATCTATTCATATACAAATAACTTCAACTTTTTGGCTGGATTAATGATATTGTGCGCATTGCTAATGTCTCGTCTATATCTTCAAACCGCTGACTCTCCTGATATCATTGCGTTCCAGAAGCTTTTCGAAGCGATGGGCCGACGACACGCCAGTTCCCGTGCTCGACCCCGGCCGCGGACGCACCGCGACCGGGCGGCTATGGGTCTATGCGGTCGACGACCGCGCCACGGGCAGCACGACCCCGCCTGCGACATGGTATCGCTTCACGACCGACCGCATCGGTGCACATCCGCAGGCCCATTTCGCCGGATTTCGAGGCTTCCTCCAAGCCGACGCTTATGCCGGTTACGACGGGCTCTATCGAAGCGGCGTCACCAAGGTCGCGTGCTGGGCCCATTTCAGGCGCAAGGTGTTCGACCTGCACGAGCGGGTTGCCACGCCGCTGACCACCGACATTCTTGAACGCATCGGTGCCTTGTACGGCATAGAAGCCGAGGTCCGCGGCAGGCTGCCTGACGTGCGGCTGGCGGCGCGGCAGAACCGGACGAAGCCGCTGGTCGATGCGCTGCGGGGGCATTGGACGCGGCACTGCGCTGGCTGTCGCCAAAGTCCGACATGGCCAAGGCTATCGCCTATGGCACAAGGCGGTGGCCCGCGCTGTGTCGCTTTCTTGATGACGGGCGCCTGGAGATCGATAACAACATCGCCGAACGTGCGTTGCGCGGCGTTGCCGTCGTACGGCGAAACTGGCTGTTCGCCGGTTCGAAAACGGGCGGCGAGCGCACCGCAGCGATCTACACGGTCATCCAGACCTGCAAGGCCAATGGCGTCGACCCGCAGGCCTACATCGCCGACGTCACTGGGAAGATCGCAGCGGATTGGCCGGCCGCGCGATGGGACGAGCTCATGCCCTGGAGCTGGGCTGCACAAACCGTAGAGCCAGTGGCGCAAGCCGCATAATCTGCGGTCTGCCGGCCACGCTTACACTGAAGGAGGCGTCCATGGGTGAAGTTAGCACAGTCGGCATCGATCTGGCCAAGTCGGTTTTCAGGTTCACGGCTCGGATCCGAGCGGTGCTGTCATCTTCCGCAAAAAGCTTCGGCGTGATCAGGTTCTGTCATTCTTTGCGGCCTTGTCGCGATGTGTAGTGGCGATGGAAGCGTGTGCGAGCGCTCGTTACTGGGCGCGCGAGATCGCCGCGGTAGGTCACGACACGCGGCTTATTCCGCCAGCCTACGTGAAGCCGTTCGTGACGCGACATAAGAACGACATGGCTGATGCCGTAGCAATCTGCGGGGCGGCACAGCGCCCGACGATGCGGTTCGTGCAAGGCAAGAGCGCCGAAGCTCAGGCATCCGGGGTAATCTTCCGTACGGGCGACCTGCTCGTTCGCCAGCGCACGCAGCTGATCAAGGCCCTGCGAGGACACCTCACGGAGTTCGGCTACATCGTTCGCCAGGGGGGCAGACACGTCACCAAGCTGGTCGATATTGTCGGCGATCCCGCCTCTGACATTCCGGCCGAGGCGCGACCGGTGCTCGCCGTCGTCGCAGAAAGCTCGCAAGCGATGCAGGCGCAGATCGCTCTGTTGACCGCGAAATCGCAAGCCGGGCTAAAGCTGATCCCGCGGCGAAGCGGCTGATGACGATACCTGGTGTCGGCCCCGTCATTGCGACGGCGCTGGTCGCGCTGGCGCCCGCCGCCAGTATGGGAGTTCGCGGACAGGAACCACAATCACCTCTGCGTGCTCGTGCGCACACCGGCTCGGTCTGGTTCTTCCGGCCCCATCTCGCCGACTGTTGTGCCATACCCTCCTTCGACCGACTGCGCCCTTCCGACGCCTTTGGCCCGCCTCGGCTTACGCCGCGACTGCGACCGGAGCTCTGTAATCCTCTTGCTTCACCAGCAACGCCCGAACCGTGCGGGCCATCTTGTTGGCGAGCGCGACGGTAACCAGCATGCGCGGCTTTCTGGCAAGCATGCCCTCTAACCATGAGCCGGCCGGCGCGCCACGCTTGCTCGCATGGAGCACAACCGCGCTGCTGCCGATGATGAGCAGCCGCCTAAGCGTTCGCTCACCCATCCGCGTGATCGCGCCAAGCTTCTGCTTGCCACCTGTCGACGCCTGCTTCGGTACCAGCCCGAGCGAGGCAGCAAAATCGCGCCCCTTTGCGAACGTTTCCGCTGGCGGTGCGATCGCCGCGATTGCGGTGGCGGTGATCGGACCGATGCCGGGGATGGTCATCAGGCGACGCGCAACCTCATCTTCGCGAGCGCGACGCGTGATCTCCTTGTCCAGCACAGCGATCCGCTTGTCGAGATCGCCCAGCATGTCGACCATCATCGCAAACATCGGCCGTGCCGCCCCGGGCAGAGTTTCTCCGATCTCGCCGTCTTCGAGCAGGTCTGCCAGCTTCGTCAGGTGAAACGCACCCTTGGGCGCAACCCAGCCATATTGAGCGAGGTGCCCGCGGATCGCATTGGCGATCTTGGTACGCTGCTTCACAGCAAGATCGCGCGTGCGGAACACCAGCGCTGCTGCCTGCGGCTCCTCGCTCTTCACCGCTACGAAACGCATGCTCGGCCGCTGTGCCGCTTTGCAGATCGCCTCCGCATCAACAGCATCGTTCTTGTGACGCTTGACGAAGGGCTTCACGTACGCTGGCGGGATCAACCGGACCTCATGACCCATCGCCCGCAGCTTGCGTGCCCAGTGATGCGCACCGCCGCACGCCTCCAGTGCAACCAGGCAGCGCGGGTGAGCCGCAAAAAAATCGAGTAGTTTACCGCGCGTAAGCCTGCGGCTGAACACCGCCCGTCCGGTGCTGTCCGCACCGAGCGCGTGAAAAACCTGCTTGGCGATATCCAACCCGATCGTGGTTACCTCTGAAACGGACGCCTCCTACAGTGGTGTTAACACCTCCACTAATGCACATCGATGCAGTCGGGGGGCGTCCACCCCATCACCTCTGGCAAGCACCAGGATTGGAGATGCGAGAAAAGGTAGAACGGCGCGAGCCCGCCAGAGGCTCGGGGAGGATGCCTTGAAGGCCTATTTCTGCCGCGCCTGCGAAGTAGGCGAAGCAAACATATCTGGGCTTTCGATCGCGGACCGGTAAAGAGGGATAACGTGGGCTTATAACTTCTTCTTCGTCTCCGATGACGCCGGCGCGCAAGGCGTCACGATCCTCCCCACCGACGTCAGTTCGAATCCTTACTTCGATCGGAGGCTTTGATCACGGAAAGGGGCAGAATGGCTCCGAAGAGCGTCGTCCCGAATCATGTCGGCAGCCTTCACGCCGATCATGATCGTCGGGGCGTTCGTGTTGCCGCCGGTGAGATGCGGCATGATCGAGGTATCGACGACACGTAGACCCTGGATGCCGTGGACGCGCAACCGTTCGTCGACGACGGCCATCGGATCGCTCCCCATCTTGCAGGTTCCGCCCTGATGGTGAGCCGAGTTGCCGGTCTCCTCCATGAATCGATAGATATCGTCGTCCGTCGCAACACCGGGGCCGGGAACCTCCTCGCTGACGACACGAGAGGCGATGGGCGCGGCCGACATGATGGCACGGATGGTGCGGATGCCGCTGATCATGGTCTCCACATCGTAGGACGTCTGGAGGAAATTGGGCGTCATTACCGG
>Ga0308158_10005249_pt1 | contig 10659 bp, 8 predicted proteins | sample PhyBR2_FD_201038 | JGI IMG/M metagenome (GOLD analysis project Ga0308158, IMG submission 201038) | Phyllosphere microbial communities from UC Gill Tract Community Farm, Albany, California, United States - DLSLB.R2 | ecosystem: Host-associated > Plants > Phyllosphere > Unclassified | place: USA...
CGCCCGATGCGCGCAGCGCTACCTGTTCTGCGATACGACCGCGCTGATGACGGCGCTGTACAGCCGCGTGTACTGGGACCGTGTGGATGCGCAACTGGCGCAGCTCGCCGCGCATCACGCCTACGCCATCACGCTAGTGACGGCGCCTGACGGCCCGTGGGAGCCGGACGGCCTGCAGCGCGAATCGGAGGAGGTGCGCCAGATGGTGCACCGGCTGCTGCTCGAGACGCTCGACGCGCGCGGCATCGCGTATACCTTGCTGGCAGGGGACCTGCCGCAACGCTTGCGGCAGGTGGGACAGCTGCTCGGGGCACCATAAGCGAGATCGTCGACAGGCTTGCCACGACGTTTGATCACCATCATGTGCTTGTCTCACGCTGCGCCGATAGGACAGAGACGGGCAGGATGACGGTAAATAGTTTCATGGCGACGTCATTTTGTTTCCTTGTGGCATTACAATATGCCACTTTCTGAACATGGGGCGGGACGCGATGAAAAATTGGATTGGTCGCTTGCTGGGCGGCGCCGAGAAGGAAACCGTCGCGCCAGCACCGGTCAGCGCAACGCTGACGTTCGATGACGCTCGAACCATGGCGACCGAGGTCCAGGCCACGTATTACCGCTGGTTGACGGGTACCAGCCGCTGCACGGCGTCCCCCGAACAAGAGGCGCAGATCCTGCGCGAAGTGCGCTCGCTCGCCGCCGACCCAGTCTGCGCATCCGGCCTGGTGCCACGCATCCCTGAACTCATCGCGCAGCTTCTAACTTCGCTGTCGGACGAGAACATCTCGACCGGCGCCCTGTCGGCCCAGGTCGGGCGCGATCTGGTGCTGGTCGCCGAAGTCATCCGCGAAGCGAACAGCGCCTATTACCGCCCGGTGACGCCGATTGAAACGCTGGAAGGCGCGGTGACGATGCTGGGCCTGAACGGCCTGCGCATGCTGCTCGCACGCATCGCGTTCCGGCCGCTGCTGCGCGTGACGGTGCAGGGCGTGGCGCGCCAGGTCGCACCGATCGTGTGGAAGCATGCCGAACGCTGCGCATTTGCCGCCAGCGTGATGGCGCCAGGGCTGTCGGCCGGCGTGTTCGAAGCCTATCTGTCGGGCTTGATGCAGAACCTCGGCTTGCAGGTGGCGTTTCAGGTGGCCGACCGCATCTGCGAGGGCAAAGTGCCAGGGTCCGGCGAATTCGGTATCGCGTTCTTTGCCGCCAGCCGCGAGCTGTCTTCGGTAATCGCCAGCCACTGGGATTTTCCGCCAGATGTGGTTAAGGCGATCGCGCATGCACATGAGCCGGAGGGTTCGCATCCGGCGCAGGCGCTGGCGCTGGGTGACCGGATCGCGACGCTGCGCTTGCTGCTGGATGCTGGGGTGATCGGTGATGATGATCCGCTGGTGATGCAGGGGTTGAATGGGTTTGAGCGGCGGTGTTTGGGGAAGTTGCTGGAGTTGTCGGAATAAGTCCTGTGTGACCAGGCGTGCGGAGGGGGTCTGTGCAGCTTATCGCAGCGGCGCGACGTGTCGGTGATGACGTCAAGCAGAGATGGAGGTTACCCAACCATGGCCGGTCTGCATTCATCCCTGTCTCTTGCCACGCATTGATTGGCCAGCAAAATCGCCTCCTTGAACTCACCAGGATCCCGGCGCCGCGAAATGATTTGAAGTTGAGCATCGGCCTTCTTACCCGCTTGATGGCGCAGTGATCCTGTTCGACGATGTTGTTGAGGTATGTGAGTGGCGCACCAGGGGCGGTACCGCTCGCACGGCGTTGATTGCATCGATTGCTGCATTGTTGGCGCCGCTCTTGTCCATCGCGACCTTGTCCGGATCGCCGTTAGCTCCATTGCCTTGCCGAAGATGCGCTTGGCCGCAGCCATGTCACGCTTCGCCTTCAGCAGGCGGTGACGGTGTTGCCTTGCTTGTCGACAGCGCGGTAGCGATACTCCCAGACGCCCTTGACCTTGATGTACGTCTGATCCATATGCGAGATGCCCCGACCGGGCGCTATATTTCCAAGCCTAGAAAACGAATCACCCAGCCGTTGATCGACGAATGATCGGCCGATACGCCGTGCTCTTGTATGATCTCGTTGGGGTGCCGGTAGTTCGGCGGGTAGGCCGCATCCCAGCGATGTGGACCAGGATCACATCGATCAGAAAGCGTGTCCCTTTGAAGTTGAGCATGTCGAGTTATCCTGGGTTGGGCACCGCAGTTCACCCGACCGGCTCGCCAGGGTTCGCTAATTCGACAGACCCGTTTATTCGTCGTGAGTATAAAAAGCCCCGTTCAATCGATGACTGCTTCATCAAACAGACATATTAGCAACGGGTCTATTCACTATGCATATTGCATTATTACCCATTCAGGGAAAGCCAGTTGTGGAATGGTCTGCAATGATCGCGAAATAGACAATTATTATATTCGCTTAAAGCGTGACATTGTGTTGCGTAGCTCTTTTATTTCCGTAATGGCCGTATGTGAGAGTGCCTGTTGTGGGTCTGTTGCCGGATCAAGATCGAGTATGTCATATTCAAGACGGGGGAGCTTGCTCGAGAATTCATTAATGCGTGGAAACAAAAGATTCTTATTTTTAAAATAGATTTTCCTATCAATGTTGATAGGGATCAAAGCGAAAAATCCCTTGTTCATATTAATAAATCCTTATACGATCTTCGAGTCGTCAAGGCATGCATATTCCTTATGAACCGGAGAAGCCCATGAAACAATATAGCCTTAGCCTTAGCCTTAGCCTTAGCCTGCACCGCCAACGCGGTCAGGGAATGATTTAATACGTGATTATTGAGGCCCTTATCGCGGTTGCGGCGATCGGTGTGTACTCTGTACTTGGTCAAACGATGCGTATCCAGACCGCCGGCCTGGCCAATGAAATGGCCGGCGTCGATTCCGCAACCCAGATCCAGGCGGCAGGAACAACAGCAGCAACCGACGACGCAGGCGACGAGAAGGCGTTCATGCCGATTCGGAGCGACGCGGCAGGTGGGGCAGGCAATGGCGTTCACGCTGGTCTTTGGCGCCGTTGCCGCGCTCATTGCACTCCTTCTTTTCAATAGCGGCATGCTGGCCAATGCCAAGACCCGCTTGCAGAACGCGGCCGATGCCAGCGCCTATAGTGCAGCGTTGCTGCAGGCGCGGGACCATAACTTCGCCGCCTATACCAACCGGTCGATGGTCGCCAACCAGGTCGCCGTCGTCCAGCTTGTAAGCCTGAAATCCTATCTCGAAGACGCGGCTGATACCCAGCAAAGAATGAGCGAGTTGCTCCTCGACTTTAAAGCATCCACTTTGCCGACCAGGGAACCCGCATGGGACCTCGGCAAGCGGTTGCCCATCCAGTCCCTGAACTCGACGTTCGCGGCAATTGCGCCGGTGACGGTCACCGGCCTCGATCGCCTCATCATGGCGCACGAGACGGCGCAGCAGGCTCATCACGCAGCCACTATCCTCGACATGGCACTGGTCGCGGATGAAGTGGTCACGCGGAATAACCCGCAGGCCGAACTGACCAACGGCGAATTCAGGCTTGACGCCACCAACGTCCAGACCGTCACCTGGGGCAACGCAACCTCCCGCTATCTCGCCAACGATTCCTCTCCCCAGGCTGAGCGGCTGCTGCCGAACCATGTCAGGTCGCGCGCAACGTTCAGCTTCGTGCACGCCGGCGCCAGCCAGCTCAGCGAGGACGAGAAGCGCTGGCTGGCGCTCGATGTCACCACTGGCAGCGGCGCCTGGAGCTGCACGGTGGGGCGTTAACGGCAGCAGCGGCACCCGTGACATGGTGGCGCGCAGCGTACCGACCGCGCAGGAATTGGGCGCGGTCGTCAGGGCAGCAAAGGCCGGTATCTAGCCTTGGGACGCAGTCGCCGCATCCGGCATCGATGCGGGCCGGATCGATGTCGATGTGGTACCCGATGACCGCCGGCGCTAGCGATGTGCAGGGAAGTCAGTTGTTGAATACAAAGAAAGGCGTGAAGCAATGCATGTGCTGTCCCACCGGGCTGTGCCCTTGATCCTTGCAGCCCTGTCGTTTGCGACTGCGAGCGCGACTGTCGGCGCGCAGGCCAACCGGTATACCACCGATCTGCCCGGCGCAGGCGACCATCCGCTCATTTCCCGCTATGCCGGCTCGATTCTCTACCTGCACGGGGGAGAGAACTACGGGACGGCCAGGGTCTTCGTCGCTGGAAAGCAGGGCGTGGAGATTGAGGAGCTCGAAGGCAAGCTGACCAATCGTCTGTACTGGGCGCCGGCGCAGCGCTCACCGCTCGAGGTGTTCCGCAACTACCAGCAGGCGCTCAGGCAGGCCGGCTTCGAGGTGCTGTACGAGTGCGAGGAAGCCAGATGCAAGCAGGATCGCACGCAAAACCAGATGGTGCGCTGGGTAGAAAAAATGCGCTGGGTTCTCAGCTCCGGTTCGCAGGGCTACCTGCGCCGGATGTTCGAGTACAAGCCAGGCTTCCACTACGTGCACGCGCGCAAGCGCGACGGGGACGCGTCGGTCGATGTGCAGGTTGCGCTGCGCGCTGGCGACAGCGACCGTAACAACGCCGGCAGGGTCCAGCAGCTGGTGCAGGTGATCGAGTCGGCCCGCGTCGAGGGCGGCAAGGTGACGGTCGATGCGGCGGCAATTCGTTCTTCGCTCCGGCGCGAAGGCCGCGTTGCCCTGTATGGGGTGCTGTTCGATACCAATCAGGCTGTCATCAAGCCCGAATCGGGCGCTACCCTGGGCGAGATGGCGGGCGCCCTGAAGGCCGACGCTGCGCTCGATGTCTTCATCGTCGGGCATACCGACAACCAGGGCGCGGTGGCCGGCAATGTCGATTTGTCGCACCGGAGGGCACAGGCCGTGGTCGACGCCCTGGTCTCGCGCCACGGCATCGCCCCGAACCGCCTGCAGGCGCAAGGTGTGGCCAACTTCGCACCGGCTGCGGTCAACACCAGCGAGGACGGGCGCGCCAAGAACCGGCGCGTGGAAATGGTGGTGCGCTGATGACGGGGCGGATCATCGCAACCGGGCTTCTGCTGACGCTGGCCGCGCAGGCCCAGGCCGCCGCCGCTGCCATGCCCCAGGAGCTCCCTCTGCCGGGGCTGTACCGGGTCGACAACACCACCCGCAAGGACGAAAAGGTCGGCCCGCATGAGGCCAGTACGACGTTTCGCACAGACGGCGCCAGCGGCGACCAGGCGTCCCGCTCGGTGATCGCCGGCCAGGACGGTGGCGCAAGAATCGACAAGGGCGACGCGCCGCTAACGCAATGCATCAAGGCCGGCGCGCAGGCGCTGCCGCCCGCATTCGCCGCGCTGGCCTGCAAGACGCAGCCGGCCAGCCGCAGTGCCCAAGGCCTGGTACAGGTTGCCGCGTGCCCGACCGGAAAATTCACGTTCAGAATTCGCCGACTGGATGCCACAACCTGGGAATACGTGACCGAGACCGATATGTCGGGCGGGGCCACGCCCAATCTGGATGGCACCCGGGCAATGCTGCAGAGGGCCGCGAGCGGCGCCGCGTCGGCGGCCGATCGCGCTCGCGCCGCCCGGGCGCTGGCCGACATGCCGCGCCTTGAGGCCAGCCTGGCGCGCGACCGTGGGGCGGCAGAGGCGATGATGGCGCAAGCCCTGGCCGGCGCGAAAACCCCACAGGAGCAGGCGCTCGCGCGACAAGCCATCGCGCGCATGCATGGCCAAGTGCCGGTCCGGATTCACGAGCGCACCACGCTCATGCGCATTGCCGAACGCTGCACGGCGCCCTGAACCACGATGAATATCATCCATCCGTCCCGCCTCGCCGCGCTGTGCCTGCCAAGGGAAAGTGGACTCCTTCGGAATGAAAAAATCATGCGCGATCCAGTGGGAAATCTTGATCGTTATAATCAGTTTGTGATGGAAGCATTGCATACAGAAAGAATAATTACTACTTATACCCCTGAGTCTTTGGAGCAAGAGGTATGGTTTAAGTTGCAAACGATAGGCACGTCCCGGGGTCTCATCCTGCATCAATATGGAATCGGTGACGCGATAGAGGTGATCCAGCATGAGATCGTGGCTCGTCTGCCCGTTATGCTAACCAACAGCGAATTCGTCCGTATCAACGGTAGGGATAACAATAGAAATTTCTACGCAGTTGAAGACGAGAGGCGTGGCGATACCGCTTTTACTGCGCTGGCGCTGCTGCTGCTGGCGCAGCCAGATCATGTCGATCTGTTCCGAAAACTTCTTGCTCCCGATGGAAGGCGGCAGTCTTATCTCATGGATGTATTGATTAAGGCCTTTGTCCCTGATCACGCTATCCAACAGAAATACAAGGCAGATAAAAATGCGGCAATATGGATGGAGCCGGTATTGCGGATAGTTGCTTCTGCACCCGAAGATCGCGCCGAAGGATTGGAGCGCCATATGAAAAATTGGTGCCGAATACTGCGCCCGTGGGGATGCAAACCCGACCTTGAGCCGCGTTCTGCCAAAGACCGGATTTTCTGCGATTTTGCGTTTGAAGTGGCCTTGGTAGTGTGCGCCTACGATATCGATGATCGTACTTTCTGCGACCATCCTTATTATCCACGCGATCTTGTGGAGTATTATCGCGCTCATCTGCGTTACACGCGTGATGCTTGGCGTGCCGAAGGTTTTGGCTCCGGTGTTGCGGTCAGTGCGCCGCCGCCGAAGAAAAAGGCAGACCTCACCAAGACCAAGCGCAAGGGCATTGCACGTTGGATTGAGCTAGTCTGCGACGGTAATATCGACGTGACAGAGTCTGTTCTTGAGGTAATCGGAAAACCACGCAAGCTGGAACGTATAGATGCACTGATGGAAGCCCTCAGCGAGGAGAATCAGGCTATCCACGCTGATATAAAAGATGACGAAACGACGCTGCATCAGGCAGGTGAGCTTGCTGAACAGCGTGACGTCGGTGAATTCGACGGACCGTCCGGCCCGCCATTCGGTCCAGCCCGATGCAGTGCCGGCCTTTTGGCGTTCGCACACTGGCTACAGCCGCGGGGCTACTGCCTGGTCGACCTCGATAATGACGACGATGCCTGGCACGCCGTCGTGGTCAAAACCGAATACCACGCCGAACTAATTGAGCTGAGCAACAGGCTGAAAATACGCGCGCGCGCGCCCGACGCCGTCTACCACGGCTGACCACAAGGAGAACGCAAATTAAGGGGGCACAAACTAACGGGTCAGGTCTGCTTTCTAAACCAAGGTGTCAGGTCTGATTTTCGGACACGACTTCATCCTCAGCCAAAAGATTAAAAAGTACAGCGCGATGTCAACGGGAACTCGCCTTTGTTAGGTTGTTTGAGAGCTAGTAACGCAATGCAGTAAAGCGTAGAAGTCGTGTCCAAATGTCAGACCTGAGCCCGTCACCTGACCCCGTCACCATTGCCCGACCCCGATGGAAAAAATGAGCGTGAACTAATTCTTGATCAGCTTGGCAACAAGAAAGTCACAAAGATATATGCTCAGCAGGACCCTAATGGACGGTCTTGTCATATTATTAAAGATGATAAGAATAGTAAGCCGGTCGTGACTAAAACAAAATGGGAGCCATGAATGAAGACTGGACAGATGCGAGATCCTGCGGGTAGCGTCAGTAAGTACACTGAAATCATCGAAAGCCATGTCAAGAGCGAAAGGTCAATGCAAGGGGGGCGGTTCAAGGCGCCGCCCGAAACACGGCTTTTCTACCATTTTCGGGATTTTGAATTTTCCGGGAAAGCAGTTATATACCAGTACGGTGCGGGTAGGGAGCTGGCTGATATTCGATTAGAAGTTTTGTCCCGGATTGCCTTAATGCACGAGAGTTCGGAGTTTTTAATAGGATATGCCGATCATCCCCAGACATACGATCCTTATCCGTTGGACGGAACAAATCGAGGTGCCTTGGGATTTTTTGCAATTGCACTGCTTGTCACGGAGTCAAGCGAATTGCTAGCCCAGCTTCGACAGCTTATTCCGCCCGATTCGAAAAGGCGATCCTATCTTCTAGATATCTTGACAAAGGCGTTCATTCCCGACTTCGAATTAGCCAAAAATTACAAAATGGATCAATTCGCTGCGGTGTGGATGATTCCCGTTCTTCGTTCCTTAGCCATGTCTGGCGAAGAGCGGACGCAGGCGTTGGTCAACCACTTGAATCGCTGGTGCCAAATAATGCGGGCATGGGGATGGAAGCCGGATCTTGATCCCGTGGCTCGCAGTGACAACCTGTTTTGCGATTTTGCCTTCGAGCTTGCCTTGGCTGTATGTGCCTATGATCTCGACGACCGTTCGTTTAGCGACAATCCGTATTATCCACGCGATCTGGTTGAGTACTACCGAGCTAACGTGCGGCACACACGTGACGCATGGCGGGCGGCAGGGGTGGGTCCTGGTGTTCCAGTCAAAGCACCTCCGCCTTCTAAGAAGGCTGACTTGGCAAGGTCGAAACGCAAGGCCTTTGCACGATGGGTCGCACTGGTTTGCGACGGCGATATCGATGCCACCGAAGCTGTGCTGGAGACGATCGGCAAACCGCGCAAGGTAGAGGACATCAATGAACTGATGGAATCGCTGGCCGACTCGAGCCAGGCAATCGAAGCGGATATCAAAGATGATGAAACAACGCTTCTACAGGCCGCCCAACTTGCCGAGCAACGTGCATTGGGCGATTTCGACGGCCCACCCGGCCCGCCATTTGGCCCGGTCCGCTGCAGTGCCGGCCTGTTGGCGTTTGCACACTGGCTGCAGCCGCGAGGCTACCGCCTGGTCGATCTCGATAACGACGACGATGCCTGGCACGCCGTTGTGGTCAAGACCGAATACCACGCCGAACTGATTGAGCTGAGCAACAGCCTGAACATACGCACGCGCGCGCCCGAAGCCATCTACCAAGACTGACCACAAGGAGAACGCAAATTAAGGCGTCAAAAACTAGGGGGCGCAAATTAAGGGGCAGATCTAAATTTCTACACAAACTAAGGGGTCAGGGGATCCTTGGGATCCCAAACAGAGGATATAAAGGAAATTTGAATGCGCGATCCTGCAGGTAATACGACGAGTTACGCGGAATTTTTCGAACATTACGATCGCCATATGGGTTGGCGCAAAGAACAGTTCGCCACGATCAAATTGGAACGGCAGATTTGGTATAGCTACGAACAGATCCGCTTGTCTCAACAGATGGTGTTGCATCGCTATGGCAGAGGTGATCGCCTCGACGAGATTCAGTCGACGGTCCGGTCGCACACGAGTCTATTGATAGACGATGCAGAATTTTTGCGAACGAATGCGGAAGAAGGAATGAATCAGGTGTATCCAATTGATGGCACCTGGCGGAGCAACATCTCGTTTGCTGGTTTGGCGCTGCTGCTTGTGGAGGCGCCTGAATATCCTGAGTTATTGCATAAAATAATTGACATCGACTTGAAGCGACGTGCTTATCTTACTGATGTCCTTTTTAAAGCATTCATCCCGAATTATCCACTGGCCAAGAAATACAAAATTGATAAATATTCTGCGGTATGGATGGACCCGATCCAGCGCGCGCTCGCATTGCCTGCCGGTGAGCGTGCCCAGGCACTCGCCATGCACATGAAGAACTGGTGCCGGATCATGCGCCCGTGGGGATGGAAGCCCAACCTCAAGCCGGTGTACGGCGGTGACAATCTGTTCTGTGATTTCGCGTTTGAAGTCGCATTGGCGGTATGTGCCTATGACATCGACGACAGTGCATTCAACAATCATCCATATTACCCGCACGACCTGGTCGAATATTACCGCACGAAGATTCGCCACAACCGCGATGCTTGGCGCGCGCACGGCGCCGGCGCCGGCGTGCCGATCGTCGCGCCGCCCCTGCCAAAGAAGGCGGGCTTGTCCAAGTCGAAACACAAGGCTTTTGCACGATGGGTAGAACTGGTTTGCGACGGCGATGTGGATGCCACCGAAGCTGTGCTGGAGACGATCGGCAAACCGCGCAAGGTTGAGGATATCGACGAATTGATGGAAGCATTGGCCGAATCGAGCCAGGCGATCCACTCCGACGTGAAGGATGACGCCACTACGCTGCTCCAGGCGGGGCGAATCGCCGAGCAACGCGCACTGCGTGATTTCGACGGACCGCCAGGCCCACCATTCGGCCCGTCCCGTTGCAGGGCGGGCTTGCTGGCGTTTGCAGATTGGCTGCAGCCGCGAGGTTACCGCTTGGTCGATCTCGACAACGACGATGACGCCTGGCATGCCGTCGTGGTCAAGACCGAGTACTACGCCGAATTGCTTGAACTGAGCAATAGCCTGAAAATACGCGCGCGTGAACCTGACGCCGTCGACAACGACTAGCCACGAGGAGAACTCACATGGTTGGATCGTAATAACCAAGGGGTCAGGGCTAGGGGGACAGGTCACGAAAGTGTACACGCAGCGCGACCCGAACGGCCGGTCCTATCACGTCATCGGCGAAGATGAAGCCGGCGATGTTGTCGTAACCAAGACCAAATGGAAACCATAAATGACTGACAGACGCTTACGCGATCCCGCTGGAAATGCCGGTCAATATGTGTCTAGACTCGTGGGATCATATACCCATCCGTAGCTGGCCACTCTTCAAGGCCAGACACGTTTTGCGTACACTGCACCTATCTGACTTTTCGCCGATATTCCG
>Ga0308158_10005251_pt1 | contig 10657 bp, 8 predicted proteins | sample PhyBR2_FD_201038 | JGI IMG/M metagenome (GOLD analysis project Ga0308158, IMG submission 201038) | Phyllosphere microbial communities from UC Gill Tract Community Farm, Albany, California, United States - DLSLB.R2 | ecosystem: Host-associated > Plants > Phyllosphere > Unclassified | place: USA...
TCGCCGCCGTGGCGCGGGGGTTCAGCACCATCAAACTGAAGGCGAACGCGGCGACCGATCTCGTGCCGCTGCTCCAGACGGTCCGCTCCGCCATCGGTGACGACGTCCGCATCCGCATCGACGCGAACCAGGCCTGGAGCGTCGACGACGCGATCGAACGCCTCCGCGCCGCCGAGTCAGCGGGTATCGCGATCGAGCTCGTGGAACAACCGGTGCCGGCAGCGGACCTCGCGGGACTGGCCGCGGTACGGGCGCGGGTGGGCATCCCTGTTCTCGCCGATGAGGCGGTGCGCAGTGAGGACGACCTGGACCGCGTCGCCGCGCTCGGCGCTGCCGACGCGGTCAACCTCAAGCTCGCCAAGAGCGGGGGTCCCACCGCGGTGATCCGCCTCGCGGCACGGGCGCGAGACGCCGGTCTGGGGGTACTCGTCGGCTGCATGCTGGAAAGCACGGTGGGCGTCGCCGCGTCCGCGGCCGTCGCAGCCGCCTGCGCACCGGAGGCCGTCCACGACCTGGATGGTGGACTGTGGCTGATCGGGTCCCCGGTGACAGGCGGCGCGCACTACGCCGACGACCGCATCATCCTGAGCCCGGCCCTGGGCCTCGGTATCGCAGCCATCGCGGAGGGAACAGAATGAGCGTCACGGCGGCCGTCGAGCAGATCCTCGGCGGAGCGAACCCGCCCACCGGTGTGGTCGTGGGCACCTCCATCTCCGGTGCCGTCCACCTCGCCGCGGGCGGCACGGACGGAGCGGGCGATGCCGTCACGCCGGCGTCGACGTTCGACGTGGCGTCGGTGACGAAGGTTGCGGCCACCACCACGGCCCTGATGCGCCTCGTCGCGCAGGGAGCACTCGATCTGGACGTCGCCGCGGGACACATCCTCCCCGAACTGCGCAGCGCAGCCGGGGCGAGCATCCGCGACCTGCTGACCCACCGTGCCGGACTGTGGGAGTGGCAGCCCCTCTACTTCACTCCCGATCCGTGGGGCACCGTGTGCGAACTGCCCCTGCGCTATGAGCCCGGCGCGGGTCGCCACTACTCGGATCTCGGGTTCATGATCCTCGGCCGTATCGTGTCGGCCATCGCCGCTGCGCCCCTGGACGAAGCCGTGCGCGCACTCGTCACCGAGCCGTTGGCGCTGTCCTCCACCGGATACGGGCCCGTGATGGGCGCGGTCGTGAGCGGTCACGGTGACGCCACCGAGCAGCGCATGGCGCGTACCGGCGAGCCCTACCCGGTGCTGCTCACCGACCCCGGATTCACCTGGCGCGAGGGAGACATCCGCGGCGTGGTGAACGACGGGAACGCCGCTCACGCCTTCGGCGGCGTCTCCGGACACGCCGGCCTCTTCACCAGCGTCGATGACCTGCTCGCGCTTGCGCGCGCGCTGCTCAGCGGGGACTTCATCGCTGAACCCATCGTCCGCGACTTCTTCGCGACGGGACCGGATGCGGATCAGGCGCTGGGATGGCGGACGGCTGACGTGCGCCTCGACGATGCTCCTCACCGCCTCATCTGGCATCCCGGCTTCACGGGATGCGCGTTCGGCATGCTTCCCGACGCAGACACCGCGGTGGCGGTGCTGAGCAATCGCCTGCTCGCACCCGAACCGCGTACCACCGACTCCATCTGGGCCGACGCGCTTCGCGCGGTCCCGAACCTCACCTGGGAGATCACATCATGAGCACAGAGCCCGTTCTGCGCATCGAGAACCTCTCGATCGCCTTCCGCTCCGGGTCAGAGACCGTCACCGCGGTGAAGGGCGTGTCGATCGACGTCGCAGCCGGGGAGACGGTCGCGGTCGTGGGCGAGTCGGGGTCGGGAAAGTCCACCACCGCTGCCGCCATCAACCGTCTGCTGCCGGAGAACGGCCGGATCACCGGTGGCAGCGTCCGCTTCGACGGGAAGGAGATCACAGAGCTCAGCGAGCATCAGATGGTGAGCCTGCGCGGTGCCGGCATCGGCCTCGTTCCGCAGGATCCGATGTCCAACCTCAACCCGCTGATGCGCGTGGGCGATCAGATCGGCGAAGCGCTCGAGGTGCACGGCCTCACCAAGGGGGACAAGACCACGGAGCGCGTCATCGAGCTGCTCGACATGGTGGGCATCCCCGATGCCCCTAACCGTGCGCGCCAGTACCCGCACGAGTTCTCCGGGGGCATGCGCCAGCGCGTTCTCATCGCCATGGGTCTGGCCTGCCGCCCGCGACTGCTCATCGCCGACGAACCGACATCTGCGCTCGACGTCACCGTGCAGCGGCGCATCCTCGACCAGCTGGACACGCTCACGGACGAGCTCGGAACCGCCGTGTTCCTCATCACTCACGATCTCGCGCTCGCAGCCGAGCGAGCGGATCGCATCGTCGTGATGTTCCGGGGTGATGTGGTGGAGACCGGCACCAGCGAAGAGGTGCTGCGAAACCCGCAGCACGAGTACACGAAGCAGCTCATCGCCGCAGCTCCCAGCCTCTCCAGCCGCCGCGAACCGCTGCCGGCACGGACCGAGACCTCCGCCGAGCCGCTGGTGGTGGTCTCGGATCTGACGAAGGTGTTCTCGCTGCGCAACCCGGTGGCTGGCGGCCCCACCACCTTCACCGCCGTGGATGGGGTGAGCTTCGAGATCCCGCGCGGGCGCACGGTGTCGATCGTGGGGGAGTCCGGTTCGGGCAAGTCCACGACGGCCAACATGGTGCTGGGGCTGGAAGACGTCACCAGCGGCACGATCACGATCGACGGTATCGATATCGCCAGCGCGCGACGTCGCCAGATGTTCGCGTTGCGGCGGCGGATCCAGCCGGTGTTCCAGAATCCCTTCGCCTCCCTCGATCCGCGCTACACCGTGCAGCAGAGCATCGAGGAGCCGATGGCCGTGCACCGGGTGGGAACGAGCGCGTCCCGGCGCGCGCGGGTCGCCGAGCTGCTGGACAGCGTGGCGCTTCCCGCCGCGATGGCCTCACGGCTGCCCCACGAGCTGTCCGGCGGTCAGCGCCAGCGCGTTGCGATCGCTCGTGCCCTCGCGCTCGAACCGGAGCTCGTGGTGCTCGACGAGGCCGTGTCAGCGCTGGATGTGCTGGTGCAGGCGCAGATCCTCGATCTGCTCGCCGACCTCCAGCAGCGGCTGGGGCTGAGCTATCTCTTCATCAGCCACGATCTTGCGGTGGTGCGCATGATCTCCGACGAGGTGCACGTGATGCAGCGGGGACGGATCGTGGAGAGCGGCACACCGGAGCAGATCTTCGACGCACCGCAGCACGAGTACACACGCGAGCTGCTGGCGGCGATTCCGGGCGCGGAGCTCGGACTCGTGTGAGACGGACGAGGGCCCGACCGTTCCGGAGCGGGAACGATCGGGCCCTCGGGTCTGTATCGCGACTACTTGACCTGCTTGGAGATCACGCTCATCACGGCGGTGTCCGCGAGGGTCGTGGTGTCGCCGACCTCGCGGCCCTCGGCCACATCGCGCAGCAGGCGCCGCATGATCTTGCCGGATCGGGTCTTGGGCAGCTCGCCGACGATGTAGACGTCGCGGGGGCGGGCGATCGGTCCGATCTGCTGGCCCACCCACAGCCGCAGCGTATCGGCGAGCCCGTCGACCTGATGCGTCTTGAGGTAGTTCTCCTTGATGATCACGAACGCGACGACGGCCTGGCCGGTGGTCTCGTCGTTCGCACCCACGACCGCGGCCTCCGCCGTCGCTTCGTGCGCGACGAGGGCGGACTCGATCTCGGCGGTGGACAGGCGGTGGCCGGACACGTTCATCACGTCGTCCACGCGCCCGAGCAACCAGATGTCACCGTCCTCGTCCTTACGTGCGCCGTCACCGGCGAAGTAGTAACCCTTGTCAGCGAACATCCGCCAGTAGGTCTCCACGTAGCGGTCCGGGTCGCCCCAGATGCCGCGGAGCATGCTGGGCCAGGGGCGGGTGATCACGAGCAGACCGCCGTTGCCGTCCTCGACCGGGTTGCCGCCCTCATCGACGATGGCCACGTCGATACCGGGAACCGGGATCTGCGCCGACCCGGGGGTGAGCTCGGTCACGCCGGGAAGCGGGCTGATCATGATGGCGCCGGTCTCGGTCTGCCACCAGGTGTCGACGATCGGCGCGGAGCCGCCGCCGATAACGTCGCGGTACCACATCCAGGCCTCGGGATTGATGGGCTCTCCGACCGAACCCAGCAGACGGATGGAGGAGAGGTCGTACTGCTCCGGGATCTGTCGGCCGGTCTTCATGAAGGAGCGCACCGCCGTCGGTGCCGCATACAGGATCGTCACGCCGTACTTCTGGATGATCTCCCACCAGCGCCCGGGGTGGGGCGCGTCCGGGGTGCCTTCATACATCACCTGGGTCGCGCCGTTCGCAAGCGGTCCGTATGTGACATAGGTGTGGCCGGTGACCCACCCGATGTCCGCGGTGCACCAGTAGACGTCTGTCTCGGGGTGCAGGTCGTGGACGATGCGGTTCGTGTAGGCGGCCTGGGTGATGTAGCCACCCGAGGTGTGGACGATTCCCTTCGGCTTTCCGGTGGTGCCGGAGGTGTAGAGGATGAACAGCGGCGATTCGGCGTCGAAGCCCTGAGCTTCGTGCTCCGGGCTGGCGGATTCGACGGCCTCGTGCCACCAGATGTCGCGCTCGGCGTCCCACTCGATCTCGTTCTCGCCTCGCCGCACGACGATGACGTGCTCCACCGTGGCCTGTGCGCCTTCGCCGTTGCGGTCGGCGAGGGCCTGGTCGACCGCCGGCTTCAGGGACGAGACGCGTCCCTTGCGGTAGCCGCCGTCGGCGGTGATGACCACCTTCGCGCCGGCGTCGTCAATGCGTGAGCGCAGGCTGTCCACCGAGAATCCGCCGAAGACGACGGAGTGGATCGCACCGATGCGAGCGCAGGCGAGCATCGCCGCGGTCGCCTCGGGGATCATCGGCATGTAGATGGCCACGCGGTCGCCCTGGGTCACGCCCAGGCCCTCCAGCACGTTGGCCATGCGCTTGACCGTGTCGGTGAGCTCGGCGTAGGTGACGGCGCGGGAATCTCCCGGCTCGCCCTCCCAGAGCAGCGCGACGCGGTCACCGTTGCCCGCTTCGACGTGACGGTCAAGGCAGTTGTAAGCCACGTTCAGCTTGCCGTCGCCGAACCACTTCGCGAACGGCGGGTTGGACCAGTCGAGCACTTCGGTGAACGGCGTGTGCCAGGTGATCAGATCGCGTGCCTGCTGTGCCCAGAAGGCCTCGCGGTCGGCGGCCTCGTCGTAGAGGTCCGCGGTTGCGTTGGCCTGTGCTGTGAACTCCGAGGTCGGCGGGAATCGCCGTGATTCGTTCAGCAGGTGATCGATCTGACTGCTCATGCGCATGCTCCTTTGCGATGAAATGACGAAGGCCGCTCCATCGCGGCTGTGGCGAATCTACTTCGCTCCGAGAGGCCAGACTACTGCCGGAAAGGGGTAGTGCGCGGGGGTTTGTGAGGGGTCCGAACATGGCTTGTGCTCCACACCGCCCGATGCGTAAGATCGGTGCTGGCCGATCAATCGATTCTGGCATCGGCGAGACCGCCGCACCCCCCAAGGGCGGTCATCGCATCAGGTGGCATCCTGTTCCCCCCACGGGATGCCACCTTTCTTTCTGTCCCTCCCCAGGCGCGTGCGCCGGAGGAACTCTCCCGGCCGAGCCGCTCGCCGCCCTGCACGCGTTGCGCCCTGCCTACGCTCGCGGCATGGGATCTGGATTTGTCATCGCACCGGCGTCGAGAACGCACGCAACCGCCATCGAAGATGCGCTCGCTCCCTTTCGCGCGCAGCTGGAGGATCCGCTGGTCACCGATGTGTTCGTGAACGGATCACGCGGCATGTTCGTCGACCGTGGCGCCGGGACGGAACCCGTCCCCGGATGGACGGCCTCCGAGCGCGAGGTGCGCGAGTTGGCATATGAACTCATCGCGCAGGGCGGGCGTCACGTCGATGACGCGCACCCGTGCGTCGACGTGCGGTTACGCGATGGGATCCGCGTGCATGCTGTGCTGGCACCGATCGCCACCGCGGGGACGACGCTCTCCATCCGCATTCCGCGCTTCGCCGCCACGACCCTCACCACACTCGTCGACCAGGGGATGATCGACCACAGCCTGGAGACCGTGCTGCGTCAGGCTGTGGCGCGTCGCGCGAATCTGCTCGTCAGCGGCGCGGCCGGGGTGGGAAAGACCACGCTGCTGTCCGCCCTCCTGGGAGAAGCCCCGCCCACCGAGCGCATCGTGACCATCGAAGACGTCGCCGAGATCGCGCTGGATCACCCGCATCACGTCGCACTGGAATCTCGGCAGGCCAATCTGGAGGGCGCTGGTGAGGTCGGCCTCGCTCGCCTGGTGCGTGAAGCACTGCGGATGAAGCCCGACCGGCTCGTCATCGGCGAATGCCGTGGCGCCGAAGTGCGTGAGCTGCTCAGCGCGCTCAACACCGGCCACGACGGAGGCGCCGGCACGGTGCACGCCAATAGCCTGGCCGATGTCGCGACGCGGTTGGAAGCCCTCGGGGCTTTAGCCGGGCTCGACGAGACGGCGCTGGCTCGCCAGGTGACGAGCGCCATCGAGTTTGTGATCCACCTCGAGCGCGACGAACACGGACGACGACGCGTTGCGGCGGTGGGGGAGTTCCGCATCGTCGAGGGTCGCCTTTTCGTGGTGCCGAAGGAGGTCCCGCACATCGTGGAGACGTCACCGACGCGCCGGTCACGACGGCAGGCGCTCGGCTCGATCGGAGCGGGGGCGGAGAAGCCGCGCGGCCCGGTGCCAGGCGGTGCTGCGGCCCCGGCCGCCGACACGATGACGCCCACGCCTCCTCGGGCGACCAACAGGGCGACGGGCGACGTGCGTGTTCAGGACTCTCCGGAGTCGGCTGCGCAGAATCCGATCCTCGGTGCCGCTCGCACGGTTCTTCCGACGTTCGACCAGTGGCGTGAGCGCCTGGGAATGCCCCGGCAGCAGAACTCGTCGAGAGACGATCTATCGCCGACGACCGGAGCAGCGGATGACGCTGCGCGGGGTGACGGAGGCCGAGAGAACGACGGGCATCGACGGCGCGGCGGAAGCGGGGCGCGCGACGGCGGCCCACGAGGCGGTGACGCCTCGCACACCGCGGGCGGTCGGCGGGACGATGATCGGGGGTGGAGCGAGCAGAGCATGCGCGCCCAGCGAGCGCCACGTACCGTGGCGGCGCTGACTCCTGCGGAGCTGGACGCGCAGTGGGCCCGGCTCGTCGACGGATGGGAGGAGAGTACGCCCCCGGCGGCTGCCGTCGAGAGCGCAGACCCGAGTGAGCCCGCGGTCCCTGTATCCGAGCCGCGGCGCGGTCATCGTGAGGGCGGGGCGTGGACCTTCGTTCCAGCGCCCGCGGCGCCTGCAGAGACCGGGGGCGTCTCTCGTGCGCAGAGCTGAGCGGCACCGTGCTGCGGAGCGACGAACAGTGGCGGAGACGGCGCAGCGGCTCGCGGTTCTGCTTCGCGCCGGGATCGCCCCGGAACGCGCGTGGCACTTCGTTGCGGAGGTCGAGGGCGGCCCCGCCGAATCCATCGCTGCGCGCGTGCGCAGCGGTCAACGGGTCGCTGACTCGATCGAGCAGGAGGGGGGACAGTGGGGTTCCATCGCGGGGGCATGGAGGATCGCTGCCGAGGTGGGTGCGCCGCTCGCCGAGAGCCTTCGGGCCATCGCCGCAGCCGCGCGGGATGCCGCTGAGGCCGCGGACGACGTCGCCATTGCGCTGGCGGAACCGGCGATGACGGCACGTCTCATGACATGGCTTCCCGGGGCTGGTCTCGTTCTCGGGGCAGCGCTCGGCTTCGATGTGATCGGGGTCGTCATCACAACCCCCTTCGGCTCCGCGAGCGTGATCGGCGGCGTGAGCATGATGCTTCTGGGCCGCTGGTGGTCTGCTCGAATGATCCGATCGGCTTCTCGCCGCTCTGCGATGCCCGGGCTACGAGCGGAGCTCACGGCGATAGCCCTATCCGGGGGAGCATCGGCTTCCCGCGCCTTCGCGTTGGTCGAAGACGCCGATCCGGGTGGCGACGCCAGCACCACCACGCGGGTGCTGGAGCTCTCTCGCGTCGCGGGGGTGCCGGCTGCCGAGCTTCTCCGTTCCGCGGCGGCGGATGAACGCCAGAGCGCTCGCACGCAGGGACGGTTGGCCGCGGCGCATCTGAGCAGCAGGCTTCTCCTTCCCCTCGGTGCGTGCACCCTGCCCGCCTTCTTCCTTCTCGGCGTCGCCCCGATGATCCTCAGCGTGCTCGCCTCGACGCCGGCGGTGTGGTGATGCTCGGCGGCACTCGCCCGAGACGTGGCGGCTACCCCGTCGACGTCGAACCGGACCACAGGTCCCCTCACAACGTGCCCCGACCGCATTTCGTGCCCAGGAACAGGAGAAGAGATGAACACCTTGATGAGAGCGACGGCCCAGCGGCGCTCTGGCCGCCAGATCGCTATGGCCGTGCAGCGCGGCACCCTGCGGGGGATAGGGGTGCGGAGCAGATCAGCGCGGCTGCGCCTGCTTCTGAACGACGAGAACGGGGCAGCGACAGCGGAGTACGCGATCGCGACGATGGCGGCCGTGGCCTTCGCCGGGATGCTGGTTGTCATCATGAGATCCGACGAGGTACGCGGCATCCTCACCGATCTCGTGCATCGCGCGCTCTCCGTGCCGTAATCCAGCGCACCGTGGTCTCGCCACCCGGCGGCCTGCGGCGTGACGAGCGGGGCGGCGTCGCGGCGGAGTTCGCCGTGACGCTGCCCGCCGTCCTGCTCGTGCTTGCTCTCGCCGTCGGCGCGGTTTCTGCGCAGGCCCAGCGGGTGCTTCTTCAGGACGCCGTCGCCGATGCCGCGCGGCTGCAGGCTCGAGGCGAGGACGCCGGGCGGGTCGCCCGAACCGTCACGGATGCCGTTCCTGCGGCGCACACGGAGTCGGCGACCCACGGCGACAGAGTGTGCGTGAGCGCCTCGGCGCCCGTGCGGCTGTTCGCTGCGACCTCGATCACGGTCACGGCGCGGGCATGTGCACTATCGGGTGGGCTCTGACGGGTGATCGGCTGTGCACGAGGGCCGAGAGATCGGCTGCGCATAAGGGCCGGGAGAGTCGCTCCTGTCGGAAGGAGATGCCTCTCGCCCGCAGGAGATGCTTCTCGCCCGCGGGAGTCGCTAGAAGGAGATGCTCTCGCCTGAAGGAGATGTCTTCGCCCCGTGCCGAGAACACCGCCGCCCAGAGAAAAAGGAGTCCACATGTCCGGCTTGGCTACTGCGGTCGGCGTGCTCGTCGCCGCAGGAACCCTGGTGACCGGGGCCGTCCTGCTCGGCGAAGCAGCGGTGCTGTCCCAGCGCGCTGCGAGCGCCGCCGATGCTGCGGCGCTCGCAGCCGCCGATACGCTCTCCGGCGCTCTCACGGGGGATGCCTGCGTTCGCGCCGGAGAGACGGCAGTGCTCAACGGTGCGGAGCTGGATTCCTGCGTCATCTCCGGCGCCACCGCGACGGTGACCGTGGCGGCGCACAGCGGAGCATTCGCTGCACATGCGGTGGCCCGCGCCGGACCGCCACCGTGACACGCGCCCCGCCCGGTGCGTGCACCGAACCCTCATGAACAGGCCGTAGGCTGGTGCATCAGCCCCGATCATCGCGCGCACAGCGCCCCGATCCGGCTCCCGACCCGCATACGGAGCTCCCTCCGCCGCGGGACCCGATCATGTGCGTCACAGCCACCGCCGCAAAAACGGCGTGTATGGTGTGCTGTCGAAGAAAGGACGCTCCGTGGCAAACGGCAAGAAGCTCGTCATCGTCGAGTCCCCGACGAAGATGAAGTCGATCCAGGGTTACCTGGGCGACGACTACGAGGTGCTGTCCTCGGTGGGGCACATCCGCGACCTCGCCGACAAGAAGAGCATTCCCGCCGACAAGAAGGCGGCGTACGGAAAGTACTCCATCGACGTCGACAACGACTTCGATCCGCTGTACGTGGTCTCGGAGCGCAAGACGAAGACCGTCAGCGAGCTCAAGCGCGCCCTGAAGAACGCCGACGAGCTCCTCCTCGCTACCGATGAAGACCGCGAGGGCGAGGCCATCGCGTGGCATCTTCTCGAGACGCTGAAGCCGAAGGTCCCTGTCAAGCGCATGGTCTTCCACGAGATCACGAAGGACGCGATCCAGGCCGCTGTGGGCAACACGCGCGAGCTGGATACGGCGCTGGTGGATGCCCAGGAGACCCGCCGCATCCTTGATCGTCTGTACGGCTGGGACGTCAGCCCCGTCCTCTGGTACAAGGTGCAGCCGGGCTTGTCGGCCGGTCGCGTCCAGTCGGCCGCGACACGGATGGTGGTCGACCGGGAGCGTGAGCGCATGGCGTTCGTCTCGGCGGCGTACTGGGACGTGGAAGCCGAGGCCTCGGCCTCAGGCTCCGCCTTCGGCATCCGTCTCGTCCGACTCGACGGCGCCCCCCTGGCGCGCGGTGCTGACTTCGACGACAAGGGTGAGCTGAAGAAGGCCGTCGTCGTCCTCGACGAGGCGGAGGCCACCGCTCTCGCGGCCGCAGTCACCGCCGTGGGCACGGGCGAGGTCACCAAGGTCGAGGCAAAGCCCGGCACCCGGAGCCCCTACGCTCCTTTCACCACCTCCACGCTCCAGCAGGAGGCGGG
>Ga0308158_10005256_pt1 | contig 10651 bp, 5 predicted proteins | sample PhyBR2_FD_201038 | JGI IMG/M metagenome (GOLD analysis project Ga0308158, IMG submission 201038) | Phyllosphere microbial communities from UC Gill Tract Community Farm, Albany, California, United States - DLSLB.R2 | ecosystem: Host-associated > Plants > Phyllosphere > Unclassified | place: USA...
TGCAGGTTGACCGCAATAACAACATTCCACAGGTGATGCAAAACCCGGCACTGGCACCGGACCAGACCGAAAAGCCACGCGGGGATGAACCGGCAGCCAAGCAGGCAGCACCGTCGACGCCGATGACACAGGTCAATCTGGATCCGAAACGTGCGCAGTCAATTGACAAAGCTCGCCCAGCGCCATTACCAGAAACGATGAATCCCGTTGTGCCTGAGCCTGTAGTTGTGGGGCCGCCGGTGATGGTCGTCGAACCCGTGGTGCCTGTCACTCCTGCAGTGCCTGTCATTCCAGTGCCAGTAAAACCGGCCGTTCCTGAAATATTTTGGGGGCGCTGGCAAGCAATTGCGGGTAAAGGAGTAAAGCTTGGCCGGGTTGGTGACGCAGATGTGGAATTGGCAACGTATTATGGTTCTTATGCAATTACTCGCTTGAAAAATTCAGCGTTGGTAATGCCAAAAGAAGGAATGGCTGCCTTCAGGCTGACAAATAGTGAAGCGATTATGACGAACGCTGGCGGCAGCCGGTTTGCCACGGTAGAAGACGGGCAGCTGAGTATGGACTTTGCGAAGCATACCTTCGATACGGTGCTGACGGTAAAGGCCGGACTTGATCGCGCGGGTGTAGTTGGCAGCGGCATCATTACCGATAAAGGAATGCTCTATCACGATAGTCGCTCAGAAACCCTTATCTATGGTTATCTAGGGGGGGCTAATGCTGAGCAAGCTGGATATATTTTCAGGAATACCAGCACGCCTGGGATTACCGTCACAGGTGCTACGTTGTGGAATCGCTAATAAAATCAGTCTTCTTGCATTAAATTTGCTGTATATTTAAGCAGTCATTGATACAAAATGTAAGAAATTTGTATTTGCGCGTTAAAAAACTGGGAATTGTGACGTCCATCACAACAAAAAATCCCTGATCTGGCAATATACGTCGCAGTTCTGCAATAGGAGTTCGCAAACGTTGATGCGGTTGTGAACAGCAGACTTGGTTATAACCACTCTTAAAGGATTCAACATCATGGCAGCACAAGATTACACCGCAGTAGTGCAGCAACTGTACGTTTCGTACTTCGGCCGCCCAGCTGATTACTTCGGCCTGCAGAACTTCTCGGCTCAGCTCGATGCAATGGGCGCACCGAAGACCTTCGCTGCTCTGCAAGCTGCTGTTGGCGCCAACGGTGCCTCGCCATTGGCGCAGCTGGTGAACAGCTTCAACAATTCGGCTGAGTCGGTTGCTCTGTACGGCAACGACAATTCGCAGATCGGCGTGTCGAAATTCGTCGCTGCCATCTACCAAAACGTCCTGGGTCGCGAAGCTGACACCGCTGGCTTCAATTTCTGGGTCAACGCCATCTCGTCGGGCACCCTGTCGAAGGCTAACGCCGCTGCTGCCATCACCGCAGCTGCTTCGACCAACACGTCGGCTCAAGGCATGCAGGATGCAATCACCGTCGCTAACAAGCTGACCGTTGCTACCACCTTCACCGCTGCCCTGGACACCCCAACCGAGTTCAACGCCTACGCTGGCGACGCTGCTGCCGCTACCGGTCGTTCGCTGCTGCAAGGCGTGAGCAACACCACCGACGTGACCGCGTATCAAGCTAACATCGACGACGCGATCAACACGATCGTGAACGTTGCTGTTCCAGGAAACACGTCGGCGCTGACCGTCGGCGTCGACACCCTGGTCGGCACCGCAGGCGATGACGTGTTCAACGCCATCCCGCTGAACGCAGCTGGCGATGCAACCGGCACTCTGGGCGCATTCGACTCGATCGACGGCGGCGCAGGCAAGGACACCCTGAACATCTACGCTGACGGCACCAACAACATTACCCAAACCGGTACTGTGAAAAATGTTGAAACCATCAACATCTTCAACGCTGAAACTGGCGCCCTGTTCGGTGGTACTGCTGTTGACGCTTCGAAATTCTCGGGCGCATCGGCTGTGTGGCAAATTGGCCGTGCCGCTGACGTCACCAATGTCGGTGCTTCGACCACTGCTGGCTTCCGTGCAATCGCTGGTGCTGAGCTGTCGGTAACTGGTTCGGCTTCGATCGTCTCGGTCGCTCTGGATAACCTGTCGGGCGCAGCTACTACCAACGTTACGGCACTGGAAGTTGCCGGTACTAAGCTGACCGGTGTAACCCTGTCGGGCGCGCTGGTGGACAACGAAACGTACACCGGCAATGACGCAGCATCGGTGGCACTGACTGCAACGCTTGCGAAAGATGCACAGACGTTCACGCTGAACACCGCTCTGAACACCACGCTGGTCGTCGAAGAAAACGCTGACACCATCGCTACCAAACAGATCACCACGATCGCTGCTGCTGCCTCCACCGGCAACATCACCTTCGTCGGCGATGCAGACGTTGCGACCATCACCACCGGCTCCGGCGTTGATACCGTCACTCTGGCAACCGCTTTCAGCAGCACTGTCAAAGCAGCCTCGCTGAACACCGGCGCTGGTAATGACGTCATCACCGTTTCGGCAGTTGCAGGCGGCGTTACCGACGGCGTTGTCACCGTTGATGCAGGCGCTGGCAATGACGAGATCACCGTCACCTTGGCTACCGGCGTGAAATACAACGTCACCGGCGGCGCAGGCGATGACCTGGTCACGCTGGTTGGCACCGTGAAAACCGGCGACGTCATTGATGGCGGCGAAGGCATGGACACGATTGGTCTGGCTGGCAAACCTGGGTATGTGGCCGATGATTACCTGGTCTACACCAAAGTTCTGAAGAACTTTGAAGCGATCAAGTTCTCGACCATTGCTGGCGGCACCACTGCACTGGATGCGTCGCAAGTCGCAGCCTTCAAGGAATTCACCTTTGACGCTGGTGGTTCGATCACCAAAGTCGCAGCTGATCAATCGGTCTCGACCGGTGCTAGCTTGACCGCACAAGCTGCAGGTTACACTGCTGCTGCCTCGGGCGCTGCGCCTAGCACCACCGTGTACTCGACCGACACCGCCACTGGCGCCCTGAAAGTCGAAGCAACTGCCAATGCGACCATCACCGCAAAAGCTGCAAGCATTGCTCTGACCGTAACCGCAGGTGAAGTTGCTACCGCTGCTACTCTGACCGGCGACGTGAAAACCGCAACCGTTGCACTGGTAAATGGTGTTGACGCTGACGATGCGCAAACCTTGGCAACCGTGTCGGTAACTACCGCTGCGACCGCAACCGGCCCATACGCTTCGCTGGGTGGCCTGACCTCGCTGACGCTGACCGGTAACGGTTCGGCAACTGTTGTCAATGCTACCAAGCTGACCAGCGTTGATGCGTCCGGTCTGGCAAGTGTCGATGTCGATGGTGAAGCTTCGGCTGGCCTGACGTACAGCTCGACCAATGCATCTGCTGAAACCATCAAGCTGGGTGCAGGCATCGACGTCATCACGCTGAGCGCTTCGACCTACGGTGGTATCGGTGCAGCCCACGCATGGGATACCGTCACTGGCCTGAACCTGGTGCTGAATACTGCTGGCACTGCCATCGATTCCGCAGCTTCGGATTCGCTGGTCATTGGTTCCGGTGCTGTGAGTGTCGCCAAGTTCACCTCGACCGAAACTGATATCGACCTGGTGCTGAAAGCAGCAGCTGCTGCCAACAACACCGACGGCGCGCACAACACCCTGGTGTTCGCGTTCGGTGGCGATACCTACATCATGCAAGACAATGGTTCGAGCACTGGCCTGATCGATGCAACCGATACTGTCATCAAGCTGACCGGCCTGATCAATCAAGATGCACTGATCCTGGAACTGAACACGCCAATCGTTCCTTAATCAGCTAGTCTGATTTAGCAATAGAGCCCCGCTGCCGCAAGGCAGCGGGGCTTTTTATATGTGAGGGGTTCGTTTCATTTCATCATGGTGAACGCGTGAGATAGTTGTATTTCTACACGTGATCAGGTCCAAGCAGGACGCGATGGCACGAGTTCTGTACCATTTAGTGTTAATTTCAATAACTGATAGTGCTACCATTATGTAATTCTTATTATGTTTGGAGCACAAATGTCGGACTGGACCGGTGGTTATGTTGCAGATATTGGATATACGCATGGTTATTACGTCGAACTGAACCCGCAACGTATCAAACTGGCGTTTCTCAGGGCTGGCCTGGCTTTTCCAGAGTGTGCAAATGCATGTGAGCTCGGCTTCGGTCAGGGCATGAGTAGCAATCTTCATGCTGCAGGATCGGTAACGAGCTGGTACGGTACCGACTTCAACCCTTCCCAGGCAGGTTTCGCCCAGCAATTGGCTGCATCGTCGGGTGCATCGGCCCACTTGTATGACGAAGCCTTTGCGGACTTTTGTAGTCGCCTTGACTTGCCGCAATTTGATTTCATCGGACTACATGGTATCTGGAGCTGGATCTCGGATGAGAACAGGCGCCTGATTACCGACTTTGTACGCCGAAAACTGAAAGTCGGCGGCGTACTGTACGTCAGTTACAACACACAACCAGGCTGGGCGGCAATGGCACCCATGCGTGACCTGCTGGTCGAGCATGCAGAGCTAATGGGCGCGCCGGGAAATGGCATCGTACCGCGTATTGACGCCTCGCTCGATTTTGCCGAAAAACTACTGGGCATGGGAGCCCGCTACGGCGTCGTCAATCCACAGGTTGCAGAGAGAATAAAAGCCCTCAAGGGTCAGAACCGCAATTACGTCGCCCACGAATACTTCAATCGCGACTGGGTGCCGATGTCGTTCTCCAAAATGAAGAACTGGCTTGACGATGCAAAGCTCACATTCGCTTGTTCGGCCTCGTATCTTGATCACGTTGATCCCATCAATTTGACAACTGAACAGCAACAGATGCTCAAGGAAATTCCAGACGCCGAATTCCGTGAATCGGTTCGTGATTTCATGGTCAATCAGCAATTTCGGCGCGATTATTGGGTACGTGGGCCGCGTCAACTGTCGACGCTGGAGCGTGTCGAGCAGTTGCGTCACCAGCGTGTGGTGCTAGTTGCAATGCGAGAAGATATCAAATTGAAGGTGGCGGGGGTGCTCGGTGAGGCTGACCTGCTGGAGAAGATTTACCGGCCACTGCTCGATCTGCTGGCAGACTACAAAATTCACACGGTACATGAGATCGAACGTGCACTGTCGAGTCTCGTCGACTTTGACGGCGTGCTTCAGGCTTTAATGATACTGGCGGGAAATGGTAGTGTGCACCTCGCCCAAGATGACGCTACTATCAAAGCGGCAGCCAAGCAGTCGACGCGACTAAATAACGCATTGTGCAGCCAAGCTCGCTATTCGGATGCAGTGTCGGCATTGAGCTCGCCGGTGACAGGCGGGGGCATCGCCGTGAACAGGTTCGAACAAATTTTCCTGTTGGGCCACAAGGAAGCGCCGGGAAAGACAGATAGCTGGGCAGCTTACTTGCTACAAGTTCTTGCAGCCCAAGGGCAGCGAATGCTCGTCAACGGCAAAGTGCCTGAATCGAGTGAAGCCGAGCATCTTGCTGCGGTGAGTCTTGCAGAGAAATTTTTGGCCCAGCGCCTGCCAATACTCAAAGCCTTACATGTTCAATGCTGACAATGCCGCTATCATACCGGGCGTAGTACTGGGTTGAAGGCATACTGACAACGTTTCTACATAGTCATTGTCTATCTAAAATTTGATCACCTTCTATCGCAGTGTTAAAAGGTCAGGCATTTTGTCTGACCTTTTTTCGTTACCACAACGAATCAACGAATCCGCTGGCAAAGCTTTTAGCCGTGTGCTACGCTCTCGAAACTTTGTGATGTAGATCACATGAAAACACCTATTAACGCTGGAAGCTGACGTCAGTCCCCATGAAGAATCCCCTGAATAAAAAGAACGAGATCATGCAGATCTTGGCCTCGTTCAAGAGTGCGTTCATTACTGTAGGAGCCTTCTCAGCAGTCAGCAATCTGCTGATGCTGGCACCATCGTTGTATATGTTGCAAGTATACGATCGAGTTCTCCAAAGCCGGAATGAGCTTACGTTGTTGATGCTGACACTCATGATGCTTCTGGCTTACTTGATTGTTGCCGGCCTGGACGTAGCACGTAGTTTTGTGCTGGTTCGCGTAGGAGCGCATTTTGACTTGAAGCTGAACAAGCGTGTGTACTCAGCAGCATTCGAGCAAAATCTGAAGCGTTCTGGTGGCGCTGCAGGACAGTCGTTGAATGATCTAACCACCCTGCGTCAGTTTTTGACCGGAAACGGCGTCTTTGCTTTCTTCGACGCACCATGGTTTCCGATCTACCTGTCCGTCATCTTCATGTTCGATGTGAAACTGGGCCTGTTCGCGCTGGGTGGCACGATTATTTTGATAGCTCTGGCCTTCTTTAACGAACGTGTGACACACAAGCCACTCGCCGAAGCAAGCACAACGGCTATTGCCGCCAATGTACATGCCACGAACAATTTGCGTAATGCCGAGGTCATCGAGTCGATGGGCATGCTGCCAAATCTGATGGCTCGCTGGTTCAAACTGCACTCACGGTTCTTGAATTTCCAGGCTGATGCCAGCGAGAAGGCGAGCAAGGTTAGTGCGGTGACCAAATTCGTGCAGACTTCGCTACAGTCGCTGGTGCTCGGTCTGGGTGCCCTGTTGGTGATCGAAGGTGAGATTTCGCCAGGTATGATGATCGCTGCATCGATTCTATTAGGAAAGACACTGGGTCCAGTACAGCAGGTGATCGCAGTATGGAAAAATTTTGCTTCAACCCGCAGCGCCCACGAGCGGTTGACTAAATTACTGGAGGAAAATCCAGAGCGTCATTCCGGAATGGCATTGCCGAAACCAACTGGCCAGCTAAGCGTTGAATCGGTATCCGCCATCGCACCAGGATCGACCGTTCCAGTCCTGCGCTCACTGAACTTCGCGATTCAGCCCGGCGACGTACTTGGCGTCATTGGCCCTAGTGGGTCAGGAAAATCGACCTTGGCACGCTTGATGGTGGGCGTTTGGCCGGCCACAGCAGGTAAGGTTCGCTTGGACGGTGCTGATATATACCAGTGGAATAAGGCTGAACTGGGTCCGCATATTGGTTACCTGCCGCAAGACATCGAACTGTTCGCAGGCACCGTGAGTGAAAATATTGGTCGCTTTGGTGAAATCGACTCAGAACAAGTCGTATTAGCAGCCAAGCGCGCTGGCGTACACGAAATGATCCTGCATCTGCCAAAAGGCTATGACACTGTGCTCGGTGATGGCGGCGCAGGTCTTTCTGGCGGCCAAAAGCAGCGTCTGGGACTTGCGCGGGCAATGTATGGCGATCCTGCGTTGTTGGTGCTGGACGAACCAAATTCAAATCTAGATGAATTTGGTGAGAAGGCGTTGACTGACGCTGTCACTGACTTGCGTCAACGCGGTAAAACAATCGTGATGATTACCCACAGGACTTCGGTAATTTCCGTCACCAACAAGTTGCTACTCCTGCGTGATGGGTCAATAGGAATGTTCGGTCCGACGCGCGACGTACTCAATGCATTGCAAGAACAAAATCAGAAGCAATTACAAGCTGCGCAGGCAAATGCGGCTCAGGCTCAGGCTCAGGCTCAAGCCGCCGAGGCCCAGGCACAAGCGGCTCAGGCAAAAGCACAAGCTGCTGCGCAGCAGCAAGTTGCGGCCCAGGCCGAAGCGGATGCGCTCACAGCACAACAGGCCGCAGCAGCACGTACGGAGCAGGAAAAATGAAACTCACTAAAGTGAATAAGAATGAAGATGTGGCTGAAGTCATTTCTCATGAAGTGACGCCAGTAGAAGTAAAAACAGATGCTCGCAGCTACAGCCGATTCGGGTGGTTGGTTATCATCGTTGGCTTTGGCGGCTCCCTGCTATGGGCCACCACCGCACCACTGGATCGCGGCGTCCCGATGTCGGGCACCGTGGTCGCCGAAGGCAACCGCAAGTCGGTGCAGCACCTGACCGGCGGCACGGTACAGGACATCCTGGTCAAGGATGGCGACACCGTGCGCCAGGGCCAGGTCGTCGTGCGTCTGAATAATGTGCTGGCATCGTCGAATGTCGAGTCCACCCGCGCGCAGTTCATTGCGGCGTGGGCTACCATCGCGCGCCTGCAGGCCGAGGGTAGCGGGGCAAAGACGATCGCGTTCCCGCCGGCACTCGAACCGTTCAAAGCCGATCCGCAGGTGAGCGCCGCGATGGCGCTGCAAAATCAGCTGTTCGCGTCGCGTCGCATCTCGCTCGACAGCGAACTGGATGCTGTTGACGAGAACGTCGCCGGTCTGCGCATGCAGATCAAGGGTCTGGAAGAGGCACGGGCGAGCAAGCGCGAACAGGCCACGTTCCTTAAAGAGCAACTGGGCGGCATGCGCGACCTGGCCAAGGACGGCTATATCGCTCGCAATCGGCTGCTCGACGTCGAGCGCACGTATGCGCAACTGAGCGGCGAGATGTCGGAAGACATCGGCAATATCGGCCGTGCGCAGCGCCAGGTGATGGAACTGAACCTGCGCAAGGTCCAGCGCGTCCAGGATTTCCAGAAAGAAGTACGCACCCAACTGGTGGAAGTGCAGCGCGAAGCCGAAGCGCAGGGCGCGCGCTTGCAGGCGCAGGATTACGACTTGAAGAATGCGGAAGTGCGCGCGCCGGCTGACGGTGTCGTCGTCGGCTCGTCGATCTTCACGCGCGGCGGCGTCGTCGGTCCGGGCGCCAAGATGATGGACATCGTGCCGTCCGACAGCGCGCTGATTGCCGAAGGTGAACTGCCGGTGAACATGGTCGACAAGGTGCATGTCGGCTTGCCGGTCGAGCTGATCTTCTCGGCGTTCAACACAAACCGCACGCCGCACATTCCGGGTGAGGTTACGCAAGTGTCAGCCGACCGCGCCATCAACGAACATACCGGCGTGCCTTACTACAAGGTCAAAGCCCGCGTCACGCCGGAAGGCGCGCGCATCATCGCCCAGAAGAAAATGGAAATCCAGGCTGGTATGCCGGTCGAGGTCTTCGTCAAGACTGGCGAGCGTTCGATGATGAGTTACCTGCTCAAGCCGATCATCGATCGCGCCCAGACATCGATGTCGGAGGACTGATGCGCATTTTTTCGATGAAACTGTTGCCCGGCCTGTTGGGGGCCGCGCTGGTCGCGCTCAGCGCCCAGGCGTCGGCGGTCAACTTGCTAGAGGCGTATGACCTGGCATTGCAGCACGACCCGGCATTCCGGGCCGCGCAGTTTGCCAATGAGGCAGGCAAGGAAAACCGCATTCTTGGCCGCGCCGGGCTGCTGCCAAGCGTAAGTGCGAGCCATGGCGCCAACAAGGTGGACAACCTGACTGAAAGTGCTGGCCGTACCCTGCGTGATGAGCGCTATATTTCACGCTCGACCACGGTACAGGTGCGCCAGCCCCTATTCGCCATGGACGCGCTGGCGCGCTATCGCCAGGGCGTCGCTCAGACGAGCTATGCAGCAGCGCAGTTCCAAAGCCAGGAGCAAACCGTCATCCTGCGCGTGGCCGAGGCCTACTTCGATGCCTTGTTCCAGGCTGATCAGGTCGCGCTGGCACGTGCCGAGCGTGAAGTATTCGCCGAGCAGCGCAGCGTCAATAACCGCCTGTTCGAAAAAGGCGAAGGCACCAAGACTGACATGCTCGAAACGCAGTCGCGCCTGGATCTGGCAGAGGCTGCGCTGATTGAAGCCCAGAACACGCTGGGGTCGGCGCTTGATACGCTGGCTGGTATTGTCGGTGGTCAGGTTGACACGCTGACCCAGCTCCAGCCAGGCTTCCGCGTCGAGCAAAAGGATGTGCTCGGCTACGACCGCTGGAAAGAAACTGCGCTGGCGCGCAATCCGGATATCCAGGCGCTGCAATTCAATGTGCAAATTTCTACCGAGGAAATCAAGCGACAGCGCGCCGCGCACTATCCACGCCTGGATGCGGTGGCGAGCTATAACCGTGGTATTTCCGATACCACGAACACCGTCAACCAGGATATCAAGACGCAGAGTATCGGCTTTCAGCTGAATATTCCGATTTATTCGGGTGGCGCGATCAGCGCATCGACACGCCAGGCGGCGGCCAACAAGGGCAGGACACTGGCCGAGCTCGAAACCCAGATCAGCCGTACGCTGGTTGAGTTGCGTCGCCAGTACACGCTCACTGAAAGCAGCGTGCCGCGCATCGATGCATTGATCAAGGCGGTTGATTCGGCGCAGTTGCTGGTTACCGCCACCGAGCAAAGCATCAAGGGCGGCGTGCGCATCAACCTGGATCTGCTCAATGCCCAGCGCCAGCTGTCGATCGCGCAGCGCGACCTGGCCCAGGCGCGCTACGGCTACATGCTGGCGTCCCTGCGCTTGAAGGCTGCCGCCGGCACGCTTGGCCGCGATGACGTCAGGCTGCTGTCCGCGTACTTCCAGTAATCCGGCGGCGCCATTGCCGCACGTAAAAAAGGCCTACGAGCAACTAGCGCGTAGGCCTTTTTCAATGGTGCTGCGTGGGGTCAACCAGGCGCGTTGCTGGCGTTGCCGGCGGCCTCTGCGCTCGTGGCGGCATGTTTGCCCACGCAATGCGGACAAGACACCTCATACACATAATCAGGCGACAACTGCTGGCGCGGCGTCACGATCGCGCGGCAGGCGAAGCACTGCACGGTTTCGGTCGGCTCGAGCTTCGGATTGAGCG
>Ga0308158_10005257_pt1 | contig 10651 bp, 10 predicted proteins | sample PhyBR2_FD_201038 | JGI IMG/M metagenome (GOLD analysis project Ga0308158, IMG submission 201038) | Phyllosphere microbial communities from UC Gill Tract Community Farm, Albany, California, United States - DLSLB.R2 | ecosystem: Host-associated > Plants > Phyllosphere > Unclassified | place: USA...
GCGAGGCAGCGAACAGCGGCGGACAGTGCCCACCGAGGGAGACGTCTAAGAGCTTGCTGACGTCCACCCGAGCTTCGGGCCGATCTCAGTGGCAAGTTGGTGGAGGATGTGCTTCCAGTCATCGAGTTCGAACTCGAACGGAAGTTCGAAGAGATAGTCATCCGAAGCCTGGAAAGCCGGGTTGGACAGCAGGTAGTCGACGATCTCCTCGGTCGAGCCGAGCAGGTCCGGTGCGATGATCGTGTTCTTCCCGTGGACCTGCTTCGTCCGCGGAGTCCGCTCCTCCGCGTACTTCCGGTACTTGGCCGCCTGTACCGGACTCGCGTTATCGGTTGGAACGATAACGCGTGCCAGGCTGACTCGTCCATTCTCACCAGAGAGCGATTCGCGGTAAGTCTCGATCTGGTTGACCTGGTTGAGAGAGAAGTCCTCGATGCCGTCCTCTGCCGAGGTGATGTTGCTCATCAGCCAGTTCAATCCAGCCTCGCCCGACCAGGTGGCCGAGCGCAACGATCCCCCTCCATACCAGAGGCGATCGCTCAGTCCGGGCGCATGCGGTTCCACCCGTTCGGAATCGATGTCCCCGCCGAAGCCTTTGTACTCGGGCTTCTCCCGTACCGGGCCTCCCGCGAGGAGATCACGCAGACGCTCGATGCGCGCGTAGCTGTAGTCTTCGCCGCGCCATCCCTCACCATGGACGATGTCATTGACCTCCTCGGCGAATGCGGGCGGATGCACGCTCAATCCAGCCAGAACCCGGCCTCCGGAGAGGACGTCGGCAACGGCGAGATCCTCGGCCAGTCGAAACGGATTCTCATGACCGACGGGAATCACCGCACTGCCCAGCCCGATCCGCTGCGTGTGCTGGGCCAAAGCAGCGAAGTACACTGCCGGCGACGGCAGACCGGACTGCATGTGCCGAGTTCGGACCCATCCGCTGTCGAGCCCGAGCTCCTCGGCGAAGCGGAACAGTTCGATACCCTCGGCCAGGCCGCGACCAGGATCATCGCGATCGAAGGGAACGAGGTGGATGAACCCGAGATGGCCGACTCGGTCATTTGTCGACGTGCTCACGGTGCCTCTCTTCTGATGCCTTGAAGGCATCGTCCGACGATGGTTGAATACTTGACTTCTATCAGCTCCGCCTGAGAACTCGAGCCAGGCTCGTCACACTCGGCCCTCGAGGTGATCGCGGGGCGTCGTTCAAGCCGCAGCGCGGATGTCGAACTGTGCACCTTTCGACAAGTGCGCGCCGCCTTGAACGACGGAGCTTGGTTTCGAAAAGCGAGGGCCGCTATGAACGATGCGGCCGTGGTCGCCCGATGACTCCCAGATCGCGAAATCACGCCCAACCGACGACGAGGCGGGCCGCCTCGGCGGGGATCGTCGGATCGACCCCGGTGAGTTCGGCGAAGCGGCGCAGACGATTGGCCACAGTATTGCGATGGCAGAACAACTGCGCGGCAGACGCACCGATGCTCCCCGAAGCGAGATAGACCTGCACCGCCTCGATGAGGCGCTCCCGCTCAACCGGACCACAGGCGGCCAGCGCGGACTCGACATCGGCGAGGATCGGATTGCCGGCGGCATTGAGCGACCGTGCGGCCAACCGCGCCCACCCGCTGCGCCATGTCATCGCAGTCGTCTCATCAGCGGCGATGACATCGGCGAGGTCACGTGCGGTCAGCGCCGACCGCCGCAGGGTGCCGATCCCGTCGGCGCGGACATACCCCACCCTGGCCTCGGCGATCTTGCCGGCGAGCGCCCCCAACGAATGACCGGTTCCGCCCCCGAATGGAGTGGAAGCATGTCCCGCACCACCTGGAACCTGCGTGAACGCAATGAGAACCTCGCCGAGGTGGTGCGTGAACATGGTCCCGCCCGCGCGGGCATGATCGGAGATGATCACCCGCAGCGCCCGGACGTCGTCCCCGGTGGCGGCGATGACGAGCAGCGGAGAATCCACATCGAGACTGAGCCCGGTCGCGATCCTCGACAGGCGCTCCGCGGTGGGATCGGGATCATCGAAGAGGCTTGCGATGAGGCCCGCATGCACCGAATCCTCTTCCGCCCGCATCCGCGTGCGCTCGGCGGTATAGGCCTGTTGGACCTGAGAGACGTATTCGTCGACGGTGGATAAGACGATGCCGGTGTGCCGGATGACGAGTTCCGCATCCTCCTGATTCGCCACACGGGTGAGCACCTCCCAGAGCACATTGAAATCGTGGCGGATCGCGGTCATCAGCGCCTCGAGCGGAATTCCAGCCCGTGCCCGGGAGACCCCGACCTCCGTCGATACCGCCACGGGGCCGTCGAACCCACCGGCGCGCAGCCCCTCGATGAGGGTGGAGAAGGAGAGCCGACCGGTCCGCCGCAGCTCCGAGACCGGAATCGGTGCGGGATCGTAGCCGGAGACCGTGACGACGCGGATCATGAACCGTTCAGTCAGCTCGTCGAGATCGAGAGCGTCGAGGAGCTCGAGCCAGCGACGTTCGTCTCCGGGCTCCGGACGGTCCCGAAGCTGTCGTGTGCCCGCAATTCCAACCTGTTCATCCATCACACGCTCCAGAATATGTGCATCTGCACAAGCACTGCCCACTTTTCGGCGACAAATATGCCTGGATCAGGACATGTGGCACTCTGTAAGGTCGATACCTGCCGGTCGATCGCAACGATCGGCCGATGCACCACCCGCACCCGGACTCGGCCGACCAGGCCCAGGTCCCCGGACTCGACGGAGAGAATCCATGAGCGAGCAGAACACCACGGCGTCCGCCGAGCTCAATGCCACAACGGAACTGAGCATCAAGGACGCGAACAAGGTCGCCGCCGGCGCCCTGATCGGCACCGCCCTCGAGTGGTACGACTTCTTCCTCTTCTCGGCAGCGGCCGCCCTGGTCTTCAACGTCCAGTACTTCACCAGCGAGAACGCCACGGCCGCCGCCATGGCCTCCTTCGCCACCTTCGGTGTCGGGCTGGCCGCTCGTCCCATCGGCGGTCTGATCTTCGGCCGCATGGGCGACAGGATCGGGCGCCGCAAGGTCCTGCTCATCACGATCATCGGCATCGGCGTCGTCACCGGACTCATCGGCCTCCTGCCCACCTATGCTGCGATCGGCTTCGCCGCCCCCGCCCTGCTCGTGCTCCTGCGCATCCTCCAGGGTCTCTTCGTCGGCGGCGAATGGTCGGGCGCGATGACGCTCGTCGTCGAGAACGCCCCGCTCCACCTGCGTGCCCGTTATGCAGCGATCCCGCAGATCGGCTCCCCGATCGGCACGATCCTGTCCTCCGGCGGCTTCTTCATCATGACCCTGGTGTTCTCACAGGACAGCTTCGACTCGTTCGGCTGGAGGATCCCATTCCTCGTGGCCCTGCCGCTGCTCGTCGTCGCCGTCTACCTCCGCTCCCGCCTCGAAGAGTCCCCGGTCTTCCGTCAGCTCGAAGAGTCCGGCGAGGTCGAGAAGAGCCCCATCCGCACCACCTTCCGTGACTCGTGGAAGCAGATCATCATCGGCATGGCCGCGGCTCTGCTCGGCGTCGGCGGCTTCTACCTCGTCACCGCATTCTGCGTCTGGTACGGCGTCAACGTCCTCGGCTACGACGACTCGCTCCTCCTGCTCGGCAGCATGGTCGCCGCCGCCGTCGAGATCGGAGCCCTGATCTGGGGCGGTGCCCTGGGCACGAAGTTCGGAGCCTCGAAGGTCATCCTCTGGGGTGGTGTCGCCTCGGCGGTGGTCGCCGTTCCTGCATTCTTCATGTTCGAGTCCGGCAATCCGGTCCTCGTCGTCATCGCCATGACCCTGGCCGTGTCCACTCTGTCCCTGCCCTACGCGGCATCGGGCACCGTGCTCACCGGACTGTTCCCCGCCACCACTCGCTACACGGGTGTGGGCATGGCGCAGAACGCCGCAGGCATGCTCTCCGGGTTCATCCCGCTGCTGGCCACGAGCTTCGTCGCCTCCGCCGGAGACCACTGGTGGCCGGCCGCCGCAATGCTCGTCTTCCTCTCCCTGTTCACGGCGTTCGCCGGCTTTGTCGCTCCTCGGATGAGCGTCGACCTCCCCGGCTTCAAACACTGAGAACCGCACAGCGCTGAGAACCCAGCGCAGCACCGGGCCGGGAGCCCCGGACCTCACACCGTTCGATCGTCGAAAGGACACCCACACCATGTCGCGTTCCGCCGGCCACCTCATCGTCGACACTCTGGAGAGCGCGGGCATCGAGCGCGTCTACGCGGTCCCCGGTGAGTCCTACCTCGACGTCCTCGACGGACTGTATGACGCGAAGATCGAGACCGTCGTGTGCCGGCAGGAGGGCGGTGCGGGGTTCATGGCGCTGGCCGAATCCCGGCTGACCGGCCGTCCCGGAATCGCCATGGTCACCCGCGGTCCAGGGGCGGCGAATGCGATGATCGCTGTCCACACCGCCTGGCAGGACGCAACCGCGCTCGTCCTGTTCGTCGGCCTCGTCCCCCTCAACGATCGCTCCCGCGAATCCTTCCAGGAGTTCAGCCTGCCCGAGTGGTTCTCCTCGACGGCGAAGCGCGTGCTCACCATCGATGATGAGGACCGTGCCGGTGAGATCACCGCCGATGCCCTGCGCATCGCCGCATCCGGTCGCCCCGGGCCCGTCGTCGTCGGCCTGCCCGAGGATGTCCTCGTCCGTCTCACCGAGGCCCCCACTCCGACCCTCCCCGAGGTGGCCCCACCGACCCCTGCCCCAGCCGTCATCGATGGCGTGGCTTCGCGGATCGCGGCGGCCGAGCGTCCCGCATTCGTGCTCGGCGGGGATGGGTGGCACAACGGCTGCGGAGCCGAGCTGGCCGGTCTGGCCGCCTCGGCGGGGGTGCCGATCTTCTGCGATTGGCGCGCCTACGATGCGATTCCGCATTCCTCGCCGGCGTGGGCGGGTTGGCTCGGCTACGGTCGCGCCGATGCTGTGGCGGCCGGTTTCGCCGAGGCGGACCTCGTCATCTTCGTCGGCTGCACCCGCTCCGACGTCTTAAGCGACGGGTACACGATCGGTTTCGACGCCGAGACCGTTCTCGTCTCCCTCGATATGGAGGCCACCCAGCACGCAGGCCGCATCGATGAGCACATCATCGCCTCCCCGAACTCCTTCACGCAGGCCCTGACCACGACCAATACTGGTGATGCTCGAGATGCGCGCCAGCTGCGCGGTGACCGGACGGATGAGTGGATGCAGGGACGCGCGGACGCGCAGTCCCGGTTCGCCGCTCACCGCCCCGACGCCGAGGCGGCACCGCAGAACGCGGGCCGTGCCGGGGTCGATCTCGGGGTGGCGTTCGGGATTCTCGATGACCGCCTCGGCGGGGAGGCGATCCTCACCTACGGGGCGGGCAATGCCACGATCTGGGGGCACAGGTTCATCCGGCATGAGCTCCCGTCCAGCCTCGTCGGAGCCCGCAACGGGGCGATGGGTCTCGCCGTTCCCGCCGCGGTGGCGGCATCAATGGCGTACCCGGAGCGGCGTGCGGTCGCGGTCTGCGGCGATGGGGACTTCCTCATGAACGGCCAGGAGATCGCCACGGCCTTCGCCCACGGCGGATCACCGCTCATCATCGTCGTCGACAACGGCGTGTACGGCACGATCGTGTCTCACCAGGAGAATCACTATCCGGGACGACCCTCGGGCACGCGCATGGTCAATCCGAACTTCGCAGCGTGGATGTCGGCATTCGATCTCAACAGCTCCGGGGCCACCTCGGCGAGCAAAGCGTCCATGAACGGCGACGGGGCCTCCGCATCCGGGCCGACCGGGCACGGGGAGCGCGTCGAAACGACCGAGGAATTCGGGCCGGCGCTCGACAGAGCCCTTGCCCACGACGGGCCCGCGCTCATCCATGTGCTCATCGATCCCGCGACTATGCCGCCGACCGCCGACGAAACCGCCTGATCCATCCTGGTTGCCCACCCGGCACTACCGACCTGACACCGGCACCGCCGGCGCCGCACCCCTCCACCCCGCAGTCGCGAACCACCCGCCCGCGACACCTCTCGAAAGGACCCGCTATGACCGTTTCGCCCTCTCTGATCAGCGCTGATCGCGAGGCCGAGTTCCTCGCCGATTGGGCCGTGCATTCGCGTTTCGGTGCCGTCGAGGGCACGAACGGGGTCGACCGGCAGGCGGCGAGCGCCGCCGATGGTCAGCAGCGGAAATGGTTCGCCGAGCTGCTCATCAAGCACGGTTTCAGCGTCCACCGGGATGCGATCGGCAATCAGTTCGGGCTCCTCGAGCTCGTGCCCGGGGCCCCGTATGTGCTGACTGGTTCGCATATGGATTCGCAGCCGACGGCCGGCCGTTTCGACGGTGCCTACGGGGTGATGGCCTCGGCGCATGCATGTTTCGCGATCGCCGATGAGATGCGAGCAGACCCGTCGAAGGCGAAATTCAACCTCGCCGTGGTCAACTGGTTCAACGAAGAGGGCTCCCGGTTCAAGCCGTCGATGATGGGATCCAATGTCTTCACCGGCAAGGCCGAACTCGAAGCGGCCCTGACCACGCGTGATGCTGCTGGAATCTCCGTCGCCGAGGCGCTCGATGAGTTGGGAGAACGCGGAGACTTCACGGCACCGAAGATCGCCTCCTATGCGGAGATCCACGTCCAGCAGGGCCGCAGCATGGAAGAGGACGGAGTGACGATCGGGCTGGTCAATGCCACCTGGGCGGCGCACAAGTACGAGTTCAAGGTCACCGGCGCACAGGCGCACAGCGGGTCGACGCTCATGGCCGATCGGCAGGATGCCCTGCTCGGTGCGGCACGTCTGGTCGTGGCCGCACGGGAACTCGTCGACGACTTCGAGCCCGGTGCCCTGCACACCGCGTGCGGTCAGCTCACCGTCTACCCGAATTCTCCGGTCGTCGTCGCCAGCGAAGTCAGCCTGCTGCTCGATCTGCGCTCCCCCAGCGCCGAGGTGATCGCCGCCGCCCATGAGAAGCTCATGGCCACGATCGCGCAGGTCAGCGCCGATGATCGCGTGGAGATCGAGATCGTCGCCGAGCACAGCTGGGATCAGAACCCGTACTCCGAAGACGGGGTCGAACTGGCACGCACCGCTGCCGAGGACTTGGGACTCACCTCGGCGAAGGTGATGACCGTGGCCGGGCACGATTCCACGAACATGAAGGACGAAGTGCCCACCGTCATGCTCTTCATTCCCAGCGTCGACGGGGTCTCGCACAGTCTGGCCGAGTTCACGAAGGACGAGGACCTCGTCTCGGGTCTCCATCACCTCACCGAGGTGGTTCGCCGGCTCGCCGCCGGCGCGCTGGCAGAGTGACCGCGAAGGAGGTCAGTCCTCCCAGGGATTGAGCAACCTGACTCCCGTATTCGCGAAGTCAGCGACGTTCCTCGTCACCAGGGTCAGAGAGTGTGCGAGTGCGGTCCCTGCGATCAGGCTGTCCATGTCGGGCATCGCGTCATGGAAGTGCAATTGCGATGCCTGCACAGCCACTTCGGCATCGACGGCAAGAATTCTTCTGTCGAAGAGCTGAGAAACCTGTTCGTCGAACCACTGCCGAAGGACGGATCCAGCGCGTGCGTCCCGCCGCTCTTTCCGTCGGACTCCGACGTCGAGTTCGAGGACCGTAATGGCGCTGATGGCCAGATCGTCGATCCTCTGTGCGGCGATCCAGGAGCCGACGGGAGTCCGGTTGCCGCGGCGAGCGTCACTGATGATGTTGGTGTCGAGCAGATATCTCACAGTTCGGGCACCCGCAGCGATCACTGAGACCGATGCGGCAGATCGAGGTCCGAATCATCGTCGTGGATGACGAGGGCATCTCCGACGAGGTCCGATCTGCCGCTGAGTTGATCGTACTCATCGGCAGTCAGAAGAACGTGCGCGCGACGACCATGTTCGGTGATGGTGACCGGTCCGTGTCTGGCCGCACGTTTGGCCGCCGATACGTCCCGGTTGAATTCCCGACTCGACATCGTGGTCATCATCCACCTCCCGGAATGTCACTACTGTAGGTACATTCTATCTCGGGGTTGTGGACGAATCCATAGCCAGATGCCGAGTGGACAGGACTCTCGGACCCGCGGTCATCAGTCGATGGAGTCGACGTCTTGGTTCTCGTCGACGAGCTTCTTCGCCAGCGGCTCCCACTTGTCGTAAGCGTCGGGGTATCCGGAGTGCTGCACTTCCTGTGCGGCGTCACCGGGTTCGATGCTCTCCCAGTTGTCGATCTGGGTCAGCCCCGGATTGTCGGTTCCGGAGTCGACGCCGTAGAAGGCTTTCGATGCGTACACGGTGTCGGTGACTTCGTCGACCGATCCCCAGTTCATCGAGGGACGCTGCTGGAAGGCACCGGCGGAGTCGCGGTCGCCTCCTTCGAGGTCGTTGAGGCTCGATTCCTGCAGCGCGGTCATCACGGCGATCGTCTGAGCCTCCTTCGACAGGTCCGCGCCCTTGCCGACGCCGATGATGGTGCGCGCGTTGTCGATCTGCTCCTCGCTCAGCTCATCGGGGTCGTCGATCCCTCCGGTCGAGCCGGCGTCGGACTGGGTTGCTTCACCCTCCTGGCTGACGCCTCCGGAGATCGGGTCGGCCGAGGCCGAGGTCGCCGTTGCCAGGGAGACTCCCCCGGCGAGAATGGCTGCGGACAGTGCAGTCACCGCAAGTGTGCGCGCACGTTTCATCTGTTCTCACTTTCTCTTGATCGGGTGCTCGACCCGGTCGGCGATTCCTGGTGCGCGGCACACGTGGTGGGTTCTGCGGCATCTGCCCTGTGGTCGGCACAGGAACACCAATGCAGAAGGTGCCGTGGAATCGCCCCACACAACACTGACGGACCGATTGGCCCTGTTCAATGCAGAGAGACTTCGAGATGACTTATTCTCGCCGCAACGAATCGTCACGGATCCGTGTGCATGCGATCAGAGTTCGCTGAACGCCGCGCGGTCACCAGCAGTGCTCCCACCCGCCCGTGACCGGGGTCTCGATCCGCTCGTCCGGCGGTTCGCAGGCGCGAGCCAGGGAAATTTCAGGCGCCGGCGGCGATCGATGGGGGTCGATCCTCGGCGATCCTGCACTTCGAGGTCGGCCCTGTTCCTCCGAGGCGGCCCTCCTCGTCACATGCATCGTCGCCGCGTCCCATGGGAGGGGCGCGGCGACGATGTGCGCTCAGGTGCGCGGAGTACGGTCGGCGGATCGGAGCCGCCGGATCGGCATCGGATCAGTGCCGGATCACGGGCAGTTCAGATCAGAGGCCGTTCAGGCGGTAGGGGACGAAGCTGTCGTCCTGGTCGTACGGGTAGGAGACTTCGTGGGCGACCGAGCCGAGCGAGCCGTTCTCCTCGAGGGCGTGGTAGGCGGTTTTATCGTCGTTGGCCCAGCCGTTGAAGATCACGACGTGGCCGTTGGCGCCTTCGGTGCCGGGGCCGCCCTTCATCAGGACGTCGCCGGGCTTCAGTTCGTCCTTGTCGATCTTGTGGGAGACATCGGGCAGGGTCACGGTGTTGAGGCTGTCGTCGAGTCCCCAGGCCATCGAGACGAATCCCGAGCAGTCCATGCGGTACTGCTTGCCCTGTGGATCCGGATGGGTGGTGTCCCAGTTGTAGGGCACCCCCTGGTCGACCCAGGTCTGGGCGCGGCTGATGATCTCATCGCGACGATCATCGGCCTGGGTGGATGTCTTCTGGCCGGACTCCGACTGCGCGGTCGTGGCCTTGCCGGAATCTCCCTGTGCTGCGTAGCTGTGTGCCGGGGCAGCGTCGGCCTGAGCGGGTGCGGTGGCCATCATGGTGCCGCCTGCGAGGAGACCTGCGGTGAGGACGGTGGTGGTGAGTGTGCGTGAAACCTTCATCATCTCTCCTGATCGTTCTCGGGTGTGCATGTGTGATTTCGGAATGTGCGGTTTCGGGTGGTGCGACTTCAGGTCAGCGGAACGGGTCTCAGCTGATCGGGGCAACATCCTGATTGCCGTTGACGAGCTCGGTCGCCAAGGGATCCCACTTGTCGTACTCGGCGGGGAAGGCGGAGCCCTGCACTGCCTGAGCTGCGGCTCCCGGAACCATCGTCTCCCATCCTTCGATCTGGATGAGGCCGAGGTTCGAGCCCTCGGGGTTGACGCCGTAGAACGACTTCGAGGCGTAGACCGGGTCGGTCACCTGAGCCAGAGTGCCCCAGCCCATGGACGGACGCTGCTGGAACAGTCCGGCGGAGTCGCGGTCTCCGCCGTCGAGGTTGTAGAGGCTCGATTCCTGCAGGGCCGTCATCACGGCGATCTTCTGTGCCTGCGTCGACAGGTCCGCGCCCTTGCCGACGGCGATGATCGTGCGCGCATTGTCGATCTGCTCCTGGGTGAGCTGAGTGGCGTCCTGAGCGCTCGGAACCTTGCCGCCGTCGAGTGCTTTGCTCGTGAACGGAGCGGCCTCCTTTGAGACTGCAGCCGGCTCTGCGGACGCGGCGGTCGCCATGGAGACACCGCCGGCGATGACAGCCGCGGAAAGGGCTGTCACTGCAATTCTGCGTACGAGTTTCATCGGTTTCCTGTTCTTTTGAGGGGCAGTTGCCGTGAGCGAGAACTCGAGACCAGCTGAGTGGGGAAGCGATCGGAAACCAGCATCGATCACGCAAGCGATCCTGTCGTTTCGCTCACGTCCTCCAGACTGTCCGATCCGATG
>Ga0308158_10005258_pt1 | contig 10650 bp, 9 predicted proteins | sample PhyBR2_FD_201038 | JGI IMG/M metagenome (GOLD analysis project Ga0308158, IMG submission 201038) | Phyllosphere microbial communities from UC Gill Tract Community Farm, Albany, California, United States - DLSLB.R2 | ecosystem: Host-associated > Plants > Phyllosphere > Unclassified | place: USA...
CTTCGATACGGCCGAGCAGCAGGTACTCGATCAGGGCTTTTTGCACGTGCAGGCGGTTTTCGGCTTCGTCCCAGACGACCGATTGCGGGCCGTCGATGACCTCGGCTGCCACTTCTTCGCCGCGGTGCGCCGGCAGGCAGTGCATGAACAGCGCATCGCTCGCGGCGCGGGCCATCTTGGCTTCGTCAACGATGAAGCCGTCAAACGCCTTCATGCGCTCGGCGTTTTCCTTTTCGTAGCCCATGCTGGTCCAGACGTCGGTATTGACCAGGTGCGCGCCTTCGCAGGCGTCCGACGGGTTGTCGAACCGCGTGTAGCGCGTGGTCGAGACCAGGCTCGGGTCCATCTCGTAGCCTTTTGGGGTGGCGACGTTCAGGTGGAAGCCGAACACTTCGGCCGCCTGCAGCCACGAGTACAGCATATTGTTGGCGTCGCCGATCCAGGCGACCGTCTTGCCGGCGATGGAGCCGCGGTGTTCGTGGAACGTGAACACGTCCGCCAGCACCTGGCACGGGTGGTGTTCATTGGTCAGGCCATTGATGACCGGCACGCGCGAGTTGGCGGCGAAACGGTCGATGATGTCCTGGCCAAAGGTGCGGATCATGATGATGTCGCACATGCGGCTGATCACCTGGCCGGCGTCTTCCACCGGTTCGCCACGGCCGAGCTGGCTGTCGCGCGTGTTCAGGTAGATGGCGGCGCCGCCCAGCTGGTGCATGCCGGCTTCGAACGACAGGCGCGTGCGCGTCGAGCTTTTCTCGAACACCATCACCAGCGTGCGGTCGACCAGCGGGTGGTACACCTCGTAGGCCTTGAACTTGCGCTTGATGATCGCCGCGCGCTTGATGACGTATTCGAACTCGTCGCGCGTGAAGTCGGAAAACTGCAGGAAGTGCTTGATCGGTGGGGTGCTCGTCATCATAAGTCTGCTCGTGTCTGCTGCGATGTTTGTCCCTTGAATTATAAGGGGAATTTCTTTCCGTTAGGGAAAGTAGTCAGGGCCTTAGTACAGGGTCTGCGCGGATTCGTGCAGCAATTGCCCGTACAGTTCATGGCGGTGCTTCCAGATCTTGCCGGCTGCCACGGCATCGAGAATGGCGCAGAACGGCTCGGCCAGGTGGCGGCAGTTGTAGTACTTGCAGCCGCCCAGGTAGGGCTTGAACTCGACGAAGGCCCGCTCGAGCATGCCTTCGCTCAGGTGGTACAGGCCAAATTCCTGGAAGCCCGGCGAATCGATGATCGCACCGGCCTTGCCATCGACTTCCGGCAGCCAGTACAGGCGCGTGAAGGTGGTCGTGTGCTTGCCGGTGTCGAGTGCGGCCGAGATTTCGCGCACGGCAATGTCGGCGTCCGGGATCAACAGGTTGATCAGCGACGACTTGCCCATGCCCGACTGGCCGATGAAGATCGACGACTGGCCGGCCAGCAGCGGCTTGAGGATCTCGACCGTTTCTTCAGGATGCGCCTGGGCCGAGACCTCGTGCACCGGGTAACCGAGCCGGGCGTACTGCGCAGCGCGCTCCCGTGCGCGGGGCAGCAGGTCGGTCACGTCGGTCTTGTTGAGGATCAGGTGCGCTTCGATGCCGGCCGCTTCGCACGCCACCAGCGAGCGCGACACCAGGTCGTCGGCAAAGCCGGGTTCGGTGGCGATCACGACGAACAGGCGCGAGATGTTGGCCGCCAGCAGCTTGGATTTGTACTGGTCGGAGCGGTACAGCAGCGTGGTGCGCTCGGCGATGCGCTCGATCACGGCCTGGTTCTCGGACGTCCGGACCACGTGGACGACGTCGCCCACGGCCACATTGGTCTTCTTGCCGCGCGTCACGCACTGCAGTTTTTCGCCGTCGATGTCGGCCAGGTAGTGGCGGCCATGGGCCGCGATGATGGTGCCGGTCAGTTCAGTGGGGGATGCGCTCATGCGGTTTCCTGGTTGAGGTACAGCGCATTGGCTTTCGCGGCGCAGATAAAGTCGTTGTCGGACAGCGCGCTGCCCGCGGAATGGGTGGTCCAGCTGACGCGGCAGGTGGTGTAGCCAACGGTCATCTCGGGGTGATGGTCTTCGTGCTCGGCCAGCGTTGCCACCGCATTGACGAACGCGATCGTGGCGCGGTAGTCGGGCAGCGTGAAGGTGCGCACCAGAACGTTGTCGGCCACGCTCCAGCCGGGCACTTCGTGCAGCAGCGTGGCGATGGCCGCCCCGTCGAGTGCAACCCCTTGCCGCGTACAGTGGCGCTGTTCGAGTTTCATGCGGCCGCCATCGTCAGGCGCTTGACCCGGACCGACGCCGGCGGATGCGAATCGTAGAACGCCGAGTGCAGCGGATCGGGCGTCAGCGTCGATGCATTGTCTTCGTACATCTTCACCAGCGCCGACACCAGGTCGCGGTGGTCGGTGTGCTGCGCAGCGAAGGCGTCAGCCTCGAATTCATGCTTGCGCGACGTGATGGAACTCAGCGGCGCGAGCACGAAGGTGAACACCGGCAGCACGAGGATGAACAGGATCAGCGCCATGCCGTCGTTCGATGCGTTCATGAACGGCAGCACGCCCAAGCCCGTGTAGAACCAGGCCTGGCCTTTCAGGTAGCCGAGCAGGGCGAGGAAGGCCAGCGAGATCGCGAACATCGTCGCCACGCGCTTGACGATGTGGCGCAGCTTGAAGTGGCCAAGTTCGTGCGCCAGCACGGCTTCGATTTCCTGCGGCTCGAGGCGCGACAGCAGCGTGTCGAAGAACACGATGCGTTTGGCCCGGCCAAAGCCCGAGAAATACGCATTACCGTGCGCGCTGCGCTTGCTGCCGTCCATGACGAACAGGCCGCGCGACGCAAAGCCCACGCGCGTCATCAAGCCATCGATGCGCTGTTTGAGGCTGACGTCGGCCAGTGGCGTGAATTTGTTGAACAGCGGCGCGATCACGGTTGGGTAGAACGCAATCATCAGGAGCTGGAACCCGCTCCAGACGAACCACGTGTACAGCCACCACAACGCGCCACTGGCTTCCATCAGCTTGAGCACGACCCACAGCAGGGGCAGACCGATCAGCGCGCCCACGAACGTGCTCTTGAGCAGGTCGCCCCACCACAGGCCGGGCGTCATCTTGTTGAAGCCGAAGCGCTGCTCGAGGACGAACTGGCGATACCAGTCGAGCGGCAGGTCAAGCACACTGGCAATCACGGCAAACGCGACGACCAGCACCAGCTGGTGCATCAGGCCGGGGCCGGTAAATGGCAGGATCGCCAGCGACAGCAATTGCAGGCCGCCCATCAGCGTGAAGCCGATCAGGACGATGGCGCCCCACAGCGTGCCGATCAGGCCGAGCCGGGTCTTGGCGACGGTGTAGTCGGCCGCTTTCTGGTGCGCCGCGAGCGGCACTTTCGGCGCAAACTCGGCCGGCACGCTGGCGCGGTGGCGCGCGATATGCCGGATATGGCGCGCGGCCAGCCAGGTGCGCAGCGACAAGGTGAGCAGCAGGAAAACGACGAACAAAACCGAAAACGCGAATGAAGACATTCTGTGCCTGTGAGAAAATGCAGGATTGATTAGGCAAAGAGAGAATTATGTCACAAGCGACACCTTCCGCAGTGCCGGGTACGCCCCAGCGGCCCAATGAATTCAACCTCGTCTGGCTCGACATGGAAATGACGGGCCTCGACCCGGACAATGACCGCATCATCGAGGTCGCCGTCGTCGTGACCGATCCCGACCTGAACATCATCGCCGAAGGCCCGGTGTTCGCCATCCACCAGTCGGATGAGACGCTGGACAAGATGGACAACTGGAACAAGGGCACCCACGGCAAGTCGGGCCTGATCGACCGCGTGAAAGCGTCGACCGTGACCGAAGCCCAGGCCGAAGTCGAACTGATCGAATTTCTCAAGCAGTACGTTCCGAAGAACAAGTCGCCGATGTGCGGCAATTCGATCTGCCAGGACCGCCGGTTCATGGCGCGCGGCATGCCCAAGCTCGAAGCGTTCTTCCATTACCGTAACCTGGATGTGTCGACGCTGAAGGAACTGTGCCGCCGCTGGAAGCCCGAGCTGGCGTCCGGCTTCAAGAAGCACCAGAAGCACACGGCGCTGGCCGACATCGTCGAGTCGATCGAAGAGCTGCGCTACTACCGTGAGCACTTCATCAAACTGTGATGCTTTAACGGTAATGCGAGAGTTGTAAAGTTGCGCAAGGGCCACTGTCAAACCGGAAAAAGCTGCAATCCGGCAAGCAAGTTATGCGACAATCCTTGGCATGGCCTCGCTCTCCGCTACCGCTTTTTCGGGTGACAGTGTGATGGCTGCGCAGATGCGCAGCCACGACTGGCGCCAGTGCCCGCCCGGCGCACCCGACACCTGGCCGCCGTCCCTCCGGACGGCCGTCGACATGATGCTGCATTCCGCGTTCCCGATGTTCGTTGCGTGGGGGCCACAGCACATCGTCCTGTACAACGATGCCTACATCCCGATCCTCGGCGAGCGCCATCCGGGCGCCCTCGGCCAGCCGTTCGCGGCCGTGTGGCCCGAGGTCTGGCCCGAGCTGCAGCCTCAGATCGAACGCACGATGGCGGGCAAGCCGGTCTTTTTCGAAGATTACGCGCTGTGCCTGCTGCGTAACGGCTATCCCGAGCGGACCTGGTTCACCTTCTCGTACGCGCCGCTGCATACCGACGGCGGCAGTGTCGGTGGCCTGTTCTGCACCGCGATGGAAACGACTGCCCGCGTGCTGGGCGAGCGCCGCGCGGCGTTCCGGCTCATGCTGTCCGACGCGCTGGCAGCGCTGGCCGATCCGGGGGAGGTGATTGCCACTGCCAGCGCGCTGCTGGGCGCAGAATTAAGCGCAGAATCGGCCACGACACGCGTGCTGTATGCCGAGATCGATCCGCTCAGTGGAACGCTGGCCGCACCCTGCCTGTCGGCGCTGGCGGACAGCGCGCCGCGGGCGCAGCCGGACCGCTTCGGTCCCGCAATGATGGCCGCGCTGCAGCAGGGCGACGTCGTGAGCATCCACGACGCCGCCAATGATCCGCGCGCGCTGCAGTCGCCGTTTGGCAAGGACGTGGGTGCCATGCTGGTCGTGCCACTGATGTCGGCCGGCCGCCTGGCCGCGTGCCTGTGTATCGATGCGCCGACGCCGCGCGCATGGACCGAACATGATATCCGGCTGGCGCGCGACGTCGCTGAGCGCACCTGGGCCGCGGCGCGCACGGCGCGTGCGCATGCCATGCTGCGCGAAGAGCGCGACCGGGGCCGCGAGATTTTTGCCAACATCTCCGAAGGCTTCGCGCTGTTCGATCGCAACTGGGTGATGCAGCACATGAACACCGAAGGCTTGCGCATCTGCGCCGTCACGAGCGACGAGGTCATCGGGCGCAATCACTGGTCCGTGTTCCCCGCCATGCTCGACTGCGAGGCCGGGCGCATATAATAGCGCGTGATGGCCAGCCGCAAGGCGGGCAGCGCCGAACAGTGCCGTGTGTTTCCCGATGGCCGCCGCGTCTGGATCGATCTGCGCGCCTACCCGACCCAGGACGGTGGCATCGCGACGTTTTTCCGAGACATCACCGACCGCAAGCTGGCCGAAGAAAAACTGGTGGAGGCCGACCGCCGCAAGGATGAATTCCTGGCCATGCTCGCGCACGAGCTTCGCAATCCGCTCGCGCCAATCAGCGCTGCGGCCGAGCTGCTCCGGCTCGGCAACGTCGATGCGCGCCGGGTGCACCAGAGCAGCACCATCATCAGCCGCCAGGTGCGCCACATGACGCGGCTGGTGGACGACCTGCTGGACGTCTCGCGCGTCACCCGTGGCCTGATCACGCTGGGCCAGGCGCGCGTGGTGGCGCGCACCGTCATCGAAGAGGCGATCGAACAGGTGCGCCCGACCATCGACACGCGCGCGCAGACGCTCACTGTGCGCCTGCCGTCCGCTGGCGCTGCGGTGCTCGGTGACAAGGCGCGCCTGGTGCAGGTGGTGGCCAACGTGCTGGCCAATGCGGCCAAGTACACGCCGGCCGGGCGCGGCATCGACCTGCGCGCCGACCTGCACGGCAACCGCCTGGTACTGAGCGTGCGCGACGAAGGCATCGGCATGGACCTCGAACTCACCGGGCGCGTGTTCGATCTGTTTACGCAGGCCGAGCGGTCATCGGACCGCGCCCAGGGCGGCCTGGGGCTCGGGCTGGCGCTGGTCAAGCACCTGGTCGAGCTGCACGGGGGCACGGTGGGCTGTTCGAGTCCGGGGCTGGGCAAGGGCAGCACGTTCGTCATCACGCTGCCGCTGCTGCTCGACGAAGCGCCAGACCTGCCGGTGCCGGAGGTGAATGCGCCGGTTGCCGTCACGCGTTTGAAAGTGCTGGTGGTCGATGACAACACGGACGCGGCCGAGATGCTTGGTCTGCTGCTGGCGGCGCAGGGGCATGACGTGGCGATCGAGCACGGGGCGCTGGGCGCACTGGCGCGGGCGCGCAGCATGCGGCCCGATGTCTGCCTGCTCGATATCGGCCTGCCCGACATTGACGGCCACGAACTGGCGCGGCGCCTGCAGCAAGATCCCGGGATGGCCGATTCGGTGCTGGTCGCGGTAACGGGCTATGGGCAGCGACAGGACCGCGATGCGGCGCTGGCGGCGGGGTTTGCGCACCACCTCGTCAAGCCGCTCGATGTTGAGGTATTGCTGGAGGTGCTGGCGGGCGTGTCGGCCAGGGCGGCCGAGCAGCTCGGGGAGAACGTCGGGCAGGATTGACGGCCGGGCCGCCAATCCCACCGGTGCTTATTCAGCGCCGCAGCATTTCTTGAATTTCTTGCCGCTGCCGCAGGTGCAGTCGTCGTTGCGGCCGACCTTCGGCTCGTCGCGCACGATCGTTTCCACCGCCGGCTTGCGCAGTGGCAGCCAGTGGCGGTAAATGGCCGGCACGTTGGCCTCGATCTGCAGCGCCAGCGCATGCACCTTGACCGGATCGTCGACCTCGGCCAGTTCGGCTTCTTCGATTTCGTCCGCGCCCAGCAGGTAGATCGGACGGATCAGTTCCGCGACATCGCTGTCCCAGATCGCATCCCACGAGCCGGCGCGCAGTTCGACGCCTTCCCAGAAGCCCCAGCACCAGGCTTCCGGATCGATCAGGACCTTGCCATCGACCTCGTGCTCGCAGAACAGCGGCTCGAAATCCTTCGGTGCGACCTCGAACGTGATCAGGACTTCGTTCATGAAGCGCATGATCAGGTTGACGATGCGTTCTTCGTCGCGCTTGTTCTTCCATTTCGGCGCCGCGGCCTCGTCTTCGCCCCAGACCATCGGCAGCCATTCGGCCGGCATGATCGATTCCGGGCCGATCGCGATGGCGGTCAGGTAGCCGTGCAGGGTGTCCATCGTCATCGCGTCGTCGGAACAACGGTCGGAGAGCAGGAACTGGTCGAGTTCGTCGAATTCTTTTTCGGAGAGGGGCTGTTCGAGGTGCATGGGGTAGGTGGTCTGTGGCGCGAGCGCGCCTGTTGCGTCAAAGGCGCCAGTGTAACGCCTGCGCCGTCGCCGGGCACGAAAAACCTGCCGGCGAGGCGCTGCTTGCAACGTTTACTTCAGTGAAAAATGATTAACGCTTGGCGTTGAACGCCTTGGTCAGCTCGTCAGCTGCGAACTGCTGGGCTTCCTTGGCCTTCGGCACCACGGCGTCCATGCCGAAGAACTCGTGGGTCACGCCGGTGAAGTGGCGATAGTTGACGGTCACGCCTTCCTTCTTGAGGCGGTCGGCGTAGGCCTTACCCTCGGTCATCAACGGATCGATTTCCGCGGTGATCACGGTTGCCGGTGGCAGGCCCTTGAGCGAGGCGGCCTTCATCGGCAGTGCGTGCGGGCTCTTCGGATCGGCGCCGTAGTGCTTGAAGAACCACGTCATCATCGCCTTGTTCAGCGGCTTGGCGTTGGCGTTCTTCTTGTACGACTCGTTGTTCATGTCGTCGTTCACGACCGGGTAGACCAGCAGCTGGTGCACCGGCATCTTGATTTTCTTTTCCATCGCCATCATCGACACCACGGTCGCCAGGTTGCCGCCAGCCGACTCGCCCGCCACTGCCACGCGCATCGGATCGCCATTGATGCTCTTGGCATTGGCCAGCGCCCACTGGTAGGCCGCGAATGCGTCTTCGGTCTGGGTCGGGAACTTGTGCTCCGGTGCACGGCGGTAGTCGGCCGAGATCACGATCGCCTTGGCCTTCTTGGCCAGGCCGCGCACCGACGCTTCATACACCTTGGTGTCGGCAATCACGAAGCCGCCGCCGTGGAAGTACACGACGACCGGGAACGGGCCCGCGCCTTCAGGCGTGAAGATGTGGATCGGGAAGCTGCCGTCCTTGCCCTGGATCGATTGCGTCTTCATCGTGACGCCTGGTTCCGGTGCCGTGCTCTTGCCGGCGTCGGTCAGTACCTTCTTGACAGCGTCGCTCGGGGTTGGCTGCTTGCGCGCTTCTTCCGGGCTCAGGGTTTCGATTGGCTTTGGCTTCAGGGCCGCCATCGCGTCTAGCACTTTCTGCATGTTCGGCTCGGCCTTTGGCGGCTGGGCAGCGGTTTGTGCAATGGCGGTGCCAGCCAGCAGGCCGGCGGCAAGAGCGATGACGGTCAGAGTTAGTTTTTTCATGGGTGAGTCCTATGCGGTTATTTGTTCGCAGCACCATGTGCGAATACATACATGACATGAAACCTTGTTAGATTGCCACGCTCTGTGCGAGAACGAACACAGCAGTAGTGAAATGTTCGCAATCACCACGCGACCGTGCGCCGCCGTACAATGGGGCATGGATAACCTGAACCCCGCTGCCGCCGACGCCCCGCCAGACCACCCGTACGCGCGCCTCGATCCCGCGACCGTGCTCGATGCGCTCGACAGCGTCGGCCTGTACGGCGACGGGCGCCTGCTGGCGCTCAACAGCTACGAGAACCGCGTCTACCGTGTGGGCCGTGAAGAGGGCGAACCAGTGGTGGTCAAGTTTTACCGGCCAGAACGCTGGAGCGATGAGGCCATCCTCGAAGAGCATGGCTTCGTTGCCGAGCTGGTGGCGCAGGAGGTCCCCGTCGTGCCGGCCATCGAGATCGACGGGCGCACGCTGCACACGTTCGACGGTTTCCGTTTTTCGGTATTCGAAAGCCGCGGCGGGCGCGCCCCGGAGCTGGGCGACCCCGCCGTGCTGGAATGGATTGGCCGTTTCATCGGTCGCATCCATGCGCAGGGCGCCGTCAAGCCCTTCCTGCTGCGCCCGGCGCTGGATCCGGTCACGTTCGGCCGCGAGCCGTTCGACTGGCTGCGCAGCCACGACTTCGTGCCGCCCGAGCTGATGCCGGCCTGGTCGAGCGTGATGGAACAGGCGCTTGAAGGCGTGGCGCGCTGCTACGAGCGCGCCGGTGAACTGCCGCTCGTGCGCCTGCACGGCGATTGCCATGGCGGCAACGTGCTGTGGACGCCGGACGGGCCGCACTTCGTCGATTTCGACGACAGCCGCATGGGCCCGGCAGTGCAGGATCTGTGGATGCTGCTGTCGGGCGAGCGGCAGGAAATGGTGGGCCAGATGGCCGACGTGCTGGCCGGCTACGAGGATTTCTGCGATTTCCACCCGCGCCAGCTGTATCTGGTCGAAGCATTACGTACGCTGCGCCTGATCCACTACTCGGCGTGGCTGGCGATGCGCTGGGCCGATCCGGCATTCCCGGCCGCTTTCCCCTGGTTCAATACCCAGCGTTACTGGCAGGACCGCATCCTCGAACTGCGCGAGCAGGTCGCGTTGATGGACGAGCCGCCACTGTGGCAGATGTAGACGGGTGTGGTAAAGCGCCGAGCTGACGCACGATTGCCACCCAGTTCGGCATAGCACGAGAACCGGTTTTGCCGGATAATCAACCCGACTGCCGCCACAGAGACTCCGCATGGAACCGAACCCAGCCCAACAAGACGACACCGACTTCACGATCGACCTGTCGCCGGCCGCCGGCGCGCTGGCGCCGACCGATGTGGCGCCGCTGCCAATGCCAATGCCAACGCCGGCCGCTGCCGCGTTTGCGCAGCCGGTGGTGCCGGTCACACCGGTGCTGCCGGCTGCGGCGGAACCTGCCGAATTTACCGGTCCGGGTCGCAAACCACTCGAAATGCGCGAGATCCAGGAAGCGATCGCCCGTGTCGAGGCCGAAGCCAAGGCCAATATGGCGGCCGAGAGCCGCCACCACGCCGAAGCGCGCGCCCGCTCGCTGGCCGACGAGCGCGCCTCGCTCGACGCCGCTGCCGCCGCGGCGGCGCAAGCCAATTCCCAGGCGTCCGAAGACGCCATCGCCGCCAACCGCGAACGCCTCGACTCGCTGCGCGCTGCCGCGCAAGCCTCGAGCGAACGTCTGGAGGCGATCCGTCAAGAGACTGCCGAATTGCGCGCGCGCGTGAAAAGCGATACCGAAGTGCGGGTCGCCACCGAAGCGCGGGCCCGCCTCGAAGAAGAAGCGCGCCGCCGCGCCACGGCGCAGATCGAAGCCGAGGCCGAACTGGCCGCCAAGGCCGCCCGCGCAGCCGATGAACTGGTCGTGCACACCGAGCAGGCGCGCCTGCAGGCGGTCGAACGCATGGCCGCCGTCGAGGCGGCGCGCGAAGAAGTGCAGCACAACGCCAGCGCCGACGCCCGTATCGCCATCCTGGCGCGCG
>Ga0308158_10005259_pt1 | contig 10650 bp, 7 predicted proteins | sample PhyBR2_FD_201038 | JGI IMG/M metagenome (GOLD analysis project Ga0308158, IMG submission 201038) | Phyllosphere microbial communities from UC Gill Tract Community Farm, Albany, California, United States - DLSLB.R2 | ecosystem: Host-associated > Plants > Phyllosphere > Unclassified | place: USA...
TCGTCCCAGTTGTTGACCAGCTGCATGTTCTGGTTCACCAGCCACACATTGCCCGAATTCACATCATTCAAAACCACCAGGTCCCGGTTCACCCGGAACACATACGACGGCGACGCACTCGCCTTGGGCACCGCAACATTCTTATCATCAGCATCATTGACACAATCACGGACATACTTATTTGCCCCCGACCACGCCGCATGCACACACCCACCCAACTGCACCGGAGCAGCAGGCACACCCTCACCATCGAACGTCACAGTCTTGGCCGTACCGCCATCCAACGGCTGCTTCAACAACGCCTTCCGCGTCGCCACCGCCACAAAATCACTGCCCGGCCCCGCCTGCTGAAGCTTCGCATCCCGCGCATTCTCCAACGCCAACCGCTTACCACCAGGCAAAAACAGGTTCCCCGCCGCGGCATCCAACACCACCGGCTTGTCCCCCACCACCGTCATCTGCAGATCCCCGGCACCTTTAAGCCCATCCCACGTACTGGACTCCGAAGACGTCACCACACCATCAGCATCAACACCAGTCACCGAGACCACACCGGTCTTCGGATCCGCAGAATAAATCCGGTCATCAGAACCGACCGCAGAAACAATCCCCTCAGAACCCACCAAAACCGGTTCCGAAGCCTCCTCATCAAAACCATTCACCGTCGACGGCGACACCGCCCACACCTTGCCCGACCCCGGATCCGTCACAGAAATCGTCTGCGCCCCAAACGCCACCACAGCAGAACCCGGCAACCGCTTATCCCCACCAAGACGCATATTCGCCGGCGACACCTGATTCAACGTCGAACCAGTCGCATCATCAACAAAAACCTCACCAGCATGCTGCAACACATCAAACGACGTCGACGCCGGCGTCACCGCACCATCCAACACCCGCGACGGATAATTCAACCGCCCCACAGCATTCTTGGCCTTCGACACCACCCACACGCCACCATCATTCAACTCAACCTCAGTGGTCTTAAACCCCGGATACAACACCGCACCCGTCACCACCACCGCCACCACCACACCAAACGCAGTCCCGGCGAATCCCCGCGAGCGCAGCAGCCGGCGCTTCCAGGGCATGGCGGAACCAGGGCTTTGGGCGCGCGCTTGGTCGCGACGTTTCATGAAGTGTTATCCCCCGATAGCTCTCTGCCCCTGCCGGCAGCCGGCGTCACTGGACCCCGGGCACCACAACCATACCGCTATCCGCCAACAAGTGGATAAATTGTTTGCCCGCTGAGGGAACCGTCGCGGACCGGTGTTGGGCGCTAGTCCAGGATCAGGCCCTTGCCGCGTCCGCGGGTGAGCAGGACGGGTTTGATCTCACCGAAACCGCGGACGTTCTCCGGATCCTGCGGAATCATCACGAACCGCTCGTCGGGCTCGAGTGCGGAGGCGGTCATGGAATCCACCAGCACCGTGCCGGGATTCGCCAGCGTGGTGAGGCGGGCGGCGAGGTTGACAGTGGGTCCGTAGATATCGCCAAGGCGGGACAGGATCCTGCCCCACACCATGGCCACGCGGGCTTCGGGGAGGATTTCGTCGGCGGTGAAGGCTTCGGCGAGCGCCAGGGAGATCTCGGCGCCCGCGGCGGGCGTTTCGGCGATGTAGAGGACTTCGTCGCCCACGGTCTTGACCAGCCGGCCGCCGCCGACCGAGATGATTTCGGCGCATTTGTTTTCAAACCGCTGGACCAGCCGGGCCAGCGTCTTTTCGTTCATGCGCCGGGACAGGCTGGTGTAGGACACGAGGTCGGCGAAGCCCACGGCGCGGGCCAGGGGCAGCGGGGCGTCGTCCTCGTCGCCTTCCCGGCCTTCTTCGCTGGCCTGGAGGCCGGCCTCGGCGCGCACGGCGAGCCGCTGGACACCGGCATTGAGCTGGCGCCGCCAGGAGTACACCAGCACTTCCTCGAGTGCGTCCACCAGGGCGGGAAGTTCGTTGACCAGGCGCTTTCGGGCGACGGCGTCCGTGACGCCCTGCTCGTGGACCATGTCCTCCACGAGGGCCTCGATCTGCCACACGACCATCCGGTCCGTCATTTGGCCGATGGCGCGCGTGACCGAGATGGCGGCTTCCTCCGTGAGCTTGCCGGCGCGGACCAGGTCCACCACCGTGGACAAGGCTGCCTGGTCGCGTTCGGTGAAGGCAACGTCCTCGTCGCCGAAGTTCGGGAACCCGAGGGCGCGCCAGAGTTTGCGGGCGGAGAGGAGGGAGAGGCCCGCGCCGGCGGCCACTTCACGACGACGGAGCTTGCGTTCCCCGCCAAGGAGCCGTGTTTCCAGGGCCTTCATGGCGAGGCGTTCGGCGGACATGGCGCCGGTGGGCGGGTGCCTGTCAGCGCCGGGTTCGGGCGCTGCCGGTCCGGACGCGGCCGGTTCCGCGGCAGGAAGGTGTTCCCCGCTCATGGTGCTTGCCGCGCCGGCGTCGAAGGCGGCTGTACCGGGATCGATGCTGTTGACGCGTTCCTGCTGGTCCTCATTGGTCATCCCGTCCACCTTCTCTCATGTCCTCCGGAAAAGCACCGGCGGGATAATACGTCGCACCCGGCCGGGCCTCATTGTCGTCCGGCAGTTCCCCGATGGCGTCGAGGATAAAGTCGCGGAACCGGGCAACCTCGGGCACGTCAGGAAAGGTCACCACGCCCTGGTACCCGGTTTCCAAGGATATATTCCCGGAGCGCACCAACCGCTGAAGCAGGGATTCGTGGACGGTCAGGTTACGGACGGACACCAGGTTCACCTGCTGGTCGCGCCGGTTAAGCATGCCGTAGCGGGCCACCATCCGCTGGCTGGTCAGGGTGTAACGCGTGCCCTGCCACCGGAGCAGCCGGGGCAGGCAGTAGCCGAGCCACACGGCGGCGGCCGCAAGGACGCAGCCGGCGACGAGCCAAGACGTCCACTGCCGGTCGAGGGCCGGTGCCACCCGGGCGGCGCCGCCGCGGATGATCCAGGCGCTGGTGAAGGCGGCCAGGGCGGGCGCCAGTACGAAGGCTGCGGCGGCACCGGCGAGCTTCCTGGGCTGCGGGCGGGTGGTGACTATGACTTGTTCCCCGGGAACGAGGCTTTTACGCATAACCGCCGTGGCCGGGGTCTTCCGGTGATGTCCAGGGCCGCAGGTGCACTACGTCGCCGGCAGTCACCACGTGCTCCCGCGCGTCGCGGTCCACCACCAGCAGGGAGCCGTAGTCATCCAGCCGTGAGGCGTGTCCGATGATCTCGTGGTCGCCGGGAAGCTGCGCCCGGACCTGCTTGCCGAGCGTGACCATCACGGCCTCCACCCGCTTGTGCAGGGAAGGGCCGCCGGCCATCCCGGCCGCTGGGTCGCCGTCGGCGTTGCAGAAACTCCGGTACAGGGTGGCGAAGTGGGTGAGGTAGCTCTTCAGCAGGAGGGTGCGGTCGGTTGTCCGGGAGCCTTCGAGTGCCACGGATGTTGCGGTGGGGACCGGGAGTTCGCGTTCATGCAAAGTGACATTAAGTCCGGTGCCAAGGACGACCGGCGGCACGTTGCCGTCGGCCATGGGACCAAGCTGGGCCAGGATGCCGGCGATCTTCCGGCCGCGCACCAAAACGTCGTTGGGCCATTTGAGCTCGGCCGGGATGCCGGCGGTGTCCAGCAGGGTCTCGCGCAGAGCGAGGGCGGCGATGAGGGACAACCAGGAGTAGCTCTGAGTGGGGAGGGGCCGGCCCTCCGCGTTGACGGGGCGCAGCACCACGGAGACAGACACCGAACTCAGCGGCGGCGCTTCCCAGCGCCTGTCCAGCCGGCCCCGGGCGGCCGTCTGGTATTCAGCGGTCAGGACTGAGAGGTCCGGCCAGGCTGCGGGTTCCACCGTGGCGGCGCGCAGGAGGTCGGCATTGGTGGAGCCGGTCGAGTCCACCACGTCGATCCGGGGGATGCCTGTGGCGGAGAGGAAACGCTGGTCGGCCAGGTCCACTCGGTTCAGGGGGGTGCCCGGTACGTGCGCGTCATCCATACCTGAATCCTACCGAGCGAAGCTGGACGCTACCCAGCAGCCAGGATTCCCCGGGCCGCCGGCCTTCGGCTGCGAAAGGAGCCGGCCGGCGGTCCCCGGTGCTGCCTAGAGGAAGATATCCGGAACCAGCCGGTCTTCGGGCGCCCCAAGGCTGTAGGGCCGGAAGTCCGTGACGCCTGCGCCCGCCAGGACCTGCTCGTCCGTGTAGAAATTTCCCGATTCCGCGTCTCCGGCGGCAAGGTGGCTCCCGGTGAGGATGGCGTGGGCGGCATCGGCCATGATCTGCGGGCCCCGGGCGGCCAGCACCATCTTTTCGCCTTGCGGCATGTTGCGGATGGCTGCCGTGTCGATCAGCGTGCACGGCCACAGTGAGTTCACCCGGACGCCGTCGGGCTTCAGTTCCTCGGCCAGGCCCAGCGTGGTCAGGCTCATCCCGTACTTGGCCATGGTGTAGGCAAGATGTTTTCCAGCCCAGGACGGGTGGAGGTTCAGTGGCGGCGACAGCGTCAGGATATGCCCCTGCGCCGATGCCCGGAGCGCAGGGAGCGCCAGCTTGGACAGCAGGAAGGTTCCGCGGACGTTGATGTCCTGCATGAGGTCGTACTTCTTCATGTCGACGGCGTCCGTGGTGGACAGGTCGATAGCCGAGGCGTTGTTAATGACGACGTCGATGCCGCCAAAGCGTTCCGTGGCTGCGGCCACGGCTCCGGCCACGTCTTCGTCCCGGCGGACGTCGCCCACCAGGGGCAGCGCCTGCCCGCCGGCCTCCACCAGTTCTTCGGCGGCAGTAAAAACCGTGCCCGCCAGCTTGGGGTGCGGAGTGCCGGTCTTGGCCAGGAGCACAATGTTGGCCCCGTCCCGGGCCGCCCTCTTGGCGATGGCCAGGCCGATTCCGCGGCTTCCGCCGGAGATGAGGATGGTGCGTCCTGCCAGGGAACCGGCGGCCCGGTAGGGGCTGGGGGGTGCCTGCAAAGCCTCGTCGCTTGAAGTCATGGGAACACTGTAACCCAACTATGTTACTGGCCGGTAACATAGCGGAGTGGGTGCCGGAACGGCAGAAAATTGTAGGTTCCCTACAGCTGCGGGCGCACAAACCGTCACTAGACTTGCCACCAGGGTTCGTCTTTTGTGTGGATGCTACTTAAAGCTCCCGCGAATGCGGACCGCCGACCAACAGAACTGACTTGCTACAGAGCCGGAGACACTTGATGAGCCACGATCTGACAACGACAGCGGGAAAGATCGCAGATTTCCGCGACCGCCAGGCGCGTGCCGCACAGCCCTCCGGCCCCGAGGCCATCGAAAAGCAGCATGCCCGCGGCAAGAACACCGCCCGCGAACGCATCGGATTGCTGCTGGACGAAGACTCGTTCGTTGAATTCGATGCCCTCGCCGTGCACCGCTCCACGGCATTCGGCATGGAAAAGAAGAAGCCGCTGGGCGATGGCCTGGTGTCCGGCTACGGCACCGTGGACGGCCGGTTGGTGGCCGTCTACAGCCAGGACTTCAGCGTCTACGGCGGCTCGCTGAGCCAGGTCAACGGCGAAAAGATCGTCAAGGTCCAGGAATTCGCCCTCCGCAACGGCTGCCCCGTGGTGGGCATCCTGGACGGCGGCGGCGCACGCATCCAGGAAGGCGTGGCGTCCCTGGCCATGTTCGCGGACATCTTCCGGAACAACGTCCACGCGTCCGGCGTGGTGCCGCAGATCTCCCTGATCATGGGCCCGTCCGCCGGCGGCGCCGCCTACTCCCCCGCCCTCACCGACTATGTGGTGATGGTGGACAAGACCTCGCACATGTTCATCACTGGCCCTGACGTCATCAAGACCGTCACCGGCGAGGACGTGGACATGGAAACGCTGGGCGGCGCCCGGCAGCACAACGCCACCACCGGAACATCCACCTACCTGGCATCCGACGAAACCGACGCCATCGAGTTCGTGCGCGAACTGCTGGACTTCCTGCCCTCCAACAACCTGTCCGAGGCACCCGTGCTGGGCCACCAGCAGGAGTTGGAGGTCGACGACGACGACCTCGCCCTGGATGCGCTGGTTCCGGATTCCGCCAACCAGCCCTACGACATGCGGGCCGTCGTCGAACAGATCGTCGACGACGGGCACTTCCTGGAGATGCAGGCACTCTACGCACCCAACGTGATGATCGGCTACGGCCGCGTGGAGGGCCACACGGTGGGCATCGTGGCCAACCAGCCGCTGCAGTTCGCCGGCACCCTGGACATCGCCGCCTCGGAAAAGGCGGCCCGGTTCGTCCGCCACTGTGATGCCTTCAACATCCCCATCATCACCCTGGTGGACGTACCTGGCTTCCTTCCCGGCAAGGACCAGGAGTTCCAGGGCATCATCCGGCGCGGCGCCAAGCTCCTCTACGCCTACGCCGAGGCCACCGTCCCCAAGCTCACCGTCATTACGCGCAAGGCCTACGGCGGGGCCTACATCGTGATGGGTTCCAAGAAGCTCGGCGCCGACCTGAACCTGGCGTGGCCCACCGCGCAGATCGGCGTCATGGGCGCCCAGGGCGCGGTCAACATCCTCTACCGCCGCGACCTCGCGGCCGTGGCGGAAGATGGCGGCGACGTCGAAGCACGCCGCGCCGAAGTCATCCGGCAGTACGAGGAAGAACTCCTCAACCCCTACCAGGCGGCAGAGCTGGGCTACGTGGACGCCGTGATCGCCCCCTCCGATACCCGGGTCCAGATCATCAAGGGACTGCGGGCACTGCGCGACAAACGCGCCAGCCTCCCCGCCAAGAAGCACGGGAACATCCCGCTGTGATCCCCACCGGCTCCCAGCCCTCACAAGCCCAGTCCGGGACACCCGCCGGCGTGGCCCCTCTAGAGGAAACCTTGCCGCCGGCTCCGCTTTTCTCTGTTGTCAAGGGACAACCGAACGCCGAGGAACTCGCCGCGCTTACCGCCATCGTCCTGTCCCTCGGCGGCCCGGCTCCCACCCAGCCTGCCGCACCGAGCGTGCGGCACTGGGTGCGCCGGCAGCAGTTGCGGCTCGCCCCGTCCCCCGGCCCTGGCGCCTGGAAACGCAGCCACGGCTGACGATCCCCACCCACCCGGTCGGCCGGGTAGTCTCGGAATGTGACTACAGACACTGCACCCGCCGCGCGCCCGCATACCCGCATCGACGCCGTCGCGGACGGCTACACGGACACCCTCATCAGGCTCAACCCGACGTTCGCCACCACCCTTGGCCTGCCGGGCCACGAGACGGAATACCAGGACTTCTCCCCCGCCGGCATCGCCGGATTTGCCGAGGCCGCCCGTGAGGCGCTGGCCTCGCTGGAGGGCCTGGAGCCGGAAGACGACGTCGATGCCGTCACCCTGGATGCCATGCGGGAGCGGCTCGGCCTGCAACTGCTGATCCACGCCTCCGGCTGGGAGTACGCGGAGCTGAACAACATCGCCTCCCCCGCCCAGGACATCCGGGCCATCTTCGACCTCATGCCCACCGGCACGGTGCAGGACTGGGACCACATTGCCGGCCGCGCCGGCAATGTGCCGGCCGCCATCAGCGGCTACATCGAATCCCTCCGCGTCGCCAGGGACGCCGGCAAAGTGGCTGCCGCACGGCAGGTGCGGACCGTCATCGAGCAGGTGACCAAGTACGCAGCCGACGACGGCTTCTTCGCCAAGCTGGCCGCCGGTGCAGCGACTCCGGACGGGCCGCTGCCCGAGGCCCTCAAGGACAAACTCGACGCCGGAGCCGCCGCCGCCCGCAGCGCGTACGCCGGGCTGGCGGAGTTCCTGCGCACCGAACTGCTCCCGGCCGCACCCGAAAAGGACGCAGTGGGCAGGGCACGGTACGCCCTGGCGTCCCGCTCGTTCCTCGGCGCCGAAGTGGACCTGGAAGAAACCTATGCCTGGGGCGTCCAGGAGCTGGACCGGCTCATCGCCGAGCAGGAACGCGTGGCCGCCACCATCAAGGCGGGCGCCACCATCGCGGAGGCCAAGGAAATCCTCAACAACGATCCCGCCCGGCAGCTGAAGGGCACCGACGCCCTGCAGGCGTGGATGCAGGATCTCTCGGACAAGGCCATGGCCGGGCTCGCCGGCGTCCACTTCGATATCCAGGACGTGATGAAGACCCTGGAGTGCCGTATCGCCCCCACGGACGAGGGCGGCATTTACTACACCGGCCCGTCAGACGACTTCAGCCGGCCCGGCCGGATGTGGTGGTCCGTCCCCGCCGGCGAGGACACCTTCACCACCTGGGCCGAAACCACCACCGTCTACCACGAGGGCGTTCCCGGCCATCACCTCCAGGTGGCCACCGCTACGTACCGGCGCGAGCTGCTGAACAAATGGCGCCGCAACGTCTGCTGGACCTCCGGGCACGGCGAAGGCTGGGCCCTCTACGCCGAGAAACTGATGCAGGAACTGGGCTACCTCACCGACCCCGGCGACCACATGGGGATGCTGGACATGCAGCGCATGCGGGCTGCCCGCGTCGTCTTCGACATCGGCGTCCACCTCGAGCTGGAGATGCCGGAGCGGTGGGGATCCGGCACCTGGACTGCCACGACGGGCTACGGGTTCCTCAAGGAAAACCTTCCCATCAGCGAAGGCCAGCTCAACTTCGAGTTCACCCGCTACCTCGGCTGGCCGGGACAGGCGCCCTCCTACAAGGTGGGCCAGCGGCTCTGGGAACAGATCCGCGCCGAACTCGAATCACGGCCCGGGTTCGAGCTCAAGGAGTTCCACACCAAGGCCCTCAACATCGGCTCTGTCGGACTCGACACCCTCCGCCGGGCGCTGCTGTCCTGAGCCTCCCCCGTGGCCGGGTGCCCCGGCATGGCTGCCTTCCTCTGCGCGCTGCTCCTTCGTCGCTTTGACGCGCGCTGCCGGAAGCCAGCCACCTCGGGGCGCGCTTGGCCCGCCGCGGCGAGACATTAAGCACATCCCGGGTGGGAATAAGTAACAAACGCCGCTTCCTGCCCCGTATTTGCAGGGTTTTCCCGTTTCCCGCGTGATCGGCAGCGCGTAATATTTCTCAATATTCTTTCGACGTGGTATGTGCCGCAGGTCTAGCTTGTTTTGGTGACCACTCAGACAAGCACCCCATCATCCGCGGGGAAGACCGGATTCCAGTTGCCCAAGTGGGCTTCCTCCTTCGGCTTCCAGATCATTGCCGCCCTCATCGTGGGCCTCGGCCTCGGCCTGCTGGCCAAGTACACCGGCAGCACCAAGACCAACCCGAACGCCCTCGGCACCACGCTGCAGACCATCGGCTCGAGCTATGTCTCGCTGCTGCAGACCGCCGTGGTTCCGCTGATCTTCACCGCCGTCGTCAGTTCCATTTCCAACCTGCGCCAGGTATCCAACGCGGCCAGGCTGGCGTGGAACACGCTCCTGTGGTTCGCCATCACGTCCCTGATCGCGGTGCTGATCGGCATCGGCCTGGGCGTGCTGCTGCAGCCCGGCGCCAACACCGGCATCACCGAGCAAGCCAAGTACACCGGCAAGTCCGGCGACTGGTGGGCGTTCCTCGTCGGCCTGTTCCCGAAGAACTTCCTGGGCCTTGGCGCCAGCTCCACCGTTGGCGACGCCGGCGCAGTCACCACCTCGGTCAGCTTCAACGTCCTGCAGATCCTGGTGATCGCCATCGCCGTCGGCGTTGCGGCCCTTAAGGTGGGCAAGGCCGCCGAGCCCTTCCTGAACCTCAACGCCTCGGCCCTTGCCGTCATCCAGAAGGTCCTGTGGTGGATCATCCGCATCGCCCCGCTCGGCACCATCGGCCTGATCGGCAATGCGGTGGCCGTCTACGGCTGGGACACCATCGGCTCGCTCGGCAAGTTCGCAATCGCGATCTACGTTGGCCTGGCCCTGGTCCTGTTCGTGGTCTACCCCATCCTGGTCCGCAGCCACGGCCTGTCCATCAAGCAGTACTTCTCCGGTGTGTGGCCGGCCGTGCAGCTGGCCTTCGTGTCCCGCTCCTCGGTGGGCACCCTTCCGCTGACCCAGCGCGTGACTGAGCGCTCCCTGGGCGTGCCCCGGGCCTATGCTTCCTTTGCCGTGCCGCTGGGCGCCACCACCAAGATGGACGGCTGCGCTGCCATCTACCCGGCCGTGTCCGCCATCTTCGTCGCCCAGTTCTTCGGCATCCACCTGGACTTCAGCCAGTACGTGCTGATCGCCCTGGTCTCCGTTCTGGGTTCCGCCGCGACCGCCGGCACCACCGGCGCCGTGGTGATGCTGACGCTGACCCTCTCCACGCTGGGACTCCCGCTGGCAGGCGTCGGGCTCCTGCTCGCCATCGATCCCATCCTGGACATGGGCCGCACCGCAGTGAATGTTGCAGGCCAGGCACTGGTTCCCACCATCGTGGCCAAGCGCCAGGGCATCCTCGACGAGGCGCTGTACAACGCCCCGCGCAACGGCACCCCGTTCGTGGACGACCAGGACGCCGCCGCCGAGCCCACTGACGGCACCGCCGCGGACACCGCGCCGCGCGAACTGCAGGACGCCAACGCGTAACCTGCGACCCGCAACACGAAGTCCCCCGGGAAATCTTCCCGGGGGACTTCGTGCTGTTAAGCGCTCCTGCCGCTCAGGGGAACCGTGGCCCCCAACCGCAGGCTTCAGTCAGCGGCCGCCGCCGCCGATGACGCCATTCTGGACCGCTTTGGTTACAGCGTCGG
>Ga0308158_10005260_pt1 | contig 10650 bp, 10 predicted proteins | sample PhyBR2_FD_201038 | JGI IMG/M metagenome (GOLD analysis project Ga0308158, IMG submission 201038) | Phyllosphere microbial communities from UC Gill Tract Community Farm, Albany, California, United States - DLSLB.R2 | ecosystem: Host-associated > Plants > Phyllosphere > Unclassified | place: USA...
CCGACCTGGACATCAGTGCGATCGACGTCAAGCGCCTGCAGGCAAACACGGTCAGCGGTGACCTGCGCGCCGCCGGTCGCAGCGCTGAGAGCACGCTCAACACCGTCAGCGGTGATGTCGACGCGCAGTTGCAGACCCCCCGCATGGACGCGCGGACGGTGAGTGGCAGCATCCGGGCCGGTGGCGGGCTGTCCGGCGAAATCGGCGCCACCTCGGTGTCGGGCCGGGTTGGCGTGGAGGCCGGGCGCACCCAGCGCATGGTCGTGGAGACGGTATCGGGCACGGTCGAGCTGTCCGCGGCGGCCTTGGCGCCGGGCGGGCGGATCAGCGTGGAATCGGTCAGTGCGCCGATCTCCCTGCAGCTGCCGCGCAACGTGTCCGCGCAGCTGTCGGTGAACAGTTTCAGTGGCTCCATCCAGAGTGACGCCGGCAAGGTGGAACGGCCGCGTTACGGCCCTGGCAGCTCGCTGGATACCCGCTTGGGCAATGGAGATGGGGACATCAGCCTGGAATCGCATTCCGGTGGCGTGCGGGTGCGGCTGGATCGCTGACCCGTTGGCAGGGGCCAGCCTTGGCCGGCCGCGGCGGTGATGCCGCCGCGGTCGCCGACGCGGTCAGCTGGCTTTCTTCAGCGACCAGGTGTTGCCGAGGACTTCGATCTTGCCGCCAGCCTTGCGGAACGCGGCCAGGTCGGCGGCGATGCTGTTGCTGCTGGGCGTGGACGATGAACCGCCCTTGCGCTCGTTGCGGATGGTGTTGCTGGCCTTCGCGGGGGTCTTTGCCTTGCGGGGCATGGGTGCTCCTGTCAGGTGGAAGGGTGGGGAGGGTTCCAGGCAAGTGCCTGGTGCTGGTAATCCTGCCGTTCACGCTGGCAGTCATCGCCGCCCATCTCGAACTGGCGACAGATGGCGGGGCGCTGCGTATAGATGGAACAACGCAGGTGATACGGGTCGATGGCTGCGCACCAGCCTTCTTCGTTCTGCGCCATGCGGCGACCGCCGTGGCCGTCGCTTTCAACGAACCAGATGGGGACGTCATCGCCCGGCATCAACCACACCGGCATCCGGCAGCACACCGCGTCACAGCGACGACAGTCGATGGAGGCGGGGGTCTGCTCAGTTTGTAAGGCCTCGTGGGCCTTCGTAATGCCCAAGGATGGTCTCGATCGCGGCTCGGAGCGGGTGCGTGGTCATGGAAGCGCCAAGGAAAGCATGGCCACAGGGCCCGCAAGGGGCGGCTGCGCACTGAAGAGCGCGGCGTGCGCCACAAGGGCGGCACGTCAGCGGGAAGCGCAGGTGAATGTCAAGCCGGTCGAGTTTAACGCGGATCGTGCGGAGATATGTTAATGCGAACCCGCTGCGGCCAGCGCGAGCCCCTGGACGACGCCGAAAGAGGCATCGCCATGGACCTGGCGGGCTTCGGGGAAGGCATCGGCGGCGGCCTGCCGCAGGTAGCCGGCCCGGGACATGCCGCCGGTCATGAACACCGCATCCGGGGCCTGGCCGATATCCTGGCGGACCTGGTCGAGCAGCTCGCGCAGCTGGCCAAGGTAGCCGTGCGCGGCCTGCCCCAGACCCTCGGCGGAAGTGTCCGTCTGCAGCCCCTTTTCGATGAACGGCAGCGGACTGGCATGTGCGGCAGCGCCACTCAGGCTGATCTTGGCGCGTTCCACCTCACGGTACAGGCGTGCGGTATTGCCGGTGTCCTGCAGCGCCTGCAGGCGGCTGCCATACGGGTCTTCGACGTGGTCGTAGCGGTGCTGGCGGAAGTCGCGCTGGCGGGTCATGTCCTGCACCATCGCCGCTTCCACGTAGTGGTGGGTCGGCACCCGGGTGATGCCGCGGCCGAACAGTGGCATGTAGGCGGCCAGGCTGAGCGCCAGGTCGATATCGGTACCGCCGCGGGCTATGCCCCAGGCGCGGTGGATGCGCGGCGGCTCGCCCCCGCCCACGCGGGCATGGGCGATGTCGGTGGTGCCGCCGCCGATGTCCACGATGATCGCCTCGTGCGGCTGCCCACTGGTGGCGTGGTAGTGCATGGCGGCCGCGGCGGGCTCTTCCATGAAGGCCACTTTGTCGAAACCGGCGCCCAGCGCAGCTTCGCGCAGGATCGCCAGCGCCTGGTCGTTGCCGGCATCGCCGATGGAACTGCGGAACTGCACCGGCCTGCCCAACAGGGCTTCGCGCACCGGTGCGCCCAGCTGCGCGCTGGCGGTGAGCCGGATATGTTCCAGGATGTGGGTGGCGATCCCGGTGATGGTCTGCCGCGCGCGCGGGTGCAGGTTGTAGCCGAGCATCGATTTCGGGCTCTGCACCAGGTTGCCTTCGTTCTCCTCGAAGTAGGCTTCCAGCGCGTCATCGCCATACACCGCGTTCTGCAGCAGCTGGCTGGAACTGCGCGGCTCGGCCATGCGCTTTTCCATCCACTGGCGGCGCAGCGACAGCAGTGCTTCGCGGCGCAGGGCTTCGGGCGGGCGCGCCTGACCGTTGGCACGCGCCTGGGCGGCGGCCGCTTCGATCAGCGCCTGCAGCTCATGTTCCTGGCCGGGTTCCAGCTTGAATTCACCGGGGTCCTGCATGATGCCGGGGAAGTACACCGAGGTGCGGAACTGGTCGGCGTCACCGAAACGGATCGGCTGCACCTGGCCATCGCGGACGATGGCTGCGGCGGAGTTGCTGGTGCCGAAGTCGATGCCCAGGCGCATGGTGGGGTTCCGCTGTTTCGAGGGCCGCGCACTGTAGCGCGCCGGCCGGCCCAGCGGTAGGGCCGGTCCGCCAGGGCGGGCGGTTACAATGGCCGCTGTTGAACTACAGCCAGGTTTCGCCCGATGTCCGCCACCCCCGCCTGCCCGCAATGCACGCTTGAAAACACCTATGCCGATGGCGCCCTGATGATCTGCGCCGACTGCGGCTTCGAGTGGACCGCCGAGGAAGGTGTCGGTTCCGGCGTGGTGGTACGGGACAGCAACGGCAACGTGCTGGCTGCCGGTGACACGGTCACGGTGATCAAGGACCTGAAGGTCAAGGGCTCGTCGATCCCGCTCAAGCAGGGCACGGTGATCCGCAACATCCGCCTGGTGGAAGACGATGCCGAGCACATCGAAGGCAACTCGGACAAGATCAAGGGCCTGGTGCTGAAGACCTGCTTCCTCAAGAAGGCCTGATGCCTCAGTGGCTCAGCCGCGCGCTGGCCTGCTGCCGACGCCAGCGCTGCAGGCTGTCCAGCTTGTCCTGGTAACGCGACTGCAGGGCTGCACCGCCCAACGCCTGTGCGCGCGCCAGTTCGCCATTGGCGCGCTCCAGCTGGCCGGCCATCAGATAGGCACGGGCCAGCGCGAAGTGGAACTGGTGTGCGCTGTCGTACAGACGCAGCGCACGCCGGTAATAGGTGATGGCTGCATTGGCATCACCGGCACGTTCGGCCTGCGTGCCGAGCACATACTGGAAGAATGGATCACTCTGCCGCACGCTGCGCAGGCGGGCCTGCAGGCGTGCCGCTTCGCTGGTTTCGCCCAGGCGCAGCAAGAGGTTGCTCGCATTGGCCAGGCTGGCCGGATTGCGCGGCGCGATGCGCAGCGCATCGGCGTAATGCTGCCGCGCAAGCGCCAGGTTGCCTTGGCGGGTTTCCAGGACGCCAAGGTTGTTCAGCGCCGAAGGGAAGTCGCTTGCCTGGCCCAACGCGGCGCCGTACCACGCACGCGCGCCTGCCACGTCACCGGCCTCCATCCGTTCGGCACCACGGTTGTTGTAGAAGTGGGCAAGCGCCCGCGCATCACTGATCTGCCGCGGGCCGTCGCGGTCGTACAGCACGTTGCGGTCCAGGTCGACGGTGCCGCGGCGGCCGTTGAATTCGATGCCCGCGTTGACGTGGCCGACGTTGTAGAGCACGCCGGCATCCTGGTACCACGACACCACCTGCGCCACTTCCTGCACCTGCGCCTGGATGCCGATATGGCGTGCCAGGGTGACGAACAGCAGAGTGAAGGACAGGCAGTTGGCGCGACGATGCTGCCATGTCTCTTCGATGGTGTAGGTCGCCCCGGCGTCGTACTGCAGGTCCATGCCATCGCGGTCGAAGATCATTTCCGCCAGTCGAAGCAGCTGCGGACCACGGCCGCCGCCCGGATCGATGACGCGGGCCTGCAGCAGCGCGGACAGTGCCGGCGGGATGGCCGTCACTTCAGGCGGGGAGGGGGGCGGTACAACCGTGGGTGGTACGGTCTGCAACCGGGCGGAAGGGGCCTGCACCGATGACTGCGCCATCGCCGGCGCGGCGACCAGCGCGACCAGGGCAAGCATCACCACGGCATGCAACAGCAGGCGGTTCATCGCCATTCTCCGCAGGCGCGGCACGCGCCATCGGCTTGAGCATAGACCGACCCATGCCCGCCGCCACACCGCTGGTCGGACACATGCCGGTCATCCACAGCGGGTGTGGACCATGCGCGGAGAAAGCTGTGCATAAGTGGCGATGACGCTGTCGTTGCAGGGCGTGTGAAAGGGTGGTGAAAGATTGTCCAGTGCTTGCGTCGCGGCGGCCCGCTGGCACATCCTGAGCGCATGGAATTCCAGCCGATCATCCTGCCCGCCGGGCAGTGGGACGCCCTGCAGGCCAGCTATGCCGCACCGCCGCGGGCCTACCACCACTTCGGCCACGTGCGCGCCCTGCTCCAGCACGCGCAGTGGGTCGCTGCGCAGGCGCCGTGGCAACAGCCGCGCGAGGTCTACCTGGCCGTGCTGTACCACGATGCGGTCTATGAAAGCGGGCGCAAGGACAACGAGGCGCGTTCGGCTGAGCTCGCTGCCGAAGCCATCGCACAGTGGCTGCCCGAACAGGACATCGACGTGGCGCGGGTGCGCGAACTGATCCTGCTGACCGCGCGCCACGGCAGCCTGCAGCCCGGCGACGTCGACGACGAGGCGGCGTTGTTCCTGGACTGCGACATGGCCATCCTCGGCGCGCCCGAAGCGGTGTTCGACGCCTACGACCGCGGCGTGGCCGAAGAGTACGCCGGCAGCGTGCCAGCGTTCCTGTACCGCGCCGGCCGCCGCCGCTTCCTGCGCAACCTGGCGCGGCAGCCACGCATCTACCTCAGCGATCTGTTCCACCAGCATTTCGACGCACCGGCACGGGCCAACCTGCTGCGGGTGGCCGGGTCCTGACAGCGGCCGCTACACTGGCGGCCTGTCCTGTTGGCCTGATTGCGTGACTGATCCCGATCCCCGTCCGATACCGCCGGAAGCGCCCGGTCCGAACGAATGCTGCGGTAGTGGTTGCCCGTTGTGCGTGCTCGACCTGTACAGCGAAGAGTTGCAGAACTATCGGCAGGCGCTGGCGGCGTGGTTGCTGCGGCATCCGGAGGCAGGCGCGCCATGAACCGCGCACGCGACCTTCGCTGTGCCAGTGGCATTGCGATGGTGGCGTTGCTGCTGTTCGTGGCGACCGCCCTGTGGACCCAGTTCGCGCGCGCCGACCTTGACTGGGTCAACGCTACCCTGAGCCTGTATCTGCACGGACCCTGGGGCCTTGCGCTGCGCACGGCGTACTGCCTGCTGGCAACCGCCATCGTGGTACTCGGTCTTTCCATGTACCGGCAGCTGCGCGGTCCACGCCGCAGTGGCGCCGCAGCCCTGCTGTTCGTGTGTGCCGGGCTGGGCCTGGCAGGGGTCGCGGTGGGGGACAGCTGGCTGCCCGAGCGGGCCCCGCTTGCGTGGCCGCTGGTGCACGGCCTTTCGGCGATGACCGCATTCCTGTGCGCCAGCGTGGCGATGCTGCTGCAGTCCTGGTACCTGCGCCGCGAACCCGGTTGGAGGCGCGCGGCGGCGGTGCTGTGGTGGTGGGCGTGGCTGGCCTTCGTGCTGTTGTGGCTGCACGTGTTGTGGCGGGGGCCGCCGCGCGGGGCAGGGCAGAAACTGGTGATCGCGGTGATCGTCGGCTGGCTGCTGTGGTTGGCGTGGTCCGGCTGGCGCCACGCGCGCACCCCACGCTGAGCGGGCACCCATTCCGGCACACCCCCTTGGCACCTGCCGGGCGTATCGTGGGCGCAGGTCAGGTCCTGTCGGAGTAGTGCATGCGGTTCAGTGGAAGATGCGCGCGCGCGCTGATGGCGTGGTGCGTGCTGGTGCCATGCGTGGCGGCTGGAGTACCCGTGCAGCAGGCCAGCCATGGACGGTTCCAGCAGGTGCCGCTGGCACAGCCGCATGGCACGGTGCAGCGCGTGGTGCTGTGGTTCCATGCGGCCGGCAAAGCCGACGTCGCGCAGCGCGAACGCGATGCGCTGCGTGACACCGGGGCGCTGGTGGTATCGGTGGACCTGGGACGACTGAAGGACGCGCTGCAGCGCGAAGGCAGTGCTGCCTGCGCGTTCGGTGCGGGCGACGTGGAGAATTTCTCGCGCTGGCTGCAGGCGTGGCTGCACCTGCCCGGTTATCGCCTGCCGTTGCTGGCCGGTGACGGCGACGGCGCCCGGTTCGCCTATGTGCTGGCGGCGCAGGCTGGCGATGGGGTATTCGCTGGCCTGCTGACCACTGGCTTCCAGCCGGGTGTGGCACCGCAGCGGATGGCGTGCGGCGCTGGTATCGTCGATGGCACCCTGAAGCCCGTGCCGCTTGCGCTGCCCTGGCTGGCCGCCGATACCGGCGCGCAGGCGCGTGCCTTCCAGCAGACGATCACTTCGGCACGCACCTTCCGCCGTACCGCTGGCGGCGATGCACTGCCTGGCCTGCTGGCCGCGGCGCGGGTGCTGGGCGAAGCACCCGGGGTCAACGTGGCGCCCGCCCCGAAGGACCTCGATGGCCTGCCCGTGGTGGAGGTGCCTGCGACCGTCCCCGGCGATACCATTGCCATCTTCGTCTCAGGCGACGGCGGCTGGGCGGGACTGGACAAGGACGTTGCCGCAGCGTTGGCCGCGCAGGGCGTGTCGGTGGTCGGAGTGGACTCGCTGCGGTACTTCTGGAGTGCCCGCACGCCGGCCGGCTTCGCCGCCGACCTGACCCGCATCGCCGACTATTACCGGCAGCGCTGGCAGCGTCCGAAGCTGATGCTGATCGGCTTTTCCCAAGGCGCCGATGTACTGCCTGCCAGCATCAACCGGCTGGCGCCGGCGCTGCGCGCGCAGGTGGAGCTGATCGCGCTGCTGTCGGTGGGGCGCACGGCCGACTTCGAATTCCACGTCAGCAACTGGCTGGGCAGCAATGATGACGGCCTGCCGATCGCACCGGAGATCGCGCGCCTGCCCGCCGAGCGGACCCTGTGTGTTTACGGGCAGAAGGACGCCGACGCCCTGTGCCCGGACCTGCCACCGGGCGTGCGCCTGCTGCCGTTGCCTGGCGACCACCATTTCAACGGTGACCACGATCGCCTCGCCCGGGAGATCCTCAACGCCGCTGCGCGCTAGTGCCGCGGCTCGAGTGAGATCAGGCGCGTGGCATCGAGCAGCGCGGCCGGCAGGTGCACGCCACCGGGCGCGGCCAGGTAGCGCGGCCGCCACTGCGGGGCGAACTTGGATTTGAAGCGGCGCAGTCCGCTGAAGCCATAGAAGCGCTCGCCGTGGCGCGCCACCAGCGAGGCTACGCGTGACCAGCGACCGGCCAGGCGGTGATCGGCCAGCCCGGACAGCGGCGCCATGCCCAGCGAGAAACGGGTATCGCCGCGCTCGCGTCCCCACAGGAACAGTTCGATGAACAGGAAGTCCATCGTGCCCTTCGGGGCATCGGGCAGGTGCCGCATCAGGTCGACCGACAGCTCGTGGCCTGCCGGAGCGTGCCACAGGTTGGCGAAGGCCACGATGCGGCCTTCCGCTTCCACCAGCGCCACCGGGAAACGTGCCAGGTAGACAGGGTCGAAGCTGCCCAGCGAGAAGCCTTTTTCCTCGCCGGCCTTGTCGTCCAGCCAGGCGCTGGAAACCGCCGACAGTTCGGGCATCAGTGCCGGCAGTTCGTCCGCTGCGGCCACGCGGAAGCTCAATCCGCTGCGTTTGCCACGGTTCCAGGCTTGCCGCAGGTCGGCGCGGTCGCGCCCTTCCAGGGTGAACTCCTGCAGCGGCACCATCGCCTCTTCGCCCAGTTTGACCAGCCCCAGCCCCAGGTCGAGATAGGTCTGCCAGTAGGCTTCGCCGACCTGGTAGAACACCGGGCGCAGGCCAAGGCGATCCGCTTCTTCGCGGAAGCGCCAGATCAGCGTCCGGGCCACGTCCGGCGGCCCCACTGGGTCGCCCATCGCGATCAGCGAGCCGCCATGCCGCTGCATCATCACAAAGCCCAGCCCGGCCTCGTCGCGCAGCACGGCCTTGTCGGCGGTGAGCACCAGGCAGGCCTGGGTATCGCGTGCGGCCGCCAACACGGGGGCCAGCGCCTGCAGGGTGGCCTCGTCGGCTGCCGGCAGCGGGCCGCGCGTGCTGTGCAGCAGCCGGCCGATGCCGAAGATCGCTACGGCCATCGCCACCACCAGCAGCGCGCGCAACGCACGGGGTGCATTGCCGGACAGCGCGAACTGCCACCACAGCTCATTCTGGTATTCCACATGGCTGTAGACGAAGAACAGCAGCCACACCACTGCCACCAGCACCAGGCCCAGGTTGCGCAGCCACGGCCACGACCATGCCTGGTCCAGCAGCGCGCCTTCGCGGTAGAACTCGCGGCGCGCGGTCCACAGCGCCACGGCCACCAGAAGCGCGGCTACCGCGATCAGCACCTGCCCACCGCGCAGCCAGATCGGCAGCGGTGCGGCCACGCAGATCACCAGCGCCAGCACCCAGGCGGCATGGCTGCGCCGCGACAGTCCCTGGCCGATCAGCAGCAGCACCACGCCGGCCAGGCTGCCGAGCAGGTGCGAGGTTTCCAGCAGCGGCAGCGAGGCCGTGTGCAGGTGCCGATGCGGCGCCGGCAGCGTGCCGTCCACGATCAGCGCGGCGCCGACACTGAACACCGCCAGTGCCACGATGTGCGGCAGCCACGGGCGCAGCGCCTTCCAGCCAGCGCGGGTGGCACCGGCGCTGGCACGCAGCGGGCGGCGCAGCGCCGGCGCAGTGGCCAGCAGCGTGGCCAGCAGCAGCGGCAACACGTAGTAAGTAACGCGGTAGACCAGCGCGGCGGCCAGCACCGCACCGGGGGCCACCTGCGGCAGCAGCTTCAGCAGGCTCCATTCGAACACGCCCAGTCCTGCCGGCACGGTGGAGACCAGCCCGGCCAGCACCGCCACCAGGTACATGCCGACGAAGCCGGGCAGGCCGGTGGGCGTGGAATCGGGCAGCAGCACGTACAGCGCGGCAGCGGCGAGCACCAGTTCGACCACGCTGAGCGCAGTCACCGCCAGCATGGTGCGCCGATCCGGCAGCCACAGCGCATGGCCGAACACGGAGAACCTGCGGCCTTCGCGGCCCACTGCCAGGATGGCCACGGCATAGCCCAGCCACAGCGCCGCGCCGACCGTCTGCAAGGCGCCGACCTGCAGCGGCAATGCAAGGGCGGCTGCGGCCGGTTCAAGGCACAACGCGGCGCCAAGCAGCACCCAGGCGCCGAACACGAAGCCCAGCGTGCTCATCAGCACCACCTGGCCGATCTGTGCCAGGTCCAGCCCCGCGCTGCGATAACCGCGCAACCGCACCGCGCCACCGGTAAGCGCAGCGAAGCCGACGGTCTGCCCCAGCGCATGGGCGAGGAAGGCGGTGATGCCGATCCGTGCCGGATGCACGCGCACGCCGCTGCGGCGCAGCCCGATCGCATCGAAGCCGACCAGGCACGCGTAACTGGCCAGCCCCAGCAGCACGGCGAGCAGCAGTTGGCCTGTGCCGAGATCGTGGAAGGCCTGGCGCACCGCGCGGTAGCCATGTTCGTCGAAGGCGCCGGCCAGTCCGTGCAGCGCCACTGCCAGCACCAGCAGCGGAAACACCACCGTCAGCAGCCGCTTGGCGCGCTGGCGGGCAGGGGAGGCGAGCGGGGCGGATTCAGTCATGGAAGGAAAGTGGACCCGCACGGGCGATGGGCGCGTCAACGGCGCGAAGCTGCGCATCGTGCGCCCGTGCCGGGGGTTTGGCTAGGGGCGGGCGGTTGCGCTGTTGCACTGCCGTTGGCCATCACCACAAGCCGGTCGCGGTGGGCCAGAATGGGGCTTGTCCACAGAAAGAGGAGCACGCCCGTGTTGGAGCGTTTCGATGTTGGTCCGCGCATGTCCGAGATGACCATCCACAACAAGGTCGCCTACCTGTCGGGGCAGATTCCCGAGGACACCAGCCAGGACATCACCGGGCAGACCCGGCAGGTGCTGGAAGAGATCGACAAGCTGCTGGTGCTGGCAGCCAGTGACAAGCAGCATGTGCTGCGGGCGGAGATTTTTCTGGCCGACATGGCCGACTTCGATGGCATGAATGCCGCGTGGGACGAATGGGTGGTGGCGGGCATGACGCCGGCGCGTGCGACAGTGGAAGCCAAGCTGGCGCATGCAGAGTGGAAGGTCGAGATCGTGGTGACCGCCGCGGTTCCTTGATCGGGTGTTGATGTGTTGCCGGGCTGCGCCCGGCACCTGCTCTTCAAGCAACGGCAACGGCAAAAGCTGCAGGGCTGTTGCGTTGGCGGGGCGGGGTGGCTGTGCAGGACACGCCGCAAGTACGTCCCTGTAGGCTCGCTTTTCGCATTCATGCGAAAAGACGGTCCT
>Ga0308158_10005261_pt1 | contig 10648 bp, 7 predicted proteins | sample PhyBR2_FD_201038 | JGI IMG/M metagenome (GOLD analysis project Ga0308158, IMG submission 201038) | Phyllosphere microbial communities from UC Gill Tract Community Farm, Albany, California, United States - DLSLB.R2 | ecosystem: Host-associated > Plants > Phyllosphere > Unclassified | place: USA...
GATGGAGCAGTCTGGTAGCTCGTCGGGCTCATAACCCGAAGGTCGTCGGTTCAAATCCGGCTCCCGCAACCAAACATCGGAAGGGCCACTCTATAAACGGGTGGCCTTTTTCGTATGCGCTCGAAACAGCCTGGAGCCGCGGCAACCCAGGCTGCGCACGGGCAATGTGAAAGTTGCTTTACAGTTCGCCAGGCGTCGGTCATCGCTGGCGCACAGGCGTTAGAATGGCGCGAATTATTTTTTCCACAGGGATTGGTACTTTGACGGGATCCCGGCATCCTGTTGCGCACAATCCAAGAGGTGATTGATGCGCTCTGACTTGCCCGATTCAACCGCTGTGGAACTTCCCCCCGCCGCTGCCGCTGCCGGTCCGATCAAGCCCGCACGCGCTCGCTGGCTCGATCTGCTGAGTCGCTACCGGCAGCCAGTGGGGCTGGCCGTTACCCTATTGCTGTTTGCCATCGCGCTGCTCGCCTGTCGGCATCTGCTCAGCGAACTGGACATCTACGCACTGCATGACTCGGTGCTGGCTACCCCGCCGGCTGCCCTGGGTGGCGCCCTGCTGGCCATGGTCTGCGGGTTCATCATCCTGCTGGGCTATGAATGGTCGGCCAGCCGCTATGCCAACGTGACCCTGCCGGCACGCACCCTGGCTCTGGGCGGTTTCACCTCCTTCGCCATTGGTAACGCCATTGGCTTGTCGATGCTGTCCGGCGGCTCGGTACGTTATCGACTGTATTCACGGCTGGGCGTAGGTGCGGGCGAAGTGGCGCGCATGACCCTGTTCGCGAGCCTGTCATTGGGCTGCGCCCTGCCGCCGCTGGCCGCAGTGGCCACGCTCAGCAGCCTGCCGGCTGCCTCCCAGGCCTTGGGGGTTTCGCAGGGGCTGCTGGGCACGGTTGCCGCGGTCGTGCTGGTCCTGACCGCGCTGCTGGTGCTGGGCGTCTATCGACGCCGCCTGCCCGAGCAGCCATTGCCGCACAACCTGCTGGTGCGAGCGGGACGTCGCACCCTACGCCTGCCCGGGGCGCGCCTGACCCTGCTGCAATTGGTGATTACCGCACTGGACGTGGTAGCCGCGGCAACCGTGCTCTATCTGTTGCTGCCTGAAGCGCCGCCATTCGGCGCTTTCGTCCTGATCTATCTGCTGGCACTTGCCGCAGGCGTACTCAGCCATGTGCCCGGTGGCGTCGGCGTCTTCGAGGCCATCCTGCTGGCGGCGTTCGCCGATACCCTGGGGGCCGCGCCCCTGGCAGCTGCCCTGCTGCTGTATCGCTTGATCTATGTCGTGCTGCCGATGCTGGTGGCCTGCGTGGTGCTGCTGGGCAACGAGGCGCGCCGACTGTTCTTCGCCCAACAGGCCATTCGTGTGGCTTCCGGGCTGGCCGCACCCATTCTGGCTGTGCTGGTGTTCCTGTCTGGCGTGGTGCTGCTGTTTTCCGGTGCCACACCGGAGATCGACACTCGCCTGCAAGACCTCGGTTTTCTGATCCCCCATCGACTCATCGATGCCTCGCACCTGGGCGCCAGCCTGGTAGGTGTGCTCTGTCTGCTGCTGGCCCAAGGCCTGCGCCGTCGCCTGTCGGCAGCCTGGGTATTGACCATGGTGCTGCTGCTGGCGGGCGCCGTGCTGTCGCTGCTCAAGGGTTTCGACTGGGAAGAGGCCTCGCTGCTGTGCATGACCGCACTGCTGCTCGCCGTCTTCAAGCGTTCGTTCTACCGACCCAGCCGCCTGCTGGAGTTGCCGTTCTCACCGCTGTACCTGATCGCCAGCGTGTGCGTGGTGGGTGCATCGATCTGGTTGCTGTTCTTTGCCTACCAGGACGTGCCCTACAGCACCAAGCTGTGGTGGCAGTTTGCGCTGGACGCCGATGCGCCCCGTGGCCTGCGCTCGGCCCTGGGCAGCGCCGTGCTGCTGATCGTGGTTGCACTGACCTGGCTGCTGCGCACCGCACGCCCGGTGATCCACCTGCCTACACCTGACGAGCTGGAACGCGCCGCGACCATTCTCAAGGCCTCGCACCAACCCGATGGCGGCCTGGCACTGACCGGCGACAAGGCGCTGCTGTTCCACCCCAAGGATGAAGCCTTTCTGATGTACGCTCGTCGCGGACGCAGCCTGGTGGCCCTGTACGACCCTATCGGCCCGACCCAGCCGCGCGCTGAAATGATCTGGCAGTTCCGCGACCTCTGCGACTTTCACCATGCGCGCCCGGTGTTCTATCAGGTCAGGGCTGAGAACCTGCCGTTCTACATGGACATTGGCCTGACGGCGATCAAGCTCGGCGAAGAAGCCCGGGTCGACCTGCACGCGTTCGATCTGGAAGCCAAGGGCAAGGAAATGAAGGATCTGCGCTACACCTGGAACCGCGGCACCCGCGACGGCCTGTCACTGGAGATCTACGAACCCGGACAGGCGCCGCTGGAAGAGCTCAAGGTGATTTCCGATGCCTGGCTCAGTGGCAAGAACGTGCGCGAGAAGGGTTTTTCCCTGGGCCGCTTCAGCCCCGAATACCTGAACCATTTCCGCATCGCGATCGTCCATTTCGAGGGCAAGCCGGTGGCGTTCGCCAACCTGCTGGAGACCCAAAGCACGGAACTGGCCAGCCTGGACCTGATGCGTGCCCATCCCCAAGCGCCCAAGCTGACCATGGAATTCATGATGGTAGGCTTGATCCAGCACTACAAGAAGCATGGCTATGCGCGCTTCAGCCTGGGCATGGTGCCGCTTTCCGGCCTGCAACCGCGGCGCGGCGCACCCTTGACCCAGCGCCTGGGCTCGATGGTCTTCAACCGTGGCGAGCAGCTGTACAATTTCCAGGGCTTGCGCCGTTTCAAGGACAAGTTCCAGCCCACTTGGGAGCCTCGCTACATGGCCGTGCCGGCGGGCCTTGATCCGCTGGTGGCATTGGCCGATACCGCCGCCCTCATTGCAGGTGGCCTGACAGGATTGGTGAAACGCTGATGATTCGACGTTACTGGCGCAAGGCGCTTGCCTTGATCGTGGTTCTGCTGCTGGCGGTTGCCGGCTACTACTGGTGGGCGACCCGCCCTGCCCCGGCTGCGCAGCTCACCGCACAGCGCCTGAGCAATGGCAGCGAGGCCCGCGAGGTGGTCCCCGGCACTCGGAGCAAGTCCCAGGTGGCCATTGCGGTGCCCGCTGCCGAAGCCTTGACCGACAAGCAGTTGCTGGACCTGAGCCGTGATGCCTCGGCGCATATCGTCCAGGCGATCCTCCCGGAAACCGATTGCAGCTTGCAGCAAACCGCACTGAATGCTGCCATCGAGCGGCTCGACGGAGCGCCGGACCTGGTGGCTGGCATTGGCCCGGGTGCTTCACTGGCCTGGCGCTGGCTGGCCACGCAGAACAACGACAAGGCCCAGGCCGTGTCGGTGGACCTGAGCATGGAGAAACCGGACGGTTGCCTGCCTGAATTGCCGAAGAAGGCCGAGCACGGCCAGTGGATGGTCGCCTGGAACGACAACCCCGACGACGCCAGTGCCGCGTTCGTCCGCGATCAACCCAATGCCCAGACCGTCATCAGCGATTACGACGTGAAGCTGCCGCAAGTCCTGAAAAACCAGATCACCGGGATTCTGGTCGGCAGTGACGGCACCCACCTGGCCATTCCTGTGGTCGAAGTGCCCGCCGTGCAGAGCAACGACACCGTCAGCCTGTTTCTTTCCGGCGACGGTGGCTGGCGCGACCTCGACAAGGCAGTGGCCGGTGATATGGCGACGATGGGGTACCCGACAGTGGGTATCGACACCCTGCGCTATTACTGGGAGCACAAGACACCGGAGCAAAGTGCCGACGACCTGGTCGAGCTGATGCATTACTACCGGCAGAAATGGGGTGCCAAGCGGTTCGTGCTGACCGGCTATTCGTTCGGTGCCGACGTGCTTCCGGCGATCTACAACCGCCTGCCGGCCGAGGAACAGGACAGCGTCAGCGCGATCATCCTGCTGGCTTTCGCCCGCAGCGGCAGCTTCGAGATCGAAGTCGAAGGATGGCTGGGCAATGCTGGCAAAGAAGCGCCCACCGGACCGGAGATGGCCAAGCTGCCGGCCGCCAAGGTGGTGTGCGTGTATGGCGAGGAAGAAACCGACGAAAGCGGCTGCACCCAGAGCACTGCAGTAGGCGAGAAGGTCAAACTGCCGGGCGGGCACCATTTCGACGAGGACTACCCGGCGCTGGCCAAGCGGTTGGTGCAGCAGATCGACAAGCGTACGGGTTCCAAGTGACCCGGCCGTAAAGCAAAGCCCCGGACCTGTGTAGGTGCCGGGGCTTTTTCTTGTGGGGTGTCAGGTAGGGCCTCTTCGCGGGCACCGCCCGCTCCTACGGGGGAGTTGTGTCAGCAACGGGCATGCCCTGCCGCTGCACACTTACATCTCCACCTGCGTACCCAGTTCGATCACTCGGTTCACCGGCAGCTTGAAGAAGCGCAGGTTGCCATTGGCGTTCTTCAGCATGAAGGCGAACAACTGCTCGCGCCAGCGCGCCATGCCGGCCAGCTTGGAAGCGATCACCGTCTCGCGACTGAGGAAATAGGTGGTGCGCATCGGGCTGAAGTCCAGGTCTGGCAGATCGCAGAGGGCCAAGGCAGCCGGCACGTCCGGTTCATCCATGAAACCGTAATGCAGAATGACCCGGAAGAACCCTTCGCCATAGCTCTGCACCTCGAAGCGTCGAGCCAGGGGTACCCGCGGCGTGTCTTCGTTGACCACCGTCAACAGCACCACTTGTTCATGCAGCACCTGGTTGTGCAGCATATTGTGCAAAAGCGCGTGGGGCACGGCGTCAGAGCGCGCGGTCAGGAACACTGCCGTGCCCTGGACGCGATGCGGCGGCTGCACACTGATGCTGCCGATGAAGATCGGCAACGGCAGCCCGCCCTCGTCGATCCGCTCCACCAGCAGTTGCTTGCCGCGCTTCCAGGTGGTCATGAGAATGAACAGAACGGTCCCCGCCAGCACCGGAAACGCGCCGCCCTGGATGATCTTCGGCACGTTGGCGGCGAAGAACAGACCATCGACCAGGAGGCAGCCAAGCAGGACCGGCACCGCCAGCACCGGTGGCCATTTCCACAGCAGCAGCATCACGGCCGAGACCAGTATCGTGGTCATCAGCATCGTGCCCGTGACCGCCACACCGTAGGCCGATGCCAGGGCGCCGGAGGATTCGAAGCCGATGACCAGCAATACCACACCGACCATCAACGCCCAGTTAACCGCGCCGATGTAGATCTGCCCCTGTTCGCTGCTCGACGTGTGCTGGATGTGCATGCGCGGAATGTAACCCAGCTGGATGGCCTGCTGGGTCAGGGAAAAGGCCCCGGAAATTACCGCCTGCGAAGCGATCACGGTGGCCAGGGTCGACAATGCCACCAGCGGCAACAAAGCCCAGCCCGGCGCCAGCAGAAAGAACGGGTTACGCGCCGCCTCGGGGTTTTCCAGCAGCAGGCCGCCTTGGCCGAAGTAGTTGAGCACCAGAGCGGGCAGCACCAGAATGAACCAGGCCCGGGCAATCGGCTTGCGGCCAAAATGGCCCATGTCGGCATACAGCGCCTCGGCGCCGGTCAGCGCCAGCACCACGGCACCGAGGATCGCCACGCCCATGCCGGGGTGGACGATGAAAAAGCGCACCGCCCACATCGGATTGAACGCCTTGAGCACCTCGGGGTGCTGATACACGCCGTAGGCGCCGAGCAGCCCCAGCACCAGGAACCATACGACCATCACCGGCCCGAACAACTTGCCGATCCGTTGCGTGCCGTGTTTCTGAATCAGGAACAGCGCGACCAGCACGACTAACGCCATGGGCACTACCCAACGCTCCAGGCCATCGAAGGCCAGCTCCATGCCCTCGATGGCTGAAAGCACCGAGACCGCGGGCGTGATCATGCTGTCGCCGTAGAACAGCGCAGCGCCGGCCAGTCCGCACACCACCATCAGTGCACGCAGTCGAGGCAATGCGGCAGTGGCGCGGGTTGCCAGTGCAGTCAAGGCCATGATGCCGCCTTCGCCCTGGTTGTCGGCGCGCAGCACGAACAGCATGTACTTGATCGAAACGACCCAGATCAGCGACCAGAAGATCAATGAAAGGATACCCAGCACACCATCGTGGGAAATGGGCACGCCATAGCCGCCGGAAAAGACTTCCTTGAGCGTGTACAACGGGCTGGTACCAATGTCGCCATACACGACACCGACCGCTGCCACCAGCATGCCGATCGGTCGGGCCGTCGAATGCCCGCTGCTGCCGTCACTACTTGCCTGAACCATCGACCACTCCCGCACCCGTGATTTGTAACGCCATGTGGCGAGACGCGGCGAAGCATAGCGCAGCACTCGTCGCAATTCCTCGCATAATGCTGGTCAAGCGACCTCGCCATCGCTAGAATTGCGCACTTTTTGATCAGAGGCGTACCCAGCGCCCGCCTGTGCGGCCCACGAGGCCCCATCGATACCGAGGTTAGCCATGTCCACCACTCCTTCGTCGGCCGCTCCAAAGGTCGGCTTCGTCTCGCTGGGTTGCCCCAAGGCCCTGGTCGACTCCGAGCGCATCCTGACTCAGTTGCGCATGGAAGGTTACCAAGTGGTACCGACCTACGAAGACGCCGACGTCGTGGTGGTCAACACCTGTGGCTTCATCGACACCGCCAAGGCGGAGTCGCTGGAAGTGATCGGCGAAGCGCTCAAGGAGAACGGCAAGGTCATCGTCACCGGTTGCATGGGCGTCGAAGAAAATGCCATTCGCAAGGTGCACCCCAGCGTGCTGTCGGTCACCGGCCCCCAGCAATACGAGCAGGTGGTCAACGCGGTGCACCAGGTGGTGCCACCTCGACACGATCACAACCCGCTGATCGACCTGGTGCCGCCCCAAGGCATCAAGCTGACGCCGCGCCATTACGCCTACCTGAAGATTTCCGAAGGCTGCAACCACAGTTGCAGCTTCTGCATCATCCCCTCGATGCGCGGCAAGCTGGTCAGCCGCCCGGTGGGCGATGTGCTGAGCGAGGCCGAGCGCCTGGTCAAGGCCGGGGTAAAGGAAGTGCTGGTGATTTCCCAGGACACCAGCGCCTATGGCGTAGACGTCAAGTACAAGACTGATTTCTGGAACGGTCGCCCGGTCAAGACGCGCATGCTCGAACTGTGCGAAGCCCTGAGCAGCCTGGGTGTCTGGGTCCGCCTGCACTACGTGTACCCCTACCCCAACGTCGACGACATCATTCCACTGATGGCCGCCGGCAAGATCCTGCCGTACTTGGACATTCCATTCCAGCACGCTAGCCCGAAAGTGCTCAAGGCGATGAAGCGCCCGGCCTTCGAAGACAAGACCCTGGCGCGCATCAAGAAGTGGCGCGAGCAGTGCCCGGACCTGATCATCCGCTCGACCTTCATCGTCGGCTTCCCCGGCGAAACCGAAGAAGACTTCCAGTACCTGCTGGACTGGCTGAGCGAAGCGCAGCTGGACCGCGTCGGCTGCTTCCAGTATTCGCCGGTCGAGGGCGCACCGGCCAACCTGCTGGACGCCGCCATCGTTCCGGATGACGTGAAGCAGGACCGCTGGGATCGCTTCATGGCGCACCAGCAGGCAATCAGCGCCGCACGTCTGCAGATGCGCATCGGCAAGCGTGTGGAAGTGTTGATCGATGAAGTGGAAGAACAAGGCGCGGTTGGCCGCTGCTTCTTCGATGCTCCGGAAATCGACGGCAACGTGTTCATCGACGATGCCACCCACCTCAAGCCGGGCGACAAGGTCTGGTGCACCATCGTCGACGCCGACGAATACGATTTGTGGGCCGAACTGGCCTGATTCGCATCCCTGTAAGGCAACAGACGGGGCAGCGGCGAACCTCCCGGTTCGCCGTCGCGCCCACCGCCGTCGCCCAAGGCCGGGCAATCTGCGCGGGCTTAACCGCCTCCAGGCAGTTACACTAGCGCCCTTTCCTTGCTACGGCCGCAGTCATGTCTGAACCCATTCGTCTCTCCAAACGCCTCATCGAACTGGTCGGGTGTTCCCGCCGCGAGGCTGAACTCTTCATCGAAGGCGGCTGGGTGTCCGTGGATGGCGTGGTGGTCGACGAGCCGCAGTTCAAGGTGGACGCGCAAAAGGTCGAGCTCGATCCCCAGGCTAAGGCCGAAGCACCGGAGCCGGTGACCCTGTTGCTGCACCAGGCACCGGGCCAGAGCGCCGAAGAGGCGCTGGCCACCCTTACCGCGCAAACCTTGTCCAGCGAGCACGGCTTCGGCAAGCGCCCTCTCAAAGGCCACTTCCTGCGCCTGAGCTGCGCGGCCGAGCTGCCGGCCAATGCCAGCGGCCTGCAGATCTTCACCCAGGATTGGAAGACCCTGCGCAAGCTGACCGCCGACGCGGCCAAGATCGAACAGGAATACGTGGTGGAAATCACCGGCGAGATGAGCCCCCACGGCCTCAATCGCCTCAACCACGGCGCGATGTACAAGGGCAAGACGCTGCCGGCGGTCAAGGCCAGTTGGCAGAACGAGACACGCCTGCGCTTCGCCCTGAAAAATCCAGCCCCCGGCGTGCTGCAGCAACTGTGCGCCAGTGTCGGCCTGACGATCGTCTCGATCCGCCGCATTCGCGTGGGCGGGGTATCGATGGGCAAGCTGCCGCTGGGTCAGTGGCGCTACCTTTCGACCAAGGAAAAATTCTGAACCCTCTCTTTTTCCGGCGCTGCCTGGGCAGTGTCGTTCAACCAGGACATACCTCATGATTCACAACGATGTACTGCGCAGCGTGCGCTACATGCTCGACATCAGCGATGGCAAAGTGGCCGACATCACGGCACTGGGCGGGCTGGAGATCAGCAAGGCCGACGTCATCAGCTACACCAAGAAGGATGAGGAAGAAGGTTTCGAGCATTGCCCGGACGCCGTTCTGGCGCACTTTCTCGATGGCCTGGTGATCTATCGTCGTGGCCGTGACGAGAGCCGTCCCGCCCAGCCGGTCGAGCTGCCGGTCACCAACAACATCGTGCTGAAGAAACTGCGCGTTGCCTTCGAACTCAAGGAAGACGACATGCACGCCGTGCTCAAGTCGGTCGACTTCCCGGTGTCCAAGCCCGAGCTGAGCGCCCTGTTCCGCAAGTTTGGCCATAACAACTACCGCCCCTGCGGCGACCAGTTGCTGCGCAACTTCCTCAAGGGCCTGACCTTGCGGGTCCGCGGTTAAGCCCCATGGCCTACAGCGTCGAGCCCATTGGTTTTGTCCGCTCCTGCTTCAAGGAAAAATTCGCCATTCCGCGTCAGCCCCAGCTGGCGCCGGCTGCGCGCGGCGTGCTGGAACTGCTGCCACCGTTCGATCAAGGTGAGGCCATACAGGGCCTGGAGCAGGTCAGCCATGTGTGGCTGCTGTTCCTGTTCCATGAGGTCCTGGAAGACAAGCCCCGCTTGAAGGTTCGTCCACCGCGCCTGGGGGGCAATACGTCGATGGGTGTCTTCGCCACTCGGGCTACCCATCGGCCCAATGGCATCGGCCAGTCGGTCGTTCGGCTGGACAAGGTCGAAAATGCACGCCTGCACCTTTCGGGCATCGACTTGCTGGACGGCACCCCCGTGCTGGATATCAAGCCCTACGTGCCTTACGCGGACAACGTGCCTGGCGCCGTCAACGCGATCGCCAGCGCCGCGCCCGAGCCCATCGCCGTGCAGTGGCAGGACAGCGGACTGATGCAGGCCCGAACGCACGCCGCACGCCTGGGACAGCCCTTGGTCGAACTGATCGAACAGTGCCTGGCCCAGGACCCGCGTCCGGCCTATCAAAAGCCCTCGCCCGAACGTGAATATGGCGCCCGATTCTGGGATGTAGATGTGCGCTGGCACTACCCGCGACCCGGCCTGATTCGCGTGTTGGAAGTGGTGCTGCCCTAACCCTTTTCACCGGCCACAAAAAAACCGCCCGAGGGCGGTTTTTTCAGAGCGCTGGTCAGTTGCTTACTTCTCGACGAAGGCGCGCTCGATCAGGTAGTCACCCGGCTCACGCATGCGCGGCGAAACGGTCAGGCCGAAGCTGTTGAGCACTTCGCTGGTCTCGTCGAGCATGCTCGGGCTGCCGCACAGCATGGCGCGATCGTCCTGAGGGTTGATCGGCGGCAGGCCGATGTCGCTGAACAGCTTGCCACTGCGCATCAGGTCGGTCAGGCGACCTTCGTTCTCGAACGGCTCGCGCGTCACGGTGGGGTAGTAGATCAGCTTGTCGCGCAGCGCTTCGCCGAAGAACTCGTTCTGCGGCAGATGCTCGGTGATGAACTCGCGGTAGGCGACCTCGTTCACGTAACGCACGCCGTGGCAGAGAATGACCTTCTCGAAACGCTCGTAGGTTTCCGGGTCCTGGATGACGCTCATGAACGGTGCCAGGCCCGTGCCGGTGCTCAGCAGGTACAGGTGCTTGCCCGGCTTGAGGTCGTCGAGCACCAGCGTGCCGGTAGGCTTCTTGCTGATGATGATCTCGTCGCCTTCCTTGAGGTGCTGCAGCTGCGAAGTCAGCGGGCCATCGGGCACCTTGATGCTGAAGAACTCCAGATGCTCTTCCCAGTTCGGGCTGGCGATCGAGTAGGCGCGCATAAGCGGGCGGCCGTTGGGCTGTTGCAGGCCGATCATCACGAACTGCCCGTTCTCGAAG
>Ga0308158_10005262_pt1 | contig 10648 bp, 8 predicted proteins | sample PhyBR2_FD_201038 | JGI IMG/M metagenome (GOLD analysis project Ga0308158, IMG submission 201038) | Phyllosphere microbial communities from UC Gill Tract Community Farm, Albany, California, United States - DLSLB.R2 | ecosystem: Host-associated > Plants > Phyllosphere > Unclassified | place: USA...
CTCGACGAGCTGCCCGAACGCTGCGACTGTCTCCTCGAGCGGCACCGACTCGTCGTCGAAGTGCGCGTAGTAGAGGTCGATCGCGTCCACGCCGAGCCGGCGGAGCGAGGCCTCCGCGGCGCGCCGCACGTTCCCGGCCGAAAGCCCGCGGAACTGCGGGTGCTGGCTCACCTTCGTCGCGACCACGAGGCCTTCGGGCCGGCGCGACGCGAGCCACTCCCCGATGATCGTCTCGCTCTCGCCGCCGCTGTTGCCCGGCACCCAGGCGCTGTACCCATCCGCGGTGTCGACGAAATCGCCGCCGCCCGCGACGAACGCATCGAGCACGGCGAAGGAGGCATCGCGATCGGCCGTCCAGCCGAACACGTTGCCGCCGAGCGAGAGCGGGAAGACGGAGAGGTCACTGGATCCGATACGAGTCATACCCGGCGCAACCGGCAAGCCCCCGAGACTATTTCCGGATGACGCCGGATGACGACGCCGGCCGCATCCCGCGCTTGCACTGCTGCTGCTCGCACCCGGCGGCGAGAACTAGGCTGGGCCGAATGGCGATGCGCTCCCCCCTTCCCGTGCGCGACGGCGTGGGCGCCACCCGGCTGCGCGTCCCCTCCGAGGGCCCGTGGCCCACGGTCGGCGCCTACATGGCCGAGCGCTTCTTCCACCTCGCCCCCGGGCGGGTACTGGACCGGCTCGATCGCGGTGACATCGTCGCGATCGACGGATCGGCGCTGACCAGGGACACCCCGCTCGGCGTGCACGACTTCGTCTGGTACTACCGCGAGCCCGCCGTGGAGCAGCACATCCCGTTCGACGTCGAGATCCTGCATCAGGACGCAGATCTGGTCGTCGTCGACAAGCCGCACTTCCTGCCGACCACCCCGGGCGGAAAGTTCCTGCAGAACTCGGCGCTGGTCCGCCTGCGCAACGCGCTCGGCGTCCCCGAGCTCACGCCCATCCATCGCCTCGATCGCGCCACGGCGGGTCTGCTGATGTTCTCCGCACGGCCGGTCACCCGCGGCGCCTATCAGCTGCTGTTCGAGAACCGGCAGGTCGAGAAGGTCTACGAGGCCGTGTCCCTGCTGCCGGCGGACTGGGATCCGCAGGCGCCGGCGCTCCGCGGATCCGCGTTCCCGCTCGTGCACCGCAATCACATCTCCAAGCTCCGCGGGACCCTGTGCGTGCAGGTCGATCCGGAGCGGGAGCCGAACGCAGAGACGCTGGTCGAGCTGATCGGCTTCGACGACCGCTACCTGCACACCCTGCTGCGGCCGCACTCGGGCAAGATGCATCAGTTGCGCGTGCATCTCGCCGAGCTCGGCGCCGGGATCCTGAACGATCCCTTCTACCCCGAGCTCCTGCCCGAGCAGCCGGACGACTTCGCTCACCCGCTGCAGCTGCTCGCCCGGGAGCTGCGCTTCACGGATCCGCTCACGGGTGCGCCGCAGGAGTTCCGCACCCGCCGAACCCTGCAGGAGGCGCCGGGGACGGAATCCGGAGTGGATGGGAGCCGCGGGGCGTGAACCCGGATGCGTCTCGAGCGCTCTCCGCGTGAAACTCCGCGGCCGTCTTCCGCTGCCCGATCCTCACGCCCGTCGCGCGCCCCTCGTCTCAGCCAGCCTGCAGCGCAAGCGGTCCGTCATGCAGATAGCGGCGAAGGTGGGTCGCCGTTGCGTTGTCGTCACGCTCGAGAAGCTGTTCGGGCGTGCCGGCGAAGGTGACTTCGCCACCGTGGGTGCCCGCACCCGGCCCGATGTCGATGATCCAGTCGGCCTGCGTCATGACCTGCAGATCATGCTCGATCACGAGCAGGCTGGCCCCCTGGTCGATGAGCTCGTCGAACAGGGACAGTAGCGCCGCGACATCGCTGCCGTGGAGCCCCGTCGTGGGTTCATCGAACGCATAGGCGGTGACGGCGTCGGCCAGGTGCCTGGCGAGTTTCAGTCGCTGCCGTTCGCCGCCAGAGAGAGTGTCCAGGCCCTGACCGAGGCGGAGGTACCCGAGCCCGGTGCGCCTGACGCGGTCGACGGCGTCGGCGATGCGCGGCTGATGGACAGGGTCGACGACTGCACCCGCATCCTCGACGCTGAGAGCCAGGAACTCGCTGATATTGCGGCCTTCCAAGGTGTAGCCCAGGGCTTGATCATTGAAGCGTCGACCGCCGCACGCGTCGCATGGCAGTTCGACGTCGTCCATGAATGCGAGTTCGGTGACGATCACGCCGAGTCCACGGCAAACAGGACATCGGCCGGTCGAGTTCGACGAGAACCACTCCGGCCCGACCCCGTTGCTGCGTGCGAAATCCTGCCGCAGCTGATCGAGGACGCCGAGATAGCTGAGGGTGTTCGAGCGACGGGTTCCGCGCATCGGACGCTGGTCGACGAGGCGGATGCCGTCGGTGCGGTCGATGATCTCGGCCAGGAGCGAGCTCTTGCCCGACCCGGCGACGCCGGTGAGAACCGTCAGCACGCCTTCCGGCAGCTGCACCGACACGCCTCGGAGGTTGTGCCGATCTGCCCCGTCGATCTGCGCGAGCACGCCCGTCCGGGGACGTGGTCGTGCCTTCAGCTTCTGGGATGCGTGGAGGAACCGAGCAGTCGGCGTGTCGCTTCGCGCGAGATCGCCGACAGCGCCCTCGAACACGATGGCGCCACCGTGGCTCCCCGCACCCGGCCCGAGATCGATCACGTGATCGGCGATGCGGATGAGGTCGGGATCGTGTTCCACGAGCAGGATCGTGTTGCCTTTGTCGCGCAGGCCGAGGATCAGCTCGGCGAGCCGGCTCACATCGGCGGGGTGCAGCCCGCTCGAGGGTTCGTCGAGGATGTAGATCAAGGCAGTGAGCGAGCTGCCGAGGTGCCGAACGAGCTTGACCCGCTGCGATTCACCCCCGGACAGCGTCGATGACACGCGATCGAGGCTGAGGTAGCCGAGCCCGATCCGCACGAGGTTCTCCAGCCCCGCCCTGAGCGCGTCGCGGACGGGCGCCACCCGCGGATCGGTGATGGCGGCGATGAACGAGAGCAGTTCCTCGATCGGCAGCGCGCTCGCATCCGCGATGTTGCGGCCGTGGATGCGACAGCTCAACGTCTCGGGGTTCAGCCGGGCCCCGTGGCAGACGGGACAGGGTCGGGAGGATACGACTCTGGCGAACTCGGCCCCGTATCGACGGCGGGCCTTCTCCGCGCCGCCCGACAGGTAGAGGCGCCGGAACCGGGGAACCACGCCCTCGAACTTCGAGGATGCGTACCATTCCGGTGGCGGGTTCCGGAGGACGCGGGGCTCCGCGTGCAGCAGATCCTCGATCTGTCGCCGCGGCCACTTCCCCACTGGACGATCGTTGTCGAAGAGCCCGGAGTTCACATAGCGCTTCCAGTAGGCCGTACCGGGAGCGAACGTCGGGAAGGTGAGCGCACCCGCATTGAGCGAGCGCGAGCGATCGAGGAGAGCGTCTTCATCCACATCGTCGACCGTGCCGAGGCCTTGACAGTTCGGGCACATGCCCGCGGGCTGATTGAAGGAGAAGGCATTCGAGTAGCCCGCGAACGGTTCGCCGACGCGGGAGAAGATGAGGCGCAGGAGCGGGGCCAGGTCGGCCGCCGTTCCCACGGTCGAACGGGTGTTGCCGCCGAGCGGTCGTTGATCGACGACGATCGCGACCGAGAGGTTCGCGATCGAGTCCACATCAGGCTTGCCCATCTGCGGCATCCGATTGCGCACGAAGACGGGGAAGGTGTCGTTGAGCTGCCGCTGCGATTCCGCAGCGATCGTGTCGAAGACCAGCGACGACTTCCCGGATCCCGAGACGCCGGTGAACACCGTGATCTTGGCGGCCGGGATGTCGACATCGATGTTACGCAGGTTGTTCGCTCGAGCACCGCGCACCGAGATCCGTCTGCTCATACGATCCCTCCCTCTGCTCGTCGCCGCAGGCTGACATCGAGCACCGACAGCAGAACCGCGGTCAAAGCGGTGATCACGGCCAGCCCGATCGCGTCGATCGGAGTTCGGGCCATGACGACGAGGCCACCGACGCTGTGGGCGACCAATGCACCGCCGATCAGCCAGAGGGTGTGCCTCGGCGTCCACGCCGTGGACCGGCCGAGCCTGCGCAGCAGGATGTATGCGGCGGCCGCGAGCGCGGCCGCCGCGCCCATGGGCACCACGACGAACGCGCCGTGAGAGAAGGCCGGCTGCCGCGCGCCGAAGATCGGGAAGGCGAGCGCGAAGAAGATCAGGGTCGCGCCCACAGCCGCGAGGAAGAGGAGACGAGGCGACGGCACCGACCCGCTCCTGCTGCGCTCGTGCCGGCGGGGAACCGCGAAGAGCGCGATCCCGGCGAGTGCGACGACCAGGATGCCGATCGACACGACGAACGGCCACGGCGCCTGGTAGCCGGGATCCTGACTGACGGGAACAGACACCCGCAGCACCAGGACGCCCAGAAGCGCCACGACGCCCGCCACGACGGTTCCCATGCGGCCGAGATACGGCTTTCCGACGTGCCGTGGGAACAGCAGATCTGTCAGAGCGATCGGGATGGCGACGGTGAACACGGCGTGATAGATCAGGTTGGCCTCCCAGTACGGCAGGTTGAGTCCGAGGAGCCGGAGCCCCCATTCCGCAGCACCATAGAGATGCGGGCTCGTCAGCGCTTGCAGCCCGATTCCGTCCTCGAGGAGCTCGTAGCCGAGGGCCATCACCATGATGCTCGGCCAGCCACGCCCGCGGCGCATGACGAGTTCGCGGATGAACAGAACTCCTGCCCCGTAGATCGGAACCCAGAGGATGACCAGCCAGGCCATCCGGATCGGCGTGGAGCCGAGGGCGAGCTCGGCGATCAGCGGCGTGAGGACGATCAGGGTGAATGCGGCGGGACGATTGCGAGGAGTGCGCGTCCCCCGCCCGGTCGAGACGGCCTTCCCGGCCGCCGCCCTGCCCGTGTGCTGAGCCATGGTGGTCCTTCCTCCGAGACGGTTACGAAGGTTATCATCGATAAGCTACCTCTGCTAGGGTCGGCGCATGCCTCAGCCCGCACGCACGGACCGTGCCGCCATCGTCACGGTCGCCATCGAACTCCTCGACGAGCTGGGGCTCGACAAGGTCTCTCTGTACGCGATAGCCGCACGCCTCAGTGTGAAGCAGCCCGCCCTCTACCATCACTTCGAGAACAAGGCCGCTCTTCTGGGTGCAGTGGCGGACGAGGTACTCGCCCGCCACCACCGGGACCGTCTCCCCCGCCCCGAGGAGACCTGGGACGCGTTCCTCCGGCGCAATGCGAGAAGCTTGCGCGTCGCTCTGCTCTCGGTCCGTGATGGCGCCCGGCTGATCTCGTCCAGTGGGAGCAGGGTGCCGGAGCTCGACAACGCGATCGCGCAGGTGAGCCTGCTGGAGCGGAGCGGCTTCGACGGGCCGAACGCCGTGCTGGCGCTCATCGCGGTGTCCCGGTACACCATCGGCGCGGCGCTCGAGGAGCAAGGGAGCCGTGAGAGTCCATCGCTCTCCGCCGCTGTCCCACCCGGAGACGAGCGGACCGCGCATCTCGCCGACGTCCTCCGACAGGTCGCCGCCGGCGGCCCCGATCTCGAGTTCGAGCTCGGTCTCGACGCCCTCGTCCGCGGGCTCGACAGCCACCGCGTCCCCTCGGACCAGCGCTGACCCGGAGCTCCGCATGGTGAGAATCGACGGCGCGCTCCCACGAAGGTGGCCGACCGCTACACGTCTCAGAACCAGCCGCACCGCCCGGCCCCAGGTGCCACTGGCCTGCGTGGCAGGCTCATCCGCACAGCAGGTCCGCGACCGCCTCGATCCCCGCGTGGATCTCCTCCCCCGACGTGTTGCCGAAACCGAGGACCAGCCGCGCAGGGTGCGCACTGCCATCGGATCGGTAGGTGCTCATGCCGTAGAGTCCGACACCGCGCTCGCGCGCCGCGTCGACGATGCTGCGCTCATCCGCAGCCTGGGGCAGGTGGGCGACGGCGTGGAAGCCGGCGGCGAGGCCGGTCAGCGGCACGTGCGGAGCCACGCGATCGAGCGCGGCGGCGAGGGCGTCACGGCGCGAGCCGTAGAGCGCGCGCATCCGCCGCAGATGCCGATCGTAGCGACCGGACTCCATCAGCCGCGCCAGAGCGACCTGATCGATGGCCGGCGCACCGCGGTCGGCGGTTTCCTTCGCTGCCGCGACCTCGTCGGCGAGATGACCCGGCACGACCGCCCACCCCAGCCGCAGTGCCGGGGCCAGCGACTTGCTCACCGTGCCCAGCGTCACCACGCGGTCCGGCGCGAGGCCCTGCAGGGAGCCGACGGGATCCCGGTCATAGCGGAACTCCGCGTCGTAGTCGTCCTCCACGATGATGGCGTCATTGCGCACCGCCCACTCGAGCAGAGCCAGACGGCGATCGGCGGTCAGCACGACGCCCGTCGGCCACTGGTGCGCCGGTGTGAGGACCACGACGCGAGCACCGCTGGCTTCGAGCGCCTCGACGTCGATCCCCCGCTCGTCCACACGGACGGGCACGGCCGACCCCCCGACCGCCTCGGCCGCGCGAGTCACCGTTCCGATCGAGCCGGGATCCTCGACCGCGACGAGGGACAGGCCACGCCGCGCCAGCGCACGGAAGGTCACGGCGATCCCTTGCGCGAAACCGGCGCAGATGATCATCTGATCCGCGCGCGCGTTCATGCCGCGCACCCGTCGCACGTATGCCGCGACCACTGTGCGCAATGCCGGATCTCCGCGCGGGTCGCCGTAGTCGAGAGCGGCATTGGGCGCGGTTCTGGTCGCCTCCCGCAATGCCCAGCCCCAGTCGTCACGCGGGAACGCTCCCAGGTCGGGCACGCCGCTCGCGAAGTCCGCGATCCGCGAACGAGAAGGCCGCTCCCATGAGCCGGCGACAGGCACGCTCACGTCGTCCGCCGATTCGAATCGCAGGTCGGCGACTCGGGTCGCCGATCCGGTCTGCGCGACCAGGTACCCCTCCGAGCGCAGCTGCTCATAACAGTCCTGCACCGTGCCCCGGGCCACGCCGAGGTTCCTCGCCAAGTCGCGCGACGACGGCAGTCTCTCGCCGGCGCCGAGCCGGCTGCTCTGGATCGCCATGCGCAACTGGGTCTGAAGCTGCACGCGCAATGGCTCCGTCGACTCCCGGTTCAAGGGGAGCAAGAGTTCTGGACTTGAATTGGACCATGCCACTGCCATGGCAATGGATCTTACTGCTGGGCCACTGACTTTCTAGTGTCGAAGACATGACCACGATGATCCTTCCCACCACGGCCCCGCGGATCCGCCGGCCACGGTTGCTGAGCCGCCAGCTGCTCCTTCGCTTCGTGTCCATCGTCGCGTGTTCGGTGGGCTTCTTCCTTCCCCTGGCCGTCGTGCCGCTGCTCGCCGGAGGCTCGTCGCCCCTCGCCGGCGGCCTCGCGAACGGGGCGCTGCTGACGGCGACCGTCATCGGCGAGGTGGTCTCCCCATGGCTGATGCACCGATTCGGCACGCGCGCGGTGCTGGCGGCTGGTCTCGTGCTCCTCGGCGTCCCGACCTTCGTCATGCTGATCACGACCGCGGTGCCCGTCCTCATCGCGATCGGCGTGCTCCGCGGCCTCGGCTTCGCTCTCGCCATCGTCGCCGGAGGTGCGGTCACCGCGGCATTGGTGCCGGCCGAGCGACGCGGAGAGGGCCTCGCGATCGCCGGCCTGGTCAGCGCCGTGCCGTCCCTTGCCGCTCTGCCGCTGGGTGTCCTGCTCGCGGTGGTCAGCGGACCGGCGCCGGTGTTCGCGATCGCCGGCGCCGCCCCGCTTCTCGCGATCGCCAGCGTCGCCGGGCTGCCCGGACGGGCACGGCGCGGCGAACGACCGGAGCAGCGGACGTCGAGCTGCGCGGCGCAGGTACCTGCATCCGGGATGCTCGCCGGTGTTCGTACGCCCGCACTGCTCCGCCCCGCGCTGGTCTTCGCCGGCTCGGCTGCGGTCGCTGGCGTCGTCGTCACGTGCGTGCCCGGCGCCCTGACCGGTGCGGCGCTGCCGCTCGCTCCCGCACTCCTGCTGCTTCAGCCCTCCACCACCGCACTGGGCCGGTGGATCGCCGGTCGCTACGGCGATCGTCTGGGTCACGGCCGCCTGTTCCTGCCGGGCATCGTCCTCTCCGCGCTGGGGATGGCGGCGATGGCCGCGACCGCCAGCGCACTGCTGGTACTGGGTGGCGCGGCGGTGTTCGGCCTCGGCTTCGGCGCCCTGCAGAACGCCACGATCGCCTCGATGTATGACAGCGCCGACGCCGCCCAGTACGGCACCGTCAGCGCCCTGTGGAACGCCGGATACGACGGCGGGATGGCCGTCGGCGCATTCCTGGTGAGCGTGCTCGCTTCGTTCATCGGCTCTGGCCCCGCCTTCCTCGCACTCGCGCTCGCCCTGCCCCTCGTCCTCACCCTGGTCCGCCGCCGCACCGCGGCATGATCCCCCCCGCAAGAACAACATCACAAGAAGGAGAAACACCATGGGAACCCTGACCGTCGCCATGTTCATGACTCTGGATGGCTTCACCGAGACGCCGGAAGGCAAGCTCATCTCCCCCGCCTGGTCGGACGAGATGCAGCAGTACTGGTCCGGCGCCAATGCGCACCAGGGCCAGCTGCTCCTCTACGGACGCACGGCGTTCGAATTCAATGCCGGATACTGGCCGACCGCGGATGCAGAGGGCAACTCGGAGGAATACCGCGCGTTCGCACGGACGATGAACGCGCTCCCGAAGATCGTCCTGTCCGACACGCTCGAAGACGTCGGCTGGAATGCCACTGTCGAGCGCGGCCCGGTCGCCGAGGCCGTCGCGCGCATCAAGCAGCGTCACGATGGTGAGATCGTCGCCGTCGGCGGAGTCTCGATCGCGGCGGCGCTGGTCGCCACCGGCCTCGTCGATCACTACCGGCTGCTGCTCATGCCGCGTCTCGCAGGTGCGGGCCGATCGATCTTCGGATCCGGAGGTCCGGGAGCGGGGCTGCGCCTGGTGTCGTCGCGGACACTCGATACGGGCGCGCTCCTGTTGGACTACACAGCCGTGGCCGCGACCCCGCACGACTGAGTCCGGGCGACCGCTCGTCGTCAGCGGAGTCGACCGCGATCGGGTCGCCGGCCCGAGCCGCAGGAGGCGCCGGGCCGAGGTCTACGCCCTCGGCCGCGCGCCTCCTGGGGTGCGTTCAGCGCCGCATCACTCTCCGGGCCAGCCAAGTGCCGAGGGTCTGCACGAGGTGCACGAACACCACGATGAGGACGATCGCCGCCCACATCACCACGGGCTCGAACTGGCGGAAGCCGTAGACCTGGGCGAACGCGCCGAGACCGCCGCCGCCGATGAGGCCCGCCATCGCCGTCATGTCGATGAGCGCCACGACGATGAACGTGTAGCCGAGGATGAGGGGGCCGAGCGCCTCCGGCATCACGACCGTGAGCAGGATCCGCCAGGGCCCGGCACCCATCGCGCGCGCGGCCTCGATCACGCCGGGAGAGACGGAGACCAGGTGCTGCTCGACGATGCGCCCGATCGCGAAGGACGCGGCGACGCCGATCGCGAAGGCGCCGGCGTTGATGCCGATGCCGCTGCCGATCACGACGCGGGTGAAGGGCTGCAGCACGGCGATGAAGATCACGAACGGGATCGGCCGGACGAAGTTCACCAGGAACGAGATGAGCATGCTCACCGGACGGTTCGGCAGCAGTCCGCCCGGACGGGTGATGTACAGGCCGATGCCGATGACGGTGCCGATCACGCCCGCCATCGCCAGGGCGAAGGTGGTCATGTACAGCGTCTCGACCGCCGCCTGCCAGAAGTCGGGGAGGAGCTCGATGAGGCGATCCATCAGCGCACCTCGCCTTCGCGCGGTGCCGTGCCCGCCGGGGCATCGGATCCGATCTCGGTCACCGTCGCATGCGCGCGGATCTTCCCCAGTGCGGCGCTGATCGCCGCGTCGGCGCCGCGGATCGCGAGCGTGAGGTGCCCGAACGCGCGTCCGCGGATGTCGTTGATGCCGCCGTAGACCAGCTCGAACTCGAGCCCCGCCTCGGCGAGGTCCAGGAACACCTGCGCCTGCGAAGAGTCGCCGTCGCGGAACGAGAACGTCACCAGACGGCCGTCGTGGCGCGCCCGCAGCGACGCCTGCTCGGCCGGCGTCGGGATGCCCTTGATGACGGTGCCGACGAAGCGCTGCGACGCCGGGTTCCGCGGGTTCGAGAAGACCTCGAACACGTCGCCCTGCTCGACGACGCGGCCGTTCTCCATCACGGCGACCTTGGTGGCGAGGGTCTGGATCACGTCCATCTCGTGCGTGATGACGACGATCGTGATGCCCTGCTCCCGGTTCACCCGGTCCAGCAGCTCCAGCACCTCGTGCGTGGTCTGCGGATCCAGGGCGCTGGTCGCCTCATCGGCGAGCAGGATCGCGGGCCGGGTGGCGAGGGCGCGCGCGATGCCGACGCGCTGCTTCTGGCCGCCCGACAGCTGCTCGGGGAATGCCTTCGCCTTGTCGGAGAGACCGACGAAGGCGAGCAGCTCGGTGACCCGCGCCTCCACGTCGGCTTTCGCCCAGCCCGCGAGCTTGAGCGGATAGGCGATGTTGGCCCTGACGGTCTTCGCCGAGAACAGGTTGAACTGCTGGAAGATCAT
>Ga0308158_10005265_pt1 | contig 10643 bp, 11 predicted proteins | sample PhyBR2_FD_201038 | JGI IMG/M metagenome (GOLD analysis project Ga0308158, IMG submission 201038) | Phyllosphere microbial communities from UC Gill Tract Community Farm, Albany, California, United States - DLSLB.R2 | ecosystem: Host-associated > Plants > Phyllosphere > Unclassified | place: USA...
AGAAGCGGCGCCGCCAGGCAACCACTCCCCCATTCCACACAGGCCAGGGGCCGACGGCGGAGGCAACGGGTCAGCGTCGATCCGAAAAAAGCCGTCGGCCCCCGCATCCATCGAAGAAGTACGACGGCGGCACGCATCGGAGTGCGCCCCGCGCCTCGGATTTCGACGCGCACATTCGATGTCGACTCGCGGATTCCTTTTCGCGGCCCAAATTCGGGGAGCGAATAGGAGTCTGCGCCTCGAAAATGGGGAACCACGTCGCGGACGGACTTGCGCCTCGAAACTGGACGGGCGCACCCGCGGGGCTCCCCTACCCGTCGAGTCGCGCCGCGGTGCTGTATTGCGGCACCACGACGTGCACGGCGTTGCGGTCGATGGTGAAGTCCGCGGGCGTGGCCGTGGCGATCTCGCCGTCGAGGTTCACCGGCAGTGGCGGCTCTGTCGCCAGCCGGACGCGCTGGGTGGTCAGGTGGTACACGCCGTCGCGCTCTACGAAGCTGCCGTCCTTGAGCAGGCGGGCGATCCGAACATGCTCACGGAGCGGCGCGCCCGGGATGGCGTAGATGTCCAGGGTGTGGTCATCGATTCCCGCTGTGGGCGAAACCGCGTTGCCGCCGCCATAATGCCGCCCGTTGCCCACCGCAACCTGCAGCATGTTCTCCAGTTCCAGCGGTTCGTGGTCGTCCTCCGGGAACTCTAGCCGGGCACGGAAAGGCTTGTGCCGGGCGTATGCACGGACAGCGGCGACGCCGTAGGCCAGCGGGCCCAGCCGCCGCTTCAGACGCGGGCTCAGGCTCTCGGTCACCCCGACCGACAGGCCGACGGAGGCCACGTTGAGGAAGGGTTCGCCGTTGGCCCGGCCAAGATCGATGTCCACCACCTTCCCATCGGCGAGCGCGGTACAGGCCGCATCCAGGTTGGTGGGAATCTCCAGGGTGCGGGCAAGATCGTTGGCCGTCCCCAAGGGAAGAACCCCCAGCACGGTCCCGGTCCCGGCGACCCTGCCGGCGGCGAAGGACACGGTGCCGTCGCCGCCGCCCACAACCACCAGGTCGTGCCCGTCGGCGGCCACCCTGTTGAGTGTGGAAGCCAGATCGGCGCCGGCCCGGACAAGGTGCACGGCGGAAATCGGCAGGCCGGCTTTCTGCAGCTTGTCGACCACCCGTTCGGGCCCCGCCGCGGCCAGGCGAGCACCGGCGTTGATCACCAGGGCAACGGAGTCCGCGTCGCGGGCAGCCTTCATGGGACCATCCTAGGTGCCGGAGCTTGGACTCGGCAGCGCTGAAATCTACCGGCATAGGCAGGAACCCCGGCAAAACGTCGGGGTTCCTGCCTCTTGGCCAGGGCTACTTGATTAGTGCGCAGACGTCAGTAACTTGGCCTCCCTGAGACGAGAAGAACGTCCTCTCCGAGCCGTCGGGGTTCAAGGTCCAGCTGACTGTGCCGCTGGTGAGGAACAGCCCGGCCGGATGCGACTTTGTTTTGGGTACCAAAACCACATTCAGGCCAGTGGCTGTGACGGCGTAGCTGCCGTCGGGCTGAACCTGGACGTGGGTCACACCCGTGATGACATAGCTGACAGTTTCGCCTGACTTACCTGTGATAGTGACCTTCTGATCTGGGGCGATGATTTTGAACCTGTCACCAGGAAGCGAAATGGTCGCGCTCTTTCCGGTGGCTGTCAGCGTTGCATTGAAGCCTGAACAGGGCCAAATGAAGGTGACGTCAATCGGTTCTGGGGGTGCAGCTGCTGCCGTGCCTGTACCTGCGAGAAGTACGGCAGCCAGGACAAGGGGTGCTACCCGGCGTTTCATAAGGATCTCCTTGAGGGATTGCGAGGTTCCGCCAATGATGTGATGCGCTGAACGGGACTGGTCCCTAACTGCGGGGCTTGGGGACGCCCTGCCGCCTGTCGGGAGGCACACATGATGTCTCCGTGCTCTGACTGGCCGGCCGTTATGCGGGCCTTTTTGCCTGACACAAACAAGGATATGGACGGCCCATGCCACTCCCCTATACGCACTTCTACGTACGCAATGAGACAAGCTTGGGGGCCCTTTCGCACGCTATTCGTCTGTTGTGGAGGTGGGGGCAGATCTACAATTCTCCCGTGGAGCGGAATGTGGCACAGTACCGCACCTGGTTGGAACTGGTTGGTGAATTCCTCCAACAGCGCCCTGGGTTGGCGCTGCGCTATGAGGAACAGCTCCTGCAGCTCTTCACGGAATCGTTCTACGGTGCATGCACCACCCGCAACCAGGTAAAGAACTCATGGGGCAACCGCATCATCACCTGCTGGCCACTCCGATACATCCCGGACGACCCCCCAGGGGAGTATGACTACCGAGAGCAGCCGCTGCTGCGGTGGCATGCCTTTACCGGGCTCAGGGGTCCACAATCCATCGGGCGTGTTCCCGAAGCTTTGGCAAGTGTCAGAATGAAGCAGGCATGGCATGAGCTGGCCGCCCCTTGGAACATCGACCACCAGCTTTCCGTGCCACTGCAATTGGGGGGAAGCGACCTTCACTCCTTTCTTGTTCAGCGGCCGGACGAGTTCACCGACCAGGAGATGGACCTGGCATCGCTGCTTCAGCCGATCCTGACGGGCCTCGCCTTCCATCTCAGGCTTGTTTGGAGCACTACGGAGGCATCTCCCCGAGGCCTCGCGGCCGAACTCACGCTGCAGGAGACGGCGGTCCTATCACTGCTGAGCAGGGGATTGTCCGCCGTCAGCTCGGCTAGGCGGCTCGGCATTTCGTCCCGAACAGTTGAAAAACACCTGGAGCACATCTACAGGAAGCTGGATGTCGGCGACCGGCTGCTGGCAGTACAGCGTGGCCGCGAACTGGGGCTGTTGGGACCATCCTAGGGTGACGAACCGGGGAGATTTCGACGCGCACGTGACATGGCGACTCGCATATCCATTTTCGCGGCCGAACTTTGGGGTGCGGAAAGGAATGTGCGCCTCGAAAATGGGGAACCTTGTCGCGGACGGACATGCGCCTCGAAAACGGGCAAGAGCATCGAGGATGAAGACCCTCGTCGGCAGGAAATCGGCGCAGCGAAAATGCAGGATGCGCGTCGCAAATCCGGGCGGAAGGGCAGCGAAGCAGGCTAGCATCGGGGGATGCCGTCCCTCTCCGTGGTCATCCCGTGCAAGGATGACGGCCCGTTCCTGGAACACTGCCTCCAGGCCCTGCAGTCCCAGACACTGGCACCGCTGGAAATCATCGTGGTGGACAACAACTCCAGCGATGACACCGCCGACGTCGCAACAATGCACGGCGCCAGGGTCCTGCATGAACACGTGCCGGGAATCGCGGCGGCGGCATCGGCCGGGTACGATGCCGCCCGCGGAGACGTCATCGCCCGCTGCGACGCGGACAGCATCCCTCCGGCAGACTGGCTGGAACGCATCAACCGGCGCTTCGAGCAGGAACCGGACCTGGCCCTCCTGACCGGTCCCGGCGTCTTCTACGGCACCGGCAGGATCCGCAGCAAGCTCGCCGGGATCGCCTACATCCAGGCCTACTTCGTCCTCATAGCCGGGGCCATGGGCCACTGGCCGCCCTTCGGCTCCAACTGCGCGTTCCGCCGCCAGGACTGGGAGCAGGCACGCACCAGGGTGAACCGGCTGGACACGGGAGTGCACGACGACGTCGACCTCGGCTTTGCGCTCCACCCCACCCGCCGCACGGCCTACGATCCCTCGCTGAAAGTTGGCATTTCGGCCCGCGCACTGGCCGGCGGCGCCGAAGCACGCCTGCGGTTCAAGCGCGCCTTCCACACCCTGGGCATCCACTGGCGGCAGCTGCCGCCGTGGGAGCGCTGGAAGGTGACGCTGCAGGCCAAAGCCGAGCGCCGCCGTCGTCCGTCATCCAAGCGGTGACAAAAGGAACCTAAGCGCCGAACCGCTCCGGATACAGCAGCGGCAGCTGAAGGGTCAGCCAGGGGCTGAAGGCCCAGGGGGTCGCGGCGACGGCGGCGGTGATCAGCGCGGGATCGGTCCACTGCCACTCCAAGACTTCGTCGGCCCGGGGAGAAAGCGGCGACGCGGCGCGTGCCGTGAACACCGGGCAAATCTCGTTTTCCACCACGCCGGAGGCATCCACCGCCCGGTACCGGAAGTCCGGAACCCGCAGTTCAATGTCCCGGAGGCGCAGCCCGAGTTCGTATTCGCCCCGCCGCCGCACGGCATCCTCGAGCGCCTCCCCCGGCGCGGGGTGTCCGCAGAAGGAATTGGTCCAGACGCCGGGCCAGGTCAGCTTGGACAGGGCGCGGCGGGTGAGGAGGATGCGGCCGTCGGAATCGTACACGTGGGCCGAGAAGGCCAGGTGCAGGGGTGTGGAGGAAGAGTGGACGGTGGCCTTGTCCTCGACCCCGACCGGTGTACCGTCATCGGCGGCCAGGACCACCTGCTCTGCATTCGCCTTCAATTGCCCTCCCATGGGTGCCCGTGTTTACTTTACCTATGGATACGGGGACCACGCTGGCGCACACCGATGACGGCCGCCTGGTCAATGACGTTTTGGAATCCTTCTTTGCCCGGGCCAAGGCGAGGGCCGGTGACATGCACCCGCAGTACCTCGGCCTGTGGGAACACCTCGAGGCCTGCACGGTGGGCGGCAAGCGGTTCCGTCCCCGGCTGGTGATGACCACCTACTCGCTGCTGGGCGGCACCGACCGGACGGCGGCAGCCACCGTGGCCGCGTCCTACGAGCTGCTGCACACGGCCCTGATCATCCACGACGATGTGGTGGACCAGGACTTCACCCGCCGCGGGGTGCCCAACCTGGCCGGCGCCTACCGCAGCCTCGCCGCGGACCAGGGCGCCAGCGCGGAGCGTGCGGAGCACACCGGTGCGTCCGCCGCCGTGATCGCCGGGGACCTGGCCCTGGCCAACGCCTACCGGTTCCTCGCGGACGTCGACGCGGATGCGGCCACGCGCCACCGGCTTCACGACCTCCTGGATGAGGCGGTCATAGCGTCCGCGGCCGGCGAGCTCCTGGACGTACTGGCACCCCTGGACCCCACGCCGCAGACCGTGGACCAGGTCCTGGAGATGTCCAAGTTGAAAACCGCGGTGTACTCCTTCGACACCCCGCTGCGTGCCGGAGCCGTCCTGGCCGGCGCGGACCAGGAACTGGTGAAGGCCCTCGGCGAGTTCGGCCGGATCATCGGCACCGCATACCAGGTGGCCGACGACCTGGTGGGTGCGTTCGGGGATGAGTCGAGGACCGGCAAGACAGGCTGGGGCGACCTGCGCGAGGGCAAGCGCACCGCCCTGATCTCCTACGCGGCAGAGCAGCCCGAGTGGACCCGAATCAAAGAGCTGCTCTCCAAGGACCTCACGGCCAGCGACGCCGTCGAGATCCGCGAACTCCTGGTGGCGTCGGGGGCGCGGGACAAGACCCTGAAGCTGGCCGCGGACCTCACGGAGCGGGCACTGGACGTCCTGGTCCAGCCGTTCGTGCCGCAGGCCCTGCGGGACGGCCTCTCCCCCCTGTCCCTCCTGGTCACCGATCGGATGGGCGCATGAAGCGGGACCGCGACGCGCTGGCGGATTACACGGCCGCCGCGCTCAAATCGTCCGGCGTGGTACTCCGGTCCTATTCGAGTTCCTTCGGGCTGGCATCCAGGTTGTTCGATGACGCCGTGCGCCGCCAGGTGGATTCCGTGTACGCGCTGGTGCGGGTGGCGGACGAGATTGTCGACGGCGTGACCTCCGCGGCGGGCCTGTCACCGGAGGAGAGCCGGCGGCAACTTGACGCGTTCGAACAGGAAACCGAACAGGCCATGGCCACCGGCTACAGCACCAACCTGGTGATCCACGCGTTCGCGGACACCGCCCGCCGGACCGGCATCGGCACCGACCTCACCCGCCCCTTTTTCGCCTCCATGCGCGCGGACCTGGACCAGTCGGAGCACACCCCGGAGTCCTTCGAAGAGTACGTCTACGGGTCCGCCGAAGTGGTGGGCCTGATGTGCCTGAAGTGCTTCCTGTACCGGCACCCGGTGGGCGGGGAGGAGCAGGCCCGGCTGGAGCGCGGCGCCCGGCACCTTGGCGCGGCCTTCCAGAAGATCAACTTCCTGCGCGACCTGGCCGAGGACTTCACCTCCCTGGGCCGCAGCTATTTCCCCGGCGTCAGTCCCGCCAACTTCGATGAGGCCCAGAAGATCCGGCTCCTGGCGGACATCGACCACGACCTGCAGGAGTCCCGCGCGGTCCTGCGCAGCCTGCCCACGTCCTGCCGCCTGGCGGTGGCCCTGGCCCAGGAGCTCTTCGCCGAACTCGCCGAGCGGATCCGCGTCACCCCGGCGCCCGACCTGATCCGGGCCCGGATCAGCGTGCCCACCCCCGTGAAGCTGAAGATCGCCGCCGCCGTACTCACGGGCAGGCGTGGCCTGGAACCTGCCGGCCCGCGTCCGGCCAGGTTGGCGGCGCCGTGAGCGGCACCGGGAGGAAACCGCTGACGTCCGGGCAAACGGTGGTGGTGATCGGCGGCGGCATCAGCGGACTGGCGACGGCGGCCCTGCTCGCCGCCGAGGGGCACCGCGTCACCATCCTGGAGAAGCAGGATGTCCTGGGCGGCCGGGCGTATACGTTCAGTGAGGAGGGCTTCAGGTTCGACGCCGGGCCCTCCTGGTACCTGATGCCAGAGGTCATCGACCACTACTTCCAGCTCCTGGGCACCTCCGCCGCGGAGCAGCTGGACCTGGTGAAGCTGGACCCCGGCTACCGGCTCATCTCCGAAGGAGCAGCCGAGGCCGTGGACGTGCCGGCCGGGCGGCAGCGGGTGGTGGAACTCTTTGACCGGCTGGAACCCGGCGCCGGCGCGCGGCTGGAGAAGTACCTGGATTCGGCCGCCGAGACCTACACCATGGCCAAGCGCCGCTTCCTGTATCCCACGTTCCAGTCGTTCGCCCCGCTGCTGACAACGGACATCCTGGCCCGGCTCCCCCGGCTGGCCCGACTGCTGCTGGAGCCGCTGCACAGCTACGCCCGCCGCTACGTCAGCAACCCCAGCCTCCAGCAGATCCTGGAATACCCGGCGGTGTTCCTGGGCGCCTCGCCGTTCACCGCGCCCAGCATGTACCACCTGATGAGCCACCTGGACCTGGACGTGGGCGTCTACTACCCCATGGGTGGGTTCGCCCGGCTGGTGGAGGCACTCGAGAAGCAGGCCCGCGACGCCGGCGTGGAGATTCGGACCAATGCCGAGGTCCTGGAAATCGAGACCGTTCCCACCGGTACTAAACGCCGCCCGGCAGCTGTGCGCGGAGTCCGTTTCCGCAACGGTGACGGAACCGAGGAAAGCCTGCAGGCCGACGTCGTCATTTCCGCCGCGGACCTGCACCACTCCGAAACCGCGCTGCTCCCCCAAAACCTGCAGACCTACCCGGAGCGGTACTGGCAGCGGCGCACCGCCGGGCCCAGCGCCCTGCTGCTGTACCTGGGTGTCCGCGGCGGGCTGCCCCAGCTGCAGCACCACACCCTCCTCTTCACCAGGGACTGGGAGGAGAACTTCAAGGCGATCTTCGGCAAGGACACGTTCATCCCGTCGCCGGCGTCGATGTACGTGTGCAAGCCCAGCGCCACCGACCCGGACGTCGCGCCGGAGGGGCACGAGAATGTGTTCGTGCTGGTGCCCATCCCGCCGGATCCAAGGCTGGGCGGCAGCGGCGACGATCGGCTTGAGTGCGCGGCCGACGCCGTGATCGGGCAGCTCAGTGAATGGGCGGACATCCCGGACCTGGCCGGGCGGATCGTGGTGCGGCGGATGTACGGGCCCGCCGATTTCGAGCGGGACTACCACTCGTGGAAGGGCACGTCGCTGGGGCCGGCGCACACGCTGAAGCAGAGCGCGTTCTTCCGGGCCGGCAACGTCAGCCGCAAGGTGGCGGGGCTGTACTACGCGGGCGCGTCCACCATTCCGGGGATCGGTATTCCCATGTGCCTGATCAGCGCCGAGCTGGTGGTCAAGCGGCTGCGCGGCGACACCAGCACCGGTCCCCTGCCGGCACCGCTGCGTCCGGCAGGCGTTTCGGAGGGAACAGTTTCAAAAGGTACGACGGCGTGACGGCGGTTGCGTACCTGGCGTTCCTTTTGGTGTCGCTGGGCTGCATGGTGCTCCTGGACCAGCGGCTGCGGCTCTTCTTCTGGCAGGACGCCCGGCGCGCGGCCGTGGTGCTGGCCGCGGGGCTGGTGTTCTTCCTGGCATGGGACCTGTCCGGGATCGGGCTGGGCATCTTCTTCCGCGGGCACAACGAGACAATCGGGATAGAACTGGCCCCGGAGCTGCCGCTGGAGGAGCCCATCTTCCTGGTGTTCCTCTGCTACCTGGTGATGAACCTGTTCCAGCTGTTCCGGCGGCTCCTCGCGGCCCGGCTGCCGCAGGGCCAGAAAGTGGAGGAACGGTCATGAGCTACTGGACTCTCAACGCGGTGTTCCTGCTCGCCGCCCTGGCCGTGGGCACCGCCGCGGCCGTCCGGCTCAAGGACCGCACGCGGAAGGTGGCGCTGGCGGCGGCCGGTGGGGCGGCCGCCGTCGTACTGGTCCTGACGGCGGTGTTCGACAACCTGATGATCGCCTTCGGACTGTTTACCTACGCGCCCGGCATGATCTCCGGGGCGAAGGTGGGGCTGGCCCCGCTGGAGGATTTCGCGTATCCGGTGGCCGCGGTGCTGCTGCTGCCGGGGCTGTGGGTCCTGCTGGACCGGAGATCGGCCACATCCAAGGCGGGGAGGCGGCCATGAAGACCCTGCGCATGCTCCTGCTGTCCTCCCGGCCGCTGTCCTGGGTGAACACGGCGTACCCGTTTGCCGCGGCGTACCTGCTCACGGCGCGGGAGATCGACGTGGCCTGGGTGGTGGGGACCCTGTATTTCCTGGTCCCGTACAACCTGGCGATGTACGGCATCAATGACGTGTTCGACTACGAATCGGACCTCCGGAACCCGCGCAAGGGCGGGGTGGAGGGCGCGGTCCTGGACCGGACCATGCATGCCGTCACGCTCCGGGCGGCGATCGGTACCAACGTGCCCTTCCTGGCGGCGTTGGTGCTGCTGGGCAGTCCGCTGTCCTGGCTGGTGCTGGCTGTCAGCATCTTCGCCGTGGTGGCGTACAGCGCGCCCGGGCTGCGGTTCAAGGAGCGGCCGTTCCTGGATTCGGCCACGTCCAGCACGCACTTCGTGAGCCCGGCCGTGTACGGGCTGGTGCTGGCGCAGGCGCAGTTCACGCCCGCGCTGTGGGCACTGCTGGGGGCGTTCTTCCTGTGGGGCGTGGCCAGCCATGCGTTCGGCGCGGTGCAGGATGTGGTGGCTGACCGGGCGGGCGGCATCGGCTCCGTGGCCACGGTGATCGGCGCGAAGGCCACCGTGCGCTTTGCCATTGCCGCCTATCTGCTGGCCGGCGTGCTGCTGCTGTTCACGCCCTGGCCCGGGCCGCTGGCCGCCCTGCTGGCACTCCCCTACGCGGCGAGCATCCTCCCCTTCGCCTCCGTGACGGACGCGGATTCGGAGCAGGCCCACCGCGGCTGGGAGCGGTTCCTGTGGCTGAACTACGTTACCGGGTTCTTCGTCACCATGCTGCTGATCTGGTACGCCGCGGTGCGGTAAGAGACACGTTCGCTAAGCGGCGCCTAGAGAACGGTGGACAGCTGCCACGGGACAAACTCGTTGTCCCCGTAGCCCAGTTCCTCGCTCTTGGTTTCCTGGCCCGATGCCACCGCCAGGATGAGGTCGAAGATCTGCTGCCCCATTTCCTCGATGGTCAGCTGCCCGTCCGCCACCGCCCCGCAGTTCACGTCGATGTCGTCCCGCATGCGTTCATACAGCGGGGTGTTGGTGGCCAGCTTGATGCTCGGGGTGGGCTTGCAGCCGAAGGCGGATCCCCGGCCGGTGGTGAACGCCAGGACCTGGGCGCCGCCGGCAACCATGCCGGTGGCATTGACGGGGTCGTAGCCCGGGGTGTCCATGAAGACCAGGCCATGGGCGGTGATCGGTTCGGCGTACTCCACCACGTCCACCAGGTTGGTGGTCCCGCCCTTCGCCACGGCTCCCAGGGACTTTTCCAGGATGGTGGTGAGCCCGCCGGCTTTGTTGCCGGGAGACGGGTTGTTGTTGATCGACGATCCGTCCTGGGTCACGTGCTGTTCCCACCAGCGGATGCGTTCCATGAGCTTGTCCGCCGTGCGCTGCGACTCGGCGCGGGACGTGAGCAGGTGCTCGGCGCCGTAGATTTCCGTGGTTTCGCCAAATACCGCGGTGCCGCCGTGCCTGATGAGCAGGTCCGCGGCCTCGCCCAGGGCCGGGTTGGCCGTAACGCCGGAAAAGGCGTCAGAGCCGCCACATTCCATAGCGAGGACCAGTTCCGAGGCGGGCACGGTGGTCCGCTGGGACTTGTTGATTTCGGGAAGCAGTTCCTCGATGCGCCGCACTCCTTCCGCCACCGTGGCCTTGGTGCCGCCCTGCGCCTGGATGGTCATGCTCGAAATCGACTTGTCCGGGCTCAGCTGCCACCCGCTGGTGAGGCCGGCAATCTGGTTGACTTCGCAGCCCAGCCCCAGCACCAGGATGCTGGCGAAGTTGGGGTGGTTCGCGTAACCGTGGAGGGTCCGGCGCAGCACCTCGAAGCCGTAGTTG
>Ga0308158_10005266_pt1 | contig 10642 bp, 8 predicted proteins | sample PhyBR2_FD_201038 | JGI IMG/M metagenome (GOLD analysis project Ga0308158, IMG submission 201038) | Phyllosphere microbial communities from UC Gill Tract Community Farm, Albany, California, United States - DLSLB.R2 | ecosystem: Host-associated > Plants > Phyllosphere > Unclassified | place: USA...
TCCCGCCGCGGCGCAGCTTTCGGCGAAGCTGCGCCCGATGCCACCGGCGGCGCCGGTGACGACAAGTGTTTTGCCCGCGAGCAGATCGAAAATGGTTGTTGTCATAGTCGTCGTCCTAATTGATCGGGGGCGAGCGAGAAGGCTCGATTTCATAGTTCGTGACGAAGTCGTGGGGCAGGTCCGGTCCCCAATTGGCAAGGGAATCTTGGAGATCATAGTCCCGCGGAGACCATGTTGAATAGTCCGCAATATAGTCGATATCCGCATAGTATTCGAACCAGGATCCCCAAGGATCCTGAATGTAATGGAAGAAGTTCGAACCGATCGTGTGTCGCCCAAGACCCCAATCGCCGCGGTCATTGGATGCTGCCAGTGCCGCGCCGGCCCTTCCCACCTCATCCGGACCTTCGACCTGAAAGCTCGCGTGGTGGAACCCGACGCCGGGCGATTTGGCGAACGCGACCACATGATGGTCGCTACCCTGCCGCGAACACATAAAGGCGATCACGTCGGCCGACCGGTCCGCGAGTCCCATGCCGAGCGCCTCAGTAAAGAAGGCGACGCTACGCAGCACATCGGGACTGAACATCAGGACATGTCCGAGCCGAAGCGGTGCGACCCCAGGTGTCTCGTCGCGGGGCAACATGGCCGAGCGGTTAATTCGCCGGATCCGCGAGGGTGCGTTGATGATAAAGTCTGGTGCGGGCGTCAGTGTTGCTGGGATTTCGTCCTCGGCAAGATGGATAATCATCCCGTTAGGATCCTTCAGCCACAAACCTTCCGGATCGCCGCCGGGCGGCACAGGGATCAAAGCTCCACCGAGCCCACTTATGCGATCACTGATCGCTCCAAGCTCGGACAAATCCGCGCGCAGCCGGATATGCGCGAGCCGCTTACTTGTAGCACCACCGCGCAGCGTGATGGCCGGACGGGTTTGGCCCGGACATCGGAACAGCACGCCATCCGCCGTTTGCTCCACCTCCATCCCCGCACGGCCATAAAAGGCGACGCCCGGCTCCACGTCGGGCACATCCAGCGCGACGGTGCTGACGCCGAGCACGCTCATGCCGGCACCGTCACAAGGTTCTCGATCACTCCGATAGCCTCCACTTCACATCGCACAACGTCACCGGGCTGAAGAAAACGCTGCGGGTTCATACCCACGCCAACGCCCTCTGGCGTACCAGTGGCGATCAGGTCACCAGGTTCCAAGGTGAAGGCAGTGGACAGATAGGCAATTTGGTCCGCAACCTTGTAGATCATTTCTGCCGTGGATGATTCCTGACGCACCTCGCCATTGACGGTGCAGCGCAACGTGAGCGCCTGAGGGTCTGGGATTTCATCGGCGGTGACGATCCAAGGGCCAATCGGGCCATGCGTATCAAACGATTTTCCGATCGTGAAGGTCGGCGAATGGAACTGCCAGTCCCGGGCCGACACGTCATTGGCAACCATATAACCAAAGACGTGGCTAAGCGCGTCGTCTACCTGCACATTCTTGGCGCTGCGCCCAATGACGACTGCCAGCTCAACCTCGTAGTCGAGCTGCTCAGTGACACCTGGGTCGATCGGATCTTGCGGCCCGGACAGGCAGGAAGTCTGCTTATTAAACCAAAGCTGCCGCTTCGGGGCGGCGACGCCGATCCTCGCCGATTCCTCGACATGCTTCTGGTAGTTCATGCCGATCGCAAGATATTTGCCGGGCCTCTCGATCGGTGCGAGCAGCCGTGTTCCCAAAAGCGGGCGGCGGGGCGCATCGGGTCGGGCGATCGTAACGCGGATCACGTCCAGCGCCGCTTCGCCACCCGCAACGATCGCAAGCATCGTCTTGAAGGGGATCTGCCCGTCCAGTTCTATGATGTCCTGGTCCGCCATCGCGCCTAGCCGGGCGCCCCCGTTTTCCTCGTACCTCAAAAGTCTCATGTCGTCTTTCGCCTTTCAAAATCAGTCATTGAACTGACATTCAACGTTGAACTTTTCGCGCTTTCGCTGGACGCGCTGCCATCGTCGAGCGATAGAACATGCTATCCGCATCCTGTGGACGGCCCTGAGCGGAGTGAGACAATGGCACGACAGACCGCAGCCGTAATGGATGGAAAGATCGATCGGGCCGAGCGTAACCGCCGAGCGACGCGCGCAAAACTGATCGATGCGGCCGAGCGGGTGATGGCCAACAAGGGCGTCGATGGCACCACGATCGCCGATATCACAGGAGAGGCTGACGTCGCCACGGGCTCGTTCTACAATCACTTCAAGAGCAAGAGTGACGTTGCCGAAGTCGTGTTCCTTCGCCATGCCGAGGAACAAGCGAGGGTCAACGAGGTGATCTTCGCCCACGAGCGCGATCCGGCCCAAGCGGTCTGCTACATTCAGAAGCAGTTTTTGACCCGCGCGCTGGCTGACCCGCTCTGGGGATGGTTCGTCGTTCATGCGACGACCGACATGCGCCAATTGGCGAGCGCCTTTACCCGTTCGGCGACCGAGCATATCGAGCGAGGTCAGGCGGCTGGTCGATTCAACTCCCCCTGCGTGGATGCCGCTGTGCGTATTATTCTGCTCGCGCTGATCGGGGCAATGCGGGATATGCTGGAGGGTAAGCGAGACGCATCCTGGGCGGACAGTATCGTCCAGAGCCTGCTCCAGATGCTTGGCATACCGGCCGGCGAGGCGCGGGCGCTGGTGGCGGTCCCCTTGCCTGACGATCTTATCGCTCTGCTTGACCTGCCCCATACTGCCTAGACCAATCGCGTCGCAAAGAAGTCGGCGGCTGCCGCGTTGCGCTCGTCGGCATGGTTGTAGAGGCAGTGGTCGCCGTCATCCCAAATCATCAGCCGCTTGTCCGTGCTCGCCGCTGCGTCGTGGATCACCCGCGCATTCTCCAGAAGGAACACAGCATCAGGCGCGCCGTGCAGTTGGAGGAGAGGACACCGCAGCCGCGCGCTAAGCCAGTCGGGGCTTAACGGGGCCATCGCCCGGTCGATGACATGGCGCTCGGCGGTCCCGGTCAACGCTTCAACTTTGGCCAAGAACCGGGGGTGCCGCTCCGGAAGCTCCATCGGACGCGCCGATCCGCCGTTAACGCAGACCGCAGCGAACCGGTGATCTTCTCCTGCCGCCCGAGCGGCAAGATAGCCGCCAACGCTGTTGCCCCATAAGCCAACCCGACCGGCTATGCCGGGCAAGGCAGAAAGATGATCCGCAATCGTGCCAAGCGCAGCAACATAGTTCTCGTCAAGGAACAGCGTGTCGCGCAGGCGCGCCTCCCCCTGCCCAGGGAGATCGGTGAGATAGGCGGCGACGCCGCGTTTCGCGAGCGCCACCGCGCCCGCATGATATTCCTCGCGCCAGCCGTCAAACCCGCCGAACAGGATCACGATCGGCATGTCCGCTCGTGCGCCCTCCGGGCGCACGAGCCATCCGGCGAGCCGTCCGGTGCGCCAAGCGATCTCGTGTCGTTCTATCGGGTGGACCTCGAGCCTGGCAGCGTCCCCATAGTGGCGAACGGATTGCGCATGCAGCGCGCGCTTATTGTCATCATCCATCGCGATCGCACCTTGGGCGAAGCGAAATGCGGCAGCGGCATAGCGATGAAATATGCGGGCAGTCGTGTCGCTGTCCGCATGCAACGCGATGCGGACGTTCCTTTCTCCAAGCCAACGACCAGCCGCCAACCAGCCCACGCCCGCGTCCGAGAGGGCGTGGAGCGCGTGCGCGTCGTCCGAGCGCATGCCACCGCTGATTAGCCGCGCAAGCGGCATTGCGCGCTGATGGCTTGCTTCCTCGCCCGGGTGAATGTCCGTCGAGATGCCAGGCAGCGGCTCGGGCGCGGGGTCGAGCGGGCTTGCACAGACGATCATGCTGCTTCGGCCATCTGGCTATGGATCCAACCACCGACCTCGGCGACTAGCGCGCCGATGCGCGCGCTGGTCGCGGCGGCGCCGAACGCGTACAAATCCGGTCGTACGAGCAGCGCGACAACTTCTGTTCGCGCGAAGAACGCCGCATAGCGGCCTTCCACGTCGTCGAGTGCACCAGTACCGAAGGCCAGTACACGGACGTTGAGAGCCGTCAGCGTCCGCCGTTCATTCTCGGCGAGCTCGGGTAGCGTGGTTCCGGGCCGCAGTATCAGTTGCCAGCCAGCGCCGACCACATCGTCTGCGAGCCCGCGGCTAGCCCCTTTCGACACCACGTCTTGCGGTCCCAGTCGCCCGACAAATGGTGCTTCTGCAGGATTGGGATCGCGCTGAAGCATACCAGCCTCGATCCAGGGAAATGGTGGTGGCGGTGGCACCGCGCCGCTGCGAAAGGCTTCGTCGCGCTCAGCCGCCTGCTCGACGTCAATGGTGCACGATACGCGCCCCAGCGCGACGGCCTGTTCGATGATTGCGCCGACATGGGGCTGTCGCTCCTGCTGGTAGGTGTCCAGCAGCGCATCGTCGGCGCTGCCGGACAGCACAAGGTCCAGCTTCCACGCCAGTGTCGCTGCGTCCCGGACGCCCGAGCACATGCCCTGGCCCAAGAACGGAGGCATCAGGTGTGCGGCATCCCCCACCAGCACCGCGCGTCGTGCGCGCCAGCGGGTCGCCGTTGCAGAGCGGAACGTATATACTGTCGCTCGTATCATTTCAGCATCGTCGGGCCCGATCCACGGCCGAACCAGCTCCCACACCTTGTCCGCACCCACCAGCTCCGCCGGATCGTCGCCCGGCATGACCATGAACTCGAAACGACGATGGCTTTTGCCGAGCTGGAAGAGGCAGGTCGGCCGCGCGGGATCGCAAATCTGGCCATTGTCGAAGTCGAACGATACGGGGCGCCGCTGACGAAAGTCGGTCACCAGCCATTGCTCGCGAAAACCCAGGTCGTGGAGATCTAGCCCGGACCGCGTCCGGACGAAGCTGTTGGCCCCATCGGCACCGATCAGGTAGCGCGCATGCACGGTGCGCTGCTCACCGGTATGGCCGTAGGATCCGTCCGGCGCGATTTCACCCTTTGCCAGGGTCAGCGCGACGAAGTCATCATGCTGTTCGAGCGCGACCGCTTCCCAACCATGGTTGACCGACACTGTGGGAGAACGCCGCGCCGCACGGTCAAGCGCATCCTCAAGGTGAGGCTGGTAGATCAGGTAATCGGAGGGCCAACCGGACACGCCATCCTGGCTCCAGTCGATGTCGAGCAGCACCTCGCCATGCTGGTTGCGCCACCCGTAGGTCGAGCAGCGAAAAGCATCCTCTAGAATTGGCGTGGTGCAATCGATCGACTGGAAGATGCGCATGATCTCATGGTCGATATGCCCGGCACGCGGCAAGGCGTACAATCCGGAATGTCGCTCGAAAACCTCAACGTCGTGTCCCTGCTTGCCCAGCAGAGCCGCCATAGTCTGGCCGACCGGGCCGTAGCCGATTTGAACGACATCGTGGATATGCTGTGAAGTGGCCATCTCGGTCCTCATTAAAAGTGGTACCCGAACGTGACGCCGTAGGTCCGCGGCGGCGCGAGGTTGCCGAAGGTGCGGCTGCCATCAACGTCGGCGCCGGTGCTGGCGTTGGCGATCACGCGGACGTCGGCGATGTTGTCGACGTAGGCAGCGACAGACCAGCCGCCCACGGCCGGCCGATAGGTCATCCGCGCCTTCAACCACCAATAGGACGGCTGAGTCACGAACGATTCATTGAAGGCGGTGAAGAAGATCCGGTCCTGCCAAGCCGCGTCGCCGCGAACGGCCAGGCTGCCCGCGTTAGCTAACGCAAACGTCTGCTCTAATCCAACCTGCACCTTCCACTCCGGTGCTTGCGGAAGGCGATTGCCCGACAGGTTCTGTAGACCGAGCTGGGGCGCTTTGAGATTGACCGTATTGTAGCGATCGAACTTCGCATCGAGCCATGCCGCGTTGGCATCTAGCCGCAGCGTCGACGTCAATTGCGCAATGGATTCAACCTCGATCCCTTTCAGCCGGGCGGTCGCTGCGTTGCGAATGATGACGCCCTGATCCTTGACGTCCTGCACCTGCAGATTTTTGTAATCGTACAGGAAGCCCGCAATATTTACGCGGAGTTTGCGATTGAACAGATCGAGCTTGGTCCCCGCCTCATAGGCCCAGAGCTTTTCCGGCTGGAACGGGTCGTTCTGTGTGCTTCCGACGTTGAACCCGCCGCTCTTGAACCCCTTGGATACGGTCGCGTATAGAAACGCCTGGCGCGATGCCCGATATTCGAGGCCGACCTTGGGCGTGAACGCGGCAAACGTATCGGGATCAAACTGCGCCTGATTGATGAAGGCAGGGACTTGCTCGTAGCGGACATCGTTGAAGCCACCACGCTTTTCCCGACTGTAGCGCCCCCCCACGATCACGGAGAGATCGTTCACCAGTTCGTAACTGGCCTGCCCGAACGCCGCATAGGCTTTGGTGGTCGTGCGCCCATTGAGATACAATCGGCAGCAGGCGGCGTTCTCCGGGATACCGAACATCGTATCGGCATAGCTAATATTGTATTCGTTCCGGACGTCGTTTTTTTCGTTGAAATAATAAGCTCCGACAACATACTTAAATGGTCCGGATCCGTTTGAACCGAGCTGTAGCTCCTGGCTAAACTGCCGGTCGCGCTCGCCTTTGAGCTGATCGATCAGGAAGACGCTGCTCGCGCTGATGTCGTCATAGTTAAGCGGGTTTGTACGCCGGAACGCTGTCAGCGATGTAAGCGTCACGGGGCCGAGGTCCACGGTGAGCTTCCCGCTCACGCCCCAATACTCCGGCTTGTTATAAGGGCGTACGCCAGATGAGAGTTGGTTGCGCGAGTAGAACGGCGTGACCTGCGCGGCGCTTTGAAGCTGGAAGAAAGTTGGACTGTTGGCGTAGCCGTTGTTGAAGAACTGATACACAACGGCCCGATCGTCTGCCTTGTAATAGTCGGCGGCGATCAGAAGGCTCACGTTATCGGTCGGCTTGAACAGCACCTTCACGCGGCCGAAAACGTCCTTGCGGTTTTCCCCACGGAAACGATCGCCGCTGCCGCTCGCCGAGGCGGGGACGACGAAGCGCGTATAGCCCTCATGATTGTTGGTCTGGGCGGCGATGCGAATTTCCACCTTGTCGCTGATCGGCCCGCCGACCGCGGCGAAGGCATTGACCGTCTGGTAGTTGCCGAGAGTCAGGGAGGCATCGCCTGTCCAATAAGATGTCGGATCCTTGGTCAGGAAGTTGAGCGATCCGCCTGTAGCGTTGCGCCCGTACAAGGTCCCCTGCGGCCCGCGGACCACTTCAACGCGATCGACGTCGACCAAGCCGCTAACCGCCGCGGGAGATCGGGCGAGGTAGACGCCGTCCAGGTGCAACGCGACCGAGCTGTCAAACCCGCCGGTGACAGCCTGTATACCCACGCCGCGGACATGCACCTGGAGGTCGCCCTGATAGGCAGCGGCCTGAACGCTGGGGCTGATATATGTGAGGTCCTGCGGATTGACGATCGATTTTGCTGCGAGCGCATCGCTGGACAATGCGCTGATCGCGACGGCCGTAGACTGGACGCTTTCCGATCGGCGCTGCGCGGTCACCACAATGTCGCCTATTGTATCGTCAGCTTGTGCTGGCGCACCTGCGGTCGTGGGCAACGGCGCTGGCGCATTTTGCGCGATTACCGGTGTCGCAACGACTCCCGTCGAGATGAGCACAGCACAGGCTCTTAGCGCAGATTTACGGCCATTTGGCACGTGACTGAATCCCATCATCCATCCCCTTTTATTTTGGACAAACGCCTCCTCGGGTGCCGAACCATCGGTGCGGCCCGTCATTGCGGTGTCATTAAGTCTGCCGGGTCGTTGCCCGGCAGTTTCGGTCATTCGAAGATGATGCCTCCGTCGACATCGATCAGCTTGCCAGTAACGTAGTCAGAGTCGGACGACGCCAGGAACAGCGCAGTGCCCGTGAGATCATCTGGCACCGCCGCGCGACCGAGCGCGGTCGTCTTGGCATAGGCATCTACCAGCGCTGCGCCGCTCAAGCCTCCCTCACTCATGTCGTCCCAAAGAGGCGTCACGACCATTCCAGGACTGATCGCGTTTACCCGAATCCCATCGGGCGCGAGTTCCTGGGCAAATCCGATGGTCAACGCCCGCACAGCAAACTTGGTGGCTGCGTACAGAACATGGCCCGGGAAAGCGCGCTTCCCAGCTGTCGAGCAGGTGTTGATGATCTTCCCGCCGCCCGCGCGCCGCATGATCGGCGCTACGGCTTGCGTGCCGGCGATGATGCTGAATGCGTTGACCTGCATTGCCCGGCTGAACAGCTCTGGCGTGATTTCTTCGAGTCGTGCGTAAGCGCCGATCCCGGCATTGTTAAACAGAACGTCAATGCCGCCGTGCTGCCCTGCCACGTCGGCGGCGCTCTTGGCGAAAGCGTCTGCATCGGTCACGTCGAGCTCGATTGCCATCGCAAGCGGCAGCGTTGCCCCAACTCGACGCGCGCCATCCACGTTTCGGTCAGCAAGAACTACTTTGGCTCCCTCGCCCGCCATTCGACGAGCAATAGCAGCACCGATTCCGCCGGCAGCGCCGGTCACAAAACAAACCTTACCTACAAGCCGGCCCATGCCTGCGTCCTCTCGTCAGATGAGCCTTATCTTAGGCTTGATGAATGGATACTCATAGGTGAATGGGCCGTCAATAGGGGTATTTTGCTGATGATGAGATAATGACTGAGGGGCAGGCAGAGGGTGTCGAGGTCACGCAATACGAAAATTGGGTATGCCGGCGGTATGTGGCATGCCGCCCGTTTTCTCCCCGAGTTGAAGGTAAAGTCTTACCCCGCCGAGGGCGCATATCAGCGATTATCGCGCGGTCATGCCCGAGTTCGGGTCGATAGCCGATTTTGATACGATGCTTGCAGGGATGAAGGATCGAGGAATCCGATTGATCCTTGATCTTGTCGTCAATCATTCGAGCGATGAGCACGCCTGGTTCACCGCCAGCCGCGCCGGTCGTAGTAATCCCTATCGTGATTTCTACATCTGGCGCGACGGCAAAGGTGACCAACCACCCAACAATTATCCATCCTTCTTTGGCGGTCCGGCTTGGACAAGGGATGAGATCACAGGGCAGTGGTATCTACACTATTTTGGCCGCAAGCAGCCCGATCTGAACTGGGAAAACCCTGCCGTGCGAGACGCGGTCTACGACGTTATGCGCTTCTGGCTCAAGAAGGGGGTCGCTGGCTTTCGCATGGACGTGATTCCGTTCGTTTCCAAACAACCGGGCCTGCCCGACCTTTCGCCCGAGCAACTCAAAAACCCCGAGTATGTGTATGCTTCTGGCCCGAAGATGCACGAGTACATGCAGGAGATGCGCCGGGAGGTTCTGGCACCCTATGGCGCCGTTGCGATCGGCGAGGCCTACGGTGTCACAGCTGAAGCAGCGCAGCGCTTGACCGACAGCGGCGCGGCGAACTGGACATGGTACTGAACTTCGATGTCGTCCGCCTCGATCGCGATGGATGGCGAAAGCTGCCGTTATCGTTGCCGGCGTTGAAGAAAGTCTATGCCCGATTGAATGCGGAGGTGGGCCCATTTGGCTGGAACAGCGTCTTTCAGGAAAACCACGACAATCCGCGCGCCGTCTCTCATTTCGGTGACGACGACCCGTTGTGGCGGGACCGCTTCGGCAAGGCTCTAGCTGTTCTGCTTCTCACCCAGCCGGGCACTCCGCTCATCTATCAGGGGGAGGAGATCGGCATGACCAACTATCCCTTTCGAGAGATCGGTGAGTTCAACGACGTCGAGGTGCATGGTCAGTGGAAGAACGACGTCGAGACCGGTAAGGTGCCCGCCGCGACCTATCTTCGGGACATCGCGCAAACCAGTCGCGACAATGCTCGCACACCGATGCAATGGTCCTCTCAGTCCAATGCGGGGTTCACACGGGGGAGGCCCTGGATGCCGGTGAACCCGAACTTCACCGCGATCAATGCCGCAACTCAGACGAGCAAGGACAGCTCCGTCCTTGCCTTCTACCGCCGCCTGATTCGCTGGAGATCGCACCAACCGGATTTGGCAGTAAGCAGCTACGTCGATCTTCTTCCGGACCATCCGACATTGTTTCTTTATCGGCGCGGGTCGGTCGTTGTTGCCATCAATCTCTCAAGGCAGGTCCAGCAAGTTCCCCTTACTGGTAATCCGACCATAGTCCTTGCTTCAGACGATGATGGTGCGGCCGGCCAGCCTGGCAACCTGATCCCCTCGGGGTGGACAGCGGCAGTGGTATCACTCAGCTGAAGATAATCGAGTACAGTGCTCTCGGTTCGGCCGCTCCCGAATTATCATCTTTTTTGGGAAAGGCCGCTTCTTCAGGCAATGTTGGTTAACGCCGTCTGCCGTCCCAGTAGCGGACGGTCAGTTCAGCGCATAGCATTCCGATGTGGCAACGTTCTGATCGGTTTTCGGATCTTGTGCCGTCACGATGCAGACGGTCCACTTGCTCTTGCGAACGACGGTGACGACCGGCCCAGCTTTGCCAATATAGGAACTAACGATCCGACCACCGCTATTCAGAATATCCGTCAGCGATTCGGACACAGGCGCGAGCCTCGTAGGAACCTCAAGAGCCTTTGAAGGGGTCTTAACGGGGCCCTCCAGCGGCCAACGGCTTTCCTGTG
>Ga0308158_10005269_pt1 | contig 10639 bp, 9 predicted proteins | sample PhyBR2_FD_201038 | JGI IMG/M metagenome (GOLD analysis project Ga0308158, IMG submission 201038) | Phyllosphere microbial communities from UC Gill Tract Community Farm, Albany, California, United States - DLSLB.R2 | ecosystem: Host-associated > Plants > Phyllosphere > Unclassified | place: USA...
GCCAAAGCTGTCGGCAAAGCCGCCGCCGCCGAAACCGCCGCCACCACCCATGTTCGGGTCCACGCCGGCATGGCCATAACGGTCATAGGCCTCGCGCTTTTCCGGATTGGTCAGCATCTCGTAGGCTTCTTTGACTTCCTTGAACTTTTCTTCCGATTCCTTGCTATCCGGATTACGGTCCGGATGGTACTTCATCGCCAGCTTGCGGTAAGCCTTTTTGATTTCGTCTTCCGAAGCATTCTTTGCGACACCAAGTGTCTCGTAAAAATCACGCTTTGCCATTTGGCACCTTGCAGTCTATCTACTGATGTACAAACACACGAAAAAGCCGAGCGAGTACCGTGCAAACACGGTGACTCGGCTCGGCCGGTCTTCGCAACTTGACGGCCAGGCCGCCCCCACCAGAGTGGGAGTGAACCGTCCGAGTAACAATTACTTGCTGTCTTTCACTTCCTTGAAGTCAGCGTCGACCACGTCGTCCTGCTTGGCGTTCGCTTCCGATGCGCCAGCAGCTTGCTGAGCACCTTCTGCGCCGCCGGCAGCTTGCTGCGCTTGCATGTCGGCGTACATTTTTTCACCGAGCTTTTGCGCTGCCGAAGACAGGGCTTCCGATTTGGCGTCGATCTCTGCCTTGTCGCCAGCCTTGATCGAAGCTTCCAGGTCGGTGATCGCTGCTTCGATCTTTTCTTTCTCGCCAGCTTCAAGCTTGTCGCCGTATTCGGTCAGCGATTTGCGGGTCGAGTGTACCAGAGCATCAGCCTGGTTGCGCGACTCGGCCAGTTCCTTGACCTTTTTGTCTTCTTCCGCGTTCAGCTCGGCGTCTTTCACCATCTTCTGGATTTCAGCCTCGGTCAAGCCCGAGTTGGCCTTGATCGTGATCTTGTTTTCCTTGCCGGTGGCCTTGTCTTTCGCGCCGACGTGCAAAATGCCGTTGGCGTCGATGTCGAAGGTCACTTCGATCTGTGGGGTGCCGCGTGCTGCTGGCGGGATACCTTCCAGATTGAATTCGCCCAGGCCTTTGTTGCCGGCCGCGATTTCACGCTCACCCTGGTAGACCTTGATGGTCACGGCAGGCTGGTTGTCATCGGCAGTCGAGAACACTTGCGAGAACTTGGTCGGAATCGTGGTGTTTTTGTGTATCATCTTGGTCATCACGCCACCCAGGGTTTCAATACCCAGCGACAGCGGCGTTACGTCCAGCAGCAGCAAGTCCTTGCGTTCGCCCGACAGAACCGAACCTTGAATCGCTGCACCAACCGCCACGGCTTCGTCCGGATTCACGTCCTTGCGTGGGTCCTTGCCGAAGAATTCCTTCACTTTTTCCTGCACCTTCGGCATACGGGTCATACCGCCGACCAGAATGATGTCGTCGATGTCGGACACTTTCACGCCTGCATCCTTGATGGCCATGCGGCATGGTTCCATGGTGGCCGAAATCAGCTCTTCCACCAGCGACTCGAGCTTGGCGCGGGTCATTTTCAGGTTCAGGTGGACCGGTGCGCCATTGGCCATGGCGATGTACGGCTCGTTGATCTCGGTCTGTTGCGACGACGACAGCTCGATCTTTGCGCGCTCGGCCGAAGCCTTGATGCGCTGCAGTGCGATCGGATCTTTTTTCAGATCGATGCCGTTGATCTTCTTGAACTCGTCGATAATGTAATCGATGACGCGCTGGTCGAAGTCTTCGCCGCCCAGGAAGGTGTCGCCGTTGGTGGCCAGCACTTCAAATTGTTTTTCGCCATCAACGTCAGCGATTTCAATGATCGACACGTCGAACGTACCGCCGCCCAGGTCGTACACGGCGATCTTGCGGTCGCCCTTTTCGTTCTTGTCCAGGCCGAATGCCAGTGCGGCTGCGGTCGGCTCATTGATGATGCGCTTGACGTCCAGGCCAGCGATACGGCCGGCGTCCTTGGTTGCCTGGCGCTGCGAGTCGTTGAAGTAAGCAGGCACGGTGATGACCGCTTCGGTGACTTCTTCGCCGAGGTAGTCTTCTGCCGTTTTCTTCATCTTGCGCAGCACTTCAGCCGAAATTTGCTGCGGTGCCAGTTTTTTGTCGCGCACGCCGATCCACGCATCGCCGTTGTCGGCTTTGGTGATCTGGTAAGGCATCAGCGCGATGTCTTTCTGTACTTCTTTCTCGTCGAATTTGCGACCGATCAGACGCTTGACTGCAAACAGCGTGTTTTTCGGATTGGTCACTGCCTGGCGTTTTGCCGGCGCGCCGACGAGAATTTCGCCATCTTCCTGATAAGCGATAATCGACGGCGTCGTGCGTGCGCCTTCAGCGTTTTCGATTACCTTTGGTTGACCGTTTTCCATGATGGAAACGCAGGAATTCGTGGTTCCCAGATCGATACCGATAATTCTACCCATGATTTTTCTTCCTTTTATTCGCTAGATTTCAGATGGTTCTTATATATGGCACTGCAGCATGTTTTCAAGGCTTTGCCTGATGCCGCACTCTGATTATTTTGCTTGCGCGGTGGTCACGATGGCAGGACGCAACAGGCGGTCTGCAATCATATAACCTTTTTGCAATACCGTAACAACCGTGTTCGCTTCCTGGTCGGCCGGTACCACAGCGACAGCCTGGTGTTTCATCGGATCGAGCTTTTCGCCCTGCGCTGGCACGACTTCGATCAGGCGGTTGCGTTCAAATGCGGCGCTCAGTTGCTTGAGCGTCATTTCCACGCCTTCTTTCAGCGATTCGATCGATGGCGAAGCCACCGTCAGCGCTGTTTCCAGACTGTCTTTCACCGGCACCAGCGCTTCGGCAAAGCTTTCTACTGCAAATTTATGCGCTTTGGCCACATCTTCCTGGGCACGGCGACGGATGTTTTCACCGTCAGCCTTGGCGCGCATGAAGGCGTCGTGCATCTCTGCAAGACGTGCTTCGGTGCTGGCCAGTTGCTCTTCCAAAGTAGCCTCTGCAGGAGTCGATGGTGCAGCCGCTGCAGCGTCCGCTTCGTGATTAGGTACTGCTTGATTTTCCTGATCTTGCATCTGAAAAGCTCCTACAATCAATGACTTAATATTAGTTAGGCGACATATCTTTACAACACTGACCGGAACATGGGGCTAAGTCCCTGTCTTTCAAGGGGGTATACGCGACAAGCTGAAAAATTACTGGATCATGGTACAACTTATCCGGATTCGCTTCTTTTTTCCTGTTGCGGCCAGTGCGCCTATACTGCACAACCCGTCATTTTAACAGTGCGGCCATGGCCGCTGCCATTTCAAAGTTGCAGCTTTGTAAATTCGATGTCGCCAGAAACAGCGAGGCCGCGCAAGCGCGGCCCCATCACGTCGGTGTCACCTGCAGTTTAGTCAACAGCGCCCAAAGCCAGCGCTGCCGCACGCGACGCCTCGCCTGCGATCTGTTCAGCGGCGCGCTGTGGCGCTGTTTTCAGCGTGGGCCAGCCAATCATATGCTGCTCGGCAATATCGGCCATGCCGGCGATCCAGGCCGGCGACTCATTCAGGCAGGCGATGTAATGGAAGTGCTGCCCCCCGGCTGACAGGAAGTCATGCTTGGCTTCCATGGCAATTTCTTCCAGCGTTTCCAGGCAGTCGCTGGTAAAACCAGGGCACAGCAGGTCGACCCGTTTGACACCCTGCTGCGCCAGCGCAATCAGGGTTGGCGCCGTATAGGGCTGCAGCCATTCGGCCTTGCCGAAGCGCGACTGGAACGTGACCAGGTATTGTTCCTTGTTCAAGCCCAGCTTTTCAGCCAGCAGGCGCGCTGTTTTCAGGCATTGGCAATGGTAAGGGTCGCCCAGCAGCAAGGTCCGCTTGGGCACGCCATGAAAGCTCATTACCAGTTTTTCCGGCTGGCCATGCTGCGCCCAGTGCGCCAGCACCGAGTCGCGCAGCGCATCGATATATTTGTCGTGCTCGTGGTACTGCTTGATAAAACGCAGCTCGGGCACATTGCGTACCGACGCGTAATGCGCAAACACGGCGTCATAGATCGAACCGGTGGTGGTGGCCGAATACTGCGGATAGGCGGGCAAAATGGCAACACGCTCGCAGCCTTCGCCTTTGAGCTGCGCCAGCACTTCGGGCAACGATGGCGAGCCATAGCGCATGGCCATCGCCACTGTGACATCGGTATGGCCACGTTCGGCCAGCGCACCGGCCAGCAGCTGCGCCTGCTTTTGCGTATGCACTTTCAAGGGCGAGCCTTCGGCGCTCCAGATCGATGCATATTTCTTGGCCGACTGGCTTGACCGGAACGGCAGGATAATCAGGTTCAGGATAAACCACCAGACCAGGCGCGGAATTTCCACCACGCGCGGATCGGACAGGAACTGCTTCAGATAGCGCCGCACGGCCGGGGCGGTGGGCGCGTCGGGCGTGCCCAGATTGACCAGCACCACGGCGCTGCGCTGGGCAGTACCGTGCTTGTAAGGCGGTTCAGTTTGAAATGGCATGGCGTTCTTTACAGTCGTTGGACGGGTAGCCAGCCATTATAGATGTTCGTACCCGTTAAATCGCCAGCAGCTCGCGCGCATGCTTGCGTGTGGTGGCGGTAATTTCCAGGCCGCCCAGCATGCGCGCCACTTCTTCGATGCGGGCCTTGTGGTCGAGCATGTCGATGCGCGAAGCGGTCTTGCCGTTGTCGAGCGTGCTCTTTGCCACCTGGAAGTGCTGGTTGGCCTGGCTGGCCACCTGCGGCAAATGGGTCACGCACAGCACTTGCCTGCCCTGCCCCAGGCGTTTGAGCAGGCGGCCCACCACTTCGGCCACGCCGCCGCCGATACCGCTGTCGACTTCGTCGAAGATCAGCGTCGGGGTGGTGGTGGCGTGCGAGGTAATGACGGAAATGGCCAGCGCAATCCGCGCCAGCTCACCGCCCGAGGCGACCTTGGCCAGTGGCTTGGGCGCCGTGCCGGCGTGGCCGGCGACCAGGAATTCCACCTGTTCCAGGCCATGCGCGGACGGTTCGCACGGGTTCAATGCTATGTCAAAGCTGCCGCCGGTCATGCTCAGTTCCTGCATGGCGCGCGTGACGGCCTCGCCCAGCTCCAGCGCGGCCACCTTGCGCGTATTCGACAGGCGCCCGGCCACGCCGCGGTATTCTTCCTCGATTTTTTTCTCCTGGCGCAGCAGGCCTTCGATATCGCTGGCGTCGGCCAGGTGCTGCAGCTTTTCCGACAGCTTGGCGTGCTCTTCGGGCAGCTCTTCGGGCGCCACGCGGAATTTGCGTGCCGTGCTGTGCATCGCCTCCATGCGTGCGTCGAGCTGATGCAGGCGCTCCGGGTCCAGCTCGACCCGGTCCAGGTAGTTATTCAATGCATAGACGGACTCCTGCAGCTGGATGCGCGACGATTCGATCAGCTCGACAATCGGCTGCAATTCCGCGTCGACCGCCACCAGCTTGCCCAGCTTCTGGTTCAGCGTGGACAGCTGCGACACGATGGGCTGGTCTTCCGACTCCGAAATCATCGCCAGCGCTTCCTGCGCGCCTTCGAGCAGGCTGGCCGCATGCGACAGGCGGCTGTGCTCGTTGGTAATCTCGGTCCATTCGCCAGGCTTGGCTGCCAGCTTTTCCAGCTCGCCGACCTGCCACTCAAGCCGTTCGCGCTCATAGAGCACATTGGCGGCATTGGTTTCAAATTCCTCGCGCTGGCGTACCAGCGCGCGCCAGCGCTTGTGCAATTGCGCCACCTGGCGTGCGTCCTGCTCGGCGCCCGCTTCGCGCGCCGTGGCCTGGCCGTCAAGCAAGGCGCGCTGGGCATCGCTCTTGAGCAGCGACTGGTGCGCGTGCTGGCCGTGGATATCGACCAGCATGTCGCCCAGTTCGCGCAACTGCGCCGCAGTGGCCGGGATGCCGTTGATATAGGCTTTCGAGCGGCCGGCATTGTCGATCACGCGGCGCAGCAGCGCACCGCCGCCTTCGGTGGCAAATTCGTTGGCCGCCATCCACTGCTGCGCCACGTCGCTGACGGAAAAGTCGGCTGAAATGTCGGCCTTGGCGGCGCCTTCGCGCACCACGCTGGCGTCGCCGCGACCGCCCAGCGCCAGCGTCAGCGCATCGATCAGGATGGACTTGCCGGCGCCTGTCTCGCCTGTCAGCACGCTGAAGCCGGCGGAAAATTCCAGTTCAATCGAATCGACAATGACAAAATCGCGGATGGACAGTGTATGGAGCATGGCGGTATCAGTTGGGCGGCGCGCCGCAGGTTGGCAAAGGTGGCTGGAATTAACTGAGCTTGCCGTCACCGGACGGATACTCGTTCCAGTGCAGTTTTTCACGCAGCGTATGGTAGTAACTCCAGCGCTGCGGATGCAAAAAGGTGATCGCGTGAGGCGAGCGGCGAATCAGGATACGGTCTTGCTGCAGCAGGCTGGCAAAGGTCTGCATGTCGAAATTGACGCTGATATCGCGCCCACGCACGATCTCGACGACGATCTGGCTGGAATCGGGCAGCACGATGGGCCGGTTCGACAGTGCATGCGGAGCAATCGGCACGAGCACGATGCCGCCCAGGGTCGGATGCAGCAAAGGGCCGCCGGCCGACAGCGCATAGGCCGTCGAGCCCGTAGGCGTGGCAATGATCAGCCCGTCAGAGCGCTGGTTGTACATGAAGTGGCCGTCCACATCGACCCGCAGCTCGGCCATGCCGGCGCCGGCGCCACGCGAAACCACCACATCATTGACAGCCAGACCCACATGAATCGACTTGCCATCGCGCAGCACGCTGCCTTCGAGCAAGGTGCGGCGTTCGGCCTTGAAGCGGCCGCTGAGAATTTCCGCCAGCACCGGCAGCATGCGTTCGAGCGGAATATCGGTCATGAAACCGAGGCGGCCCTGGTTAATGCCGATCAAGGGCACATCGAATGGCGCCAGCTGGCGCGCAATGCCCAGCATGGTGCCGTCGCCGCCCATCACGATGGCGCAATCGGCGGCATCGCCGATCTCGGCCGGCGTCATGGCCGGCACGCCAGGAAAAGTCAGGTGCGCCGCCGTTTCCGTTTCAAAGACCACGGTGTGGCCCAGGTGATGGAGGAAGTCGATCAGGGTCTGGACGGGTTCGGCAATGCCATCGGTATTCTGGCGCACAGCCAGGGCAATGGTCTTGGCACCCAGGTTGAAACCGTGGCCCGCAGCAGACGAGCTGGCAGCATAGTGATGGTCGTTATTCTCGACGGACATAAAAATCTCGGCAAATGAATTCGGTGGCAAATCACCCCTGGGCTGGCGCAAGGCGCCTGCCTGACCCATGCTGCGGCGAATTAACACTGTATATATTCACAGTATAGTGCGACAGCTGCGGACCTGCAAGGGCGTTCATGAAACTTGCATGCAGTGTAATCGTGCACGCCGGACAGGAATAGCAGAAAAATTTGCGCCATGCGTGCGCCAGCGCCCACTGCCGCCGCAAATCCGCTTGCCCGCCATGCCAGCGAGCGTAACACTCAACGCTGTCAACCACCATTTCAGGAGGTCACATGAACCAGCCCAATCCCAACCAGACCGATGGCAAAACCAGCACGCAAGCTAGCGAGCAAAGCACCGAACGGCGCATCAATACCGATGAAAAAGTGAAAAACGACGGCGTCGACCGCCTGCCGCACGAGCGCGACGAATCGCCTGACGCCCAGCACACCAAGCCGCGCGACATCATGAAGCAGGCCGCCAGCGATATCGAGCAGGGCCTGGTCGATACCGACCTGCGCAATACACCGGGCGTGGAAAAGGTCAAGCCTGCCGCACCCGGCCAGGCGCGTCCCGATCCGGACCTCGAACCCAAAAAAGCCCGCTGACCTAACCGGAGTTTTCCATGCTACAGCTCTTCCCACGCGCGCGATTGTCCGTGCTGGCCATCGCGGCCATTGCAGCGCTGGCCGGCGGCGCCCATGCGCAAACCATGCCGACCGGCTTTGGCCCGAAACCGGTGCTGCCCGAACCGAACAAGAAACTGATCCCTACCGTCCAGGTGGCGCCCGTGGCACGCTGGGCGGATGACGCACGGCCGGTCGCTGCGGCCGGTTTCGTGGTGCAGCCTTATGCACGCGACCTTGACCATCCGCGCTGGATGTATGTGTTGCCCAATGGCGATGTGCTGGTGGCCGAAACCAATGCACCGCCCAAGCCCGAAGATGAAAAAGGCATCAAGGGCAAGATCATGAAAATGCAGATGAAAAAGGCCGGCGCCGTCACGCCGAGCGCCAACCGCATCACGCTGCTGCGCGGCCTGGACGCCAACGGCGTGCCGCAATCGCGCACGGTGTTTCTGCAAGGCCTGAATTCGCCATTCGGCATGGCGCTGGTCGGCAAGTACCTGTATGTCGCCAACTCGGACGCGCTGGTGCGCTTTCCCTACGAGGAAGGCCAGACCAATATCACGGCGCAAGGCACCAAGGTCATGGACCTGCCCGGCGGCCCGATCAATCATCACTGGACCAAGAACGTCATTGCCAGCCCGGACGGCAAGCACTTGTACGTGACGGTGGGCTCAAACAGCAACGTGGCCGAGAACGGCATGGCGGCCGAAGAAGGCCGCGCCGCCATCTGGCAATTCGACATCGCCAGCGGAAAGTCGCGCATCTTTGCCAGCGGCCTGCGCAACCCCAATGGCCTGGCCTGGCAGCCGTCCAGCAAGGCGCTGTGGACAGCCGTCAACGAGCGCGACGAACTGGGCAATGATCTGGTGCCCGACTACATGACGTCGGTCAAGGATGGCGGCTTCTATGGCTGGCCTTACAGCTACTACGGCCAGCATGTCGACGCGCGCGTCAAGCCGCAGCGCCCGGAACTGGTGGCCAAAGCGATTGCACCGGACTACGCCCTGGGTGCCCATACGGCCTCGCTGGGACTGGCGTTTTACGAAGGCAAGCTGTTCCCCGAACGCTATCAGGGCGGCGCCTTTATCGGCCAGCACGGCTCGTGGAACCGCAAGCCTTACAGTGGCTACAAGGTGATTTTCGTGCCGTTTGCCGATGGCATGCCGTCCGGTCCGCCACAGGACTTCCTCAGCGGCTTTCTTGATAGCAAAGGCAATGCGCAGGGCCGTCCGGTGGGCGTGGCAGTCGACAAGACTGGCGCGCTGCTGGTAGCCGATGACGTGGGCAACCTGATCTGGCGCGTGGCGCCAAAACCGTAAGCACGGCAACGCTGCGCCATACGCCCCTACACTGCACAGTGTGGCGCAGCGAACGGAAACAAGCGGACTGGGCAGGCAACATGACAGTCCGAACCACGCGAGGAGCATACGATGAAGAAATCAGGATCTGCCGTCTGGAGTGGCGGCCTCAAGGATGGAAAAGGCTTTATCTCGACTGAAAGTACGGTACTGGACAACGTGCCGTATGGCTTTAACACCCGCTTTGAAGACGGTCCGGGCAGCAACCCGGAAGAGCTGATCGGCGCTGCCCATGCGGCCTGTTTCACGATGGCGCTGTCCGGCCAGCTGGGCGAAGCGGGCCTGCGCGCCACGGCCCTGAAAACCACGGCCGAAGTGAGCCTGGACAAGATCGATGGCAGCTACGCCATCACCACCGTACACCTGACGCTCATTGCCACCATCCCGGGTGCGACCAATGAAGCGTTCCAGGAAGCGGCGCTGCGGGCCAAGCTCGGCTGCCCGGTCTCGAAGCTGCTGGCGGCCAACATCACGCTGGAAGCGCATCTGGAATAAGCAAACAGACAAGGGGCCGTAGCGCCCCTTGCTGCACGATCAGCACAAAACACCTAAAATCCTGCCATTGTCCACCTCACCACAGGATTTACCATGCGAATTTTGCACACCATGTTGCGCGTCGGCGACCTGCAGCGCTCCATCGATTTCTATACCAAAGTGCTGGGCATGAAGTTGCTGCGCACCAGCGACAACCCGGAATACCAGTACACGCTGGCCTTTGTCGGCTACGGCTCGAACCCCGACCACGCCGAGCTGGAACTGACCTACAACTACGGCACCACCAGCTATGACCTGGGCAACGCCTATGGCCATATCGCCATTTCGGCCGACGACATCGTGGCTGCCTGCGACGCAGCGCGCGCCAATGGTGGCAACGTCACGCGCGAGCCGGGTCCGGTCAAGGGCGGCACCACCGTGATCGCCTTTATTACCGACCCGGACGGCTACAAGATCGAACTGATCGAACGCAAGTTCGACGGCGCCGGCAGCGGCCTGTAAATATGATCAGCTTTGCCTGACGGCGCCGGCAATTACCGTGCGCAGCCAGGCAATACCGGCGTCGCCTTCGGTGCGCTGATGGCGTACCATCTCGAAAGCAAACGGGGCGATGGCAAACGGCGGCGCCTGCAGCGCCAGCCCCGCCATGCCAGGTTGCAAGGCGCGCTGCGCCACCGTCAGCACCAGATCCGTCCCCATCAGCAAAGCAGGCGCCACCGTCCAGTGCGGCAATCGCACGGCAATCCGGCGCGACTTGCCCAGGGCCGCCAGCGCCGCATCGACTTCGGCCGCCATGCCGCCATCGTTAGCCGCTACCAGCATATGCGGACGCGCCAGATAGGCGTCCAGCGCCAGCTGCGCACCAGGCGCCAGCGTGGCCGCATCGACGACACACATGAACTGTTCTTCAAACAGCGTCTCGCTGAGCAACTGCGCGGGACGCTGCGCAAACACGCCCAGCACCAGGTCCAGTTCACCATCCTGCACGCCCG
>Ga0308158_10005270_pt1 | contig 10638 bp, 11 predicted proteins | sample PhyBR2_FD_201038 | JGI IMG/M metagenome (GOLD analysis project Ga0308158, IMG submission 201038) | Phyllosphere microbial communities from UC Gill Tract Community Farm, Albany, California, United States - DLSLB.R2 | ecosystem: Host-associated > Plants > Phyllosphere > Unclassified | place: USA...
CCGCTGGAGGGTGCCGGCAACGGTACTCGTAGATGGATGGCCGTCGCTCCCTTGCCGGTAACGGCGGGGGAGAACAGAACCCGGCGTACCGGCTGTCCCATCCACATATCCCGTTTGACCACGGGCGATGTGTCGGGGATGCTGGACCGTGCCCGTAATTCCTGCCCCCCGCCCCGCCGCCCGGCCACCTGTTGCCGGTGCCCGGACACAGGTGGCTGCACTCGCCGGATTCCTTGCCCTCTCCGCACTGGCCTGGGTGCTCGCCTCGGCCCCCATCATCCTGAATGCCAATGGCTGGTACGCCGGCTCGGTGAAGGCTCCCTGGATGCCGCCGCCGTGGATGTTCCGGACCACGTGGATGGGGCTGTACGCCGGGGTGGCCGCAGCGGCATGGCTGGTGTGGCGCAGGGGCGGCCTGACCGGCGGCACCCGTACCGGCTATGTACTCCAGCTGCTGCTCAACACTGCCTGGCCGGTGGCATTCTTCGGGCTGTATCCAATGCTTGGAGCGCCGGCCCTCTGGGCGGCATTCCTGGTCATCTGCGCACTTACCTGCACCCTTGCGTTCCTCGTCCTGAGGTTCGGACCTGTCGACGCCGCCGCCGGGGTCCTGGTGCTGCCGTACTTCTCCTGGCTTGTCTTCTCCGCCAGCCTGAACCTGTATGCCGCCATGCATAACTGAGAGGCCACCGCCGCATACCGTGTGAGTGATTTCACGCAGCGCAAGCGTGTTCCGTGCGGGGCGCCAAATTAGAATGGATACCGGACGCAGGAGTTCTACCGCCGAAAGTTGCGTTCGCAGCCGGCGGTTTTTCTTTGCACGCGATCCAGGTGCCTGGGGGTCATCCCTGCAGGTGCCGGTGCCCCTGGACATCATCAGGTGGCCTACATCCGTGTACGAGGACGTACACGGCTGAACCGAGGAAGGTATTTCTGTGAGCCAGACGTCTGATTCTTGTCTTGATACGTGGATGGGCCGGGAGGCCCTGGCCGAGGCCATGATCCCGGTCATCGGCAGGCTGTACCGCGAAAACAACGTGGTGACCAGCATCCACGGCCGGAGCCTGATCAACAAGTCCACCATGAACATCCTCAAGGCACACCGTTTTGCGCGCCGGATGAGCAAGGACGAACTGCTCCTGGAGGACACCGCACCCCTGCTCAACACACTCGCCGGACTTGAGCTCGGAGCCGCTGCGATCGACATCGCCCGCCTGAACCAGAAGTTCAAGGAAGAGGGCGACGGCGCCACCCTGGAGGAGTTCCTCCGCGCCGAACTGGCAGAAATCGTTGGCAAGCGGGGCGGTGACGACCGCACCAGCACCGACGTCGTGCTTTACGGCTTCGGCCGCATTGGACGCCTCCTGGCCCGCCTCCTCATCGAAAAGGCCGGTGGCGGCCACGGACTGCGGCTGCGCGCCATCGTGGTGCGCCGCGGCTCCGACAACGACCTGTCCAAGCGCGCCAGCCTGCTGCGCCGCGACTCCGTCCACGGTTCCTTCGAAGGCACCATCCGGATTGACGAGGCCGCCAACACCATCACGGCCAATGGCGTCCAGATCCAGGTCATCTACTCAAACGACCCCGCCACCATCGACTACACCGCGTACGGCATCAACAATGCCCTGGTGGTGGACAACACCGGCCGCTGGCGGGACGCCGAAGGCCTGTCCCAGCACCTGCAGAGCAAGGGCGTGGCCCGGGTCCTGCTGACCGCTCCCGGCAAGGGCGAACTGAAAAACATTGTCCACGGCATCAACCACCGCGACATCACCGATTCGGACAGGATCGTCTCGGCGGCGTCCTGCACCACCAACGCCATCACCCCGGTGCTGAAGGCCATCAACGACAAGTTCGGCGTGGTCCACGGTCACGTTGAGACGGTCCACTCCTTCACCAATGACCAGAACCTGATCGACAACTTCCACAAGGGCGACCGCCGGGGCCGTTCCGCGGCGCTGAACATGGTCATCACTGAGACCGGTGCCGCCAAGGCTGTGGCCAAGGCCCTGCCCGAACTGCTTGGCAAGCTCACCGGCAGCTCCATCCGCGTGCCTACCCCGGACGTATCGCTGGCCATCCTGAACCTCACCCTTGAGAACGGCACCACCAAGGACGAGGTCAACAACTACCTGCGCGAGATGTCACTGCACTCGGACCTGCGCAAGCAGATCGACTACATCGACTCCCCGGAAGTTGTCTCCACAGACTTCGTCGGCTCCCGCCGCGCAGGCATCGTGGACGGCCTCGCCACGGTATCCACGGACAAGAACCTCGTCCTGTACGTCTGGTACGACAACGAGTTCGGCTACAGCTGCCAGGTTGTTCGCGTCATGGAGGAAATGGCCGGCGTGAACCCGCCGTCGTTCCCTGCCAAGGAAAGCGCGGCAGCCCTGGCCGCCATCGCCGTCTAAGGTGCCCTGCCGACACGCCCTGCGAATTCCCGGCTGGTTCTCTGGAATCAGCCGGGAAACGGGACCACACTGGAGGCATGGACAACGAATCGACTCTTCAGCACGAAACCACCCTCGAACACGCCCTGGACGTGGCAAAAGCCAACCATAAGGAAGCTGTGCGCCTGCTTGAGCGCGCGCGTGCAGGGCAGAAGACCGGCGATGTCAGCGATGAGCGGGTACGCCAGCTCGAGGGCCTGCTGGCAATCGCCGAGGAGGACCTTCGAAGGGTTACGAAGGAGCAGTAGGGGCCGGGGGGACGTGTGACCCGTCACTCGTCCCCAACAGTGTGGATATCACTGGCCGGCCTGGCGCTTTGACCTAGGCTCTTGGGGTGCCTGACTTTCCCGTTCCGCCGTTGACGCCGTGACCGCCAGCTGGTCTGCGTACCGCCGTGCACGCCGCCGATCCCGGCAGGCCTGGGCCATTTTGGCCGCAGCCGCGCTGGGCATCGTCACCGCCCTCGGCTGGTTCTTCACAGCCGGCCAATTCGCCGCCGGACCAACACAGCAGGGACCGTCCGAGGCGCCCGTGTTCGACGCCGGCTGGATGAAGCCGGTGCAGGAGCCCCATCCGGTACCGCCCGGTACCGCGCTGTCGGCGCTGGACGGCCTGGCCGTGAAAGGCCGGGCGCCGGGCGCCAACTACAGCCGGGAGGCCTTCGGCCAGGCATGGCTGGACGTCGACCGGAACGGGTGCGATACCCGGAACGACATCCTTCGCAGGGATCTGTCCGGCGTGGTGTTTTCCGAGGGCTCCACGTGCAGGGTAACGGCCGGGCGGCTCCGCGAACCCTATACGGGCAGGGACGTTGACTTCCGGCGCGGCTCCGAGAGCAGCCGCGCCATCCAGATTGATCACGTGGTGGCACTTGGCGATGCCTGGCAAAAGGGGGCGCAGGGACTGGGAGCCAAGGAACGCCAGAACCTGGCCAACGATCCGCTGAACCTCATCGCCGCGGATGGTGCAGCCAACCAGCAGAAGAGCGCCGGGGACGCCGCCACCTGGCTGCCCAAAAACACGGCCATCCGCTGCCACTATGTGGCCCGCCAGATCTCAGTGAAAGCGGCTTACGGACTGTGGGTCACTGCGGCGGAAAAGGACGCCATGAAGCAGGTCCTCGGTTCATGCCCGAAGCAGCAGACCATCACGGCCCGCTGACCCTGTTCAAAGGCTTCAGTGGCCGAACGGATCCGGATCGACTCCGGGCATCCACGTCAGCCCCGGAACGCCCCAGCCGTTCTTTTTGGCCTGCTTCATGGCCTTCCGGGAATAGCGGTCAATAAGTCGGTTGACGTACAGCTTGCCATCCAGGTGGTCGTACTCGTGCTGGATCACCCTGGCAAACCAGCCCGTGGCCTCAAACCTGACGGGATTGCCATCCCCGTCGAAACCCTCAACACGGGCCCATTCGGCGCGTTTGAGCGGGTACTGCTCACCCGGGAAAGACAGGCAGCCCTCTTCCTCCTCGTCCGGGTCCGGTGCGGCCCCGGAAACCTTGGAGACGGTAAGGACAGGATTGACCACGACGCCGGCTGGGGGAGCGCCGTCGTCATTGGCGTACTTGTAGACGAAAATGCGCTTGCCGACGCCGATCTGCGGCGCGGCAAGGCCCACACCGTTTGCGGCATCGTTGGTTTCGAACATGTCGGCGATCAAGGTCCGCAGTTCGTCGTCGAACACCTCCACCTCGGCGGCGCGGCGGTGCAGGACGGGCTCGCCCCAGATGGTGATCGGCAGAACGGTCATGTCAGTAGTCCTTTGGCTTCGCGGTGTCCCCGGCTGCAATGCACGTACCCCGGCGGGGCACAACAAAAGAGGCCGCACCGGATATCCGGTGCGGCCTCCCTTGTTGACGGCTGCATATGCCGCCCCGTGAGGGTGAGCGACGGGGGTTGAACCCGCGACCTCCTGGACCACAACCAGGCGCTCTGCCAACTGAGCTACGCCCACCATGTGCCTCAAGGGATTTCCGCCTCAGCGGCTCCCTGGAAACGCAACTCAAATAGCTTACCTGCTCGGAAGGGGTGCTTTGTCCACTTTTGCCGTTTTCAGCAAAATTTCATGCGAACGTGGCGCAGATTACTCTGCTGCCTCCACTCCGCCATCGCCATTGGTGATTGCGCGGGCAATCTTCTGCGCCGTGGCGCTGTCAGGTCCGGGGGCGGGAACGAAGACTGCCTCCCGGTAGTAGCGGAGTTCATCAATCGAGTCCTTGATGTCTCCCAGCGCTCGGTGGCCGCCCTTTTTGGCCGGCGACTGGAAATAGGCCCTGGCGTACCAGCGGCGGGAGAGTTCCTTGATGGTGCTGACATCAATGACGCGGTAGTGGAGGTGCTCCACCACGGCAGGCATGTCCCGGGAGAGGAAGACGCGGTCGGTCCCCACGGAGTTTCCGCCGAGCGGTGCCTTCCGGGGGTCCGGGACCCACTTGGAGATGTACTCCATGACGGCGGCTTCCGCCTCTTCCATCGTCTTGCCGTTCGGCAGTTCCGCCAACAGCCCTGACTTGGTGTGCATGTCGCGGACGAAATCGGACATCTGCGCAACGGCGGCGTCGTCGGGCTTGATGACGACGTCAACGCCGTCCCCGAGAATGTTCAGTTCCGAATCGGTGACCAGGGCTGCCACCTCGATAAGGGCGTCGTTCTTGATGTCCAGACCGGTCATTTCGCAGTCGATCCAGACGATTCGTTCGTTAGATATAGGCACCGGACCAGCCTACCGTTACACTCCCTGATGCCCGGCCGATGCTAGGATTTCGGGTACGCGGCGGGTCGCCCTTCCGCTCTTTAACCATGTCCCGGCCCGGCCCGCGTGGCCCGCCGGGCGAACAGCGGAGACGCACGAAGATTGGACGATCCTGAGATGACGGCGCCCGTGCCCGCGATGGGGGAGATGGCGGCGGCCGGCATTGCCGGAGAAGGCAGTGCCGAGGTGGACAATCCCCGCTCGCCCCTGCTTGCCGGTTTCCTGGGTTCCATGTTCATGCTGATCGGATCCATCGGCGTGGGCTGGCTGGCCCCCGTTTCCGAACTGCGCCGCATGCCCCTCTTCATTTGGATGCGCACCGAGGCCCCGGGCGTGGCCCTGTCCATTGTCCTGGTGGCCGGAGGGGGCATGCTGCTGGTGCGCGCCTGGCTCCGGCTCGGGCAGAAAGTCCGCGTGTGGGGTGACCAGGCGCGGAGGGCAACCCTGACCGCCGTGGTGGCCTGGGGACTTCCCATGGTCTTCAGCGTGCCCCTGTTCAGCCGTGATGTATACGCGTACATCGGCCAGGGGCGCCTGATGGTGGAGGGATTCAACCCCTACGAACACGGCATCTCCGCCCTGTCCAACTACTTCCAGCTCGGCGCCGACAAGATGTGGACCGAGGCACCGGTTCCCTACGGACAGCTTTTCCTGTGGCTCGAACAGTTCATCGTGTGGGTCACCGGCGTTCAGCCCGAGACCTGCATCATGCTGTTCCGCCTGGCCTCCCTGGCCGGGGTGGCGCTGTGCGTCATCTACGTGCCCCGCCTGGCCGAACTGCACGGCGTCAATCCCCACAGGGCACTCTGGCTCACCGTGGCCAATCCGCTCTTCCTGACCAACTTCATCGCCAGTGTGCATAACGACTCACTGATGATCGGGCTCGCCCTGGCCGGGTTGTACTATTCCGCCACCCACCGGCAGATCCGCGCCATCATTCTGGTCACGCTGTCCATCGCGGTGAAACCCATCACCATTATCTTCCTGCCGTTCATCGGCCTGTTGTGGGCCGGCAGGAAAGCAGGATGGCTCCGAAAGATAGCCTTCTGGGCGCTGACGGCGGGACTGAGCCTGGGGCTCCTAACCGCGATGAGCATGGTTAACGGATTTGGCTTTGGCTGGATCAACGGCCTCTCAGCTCCCGGCAGCATCTCCATCTGGTATGCCCCCGTGGGCCTGATCGGCATGGTGGTTGCATCCCTGGCCACGGCCTTGGGTTTTGACGGGTCGGTTCCCGCAGGCTGGGTGTTCGACGCCGGAAAGCTGCTTGCGGTCGGCATCATCGCCTGGCAGATTCTCATGGGGGACTACGACCGACTCATGCGCCGCCTTACGCTCTCCCTGGCAGCCGTGGTGCTGCTGGCCCCCATCATCCAGGCCTGGTACGTCGTCTGGCTGATACCCCTGTTCGCCGTGACCGGCATCCGCAACGACTGGCAGGTGAAGGCGCTGTACTTCGTAGTGTCCTTCTTCATGATCTACGCCATCTCGGACCAGCTGGACGTGTTCCCGTACCTTCAGACCCAGGACCTGGGCTTTGCCCTGGCCCTGGCCAGGGTGGCCGCAGCGCTGACGGCGCTCCTGTTTGCCCTGTACCTGATCTTCTGGGATCCCGGGACCCGCCGGCTGTTCCGCAAAACGCACGAACCCGTCGTCGAGCGGCCCGTGATCTAACTCCCGCCCATCACTTCCCGGTTGCTGCCGTGCCCCGCATGCGCCGCAGGGCTTCCCTTTGCGACAGCGGGCTCAAAGCGCCGGAGTTACGGCTGACGAAAGCCTCCACCCATTCAGGTGCAGTCTTGGCATATTGCCGCAGCGCCCAGCCGATCGCCTTCCGAATGAAGAACTCGGGGTCTCCGATGTTCTGTCCGATCACGTCCGCGAGCAGTTGCGGGTCGGTGGCCTTTCCGGCGCGAAGCTGCGAGGTAATGGAAGCCCTGCGGATCCACACGTCCGGATCGCGGCTCCACTGCCTGAGAACGGCGGACATGTTTTCGCCGTGCGCCAGCAGCAGGCCGCAGATCCGGCCCGACACGCCATCGGCAAAATCCCACCACGCGCCAGTCCTGATGATCTCCTCGTACACGGGAAGCATGTCCATCCGGCCGGCCAGCAGGCGGTGTGCCGTCAGGTCGATGGCGGCGTACCGCTCCTCCCGGAAGGTTGAACTTCGCCACAGTTCCAGGACGGTGGCGCGCAGGTGCGCCGCGGAAGCGGGCGGAAAGTCCCGGACGGCCCGGGCAGTGACCCGCCGAACCTCGGGAACCCTGACGCCCAGCGACGGGATCCGGGACTTCATGTAGGCCTGCGCACCGGCGGCCCGCTCCGGGTCGGCCATCGCGCCAAGCGCCGCCTTGACGGCTGCGACGAGATCGTGGTCAGCGGCGGATTCCATGCAGCAACCTTAGCCATTGCGGGGGACCGGGTGAGGTACGCTGATGAGCGCTAACACCCAGCGACCCAAAGGGACCCCATGCCCCAAACCGAAGTCCACCTCGCCCACGGACCCTACTCCGCCGTCGTAACCCTCCGGGGCGGGGCGCTGCGCGAACTGCGCCACAACGGCAGGAACCTGGTGGTGGGATTTGGCCCGGAGGGCGCGGTGCCCGACTACCGCGGAGTCATCTGCGCCCCTTGGCCCAACCGGCTCGCGGACGGCACGTACACCTATGCCGGCAGGCCGTACACCGCCGCTGTCAACGAACCCGAACGGGGCTCCGCCCTCCATGGCCTTGCGATCCACCGGACATGGGAACTTGTTGACGCTGCAGCGGCCCAGGCAGTCCTGCGCTGCCGCATTCCGTCAGGCCCCGATTACCCCGCCGACCTTGAATTGACGGTCACCTACTCGCTTTCCGGGGATGGACTCCGCGGGGTGGTGGAGGCGGTGAACACCGGGACCGTGGCGGCCCCCTACGGTGTGTGTGCGCACCCCTACCTGGTGGCAGGCCCTTCCCCCCTGGATGACTGGTCTCTGGAACTCCCGGCGGATGCCTACCTGGAGGTCACGCCGGACCGGCTGCTCCCCGTAGGCATGCGGCAGGTTGACCAGGGCCCCTTCGACTTCCGTTCGTCCCGTCGCCTGGGTCAGGTCAAGATCGACCACGCCTTCAAGGACATCTCCCGCGACGCTGCCGGCCTGGCCCGGGTCCGGGTGACGGATCCGTCGGGGACAGGTGTTGAACTCGAGTGGGGCCCGGAGTGGCCCTGGGTCCAGGTGCACACCGGGGACAAACCCGCGGGGCCGGACCGTCTTGGCTTGGCGGTGGAGCCCATGACGTGCCCGCCGGACGCCCTGCATTCCGGCACCGACCTGGTGCATCTGCGGCCCGGCGGATCCCACTCCGCGGGCTGGACTATCCGCGCACTGGGCTAGCTGCGCTGGCTGCAGCGGTGTCCGTCCACCCGGCCCGCTGCAGCCAGGCGGCGCACAGCGATGTCCACTGCTGGGGCCCGGACTCGCCCGTGGCGAGTCCCAGGCCGTGCCGTCCGTGCGGAAAGACGTGGAGTTCCGCGGGAACGCCCGCCGCGAAGAGGGCCCTGGCGTAGTTGAGGCTGTTGCTCACCGGCACAGCAGGGTCGTCGGCAGTGTGCCAGAGGAACGCCGGGGGCGTCCGGGGCGTGACGTTCAGTTCCGTTGACAGGGCCGTCAAAAGGTCCGACGGCGGCGCGTCGCCCAGGAGGTTCTGCACAGATCCCTCATGCGGTTCGCAGATCATGGAAGCCACGGGGTAGCAAAGCACCGAAAGATCCGGAACGGCGGCAGGCACGTCCAGGCCCGGATTCCCTGTGGCGGCTGCAGTGGAGAGGATGGCGGCCAGGTGGCCACCGGCTGAGAAGCCCAGGACGCCTGCGCGCCCACTGTCAACAGCCAGCCCGTGCTGCCCGCTCCGGATGTAAAGCATGGCTTCCTTGGCATCCTCCAACGGGGCCGGGTGTCGGTCCGGCGCCACCTGATACCGCAACACGAACGCATGGATGCCCAGGCCGGCCAGCCAGTCCGCCACAGGCTCCGCCTCATGGTCCGCTTGGCGGGCATAGCCGCCCCCGGGCAGTACCAGGACCGCGGGCCGGAGTCCGCCGGCTTCCGGACGTGCGGGAATGGCTGTGAGCCCGCGGGGAGTCGTCACGCGGTTTCGGTGCTGCGCCGCAGCGTGACCTCACCGGTGACGGCGCCCGGAGCGGCATCTTCCCCCTCTTCGCCGTTTGGCCGCCCGCGTGTGGCCTGGGTGGCAAGCCGCCCGATATCTTCCAGGGGCAGGCGCACGGTGGAAAGGGCCGGCCGGAAGTCCCGCAGGGTTTCGATGTCGTCAAAGCCGGCGATGGCAGCGTCACGGGGAACGCGCAGCCCTTCTGCCCGGAGTGCTGCCGCGGCTCCAATGGCCATCACGTCATTGACGGCGAAGATGCAGAGTTTGGGTGATTCCGTGCCCCGGGAGTGCGTTGCCTTGATCCGTCCGGCCAGTTGAAGTCCCGCTTCGTATCCGCCTGAACGGTTGAAGGCGGTCCTGAGAACCTCGGCCTGCTTCCGCCCGGCCCGCTCCAGTCCCTCCTGGAAGCCACGCACACGGTCATCCGATGTGAGCAGACCCTCCGGTCCGCCCACGATGACAAAGTCGCCGTCCCAGTCCGCCGCGAGCTGGGAGGCCAGTTGGTCCGCGAGCTCCTGGTTGGGGACCTTCAGCACGTGGTAGCCGTCCTGGGCCGCCGCGCCCACGACGGGATGGCCCACCACCGCCACCTGCCCGCCGTTGCGGCAGTACCGGTCAAGTTCGGCCGCCAGTTCGCTGTTGCCGTCCTTGTCCTCATCCCGGCACGAGCGGGAACCGGCGATCACGATCGAATCTGCCCGGCGGGCAGCAAACGCAGCCACCGCCTCCTTTTCCTCCGCCGGGCCGCCGCCGGTGGTGGCAAGCAGTACCATCTTCCTCTGTTCCCGGGCGGCTTCCTGCACCCCCCTGGCAATTGCCGCGAAGTAGGGGTCGGCGATGTCATGAACGATCAGGCCGATCAGGCCGGAACTGGATTTCGCCAGGCCCTGTGCCTGGGCGTTGGGGATGTAGCCGAGCGACGCAGCCGCCTGCCGGACCCGTTCAGCAATGTCCTTGCCCGGTTTCCGGGCGGATCCGTTCAGCACGCGGGAGGCCGTGGCGGGGGAAACGCCGGCAAGGCGGGCCACCTCGGCAAGGGTACTTGCAGCCACTGCATCTCCTGGTCTTGTACGGGCTCGAAGGCTAAAGCACATTATGGCAGTTCAAACTACTTCCGGAAAGCGCTTGCCAAGCGGAAGCGCGCCGTGCATCATGGAAGCGGTGGGAATGCGCTTTCCCAATCAACTTGACTACTTTGCTCACTCGGCGTGGAGGACACATGGGCTTCGAAACAAAGACAATCCGTATTGCCATGAACGGCATCACCGGCCGGATGGGCTACC
>Ga0308158_10005273_pt1 | contig 10637 bp, 9 predicted proteins | sample PhyBR2_FD_201038 | JGI IMG/M metagenome (GOLD analysis project Ga0308158, IMG submission 201038) | Phyllosphere microbial communities from UC Gill Tract Community Farm, Albany, California, United States - DLSLB.R2 | ecosystem: Host-associated > Plants > Phyllosphere > Unclassified | place: USA...
AACCATCCAGAAGCTGAAGATCTACACGGTGTCCCAGATGCTCACCCTCCGCTACGGGAGCAGGGCAACCGAAGCCTCGGGCATCGTCATGCTCGCTTACACCCTGATGCTCTGCGCCACCTCCACAGGCGCCTACGCCACCATCTTCGTGGTGCTGTTCGGCCTCGACCGGGCACTGGCCATCGCCATCGGCGGCGCCATCGTGCTGGTGTACTCCACCATCGGCGGCATGTGGTCCATCACCCTGGCAGACCAGGTCCAGTTCGTCATCAAGACCGTGGGCATCTTCTTCCTCATGCTCCCGTTCACCCTGAACGCCGCCGGGGGCCTCGACGGGATCCGCAGCCGGGTGGACGCCAGCTTCTTCCAGATGGACGGCATCGGCGTCCAGACCATCATCACCTACTTCGTGGTCTACACCCTGGGCCTGCTGATCGGCCAGGACATCTGGCAGCGCGTGTTCACCGCCAAGACGCCCAAGGTGGCGCGGTGGGGCGGGGCCACGGCCGGCATCTACTGCATCCTCTACGGCGTGGCCGGTGCGCTGATCGGCATGGCCGCCAACGTGGCCCTGTCCGGCGTCAAGATCGCCGCCAAGGACGACGTCTACGCCGAGGTTGCCCAGAACATCCTTCCCATCGGCATCGGCGGACTGGTGCTGGCAGCCGCCGTCGCTGCCATGATGTCCACCGCGTCCGGCGCCCTTATCGCCGCCGCCACCGTTGCCCGCGCCGACGTCCTGCCGTTCGTGGCCGGGTGGTTCGGCAGGAAGGTCAACACCGGCGACACCGAGAACCCTGAGCACGACGTCAAAGCCAACCGCATCTGGGTTCTCGCCCTGGGCATCGTGGCCATCGTCATAGCTATCATCACCAAGGACGTGGTGGCGGCCCTCACCATCGCCTACGACATCCTGGTGGGCGGGCTCCTGGTGGCCATCCTGGGCGGCCTCGTGTGGAAGCGCGGCACCGGCCTGGCCGCCGCGGCCTCCATGGCGGTGGGCTCCGTGGTGACCCTGGGGACCATGATCATCCTGGAAATCAACGCCAAGGCACCGCTGGACGGCGTCTATGCCAACGAGCCCATCTACTACGGCCTGATCGCCTCAGCCGTTGTCTACATTGGGGCGTCATTGCTCACCCGGCCCACGGACCCCGCCGTCATGCAGGCCTGGCAGCGCCGCGTTTCCGGGCAGGAGCCCGAAGATGCCCCGGAGGAAGTCCTCGCCGGCCGCTGACCCTAAGGGCTGAAGCCCACAAAGAGATAACGCACGACGGCGGCACCTCCTTTCGCTTTACCGCGAAAGGAGGTGCCGCCGTCGTAAGTCCTACTCCCCTGTGTCCTAGCCCTCAGCGTCGCGGGGCTCGTCGTCATCCAGCGGGACCTCGCGGTCCTCGGCGTCGATGACCACCGGCGGTGGCTGGACCACCGGTTCCTCCTCATCAATCGAGGCGTCCTCCGCATCCCAGTCCGCATCGTCTACCGGTGCATCCTCGGCGTAATCGTAGGCGGGGTCCGCTTCCACGGCGTCCAGGTGCGGCATGTCCGGGTGCTGTCCGGTGGTGCTCATGATTCAACCTCCGTATGTTCGCCTGACGTGCTCTTTCAGGTAGGCGCGGGCTGCGCCACACCTTCATCACAACACCGGCCGGGCGGACGGGTCAATAGCCGCCGGGCCCCAGGGAAAAGGCCCGAAAAGCCGGCACCGGGGAGCCGCGTTTTGAGGCTAACCGAAACTTTCCAGCGAGGTTTGCCAGCCAAAAAACCTTGGAAATCCGCAGTAGGCTGGCAGGGCAAAGGCGCGAAAACCTGCCCTTTCCAGCCCAGGAGTACCGGTGTCGCAGCACGCCCAATCCAATTCCCATGCCATGCCCCAGGAGGCCCCGCCCACCGTGCAATCCCAGCCCTCGCCGTCGAACATCAAGAGGTGGCGCCAGTACCTGGCCGACGAGCGCGCCGAAGCCGCCGTCTACCGTGACCTCGCTCAGAACCGCGAGGGCGAAGAGCGGGCCATCCTCCTGGCCCTGGCGGAGGCTGAAGGCCGGCACGAAGCACACTGGCTGGCCCTGCTCGGTGAGCACGCCGGTAAGCCCCGGCGGGCCTCGGCACGAAGCCGGTTCCTGGGATTCCTGGCCCGGCACTTCGGCTCCGTGTTCGTCCTGGCCCTGGCCCAGCGCGCGGAGGGCCGCTCCCCTTACGCCAAGGACCCCAACGCCACCCCCGCGATGGCCGCCGATGAGCAGATCCACGAGGAGGTGGTCCGCGGCCTGGCAACCCGCGGCCGCAACCGCCTGGCCGGTACGTTCCGCGCGGCCGTCTTCGGCGCCAATGACGGTTTGGTCAGCAACCTGTCCCTGGTGATGGGCATGGCCGCGTCCGGCGTGGCCAGCAGCGTGGTGCTGCTAAGCGGCATCGCCGGACTCCTGGCCGGCGCCATGTCCATGGGCGCCGGGGAATTCATCTCCGTCCGCTCCCAGCGCGAACTGCTGGCTGCCACCCGTCCAACCCAGATCACGTTGGCGGCGGCGCCCAAGCTGGACCTTGAGAACAACGAACTCCTCCTGGTGTACCTGGCCCGCGGAATGTCCCGGGAAGCGGCGGAACACCGCGTTGCCGAGCGCACGGGCCAGCTGTCCTGCGACTGCGATCCAAGCCTGTCCCTGCAGCCCGAGCTGGCGGAGGAAGAGGACAGGCACGAGGCAGTGGGCACAGCGTGGGGAGCCGCATTGTCCAGTTTTTGCTTCTTCGCTTCCGGCGCCATCATCCCCATCCTGCCGTTCCTGTTCGGCATGACCGGCGTCGCGGCCCTCGTTGTGGCAGGGGCCCTGGTGGGCATCTCCCTCCTGGCGACCGGTGCCGCCGTCGGCCTGCTGTCCGGCACGTCCCCGCTGACCCGGGGCCTGCGCCAGCTGGCCATCGGCCTGGGCGCGGCTGCCATCACGTACCTGCTGGGCCTGCTGTTCGGCACGGCGGTGGGCTAGCAGCAGCCAGCGGACTTTCGTGGAGGTCCTTCGGCAACGTTCAACGTTCCCGGAGCACCTCCACTGCTTCGTCCACCGTGTCCACCAAGTGGATGTAGTCCGCCATGGCCCGGCCGGCCGCGAGGCTGCGCAGCATGGGCCAGGCCGGGTACTCCTGCTCCCAGTGCTGCCGCCCCACCAGGACCATGGGGGCCACCTTCTCGCGGGCTCCGTAGTAGTTCTCGCAGGCGTCCTGGAAGATCTCCTGGACGGTGCCGGCAGCGCCGGGCAGAAAGACGATTCCGCCGTGGCACAATTCCAGCAGGATGGCCTCCCGGATGGCATTGGCAAAGTATTTGGCGATGTGCGTGGCGAAGTAGTTGGGCGGCTCGTGTCCGTAAAACCACGTGGGGATACCGAGCGACGGCGTCCCGCCCGGATGGCGTTCGACGACGGCGGCGGCCGCACGTGCCCAACCCGACACCGAGGGGCGGAACCCGGGAACAACGGCGAGCGTGGCCAGCGCTGCCTGCACGTCGCCGTCGGACGCCTGGCTCAGGTAGGCGCCCATGTTTGCCGCCTCCATGGCACCCGGCCCGCCGCCGGTGGCCACCGAATGGCCTTCGAGGGCCAGCAGCCTGCCCAGCCGCGCCGCCTCCGCGAACTCCCGGCTGCCGCGCGGCGCCGCGTGGCCACCCATCACGCCGACGATGGACCGGCGGGTCCACGTCCCGGAGCGGGTCAGTTCGTCCAGCGCATCCCCGATGGCATGGTCGTGCAGGGCAGAAGCCAGGGTTGAGTCCACGCGGTGCCGCTGGCCCGGCTGGATGCTCCAGTGGTAGATGCGCGCGTCCGGCACCTCCTCATACGGAGACGTGGCCAGTCCGGCATACAGCTCAGCCGGGGAATACAGCGCGGCCCGGTAGGGATCGAACGGGACACCTTCCAGCCGTGGAAAGATCAGGGCACCGCGGCTGCGCAGGTTGGCTTCCATGCCGTCGTCAAAGAGGCAGCCCAGGAACATGGCACCTTCGACGCTGACGCTCTTCAGTGCGGCCTGCCGGCCCCGCAGGTCCAGCGACTGCGCATGCCAGCCGTGCAGATTGACCGCGCCGCCGGCCACCAGGCGGTCGAAGCTGGCCAGGTCCTGGACTTCGAGGGTGCGGGGACGGGGACCAAGGCTTCCGGCGTAATTCACGGCTGCTGCCCCACAGTCCACATCATGGAGCCAGCCTAGCCACCCAACGCAAACGCGGAGCCGGACCAGGTCCTCCGGCTACACCGGAAGAGCTGGTCCGACCCCGTGATGCTTGGCGCGCGGCGCCGGGAAGGGGCGTGGTCAGGCGGTGACCTTTTCACCGTCGCGGAAGTGCGCTTCGAGGTCCTCGAGTGAGTGGCCCTTGGTCTCCGGGACGAACTTGGCCACGAAGGCCAGGGACGCGAGGTTGACCAGGACGAACAGGCCGAAGGTGCCCGTGGAACCGAGTGCGTTGACCACGATGGGGAACAGGAAGGAGATGGCGGCGTTGACTGTCCAGAGGGCGAAGACCGCGATGCCCATGGCGAAGCCGCGGATGGCCAGCGGGAACATCTCCGAGAGCAGGAGCCAGACGCAGGTGCCGATGAAGCACTGGACAAAGGCAACGAACAGCATCATGGCCGCCAGGATGGTGTAGCTGGCCAGGTCCGACTGCGGCAGGAGGAAGACGATGGCCAACAGCGCCTGCGAGCCCACCACGCCGGAGAAACCGATGATCAGCATCCTGCGGCGGCCCACAAAGCCAAGCAGCCAGATCCCCAGGATGGTCATCAGCACGGAGGTGACGCCGACGCCGATGGTGGCCACGAGGGAGGCGCTGACGCCGAGCCCGCTCTTTTCCAGGATGGTGGGGGCGTAGTAGTTCACGGTGTTGATGCCGGTGGCCTGCTGGACAACGGCCAGGCCGATGCCGATCCAGAGCAGCCGGCGCATCCAGGGGTTGTTCTTCAGGTCGCGCAGGGCGTGGCCGCGTTCTTCCTTGGCGGTGCGGGCTGCCAGTGCAATCTCCTCGAACTCGGCGGCTGCCTCCTGCGGGCTGCGGCTGAGGTTCAGGACGCGGCGGCTGTGTTCAAGCCGCCCACGGATGGCGTACCAGCGGGGTGACTCGGGAAGCATCAGCATGCCGGCCAGCAGCGCCAGGGCGGGAACGGAGGCGATGCCAAGCATGGAGCGCCAGACCTCGTTGTCGTGGATCAGGGCGTCCAGAAGCGCGTTGATGGCGAAGGCGAGCATCTGGCCGGTGACGATCATGAGCTCGTTGATGGTCACCATGCGGCCACGCAGGTGGGCCGGCGCCATTTCCGCCAAGTAAAGCGGGCAGGTCACGGCTGCCGCGCCCACGCCCAGGCCCAGCACAATGCGGGCGGCAATCATGAAGGTTACGTTCGGTGCGAGGGCGCAGCCCATGGCGCCGAGCAGGAACAGCAGGGCGCAGACCAGCAGCGAGCCGCGGCGGCCCAGCTTGTCTGCCATGCGGCCGCCGGTGAGGGCGCCGACGGCGGCACCAGGGAACAGCAGTGCGCTCACCACGGTTGCTTCCTCGACGGCGGTCATGTTGAGGGAGTCGTTCATGTACAGCAGGGCGCCGGAGATGACGCCGGTGTCGTACCCGAAGAGCAGGCCGCCCAGGGTGGAGATGACAGTGAGCCGGGCGAGGTAGCCGCGGCGGGAGGGGCCGGACCGGCTCTGGGTTTGTTTCTGCAACAGCATTGTTGCCTCTCAAATTCTTTCGGGGACCGGAGGACCGGCCAGGAATGTGATGCGTGCCACCGACATTAGAGCGCTCTAACTCCCTGCGTCAATAGAAAGTCTTAATGTCAGCACAATTAACTCCGGCCACGTACTCGTGCGGTTCCGCACTGCCACCCTTGACCCTCCCTGCGTGGCTGCTAGGATCGGGAAAGGAAGTATGTCCTATCAAGCGAACATATGGCGGCAAAGTGCCTGCATGCGCCCCGGCCCTGAACGGACGGCGCATCCACCGAAGACAAGGGAACGCACCGTGGCGAACAACCTGGGACTCAGCATCGACCGCTCCTCCCCCGTGCCCTTGTACCACCAGGTGGTCCAGGGCATCGAAGCGGCAATCTACAGCGGGGCGCTGGAGCCCGGCAGCCGGCTGGACAACGAGATCGACCTCGCAGCCCAGCTCAACCTGTCCCGGCCCACCATGCGCAAGGCCATGGACGAACTGGTCCGCTCCGGACTGCTGGTGCGCAAGCGCGGTGTAGGCACGCAGGTGGTTTCCAGCCAGGTGCGGCGCCCGCTGGAGCTATCCAGCCTCTATGACGACCTCACCAACAACGGGAAGAAGCCCACTACCGAGGTTCTGAGTTTCTCGCATGTGGAGGCCGATGATGCCACCATCGCCACCCTGCAGGTGCCCGCGGGCTCCAAGGTGTACCACTTCACCCGGCTACGCAAGGTGGGCGGCAAGCCACTGGCCCTCATGGAGAACTGGGTGCGCGACGACATTGCCGACATGGATGAGGCAATGCTGCAGGCCGAAGGCCTCTACTCCATCCTTCGCCGCGGCGGCGTGAACTTCCGGCTGGCCACCCAGCGCATCGGCGCCAAGACCGCCGATGACTACCAGGCCTCCATGCTGGACACCGCTGCCGGATCTGCGCTGGTCACCATGGAACGCACCGCCGTGGACGATACCGGCCGCCGGGTTGAAACCGGCCACCACGTGTACCGCGCCGATTCCTACAGCTTTGAAATGACACTCGTACAGCGATAATCCAAGGAGCCAACTCCATGACCAACTGGGTCTACCCCCTGGGCACCGCCGCCGACGGCAAATGGGACGTGTCGATCGGAACCTCCGATTCGTCCCTCACCGTGGACGGCTGGGCACACACCGGGCTGAAGGTGGCCACCCTGGCCGCGGGCGCCGCCGTCGAACTTCCCGCCGCGGATGAGGAACGCATTGTGGTTCCCCTCAACGGGTCCTTTACCGTTACCGTCGACGGAACGGACTACCCCTTGGAAGGGCGCGCCTCCGTATTCTCAGGCCCCAGCGACGTGCTTTACTCCGCTACCGGGCGCGCAGTAAGCATCAGCTCCGCGAACGGCGGCCGCGTCGCCGTGGCGACTGCACCGGCGAAAGCGTCGTATCCCACCCGGCTGGTGTCCGCCGCAGAAACCCCGGTGGAACTGCGCGGTGCCGGCAATTGCTCACGCCAGGTCCACAACTTCGGCACCCCGGCCGCCCTGGAGGCGGACCGCTTCATCGTCTGTGAGGTCCTCACCCCGGCCGGGAACTGGTCCTCGTATCCTCCGCACAAGCATGACGAGGAGAAGGACGGCGAGACGTCCCTCGAGGAGATCTACTACTTCGAGACCCAGGTGGCCTCCGGTTCCGGCGCGCCCGCGGACGCCGATGCCATGGGCTACCAGCGCGTCTACGCCTCCGACGACCGCCCCATCGATGTCGCGGCTGAGGTGCGTACCGGCGACGTCGTCCTGGTCCCTTACGGCTGGCACGGGCCGGCCATGGCGGCACCGGGCTACGACCTTTACTATCTGAACGTGATGGCAGGCCCCGGACCGGTGCGCGAGTGGCTCATCAGCGACGACCCGCACCACGGCTGGGTCCGGCAAATGTGGGACAACCAGAACATCGATCCCCGGCTGCCCTTCGGCTCCTGATGCAGGTTGCGCGGACAGCCGGCGCCGGCTGGCATGTTGGAGTCCTGTGAAACAGGCTTCCCCTTCGCCGCGGTCGGTGACCATGGAGGACGTGGCACGCGACGCCGGAGTGAGCCGCGCCCTGGTGTCGCTGGTGATGCGCGACTCGCCCAAGGTCTCCCCTGCCAAGCGGACGGCAGTGCTCGAAAGCGCCGCCGCCCTGGGCTACTCCCCCAACAGGCTGGCCAGCCGCCTGGCCAGTCACCGGACCAACACCCTGGGCGTCCTCTTCCTCGACCTGCACAACTCGGTCTTCGCAGACATTTACGACGGCATCACCGAAGGACTGGCGGGCAGCGGCAACCAGGTGATGGTCGCCGTCGGCTCCGCTGATCCGGGGACGGAGCTGGAGGCCGTCCGGTCCTTCGTGGACCTGCGCGTCGATGGGGTGCTGCTGGCCGGCTACACCGGCACTTCGGCGGAACTGGCGGCGGCGCTGCGCGGGACGCCCGCCGTCGTCATCACCCGTGGGATGGAGGTCGACGGCGTTGATTCCGTTTTCACCGACGACTTCCGTTCCGGAGCACTCGCCGTGGAGCACCTGTATCAGCTGGGGCACCGGCGGATCGCGCACTTCGACATTTCGGATTGGCTCCCCTATAAGGACCGCCGCAACGGGTACCTGCACGCCATGCAGCAGTTTGGGCTGGAGCCGCAGCTGGTCCACAGTGACATGACCGAGCGCGGCGGCCGGGCCGTCATGGAGCAGTTCCTGGACTCCGGCGCCCCCCTCCACACGGCGGTCTTTGCGCATAACGACCTGACCGCCATCGGCATCATGGAGGCGTTGGCGGCCCGCGGGCTGTCCGTCCCGGGGGACGTGGCAATCGTTGGCTGCGACAACATCGAGGTGGGAGCCTCGCCCCTCATCGGCCTGACGTCCATTGACCAGCATGCCGGGGAACTGGGCCGGGTGGCGGCGCAAACCATGCTGGACCGGATCGCGGGTGCGGGCGGGCCTGCCCTGACCCGGAAGCTCGAGCCGGCCCTGATGGTGCGGCGCTCGTCGGATCCGGCTGCCTAGCGGCTGACCAGCTCCTCCGCCGCCTGGACCTGGACCTGTCCGCGCCGGTCGCTCCGCCTGGCACCTGCAGCAGCGAAGGCCATAACGGCAAGGCCGGCCACGGTGATGCCGGCACCGGCCCAGATGGGCGAGGTGTAACCGAGGCCAGCGGTGATGGTGACCCCGCCCACCCAGGCACCCAGGGCGTTGCCCACGTTGAAAGCGCCGATGTTGGCACCGGAGGCGAGGGTGGGAGCACCGGAGGCGTACTTCATAACCCGCATCTGCAGGCCCGGCACCGTGGCAAAGCCGAAGCCGCCCATCAGCACCAGGGAAATGACAGTGAGGACGGGGTTGGCGGCCGTCAGGGCGAACGCCACCAGGACCACGGTCAGCGCGGCGAGCACCACGAGCAGCGTCCGGTCCACGTTGCGGTCGGCGGCCTTGCCGCCCAGGGTGTTGCCCGCGAAGAGGCCCACGCCGAAGACGATGAGCAGCCAGGGCACGGTGGAAGCGCTGAAGCCGGATACTTCGGTGAGGGTGTAGGCGATGTAGGTGAATGCCCCGAACATGCCACCGAAGCCGAGGATGGTCACCACGATGGACAGCCATACCTGTCCGGAGCGGAAGGCACGCAGTTCAGTGCGGAGGCTGGCCGATTCTTCCGTGGCACCGGCCGATTTGGGGACGAGCGCCAGGATGCCGGCGAGCGCTGCCACGCCGATCACGGTGATGGCCCAGAACGTGGCACGCCAGCCTGCCGCCTGGCCCAGCAGCGTTCCAAAGGGCACGCCCAGGACATTGGCCGCCGTGAGGCCGGTGAACATGAGCGCAATGGCCCCGGCCTTCTTGCTGGGCGGAACCATCCCCGCCGCCACCACGGCCCCGATTCCGAAGAAGGCGCCGTGGGAAAGGGCTGCGATGACGCGGCCCAGCATCATCGCCCAGTAACCGTCCGCCGTGGCGGAGAGCAGGTTGCCGGCAATGAAGAGGACCAGCAAGGCAGCCAGGACCGGCTTGCGCTGGAACCGCGTCACGGCGGCCGTCAGCCCCAGGGCTCCCACGACGACGGAGAGCGCGTAGCCGGAGATGAACCAACCGGCGGACGCCTCGCTGACGCCGAAGTCCGCCGCAACCTGCGGAAGTAGTCCGGCAATGACGAATTCCGTAAGTCCAATGCCAAACCCGCCAAGTGCGAGTGCTATCAAGCCGACAGGCATGCCAATGCTCCTTTGAGCTGTAGGTGTGGTTGTTCCCGGAAAGGGATAGCGCCTAAGATAGTTGCAGGCGCGGTATTTATTGTTGCATATGCAAATATCCCGCGCAAGCAACTATCTATCCGAGGCTACTGGTGTGTCCCGCCGGAGCCATCCCCTAAGGAGCAACCATGGGCATCAAGGACGACGCCGTCGAGGTCCGCGCACAGGGCTGGCGCACATTGGCGGCCCTGCATGGACTGATCGAAGGCGAACTGGAGCGGTCCCTCCAGGCGGAGTCAAAGCTCTCCGTGGTGGAGTACACGGTGCTTGACGCGCTCAGCCGGCAGGACGGGTGGCACATGCGGATGCAGCAGCTGGCGCGCGCCACGGCCCTGAGCCCCAGCGCCACCACCCGCCTGGTGAACCGGCTGGAAGACCGCGGCCTGCTGACCAGGATCCTGTGCGACGACGACCGCCGCGGCATCTACACCGAGCTCACCGCCAGTGGAAGCAGCCTGCTCGCTGAGGCACGGCCCGTCCACGACGCCACCCTGGAACGTGCCCTGGACGAGGCCCTGGCCATCCCGGAACTGGCACCGCTGGTGGATGCCCTGCCCCGGCTGCACGCCGGCGCATAGAAGCACACCGCACGCACAAACAATAACGCCCCCGTGAGGATCCTCATGGGGGCGTTATTGGGATGCAGTGGGGTGTGCTGGGCCCGTCAGGAAACCTTCGCCGCG
>Ga0308158_10005276_pt1 | contig 10631 bp, 16 predicted proteins | sample PhyBR2_FD_201038 | JGI IMG/M metagenome (GOLD analysis project Ga0308158, IMG submission 201038) | Phyllosphere microbial communities from UC Gill Tract Community Farm, Albany, California, United States - DLSLB.R2 | ecosystem: Host-associated > Plants > Phyllosphere > Unclassified | place: USA...
GCGGCGGTTCCAGCGACAGCCGGTTGAGACTTGAGGGCTGCAGCAACAGTTGCGGGAACCCGCCCATCCAGCCGCCCCATATAGAACGCCGCCGTCAAATTCGCGACCTTCCGCGTTGGCTCGTTCTCGGCCTGCTCGCCGACGGCACTGGTTACAACCAGGCACCGGACATCGTCGTTCACCGTTTGCGCGTGCGCCGGAGCAGCAACTAAGATGGATGCTAGAACTAGACTGACGACGTTCTTCATACAAAGTTCCTGAGCGTAGTGAGCCTACAGTCATAGGCCACATCAAAGCACAAAGTAACGTCGCATCTGACCATACCGTAGGACAATCGCCCAAGTACCCTGATCAGGCCTCTGCGTTGGGGACGAGGGCAGTAAGGCGATGTCGCCAGCCGGTCACGCTCGTCGCGGGCTGCTCAAGCAGCTTTCTTCCTCACAGGTACATTGCGGGAACGAAGCTGTAAAGTCTCTACTTTCACCTCTTGCGCGCGCCCGAACAGGCTAACAGTCACAGTCGTCGTCAACCCATCGCTTAGATCGACGAAGCCCTTGAAGCCAGTGAATGGCCCGGTGGTGAAGGTGACCTCGTCGCCGACATCATATGCCTTTCCTCGCGCCCTGCCTGGGGCTCTGCCGCTTGCTGGCAGCGAGGACAGATAGCTATCCTGCTGCATCACACGCAGTGGCGACAGCTCGCGATGCCGGATAAAGACGGTCTCGCCGTAGTACCGGAAGATCGAGAAGCGCGGGTGCGGCGAGACGTCCATGCGCTCGATGTGCTGTAGGTCCGCCATGTGCACTCGGCGGGCGAACGCGTAAGTCGGTGCCAGCGGCACAATGCGATGCTCCGTGCTCTTGCTGCGCGGCACCCGGCGCTTGATGTGCTCGGTTGGCGTCCAAACGTCCATGCCCGCGCCTTGCAGAGATGCAACCAAGCCCAGCGTGCCAGGCCCCGACATGCGCAGGATGCACCAATCGCAGGCCGACGGCCCAATGTTTCCCCGCCCCATCGTCTCAACCCTGCTTATGTTTAGAAATGTGATGAACCGTCGCGCTCGACTGATGTAATCCGACCTGTCGTGCGTTGACTGACTTCGAACGAAGGAAATCACCATGACAGACACAAATGCTCCCGAACCTGTCGATAATGTCAGCGTCAAATCCAGCGACGCCGATCCGAGCGCAGATGGCTTCGGTAAAGGCGACGGCTATTCCGGCGATGAATACGACAGCGTGGATCATGCCGCTGAGCGCCATCTGCAGAACCGCGACCGCGCATCGCACGCCGGTGAAGGCGAGCTTGCTGACGGTCGCGATATCCCGCCAGAAGCCGGCAAACGTGCCTACATCGACAACAAAACCGGCGAAGTGCACGGCAGCGGATCGAGCGCGGGCGGTGGCAATCCTGGTGAGGACATCGACCTCGACACGTCGCGGAGCGGTCCCGAGGAATAACCAGGGCAGGGGGCACGCGACGATCACGCGTGCTCCTCCATCTTCCGCAGATCGGCAGGCGGACCAGGTATGGCCATCCGTCGGTACCGTTCCGCGGTTGACCGGCTAGCCTCTCGAGCTTCGTCCAACGTCGCGACCTTCGTTCGCAACCGGGCTTCGATCCAGGATACCGGTTCGGCTCGGCCGGCAGCGCTGACCATCGCTGCGTTCGTCGCTTCCTCGCCGTGAGCGTTGAACCACTTGGCGATGAGCGCCCGCGCCGACTTGGTCGACAGACCCGCTTCACCCAGCAGCGCCACACCAGCGTCGAACAAAGCTTTCTTCGGATCGCTCGACGACGCGACGGCGTCAGTAGATTTATCTACTGAACTATCTCCTCCCTCCTTCCTCTGGCGAGACTTTTCCCCACCGGTGGGTAACTGGTTCCCCACCGCTTCCCCACTAGCACCACCTTTACGGGCCTTCGTTTCCCCACTGGCTTTGGCTGAAGGGGGAGTGAGTTCCCCACTGGGCGTAGCTGACGGGGGGTCGAGTTCCCCACCGTCGCGTGTTGAACGCGCGTCAATGTTCACCCAGTTCCGAACCGCTTCCGTCTGCGGATAAGTCGAGTTGGGCTTTTTCGGGCGCTGGTACTGGCAGAAATTGCGGACCGCGCCGTACCGTTTGCCGCCCGCCTCGTACGGCATGATGCAGCTCGCATTGGCAAGTTCGTCCAGCAGGGCGATCGCATCGACGCTGTCTGCCGGCAGCAGGCGCATCTTGAGCTTGATCGGCGACCACTCAAACGAGCCCATGTCGTCGCACTCGTTCCAGATGCCGAGGAACATGAGCCGGGCAAATGGCGACAGCGAGACGTAGGTCTCGTCGGTCCAGAGGCCCGGATGGATCGATCTGATACGCGCCATTATGCACCTTCCCTGGAACTATAGAAATCGCTGCCGCGAACGGCTGAGTTCGCACCAAAGAACCAGCCGAGAGCCTTGCCCGAGGGGCCGCTGCGGCGCTTGGGGACGAGGAACTCGACCTTGTTGCGGACTGCTTCCATGTCGGTCCGCCAAGCCTCGTATTTGGCGCCGAACTGGTCGTCCGGTTCCTGCTTCTTCAGGTACTCTTCCTCGCGGTAGACGAAGAGGATCACGTCGGCGTCCTGCTCGATCTGCCCGCTGTCGCGCAGGTCCGAAGGCATTGGTCGCTTGTCTGGACGCTTCTCGACGTCGCGGCTGAGCTGCGCCACCGCCATCACGACAAGGCCTTCGGACTTGGCAAACTGCTTAAGGCCGACGCTTACCTCGCTGGCATGCTCGTACGGCGACATGCCCTTGCGGCTATGCGCCATCAGCTGGAGGTAATCGACGACGACCAACTCGAGCGTCTCACCTCTGGCAGCAAGGCGGCGCTTGTGGCTGCGCGCCTGGCGGATCAGTTTGGCCAACGTCAGGCCCGAAGTTTCGTTGATTTCGAGCGGAAGGTTGTCGAAGCGGGTCTTGGCGGCGATTACCGCGCTCATCTCCTGCGGGCGGACGGTGCCGTCGCGCACATGCTCGTACGGAACGCCGCCGCGCGGTGAGAAGGTCATGTCCGCGATCATCCGGCGCGTGAGTTCGTCAGCGCTCATCTCAAGCGAGAAGATCAGGACACCGTGACCCATGCCGGCCGCCCCAATCGAGTACGACGTCACGAGCGATGTCTTACCCATCCCGGGCCGACCGCCGACTACGACGAGGTTCGCTGGACGGAGCACGCCGATCGCGGTGTCGAGGCTGTTGATTGTGCCGCAACGCACACCGACGACAGGCTTGCCGAAGCTATCGATGACCGCCTGCGCGTATTCGCCGACGGAGGCCTGTGCCGTCACGACTTGCTCCGCCAACTCAGCGACAGCCTCGTCCGCGTACGCGACAAGCTCGTCGCGCGTCACCGATAGGTCGCGAGCGGATGCGACGACGTCGTTCAGGCCCGCTACCATGCGGCGGCGGCTCGACAGCATCGTGATCTGATCGAAGTACGCCTTGGTGCGGGCCTTCGGTCCGGCATTGAGATCCGCAGCAGCCAGCACCGAATAGGCGCGGGGCCATTCGCCATCCTCCGCAAAATGTGGCGCTAGCGTCACAACGTCGACAGCGCCGGACGCAGACTGCTCGATCATCTTGCCGTAGATCCGGCCGTAGAGGGGAACGGAGAAGTCAGACGGACGGCAGCGATCGGCGACTTCATCGATCAGCCGGTTGTTCGCCAAGAGGTCACCGAGGAAGCCGATCTCCGCTTCGACGTTGTACAATGGGCTTGCCGTTGCGGCCGCCGCGAACTGCTCTTCGAACGCGCCACTCATGCTCGGATCCCGCGGAGCTGGTCGTTCCAGTCCTTAAACCCCTCGGCCGGCCACATGACGCGCGTCGCGTAGCCGCGCTCGATCAGCTCCTCCTCAGCCTTCTCGACTGCAGCACAGCCGGCAGCATCGTTCTGACCGGCGATTACAATCGAGACGATCCGCCGCGGGTAATCGATATGCGGCATCATCGCTGTGCCGAGAGTAACCCAGACTTCGGCGCCAAGCTCCTGCGCGAGGCTAAGGCCGTCTTCCGGCCCTTCGGTGACGATCAGCTCATCCCCGACGCTGTCGGCGTCCGAATTGATCCGCAGCGCGCCACCCTTGATCCGCCCCAGGCTGCGCTTTGGCTTCTCCATCCGCGCCTTCTGCTTTCCGCCATCGGCAAGGAAGATGCGCTGCAGGCCAATCAGCCGATCGTCGCCGTCCACGACCGCGCCGATCAAGGCGGGTAGATCGGGGCCACATTCGCCGGAGGCGTCGTCGTACCAAGCGGGGGTCTTCGCAAAGCGGATCGTGTGAGGGATCGGCATGATGATGCCGCGGCTGCGCAGGTAGACCTCAGCGGGCGTGCCTGGGGCAGGGGACGCCTTATCCCAGACTAGCTGGGCGCGGTCGATGGCGCGTTGTCGGTCGCCTTCATCTTCCGCCGCCGCCTTTGCGCGTTGAGCCGGATCGACGCCCGGAAGACTCGCCGCACCCAGCCACTTTATTGCATCCAAGAAGCCGAGGTTCTCAGTCTCCATGACGTATTTGACGATGTCGCCGGACGCGTTGCATCCGAAACAGTGATACGTGCCCTTCGCATCGTTCAGCTGCATCGATGGGGTGCGCTCACTGTGAAAGGCGCACAGGGCACGTTTCTCATTCTTGCTAGCGCGGACAACCTTGCGGGTGCGGGCGACGACGTCGCTTATGTTGTAGCGCTGCTTGGCCTCGTCGACAGCTTGGCGGAATGCTGCGTCGCGTTCAGCGCGTCCGGTGGAGCGGCTCACTTAGGGCCCCCCTTCGCGGCTGCGATCATTTCAAGCCACTGGCAGGTGATCGCGTGTGCCCGACGGATCAATGCCTCGTGCGGTGCCACTTCCTCGACTGTCGTCTCACCGTCGAGCTCCGCCCGAATGATCGACGGCAGCAGCGTAGCAAGCGTGACCGATGCAGGATCATCGCCTGAGCAAACTGATCCCGCGTCCGCCCAGCGCCCGCCAACGAGCGCAAGGAGTGGATCGGCGAACCGGCCGCCCCACTCGTGGCAACCGGCAAGGAACGTCGGCAAGTCGATCGGTGAAGCGGTGTTGGCATATGCTGCCGCTCTGTCCTCTGACTTGCCAAGCACGCGACCCATGTCGCCCCAGGTCGCGCCGTCGTCAGTCTTGATCGACGTGATGACGGCGTTCTGCGTATCGACCGCGGCTGACGCGGAGAACGTGCGACGGCGTCCGTGGATGTACGGTGCATTCATGCGGCAATTGCCTCTGCATGGTGAAAGACACGAAGGCGCGGCAGCAGATCAACCTTACGGTGATCGCGCTTGCCAATCTCATAGCGGCGCTGACGGACGCCATGCGGGATGCAGACATTGGGAACGACGTCGTCCATCGCTTTTTGGACGAGCTGGATCATCTGAACTGGCTGACGATCCATGGTATGCCGCGCCGCGTCCTGACTGATATCGTCGATATCGTTCGCAGCACCGTTCCGAATAATGATTGAGTGTTGTACTGCAAAACATACGCTAGCGAAGAAGATTGTCGCCCCTTGCAATTCGACTACGATGTCGGCCAGACTAACACATAAAGGAGGTACACTATGGCCGATCCCGTCCGCATCTCGAACTTGCCTGACAGTGGGTCGCCCCACCGTGTCGCTTACGATCTTATGGTGCGCATCGCTAATGCGGAAACTGCCGGCGGCCCGAACCTCAAGCGGGAAGCCACGCTCCGCCTCTACGCGGAATGTCTCCGGACAGTGCACAACGCTTTCTACGAAGCGCCGCCACACGAATAGCGTTCGGTCATGCATCGTCTCGAACCTCTCTCGCGAAGCCGAACGTCAATGTGATGCCAAGAGTAGACGCGACTTCGTAAGCATAAAGGTCCGCACGTTCGGTATCCGCCAACCCGAACGTGCGGCCGTGCTCGCGCTCGAGATCGCCGTCGCCCTTGATCGCGAAATTAATGCAGGCGGCGCGAGTGGCCAGGACCGCGTAGAGCGAGAGATCGTCGTTCGCGGCGTTTAGATTACCATTGAACGCGCTCATTTGCGTTGCCCTTCGAAGGTAGAGGTGGAACCGACGACGGTGACAGGCGTCTCGCGTCTCGCTTTTGACAAAGGTTGCGGCCTCATGTCAGTGGATAGATGTCAGGGCGTAATTCGTGCCGCGACACACCTGTCGCTGCTTCTACGTTCAGCACGTACCGAGCGGGCAAAGGGCGCTCTGCTCGAACGAGTTGCCAAACATTCGGTTCGGTGCACCCACAGATGCGTGCAAACTTGGCTTGGCTACCTGCCCGTTGCAAAGCAGATGTAAGCGCCTCAAAGCGCGGATCCCGGTCAATTGCGTCGTTTTGCATACCTTTGATTAGCCGAAAGACGTAGCGAGGTACATAGAAAACTATGGATGAGACTCATATCATCCCGACACGGATCGCTGAGGCTATGGCCGATGCGCGTCTGAGCCAAGCCAAGCTGGCGCATCTCGTCGGCGTAAGTCCGGCAGCCATTCAGCAGATACTGAATGGAACGACAAAGAGATCTAAGTATCTACCAGAGATAGCAGCGAGCCTTAATGTTGATCCGAACTGGCTTGAAGGGAGGTCGGAAAATAAGGGAACCGTTACTCTTCATGAGATTGTGCGCTCCAGTGATGAGTACAGTATCACTGAAACATGGGATATCAGGACAAAATTCTACAGAGACGGTGAAGCTGAAATAGGAATTGGGGAGCTGACAGTTCCTAACGAACTCCTTCGTAATGTATTGTTACCAGATGGAGTAGAGCACCTTTTGGTGGTAAGTGACTCGACGGATATGGCACCCACCATTATGCCTGGTGAGACCATGTTTGCGAAAAGAATGAAAGACTTCGATGAATCTTTTAACGCAGTATGGATTGTTAATCTCAACGATCGGCCTGTCATTCGGCGCGTCACGCGATCATCACCGACCGAATACCTTTTGAATGCCGATAATCCATCTGTCGCTAGCGTCAGGGCGGGGGCAGAGATGGTTTGTTTTGAAGGTAAGGTTGCAGGACACCTCCGCCGTTTGTGACCATAGAAAACTATGGACAATGCTATGGAAGTTGAATAGTGCTTTGTTATCACCTGAGCACCCCAGCGGTCGTCAGACGGTGATCGCAGGCCTGTACAGCACGCTCTCCTAGGAAGCCTCTGCCGCACTCCTGCGTCCTCGCAGGAGAACGCACATGGCAACGCAGCTCAAACACACCGATCTCGCATTCACTTCGGCGCCGACCCCGTGCCCGAACATTCGGGTCGCCTTCATCGCAGGCGAGGCGGCCACCGCGATTCACGACGCGATGGCGAAGCTGCCGGCGGATACAGGGGAAGGCACGCTGGAGGATCTGGTTTGGGACCAGGGAGTCGCAGCGGCCGAGGACGTCACGCTTATTCAGAGCATGACCTGCGCACTGATTGAGAAGGCGCAGGAGCTGCTGTCGCCGCGAATGTACTCGGCGTTTCTTCGCTGGGGCGAGGCCGCCTCGTATCTGAGTACAATTTTTGAGACAGACGCAGACGGAGATGTTCGCTGCGAGCGGAATGCAGCAGCGGGTCGGGTGCTGGGCGAGGTTTCTGCCGTGCATGTGCACGACGTCATCATCAAGATGTACATCGTTGGAATAGAGACAGCAGATTGTTCGGCCTTCGGACCGTTCGCCGACGTCAAATCCAATGACCAGTTTGGCTGCGAACAAACGCTGCTGCGTGGCTTGAGCGCGGATCTCGACTGGGTGTCGCCGCTGCCAGCGCTGCTCAACGAATTGAGCATACGCGCTTGGCACCTGTCGAAGAGCAACAGCGCGTTCAGTCTGCCGATCGGCTCCGCTATAACCGAAACGTTCAGCTTCGCACGTGGCCTGGACAGCGCGGAGCGCCGGTCTCTGATCGGACCCGCTCAAATGCCCGCAGGCTACGATCCGTTCATGCGCGGCCCACTGATCCAGTGGCACCGGGCGTATGATCAGTACGTCGAAATCAAAATCGAGGCCGAACGATACTATAAGGACGTCGTGCTTCCCGCCGACGCACGGTTTCGGTTGGTCAGAGACAAATGGCCGGCGGATTACAATTTCGATAATGATCCAATTGCACGGGCTGAGTGCGACTTGGTTGAATACGACGAGATCGAAAAGCGCAGCGACGCCCTTTGGGACCAACTGCACGATGCAAAGGTCAGGCTCTACCTGGTACCGGCACCAAGCGAGGCCGAACTAGCGGTTAAGCTCAAGCTGTTCTCCGAGAACCGCGATAGCGACCTGACGCGGTGTAACGACATAGTCGAGCAGATGATGTTCGACGCCCGGCGCTTTGGTCGTCACGGCGCACATCTGCAGACGGACAGGGACCTTCTCACGGCATACGCTGGGCTGCGGTCGAGTGCGACCGACTGGTACGCCCATGGCGCCCGTAACGATGAACGCGACGAGGCCAGGGACGCTACGGTGCTGCAACTCGAGGAAGTGATCTGGAATAACCGCGCGACGACCCTTGAGGGCGTCCTTGCTCGTCTCCGAGTGACTTTCAAGCACATCAGTGGTGACGCTTGGTCCGACCGCGCGGTTCTCGACCCGACGCATGCTGAGTTCCGCGCCGGCTTGGCCAGCGCAGGTGGTAACGATCAGATGATGTGGTCGGCGATCGAGGACCTCGCCCGCATCGCAGGCGTCAGTTTGGCGGAGCAGGGGGCATGATGGGCCTCGTCGAGTCGTGCGGCGACGTCTGCATGCTGTCGGACATCAAAGCTGTTCAGCATCACTACCAGTCGCCGAGGCATGCCGAGCACTACCTCCTGCAGCTTCATTCAGGTGGGGAACCACTGAAACTGTTCGCGTTCGATTACGCGGCGCTTGAAGCTAGGCCCGTCCAACTCATGCCGGTGGAGCCTGGGACTCTCCTTATTACCGTGTTCGGGGGACCGGCGGAGAATGAGGCGCCGTTCGTAGACAAGGCTCCAATTATCGCATGGGCGCTGTGTTTTGACGGACAGGTTCGGCCGGTTACGCCTGCGGGTGTCAGCCGCGGTTTCAATCCCGCCAGCTCCGGCAATTGGTATCCCGAATACCTGGAGTTCCCGAACGGCGCGATCCATCAATTCGGGTACGACGCTGAGCCGGAAGATTTCGGGAGTGTTGCTGTGGTCATCGAACGCGAGACCCGCCGTCAGCGCAACTATGCAGCCGAGCGCAAGGCTCGTGCGACTGCCCAGGCTGGGGAGGCGAGCCAATGACCTGCGCGTCTTGCCGGTTCTGGGATCGCTACACCGAAAGCGACATCTCGAAGAAGTTTGGAGACTGTCGGTACAACCCGCCGCGTATCAGTGAGACACTCCTCGCTCGCATGCTGCCTGGGTTAAGTGTGTCGCTGTCCGAGTATGACGACATCGAGCGTGACATCTACGTCGCAAGCGCTTTCCCGGTTACGCATCAGGAAAGCGAGTGTGGCCGGTGGGATGGGAGAATGCCGGTATGATGGCGGACCAGTCCGTAACGTCCTGTGCGACCTGCCGTCACTGGCGGCGGATGGGGCCGAGGCTTTCGAATGCACAACGTGATCCATCATGTGCCGCGGACGAGGGGACATGTGAACGCCGGTCGCCCAGTGTCGTGCAAGGAAACTCGCCGTTTCCTGTGTCCATGTTCCCGGTCACCCATGAAAGCCGCCACTGTGGCGAGTGGGCCGCGCGGTCAGGGAGCGGCGGGGGTCCTAGTGACGGCGAACATGCTGGGGAGGTTGCTGCAGCTAGCCATACCGTCACGCCGTTTCGAAAGATCGCGGCGTGAAATCGTTTCGCACATCCTCAACCAGGAATGCCCCAATTCGCATCCTCGTCAGCTGCCTTGGCCGTTCGAACCAGATGCTCGACGTAGTTCTGGAAAACCGGAACTGTAAACGTGACGAGCGTCGGTTCGCCCTGCGGCTCCTTGAACGTCAGGACGACGAACCGGCTGCCTTCCTCGTCAAGTACGAGTCCAGCCTCCATCGCACCAGTGCCGCTGGGAGTGATGATCGTCGCTGCCATGGTAGTGCCTCTCTGGTCGTCCAAGGAGCGGCTCTAGCGCAGCGGAACAGCCGCGTCAGCGTGCGTCGAGAGTTACGCTGCGTCCGCAGCCGTTTGCGACGCACTGCGGTCATTGGCAGTGATAGCTGTTTTAGTCACGGATACGACACGAGCTGTAACACCTCGCGCCTCCGTCCTGCGATATTCCAGCTACAGTCCAATCAGAGAATACATGGCGACCTCGAGACGAGTCTTGCTGGATGGCAGGACAGGCTAGGCACATGTGACGGCTCGCGAGGCACTTCAAATGCGTTTAATCAAATCGACGTTGCGCCAATCGAGAGCGCACATTGTCACTCCACCACGGGAATGTCGTCAATCAGAGCGGCAAGCGAACCGTCTTTGAAGGTGTGCGGTCGCACAATTCTATCAGGAAGGGAGATTTTCAGATGGCGCCGGTCAATCGGTCTCATAGCACGAACCTTTTGGGCCATTAATAGCAACGACCCCTCGAACAAAAGCTCGTTTCCTTCGTCATCTTTTTGCGCTGCTGGCATCCGCACCAATGTTGCGGCCTCGGTCCACGGGAAGTCCATTTATTGCAT
>Ga0308158_10005277_pt1 | contig 10631 bp, 14 predicted proteins | sample PhyBR2_FD_201038 | JGI IMG/M metagenome (GOLD analysis project Ga0308158, IMG submission 201038) | Phyllosphere microbial communities from UC Gill Tract Community Farm, Albany, California, United States - DLSLB.R2 | ecosystem: Host-associated > Plants > Phyllosphere > Unclassified | place: USA...
ATTTTTTACGTCCGGAGACGCTGATATCAATCCTGCGAGTGCCCACACAGATTGTCTGATAAATTGTTAAAGAGCAGTGCGAACAGTGCGTTAGCGTCCTGTCGCGAGGTGGCGTATATTACGCTTCCCTCCTGCAGAGTCAACCTCTTTCTCAGAAGTTTTTCTCCGGCGGCGCAGTCTCCTGTGCCTCTCAGCCCGTTTCCCGTTGCCGGTGTTCCGTGTCGATGGAGGCGCATTATAGGGATCCCGCTTCATAGCACAACCCTTTTTTGGGATCTTTTATCTGAACGGTTATAAATGATCCAGATTGATGAGATCGCCACCGATCCGGGTCAGAATTGCCTTGTCAGCTGGCTATAATCGCATCAGTCTGCAGTGAAAACAGAACAAAGGAGAACATGATGACTTCCGCCCTACGCCCATATAAAGATCTTTTCCCGCAAACTGGTCAGCGCGTTATGGTCGATCCAGGCAGTGTTATTGTTGGTGATGTAATTATGGAGGATGACGTGAGCATCTGGCCGCTGGTTGCGATCAGGGGTGACGTGAATCAGGTCCGGATTGGTGCCCGCACCAATGTACAGGACGGCAGTGTTCTGCACGTTACGCACAAATCAGCCTCCAATCCACAAGGCTTCCCTCTTATTATTGGCGAGGACGTCACGATCGGACATAAAGCGATGCTGCACGGTTGCACCATTGGCGATCGCGTGCTGGTCGGAATGGGATCGATTCTGCTTGATGGTGTAATCGTAGAAGAAGAGGTCATGATTGGTGCCGGAAGTCTGGTACCGCCAGGTAAAAGGCTGGAGAGCGGTTATCTCTATCTGGGTAGTCCGGTGAAGCAGATCAGACCGCTGAATGACCGTGAGAAGGAAGGTTTACTCTATTCCGCTAATAACTATGTCAGCTGGAAAGATGATTATCTGGCTGGAGATAACCAGATCCAGCCCTGAGTATCCACATCATCCTGACGAATAGCCGCTTCGGCCTCATCTTCCAGATCCCAGCGATGGTGCTGAAACAGCGCCATCGCCTCTCCTTCACCAAAGCGTGAAGCCAGCGACTCCATACTGATCGCACAGTTAAGCCGCATGCCGTTAACCAGTACCGGAAAACAGACTGCGTTCAGTTCAGCGTCATACGTTTCCTCATCCGGAAACTGTATCGCCTGATTCATGGCTGCATGGCCTGCTTGAGCTGAGCAATAACAGGGGCAATTTCCGGCATTACACCGTGCCATATATAGAAGGCGTGCGCAGCCTGACCCACCAGCATTCCCAGTCCATCTGCAAGATGATGTGTACCCTGCGCCTGACACCAGAGCAGGAAAGGGGTCAGCCCGCTTTGGTAAAACATGTCGTAACAGCACACATCCGGATGGATGACTTCCGCAGATAAATGAGGCGTTTCTCCATTAATACCGCTTGAAGTGGCATTGATGATCAGATCAAAGTTTTGATCCGCCAGCTGCTCAAAACTACATGCACGGATAGGACCGCTCTCTCCAAACAGAGTCGCAAGCTCTTCTGCCCGCGCAGCCGTACGATTGACCACCGTAAGCGTCACGCCTGCTGAAAGCAGTGGCAGGATGACACCGCGTGCGGCACCGCCCGCTCCTACCAGCAATACATTATCGCCAGCGTTGATCATCTTCAGCCGTTCAAGATCGCTTAACAGGCCAATCCCATCCGTGTTATCACCCAGGATCTGCCCATCACTGAGCCTCTTTACTGTGTTAACCGCGCCGGATAGTGCAGCTCTTTCACTCAGCTGATCGGCAAATTCCCATGCCTGCTGTTTGAAAGGCAACGTCACGTTGGCACCACGACCTCCATGGTCGAAAAAGGCAGAGAGCGCCTGAGGAAAACCATCAACCGGTGCACAAATACGGCCATAACGATGTTCAATACCCGTCTGCTCAGCAAAAGCCTGATGGATAAGCGGAGATTTACTGTGGCTGATAGGATTACCGAAAACGGCGAATTGATCCATGAATTAACCCTGACGTATAAGTTCGCCGCTGATAACATCGCGAATTTCAGAAGGATTGAGTCGTCCGCCCGTTTTTCCCGACAGAACCGGGAAATGCTCGCCAAACTGCTGCTTTACTTCTTCAGCCGTGCGGCATGGAGGCAGGCCAGTCAGATTTGCACTGGTTGAAACCAGCGGTTTACCGAATGCGCGGCAAAGGGCCTGTACATCAGGATGGTCACTGACGCGAATTGCCAGTGAATCAAATTGTCCGGTCAGCCAGCGAGGCGTTTGCGGTGGAGCGGGAACAACAAAGGTCACCGGGCCTGGCCAGGAGGAAAACATCCGCTCACGCTGAGTCACCGAAAGTTCGCGTGCAGAGATGTAAGGTTCAAGCTGGGTGTAATCAGCCGCAATCAGGATGAGTCCCTTTTCTACCGGACGCTGTTTCAGCGTTAGCAAGGCCATGACGGCAGATTCACTGTCAGGGTCACACCCCAGCCCAAATACGGCTTCAGTAGGATAGGCGATGACCGCCTGACGATTCAGATGCCCTAAGCAGGTCTCAAGTGAATCGGCGATGTGTTGAATTTCCATGGTCTATGAATTCTCTTCAGCAATGGCTTTGCCACAACTCTTACTGGCACAAAAGCGCTTCACGCCCTGCGCGGTCTTTTTTTCCACTAACAGTGGATAGTTACAATAAGGACAGGTTCCGGCAACGGGCGTCAGGTTCACGACAAACTGGCAGGCTGGATAGCGATCGCAGGAGTGAAACGTTTTGCCATAACGGGAACGCCGCTGTACTAAGCGGCCTTCATGGCACTGTGGACAGGCCAGCGAGGTTTCATCAGGTTTGTCGATGGTTTCCGTGTATCCGCATTCCGGATAGAGGCTACATCCAATGAACATGCCAAAACGTCCCTGCCGCAATACTTTATCCGCCCCGCATTCAGGGCAGGCATGACCTTCCAGCACTTTGACCACATGGCCATCCGCCTGACCTTTTAATGGTCGAACGTAGTCGCACGCCGGGTAGTTCGCGCAGCCCAGAAAAGGACCGTGTTTACCGGAACGAATAACCAGTTCTGCCCCGCAAGCGGGGCAGGGGTCCTGTTTACGCACGGTGAAGAGTGCAGCTTTACTCATAGCGATCAATGCATGAATGAAAATTTAATGCAGCATACCTTCATTGGCGTCGAATAGCAGTTCTTCCATTTGCTGATAGGCATTTTCACATCCCGGGATGTTGAACAACACCATCAGCACCACCCATTTGAGATCCTCCAGGTCAAACTCAGAGGTATCCAGCGCCATGATACGTTCAATGACCATTTCACGGGTTTCCAGGTTCAGCACCTGAATCTGCTCCAGGAACAGCAGGAAACCACGGCTGTCAGCATCTAAACGTTTGCTCTCTTCATCAGTATAAATACGCATGGAGAGCGGATCATTTGTCAGTAAAATTGGCGCTACCAGTCCTTCCTGATAGTCAGCCAGTCTTTCTAACCAGTTCAGCGCACTGTAAACATCTTCACGATGGAACCCGGCATCCGTCAGGTCGTCTGTCAATCTGTCCTGATCAACACCCATTTCTGCTTCGTTGTGGATATATGTCTCAAACAAATACATCAGTACGTCGAACATGGCATGCCCTCCTCAATCGGACATAGCCGCCGGGTACAGCTGCGATCCATCCTGCTAACTCCAGTTCCAGCAACTGAGCTGAGATAACTGGCACAGATTGGCCGGCACGTTCAGCGACAACGTCAACAGGTGTAACATCATCACCTACGTTAGCCAACACATCAGCAAATGGCAATGGAGCATCGTCACTCACCTCAGAATAAATTTCGTTGACCTGGGTCGCTGGCCGCCAGTTAAGCGCACTTGCCAAATCTTCGACGATGTTATTGGGATGGGCCACCAGCAGCGCCCCCTGCTGAATCAGCCAGTTTACGCCTTCGCTTAACGGGTTGCCGAGTGCGCCAGGTAAGGCGTAAACATTGCGGTTTTGTTCCAGCGCATAGCGTGCCGTCACCAGTGAACCACTCTTTAGTGAGGCTTCGACCACCAGCACCCCATGACTCAGGCCGCTGATAATACGATTGCGGCGTGGAAAATTAAGCGGATGCGGCTGGGCCATCAGCGGAAACTCAGAAATAACCGCACCACCCTGCTCTGCGATCGCTTCGGCAAGCTGGGCATGACTTTTTGGATAGAGCCGCTGTAATCCACTGCCTAACACCGCTACCGTTCTACCCTTCACGTTGAGTGCTGCCTGATGCGCAACGCCATCAATACCCCGGGCCAGTCCACTGGTAATGGTCAGACCGCTAAGGCTTAATTGCTGGGTAAACCAGTCGCACCAGTAACGTCCATTGTGGGAACAGTTCCGGCTGCCTACCACCGCTAACTGGGATGAACTAATCACTTCAGGATCGCCATTAATATAGAGTAGCGGCGGAAAGCGACTCGTCTCTTTAAGTCGGGCAGGATAGGCTGCGTCCAAAGCAGTGACCAGATGATGTGCAGGACGCTTCCCCAGCCAGGCATAAACTTCAGAGAGCGTCTTCTCATCAAAATCAAAATATTGCTGGCGCTGACTGGCATCTAACCCAAGCCGGAAAAGCTGTTCACTATCCGCCACTTCAGCACTCATCTGCTGCGCCACTTCAACCCAACGTTTGCCTGTCATTCCAGTGACGGCTGCCAGCCGCACATACTGCGCTATTTTGTCCATCTCCGGCTCCCTGATCGCCCTTGCTTCCTGCCGCACAATGCTGTCAATCAGGCCTCGAAAAGTCTACAATATGAGGCAGTAATCTTTTCTTAACCGAATACAGATCTGGATATTTATGTCAGTTTTGCAGGTATTACATTTCCCTGACGAGCGTCTTCGCAAAGTCGCCGCGCCCGTTAAAGAAGTTAACGCAGACATTCAGCGTATCGTTGATGATATGTTCGAGACCATGTACGCCGAAGAAGGTATCGGGCTTGCGGCTACGCAGGTCGATATTCATCAGCGCATTATCGTGATAGATGTCTCTGAAAGTCGTGAAGAGCGTTTAGTACTGATTAACCCTGAGCTGCTGGAAAAAAGCGGCGAAACCGGTATTGAAGAGGGTTGCCTCTCGATTCCGGAACAGCGCGCATTTGTTCCGCGTGCGGAGCGGGTAAAGGTTCGCGCACTTGATCGCGACGGTAAAAGTTTCGAGCTGGAAGCCAGCGAGTTACTGGCCATCTGTATCCAGCATGAGATCGATCATCTGGAAGGCAAATTGTTTATCGATTATCTGTCGCCTCTGAAACGGCAACGAATCAAAACTAAGTTAGAGAAACTGGCGCGTCAGAACGCGCAGGCTTCCTGAGATCTTAAGAAGGGATAAACGTGTCTGCCCCGCTAAAAATCATCTTTGCCGGCACACCTGACTTTGCAGCGCGTCATCTTGACGCGCTGCTTGCTTCTGAACATCAGGTTATCGGCGTATTCACCCAACCCGACCGTCCTGCTGGTCGCGGTAACAAATTAACCCCGGGCCCGGTCAAAACGCTGGCGCTGGCACATGACATTCCGGTTTATCAGCCTAAGTCACTGCGGCCGGAAGAAAATCAGCAGTTGGTTGCTGACCTGAACGCCGATGTGATGGTTGTTGTCGCCTATGGATTGATTCTGCCAAAAGCAGTGCTTGATATGCCCCGTCTGGGCTGTATCAACGTTCACGGATCGCTGCTGCCTCGCTGGCGTGGAGCTGCACCGATTCAACGTGCGCTCTGGGCTGGCGACAGCGAAACTGGCGTGACGATCATGCAGATGGATGTGGGACTGGATACCGGCGATATGCTGCATAAACTGGCCTGCCCGATTACTGCCCAGGATACCAGTGCAACACTCTATGCCAAGCTGGCACAGCTTGGACCACAGGGGCTGCTGGATACGCTGACCTTACTGAGCACGCAACAGGCTTCGCCTGAAAAACAGGATGAGACGCTGGCCAACTATGCAGAGAAACTCAGTAAAGAAGAGGCGCGTCTTGACTGGACACTCTCAGCAGAACAACTTGAACGTTGTATTCGCGCGTTTAATCCGTGGCCGATGAGCTTTTTCACGATCGACGATCAACCCGTTAAAGTCTGGCAGGCAAGCGTTCTGCCCCACAGAGATCGTTCGTCGGGAGAAATTATCAGTGCGGATAAACATGGCATTCAGGTAGCGACCGCTCAGGGCGTGCTTAATCTGCTTCAGTTACAACCCGCCGGTAAAAAACCGATGTCGGCTCAGGATCTTCTCAACTCGCGCCGGGAATGGTTTGAACCTGGAACCCTTCTGGATTGACTCTCAGGCCCGGTCACACACCGGGCCTTTTGTTTAATGACAAAACCTTATGACTAAATCAATCAACCTGCGTAGCCTCTCCGCTCAACTTATTGAGCGCGTTGTCGACAAGGGTGAATCCCTGAATACGGCACTTCCTGCCGCCCAGAAAAAACTCTCTGACAAAGATAGCGCGTTAGTGCAGGAGATCTGTTTTGGCGTGTTACGCACATTACCGCAGCTGGAAGCGCTAATCGGCAAACTGATGGAGCGTCCACTTACCGGCAAACAGCGGGTTTTGCATTACCTCATCATGGTCGGGCTTTACCAGCTGGAATATACCCGCGTGCCTGCTCATGCCGCCCTGGCAGAAACCGTCGCGGGCGCCGAAGTCCTGAAGCGCACCAGCCTGAAAGGCTTGTTGAATGGTGTGTTACGCCAGTTTCAGCGCCAGCGTGAAGAGTTGCTCGCCAGCATTCAGGATGGCCCTCAGCGGTATCTGCATCCGGGATGGCTTCTAAAGCGGTTGCAGCATGCCTGGCCGGAACAATGGCAGCAGATTGTCGAAGCCAATAATCTTCGTCCGCCGATGTGGCTGCGGGTTAACCGCCAGCACCACGAGCGTGACGCATGGCTGGCTATGCTGGTCGAAAGTGGCAGGAATGCACAGGCTGCTGACGATGCGCTGGATGCGCTGCGGCTTGACGCCCCTGTCCCGGTCAGTCAGTTACCTGGCTTCGATCTGGGTTGGGTGACCGTGCAGGACTTGTCCGCTCAGCGCTGTGCTTTGCTGCTTGAACCCCAAAATGGCGAACAGATTCTCGATCTATGCGCTGCACCCGGCGGTAAAACGACCCATATTCTCGAAATTGCGCCGGAAGCAGAAGTGATGGCCGTCGACGTAGATGCACAGCGCCTGAAACGCGTTGAGGAAAATCTGCAGCGGTTGGGCATGAAAGCAAATGTTAAACAGGGTGATGGACGGACGCCGCAGCAGTGGTGCGGGGATCGTCAGTTTGACCGAATTCTGCTGGATGCTCCCTGCTCTGCTACTGGTGTTATCCGACGCCATCCCGATATTAAGTGGCTGCGTCGCGATCGTGATATCGCCGAGCTGGCAAAGCTTCAGAGTGAAATTCTCGACGCTGTCTGGCCGCACCTGAAACCTGGCGGTACGCTGATTTATGCTACCTGTTCCATCCTGCCTGAAGAGAATTATCAGCAGATAGATGCTTTCCTGCAGCGCCAACATGATGCACAGGCAGAATCCCTCAGAGGTGCGCCGTTGAACGGCTTGCAGGTATTCCCACAGGCCGAAGGCGGAGATGGTTTCTTCTACGCTAAGCTGATAAAGATATCGGGTAAAAACTGAGATGAGTATTGATAAGCGATGAAAATAATCATTCTGGGCGCAGGACAGGTTGGCGGAACTCTGGCAGAAAATCTGGTGGGTGAAAACAATGATATCACGGTGGTTGATACTGACTCTTCACGCCTTCGTCATCTCCAGGATAAGTTCGATCTGCGCGTCGTGCAGGGTCATGGTTCTCATCCACGAATTTTGCGTGAAGCGGGTGCGGAAGATGCCGACATGCTGGTTGCCGTGACTAACTCGGATGAAACCAACATGATTGCCTGCCAGATTGCTTATTCGCTTTTTAATACGCCGAATCGTATCGCTCGTATTCGCGCGGCCGACTATCTACGTGATGCGGACAAGTTATTTATTCCTGAAGCGGTGCCCATCGATCATCTGATCTCGCCTGAGCAGTTGGTGATCGACAATATCTACCGTTTGATCCAGTACCCTGGCGCGCTGCAGGTGGTTAACTTTGCAGAAGGCAAAGTCAGCCTGGCAGTGGTGAAAGCCTATTATGGCGGGCCGCTGGTGGGAAATCCGCTGTCGATAATGCGTGAGCATATGCCACACATTGATACGCGGGTAGCCGCTATTTTTCGTCAGGACCGTCCTATTCGTCCGCAGGGCTCAACCATCGTAGAAGCAGGTGATGAGGTGTTTTTCATCGCTGCCAGTCAGAATATTCGTGCGGTAATGAGTGAGATGCAGCGGCTGGAGAAACCTTACAAGCGGATTATGCTCGTGGGTGGCGGTAATATTGGTTTCGGTCTGGCGCAACGTCTTGAGAAACATTACAGCGTTAAGCTGATTGAACGTAACCCTCAGCGCGCAGCGGAACTGGCAGAGCACCTACATGACACCGTAGTCTTTTACGGCGATGCCTCAGATCAGGAGTTGCTGGCTGAAGAACATGTGGAGCAGGTCGATCTGTTCATCGCCGTCACCAATGATGATGAAGCCAACATCATGTCAGCCATGCTGGCGAAAAAGATGGGTGCGAAGAAGGTTATGGTGCTTATTCAGCGCCGCGCCTATGTCGATCTGGTTCAGGGCAGCGTCATTGATATCGCTATTTCACCTCAACAGGCCACGATATCTGCCCTGCTGGGTCACGTGCGCAAAGCGGATATCGTGGGCGTTTCGTCGTTACGGCGTGGCATTGCAGAGGCAATCGAAGCCATAGCACATGGCGACGAATCAACGTCACGCGTGGTCGGCCGTTCGATTGATGATATCAAGCTGCCACCAGGGACCATCATTGGCGCAGTGGTTCGCGGTGATGATGTAATGATTGCCAATAACAACCTGCGTATTGAACAAGGCGATCATGTCATCATGTTCCTCACCGACAAGAAATTTGTGTCAGATGTGGAACGTCTCTTCCAGCCGAGTCCGTTTTTCCTGTAAATGTCACGTTTACAGTGAAACAGAGCATAAGGCATGCAAAACTGCTGCTTAATTGGCTGTGGTGATGGCAAAACCAGTAAGGTTTGTTAGACTTTATGCCATTGGCTTAGGCAAGGAGATAAGTATGAGTTTAATCAAAGAGTTTCGCGACTTCGCAATGCGCGGCAACGTGATGGATTTAGCCGTCGGTGTCATCATCGGTGCTGCCTTCGGTAAAATCGTTTCATCATTAGTCGCCAACATCATCATGCCACCCTTAGGCTTATTGATCGGTGGCGTCGATTTTAAATCATTCGCCTGGGTACTTAAGCCCGCAGTTGGTGATGCGCCAGCCGTGGTAATGCAATATGGTATCTTCCTTCAGACCATCTTCGATTTCGTGATCATTGCTTTTGCAATCTTCATGGCAATCAAGTTAATGAATCGTTTGTATAAGAAAAAGGAAGTTGAGAAGCCTGTTGCGAAACCGTCAAACGAAGAAGTGTTGCTGACTGAAATCCGCGATCTGCTGAAACAGCAGAACACCCGCGTATAGTTAATCAGCCGCCGCTCAGGTGGCTTTTTGACTGTAAAAGCAGAAGGGCAGTGATAAGACGCTTTCTTATCACTGCCCTCCCATCCTGTCCCCTTGCCATGTTTCTCTTTCCGCTTGAAACTGCCTTTACCCTTTTGCTTTTGCTCAATGCGTTGCCGAAATAACGGGTCGTGCAACAGAGCCTGAATCGCGTTATCGCGAATCTGCCCCTTGGTATGCTGATATTTACTCATGACGCCTCCTGTGAAGATGGTCTGATACTTTATTCCTTTGCAGCTAAAAAACAATATCCTTATTTGCTCAAAGCCTCTCCCCGTTCCAGCGCCTCAAGAATTGAGCACGAAACGCTACTGTGGCTGTCACCACAACAGGCATCAGAGAGGTGCCGCAGAGAACGCTGCATCGTTTCTAATTCTGCGATCATTTGAGCAACTTCATTCAGCCGTTTTTCAACGATCGCTTTTGATTCCTGACAGGTGTGGTGTGCAGGATCGACTCGGATCGAGAGCAGTTCTCTGATGGCTTCCAGGCTAAAGCCAAGTTTACGACCGTAACGGATAAACTTCAGACGCTGAAGATCACCCTCGCTATACAGTCGAAAACCGCCTTCTGTCCGACCATCATGATCCATCATCTGCTGTTTTTCATAAAAACGGATCGTGTCTGGCGTCACCTCTGCAAGTTTAGCTAGCTGACCAATACGAAACATTTACTCCTCCTCACGGAAACGATGCTGAATGGCTATGGAATAACTGCCATGAAGAAAATCGGTACTCATACCTGCCTGACGTAATCTTAGCTCCAGCACCTGAAGCCGATGACAATGATCCTGATAGCGACGATCCTCGGGATCGAGCTGCCGGATGAGATCGCTAACTTCCATGGCTTCCCGCCGCAATTCAAGCTCTGGCGGCAAATAGCCCGAATTCTTAAGTAACCGATAGCCCGCTCTTAACTCAGGCGGAACATGGCTATCATCATCCAGCTGCAGCGCCTTGCCAGACCCAGGAAGATTACTTAGCTCTCCTTTCTCCAGCGCT